>Ga0302326_10033056_pt1 | contig 10289 bp, 8 predicted proteins | sample Palsa_T0_3_FD_202264 | JGI IMG/M metagenome (GOLD analysis project Ga0302326, IMG submission 202264) | Peat permafrost microbial communities from Stordalen Mire near Abisko, Sweden - Palsa_T0_3 | ecosystem: Environmental > Terrestrial > Soil > Palsa > Peat permafrost | place: Sweden: Abisko... | reverse complement strand
TGCTGAAATGGCCCCACGCGACGGCCGAGCAAGTGGTGCGGGCCTACCGCGTCATCGCCAAGGGCCTGCGCGCGCGCGCCAACCAGGAGCTTGGTCGCCTCGACGCCGAGGCGCAGGCCATCCAGGCGCGCCGCACGCTCCTCGACGAGATCCTCGTCGACGCGTACGGCACCGAGTCCGGCCCCGAGATCGAGGCCCAGGCCATGCTCGCCGAGGCGCAGCTCGCGACGAACGCGAGCCAGCGCCACGACGTGGCCGCCACGGGCGCGTGGCTCGTGCGGGCGCTCGCGCGCGCCGACGACCTTCGCGCCCGCGCCCACGGCGTCAGCGACCGGCAGCAGCTCGACGTCCTCTGGCTCGCCGCCGAGCTCACCATGTCGATGCGAGCGCCGCTCGTACCGGATCTCGCCAAGCGGATCGCGGCTGCATCGACCGAGCTTGCCACCCGCCGCGAGCCGGCACTACGCAAGTATGCGCGGTGGCTCGAGGTCTACGGCGCCCTCGTGCCATAACGCTCCCGAGGCCCCTCCGTCGACGACACCGCTCCCGGGTGGGGAGCCCGAGGGGAGCGTCCGTCGCTCCCCTCGGACCCGCCGAGCCTCCCGCCGTGCCGCAGCGGAGCCGAGCGAGCGAAGCGAGTCGAGGCGGAGCGAGGCTCAGGGTAAAGCGACCCCCGTACGAGACCAACCGGAGTGAGGCTCAGGGTGACGCGACCCCCCGTACTAGAGCGAGTCCGGCTGGTCGACGGGGGACGTGTTGCCGAGCGCGTCGTAGAAGTAGCGGAACGAGAGGATCATCAGCGACGACGTGTGATCGGAGCCGATGTCGTGCCGGTACGAGGCCTCCACGCTCCATTTCGGATCGATGTAGCCGAAGCCGAGCGAGCCGGCGTTGACGTTCATGCCGGCGTCGTAGCGCCAGCCCGCGCGAACCGCGTAGCGATCCGCGAGGAACACCTCGCCGCCCGCCATCAGGCGCCCTTTGGGGGTGCCCCACGTGGTGAAGTCGGCCAGGCCGTCGGTCTCGACCGAGAACAGCGGCGTCGTGTAGCCGATGCCCCCGGCCAAGGTGGTCGGCGCGAGCGCGGTCCCGGGGTTCGTGAGGTTGTGGCCGACGACGCCGATGCGTAGCCCCTCGATGATGCTGACCGTCGCGCCGGCGTCGAACGTGATGATCGTCGCCAGCGGACCGCTGCCGCCGTCGGACACCGGATCGGGACCGAACGGCCCGACGCCGCGCCCCTGGCCGACGCGCAGATAGCGGCCGGTGATTCCGAGCGAGAAGTGCTCTCCCAGGGGCAGCGCCAGGGCGGCGCGGGCGTCGATCCACTGCCGCTGAATGCCGTCCGGATCGAACTCGTTCCAGGTGGCGCCGACACCGCCCGAGATGTGGCCAGCGTTGAGCAGCGAATCCACGATGGCCAGACCGTACGTCTGGCGCGTGCTCTCGGGCCCGTACGCCGCCAGCGCCTCCAGGTGGTAAAGGCGGGCGTACGGCATGTTGGCCGGGTTCAGGTAGAGGGCCGACGTCGAGACCCCCAGGGCGTTCAACGCGTCGCCCATCGCGACCGGCCGCGGGCTCGGGATCTGGCCGAGGTCGTAAGCTTGCTCGGGTGAGATCGACATGGGCGCCGCCTCGGCTTTCCCGGCAGGCCAAGCGAGCAAGAGAAGCGTGCCCAGCGCTGCCGCTCGAGCAAAGACGACTACAACCGAGCGCACGGCCGGGACGCTAACAGCGGTCCCCAGAAGCGACGAGTTTTTCACCGGTGCGGGCGGCTCGGTCACCGGACTGTTTCGTGAAAGACGCGGGTTCGGCGACTCTTGACAACCGGTTTCGGCCAAAAGAAGCGGGCTCGCGAGTGGCGATCCGAGCAGCCCGAACCGGAATCGAAAGGTGTGACGCGGACTTCGCCGCGCTGCGTTCGCGTGGCATCTGCGCGAACGGCATTTCGCGGGTGGATTACAAGAAAAAGAACCCAGTGATCTTGGCCGCTTGCACCCAAACAAAACGAAGAGCATGGACGCACGCCAAACGGGGGTGATAGCTCCTTGCCCCGTCGTCGGAAATGACGAACGCGGTCGTCACACCAGCTTCATCAACGGGTAGCGGACGTTTCGAGAGTCGGGACTCGAAAGGCACGGGGCGTAGGTAGGGAATGGGGGCCAGTTGCCGCCGGTGCAAGCGCATCGGCCGTGCTGCGCATGAGTCGTCGTGAGTGGTTCGGGAGGCGTTGCTCGGGGCGGGCGCCGCGTCTCCACAGGCTGGGGGTAACTTGTGGTGTCCCGGTCGACCTGTGTCGGCCGGTGTGTGGGCGTGGCTGTTTGGTTGTGGTTCTTGAACGCAGGAATTGGCCTCCAAGGAAATGACGGTGCAAGCGCGGATGCAGAACCTTGAACCGAGCGACGCACACGACGTGGCGTCGCCCTCCGTTCTCGGGGCCACCTTGTCGTCCGCGGACGGCGAGCGAGCGTGGATTCAGGCCGTCGCCTTTACCCGCGATCGCTCGCCGGCGAGCTTCGACCAGTGGTTCTCGGGCGTGCAGTTCGACGGGTTCACCGACGGCGTGCTCAGTCTGCGTGCGCGCGACGAGTTCGTGCGCCAGTGGATCGAGAACTACTACTTGCCGACGTTGAGCGAATGGCTGCGCGCGCACACCGGGCTGAGTATCCAGCCCCGCTGGACGATCGACGTGGCTCTCGATCGCCCGGTCGCCGACCGCCCTTCGTATCCGCCCGTCCGCCCGCGCACGATCTCCGTGCGCCCGTTCCCCCCGGACGAGCCGTCCGGCGTCCGCGAAGCGGTCAGCGTCACGGCATCGACGGCACCGCCGCCGCCGCCCGTCCCGCGCATTCATTCCGCCCCGGCGCCGATGGAGGCGTTGAACCCCAAGTCCACGTTCGGCAACTTCGTCGTCGGCCCGTCCAACCAGCTCGCCCACGCGGCGTCGATGGCTGCGGCCGGGGGCGGAGGGCGGCGCCACAATCCGCTCTTTATCTGCGGGGGCACGGGCCTCGGCAAGACGCACCTGGTCCACGCCATCGCCCACAGCGTTCGCGACGTTCGGCCCGACGCCCGCATCGTCTACATCAGCGCCGAGCGGTTCGTGAACGAGTTCGTGCAGGCCCTGCAAGACCAGAAGATGAACGACTTCCGCGCGCGCTACCGCGAGCGGTGCGACGTGCTCCTCGTCGACGACATCCACAGCCTCGCGGGCAAGACGCAGACGCAGGAAGAGTTCTTCCACGCGTTCAACGCCCTCCACCAGAGCGGCAAGCAGATCGTCGTCACCAGCGACAAGTACCCGCAGCAGCTCGACAAGATGGAAGAGCGGCTCGTTTCGCGCTTCCAGTGGGGCCTCGTGGCCGACATCCAGGCGCCCGAGCTCGAGACCCGGGTCGCCATCATCCGCAAGAAGGCCCAACTCGAGCACATCGAGCTCGAAGGCGACGTGTGCCTTCACATCGCGCAGACGGTCCGCAGCAACGTGCGCGAGCTCGAAGGCACGCTCATCCGCCTGGCGGCCAAGGCGTCGCTCCTCGGCAAGCCCATCGACATGGCCTTCACGCGCCTCGAGATCGCCGCGTCCGGCTCGGGGCGCCCCAACGAGGCCAGCGTCGAGGACATCCAGCGCATGGTCTGCCACCACTTCAAGCTCCGCTCGATCGATCTCGTCTCCAAGGATCGGCACAAGAGCATCGCCTTTGCGCGCCACGTGGCGATGTACCTCTGCAAGCAACGCCTCAAGTGCAGCTTCCCCGAGCTCGGGCGGGCCTTCGGCAACCGCGACCACACCACCGTCATCAGCGCCGTACGCAAGGTCGAGTCGCTCAGGTCCTCGGATCCCGAGGTGCGCGCCCACCTCGAGGCGCTCGAGCGCAAGCTCGGCAGCATCGAGTAGCCGCGAGCGCGGGCCCCCGCGTACATTCGGCGGGTGATCTCCTTTCCGGCGTCGTTTCGGTTCGGCACCGCCACCGCGGCCACCCAGATCGAGGGCGGCTGCACGACGAGCGACTGGTACGCGTTCGCGCGGCAGCCCGGTCGCGTCAAGAACGGCGACCGGCCCGACGTCGCCTGCGACGCGTGGCACCGCTGGCGCGACGACCTCGCCCTGCAGCGGTCGCTGGGCCTCGGCGCGTACCGCATGTCGATCGAGTGGGCGCGCATCGAGCCGCGCCCCGGCGACATCGACCGCGCGGCCCTCGACACGTACCGCACCATGCTCGGCGCCCTGCGCGACGCCGGCATCGAGCCGATGGTGACGCTGCACCACTTCACCCTGCCCCAGTGGTTGGCCGAGCGCGGCGGCGTCCTGGCCGACGAGTTTCACACGCGCCTGGCCCGCTTCGCGCGCGTCGCCGTGGGCGCCCTGGGCGACATGTGCCGGCTCTGGATCACCATCAACGAGCCCAACGTCCTCGCGGCGCAGGCGTACCTGCTCGGCACCTGGCCCCCCGCCGAGAAGAACCCGGCGCAAGCGGTGCGAGCCCACCATCGCCTCCTCGCGGCCCACGTCGCGGCGTACCGCGCGCTCAAGGACGCCCGCGGCGACGACGTCCAGGTCGGCGTCGCCCATCACCTGCGGCTCGCGCAGCCGGCCCGCCCCGAATCGGGCGCCGACCAGACGATGGCGCGCGTCTTCGCCCGCGTATTCAACGACTCGTTCGCCATCGCCACCTGCGAAGGCCGCATGTACGGCCCGCTCGACGCCGTGGTGCGGGGTCCCGACGGCTTCCGCGTCGCGGAGGCGCGCGGCACGCAGGACTTCTTCGGCGTGAACTACTACTCGCGCGACGTCATCCGGTTCTCGACGGCCCACGCGGGGGAGCTCTTCGCCCAGCGCGGCGTCCCGCCCGGGGCCGAGGTGAGCGACCTGGGCTGGGAGGTGTACCCCGAAGGTCTCGGCATCCTGCTCCGTACATGGGCGCGCCGCAGCGGCGTCCCCATGGTCGTGACCGAGAACGGCATCGCCGACGCCGCCGACACCAAGCGCGGCTCGTTCTTGATCCGCCACCTGGCCGAGATCGGGCGCGCCATCGCCGACGGTGTCGACGTGCGGGGGTACTTTCACTGGTCGCTCGTCGACAACTTCGAGTGGGCCGACGGCTACGAGCCGCGCTTCGGCCTCGTCGAGGTCGACTACGCGACGCAAGAGCGGCGCGTGCGGGAGAGCGGGCGGTTGTATGGGAGGATCGCGAGGGAGCGGAGGGTGCCCGAGGCGCTGGAGCCGGTTGCCGTGGGGTGATCGCGGGAGGGTGCCCGTGTGGGGGCTCGTTTGCACGCGCGCGTGCGAGCCAGAGAGATGCGCGTGCAAGCCAGAGAGATGCGCGTGCAGGGGCGGAGACCGGCCCAAACGCGTCGGTGAGGCGCGCTTCCGTGACGTTTTCGGGTCCGTGCGTGCCCGAAAGAGGCGCCGGTCCGTGACAACCGCGATCGTGTGAGATTGGAACACGCGCGTGCAAGCTAGAGAGATGCACTTCTCTGCGATGCACGCGCCCGTGTCTGTCTCGTACGCGCGCGTGTGGGCTAGAGAGATGCAGTTCTCTGCGATGCACGCGCCCGTGTCTGTCTCGTACGCGTCCGTGCAAGCTCGACGGACGCGCGTGCAGCCGCTACCGGCGGCCGTGTCAGCCAAAGAGGTGGTCCTCTCAGGCCCGTTGAACGGCCTCTTTCAGAATCGCGCCGCCGGCGGCGACAGAATCGTCGGCGGTGTCCCGATCTGCGGCGTGCTCGATCCCTCAGCCACGAACCGGTGGCCGTTGAGGTCCTGGATGTCGACGGTGATCTCGAGCGCCAGCGTGGGCGCGGCGCTGCCACCGTCGAAGGCCGCCGTCGAGTCGCTGTCGGCTTCGTCCTCCACGCGCAGGCCGATGTCGAAGCCGGTGAGACCCGCGATGATCGGCGGGATCCAGGGCGTATAAATGAGATCGTCGGAGTTCGAGCGGTTCTGCGGGTTGAAGATGTTGTTGCAGACTTGCGTCGGGTCCAGGCTGTTGTCGCCGCCGTCGGCGGTTTCGGCCTGCATGGCGGTGGAGCTGGCCAGGTAGTTCTCGACGGACGCGAGCTTGATCGCGATCTCTTGCATGTCGTCGGTGAGCAGCGTGCCCTCGACGCGCCCGTTCGGCGGGACCGAGTACTCGGTGTCGTAGCCGTAGTTGGGATCCGTCTCCTCGTCGCTCACGACGGTGACGCCCGGCTTCCACCGCACGAACTCGTTCCACGGATCGACGAGCAGCCACACGTTCTGCGTCGTGCTCTCCAGGTTCGTGATGACGAAGTGCACCTCGAGGCTCTCGTCGCTCGCGAGGAGAAACGGCGAGCGCGGATAGCCCGTGCCCTTGGGCGGGCCCCCGAGGCTCTGCAGCTCGGACTGCGATGGGCGGATGACCGGCAGCGGGACCGACTTATACACGTCGTACAGTGTGATATTGCCGTCGCTGTACGACGGCTGGACGCCGCTCGTCATGCCGACGTCGAGGGGACCGTCGACCTGGTCGGCGCTGCCGCCGTTGGAGCACCCGGCCGCAAGAGCCATGAGACATGTAGTGGCCAGGCCGACGACGGAACCGGCCGCCGCCAGCCAGCGACCGCAATGGCGGGGCCTGATCCCCCCTCGATTGGGGGGCCGAAGCCCGTCTGGGAGACGGAAGATCCGCGGCATTGTGAGTGCTCCCTCCCGACGAAGCAGGACAACCGGGGGAACTTGCGACGCACGTGCCAAGACGGGCACCTAGCCTATCATCGCCGGGTGCAACCCATCCTGGCGGCGACCCATGTGCGCGTCGATGTCGCGGGCCTGCCGGCCGTGGACCGCTTGTCGTTCACCAGCCGCGGCGACCGCATCCTCGTGCTTGGCGCGGCGCGAGCGCTCTTCGAAGCGGCGGCAGCGCTGCGGCCGTCGGTGGCGGGCGAGCTGCGGGTACAAGGCGCGCCGCCGCTCGAGGCGGTGCGCTCGCGGGCGGCCGCCAGCGCCGCCCTCGACCCGCCGCTACCGCCATCGTGGACCATCGCCCAGTATGCGACCTGGAGTGCCCGGCTCTCCGGCCATCGCGCCGCCGAAGGCCAGGCGGTCGCCGACCGGGCGCTCGAGGCTCTCGAGCTCGACGCGTTCCGCAGCACGAAGCTCGGGTCGGCGTCGCACCACGTTCGACGCGCCGTGGTCGTGGCGGGGGCGCTGGCCACGGGCGCGGCCGCGCTGCTCATCGAAGACCCCATCTCGGGCCTCTCGCCCGAGGTCTCTCAATCGTTCGCGCGACGCATCGTGACCGCGAGCGCCGCCATGGGTTGCCGCATCGCGGTCTTCGCCGCACGCATCCCGCTCGAGTCGCCCCTCGCCGTGGCGGCGGACGACGCCATCGTGGTGGATGGCTCGCGCATCGCGGTGCAGGGCGCGCCCGCCGAGATCGCGGCGAGCACGGGCGCGTACACCCTGCGCGTCGCGGGTGACATTGCGGCCTTCGCCGAAGCGGTCCGGGCGCGCGGCGGCACCGTGGAAGCCCCGGCGACGGGCCAGAGGCTCAGCGTCGTGCTCGGGCCCCTCGGAACCCGCGATCTCCTGCAACTGGCCGAGCAGGCGCGGGCGATCGTGCTCGAGCTTCGCCCGATCAGCTATGCCTTCGCCTAGACTGCCGAGGCTTTGCCGAACTTGACCCGTCCCGAACGCAGCGATCTCTCCCAGCCTCCCGCCGACGACGCGATCCGGGGGTCGGCGACGACGCACTGGCAACCGCCGGTCGCCCGCAGCCGGCTCGGCGTCTACGCGGCGCTGGGCGCCACCGCCGGCGCCGTGCCCCTCCCTTGGGTGCCCGACGCCCTCGCCCGACGTATCCGCGGCGCGCTGGTGCACGACATCGCGACGCGCCACGGGCTCACGTTGACGCAGGATGCGCGCGCGGTCTTCGCCGAACCGAGCGGACCGGATGGACCGCGGGGGGTGCTCGCGCAGGCCCTTCGGTTCCTGGGCGCCAAGGTCGCGATTCGCGCCGTGACGAGGCTGGCGCCGCTGAACATCCTGTGGCCGGCGCGCTCCGCGATGCAAACGTACGTCCTTGGCCACCTGTTCGACCGCTACATCGAAGTGTCGCGGATCGAGCGAGGACCGCGGGTCGAGGTCGAAGAGGCGCGACTCGTTCGGCTCGCGATCGACAGCGCGCTGGTGCGCGCGGTCACCGTCACGGCCGAGGCCGGACGCGCGGCGACGGCCACCGACGACGACCGCGACACGGTGACGGCCCTGGTCGACTCGCTGCTCGGCGCCGCCGCCGGCATCCCGGAACGGCTCCTGTTCCGCATCGACGCCGCGTTCGACGACCTGCTGCTCCACGCTCATGGGTGATCCGCGCGCCGCCGTCGAACGCGCGCGTCGCGTGGTCGTGAAGATCGGCTCCCGGACGCTCGCGGCGGGGACGGACATCTTCCAGAGCCTCGCCGCCGCGGTCACCGAGCGCCGCTCCACGTCGTTCGTCCTCGTGTCGAGCGGCGCCATCGCGCTCGGCGTCAAGAAGCTCGGCTACCGCGCGCGGCCCAAGGAGATGGCCAAGCTGCAAGCCGCCGCCGCGGCCGGGCAGTCGCTGCTCATGCGCGCGTACGAAGAGGCGTTCGACGCGCGCGGCGTCGCGGTCGCTCAGGTGCTCTTGACGCACGCGGACCTCGCGGATCGCACGCGCGCCAACAACGCCCGCGCCGCGCTCGGCGCGCTGCTCGAGGCGGGCGCGGTGCCCATCCTCAACGAGAACGACTCGGTCGCCGTCGACGAGATCCGCTTCGGCGACAACGATCAGCTCGCGGCGATGGTGGCGCCGCTCGTCGACGCCGATCTCGTGGTGCTCCTCAGCGACGTCGACGGGTTGCTCGACGGCGAAGGGCGGCGGATCCGCGTCGTGCGCGACGTCGCGCGCGACGCGCTCCCGCACGTGCGCAAATCGACCAGCGCCGTGGGCACGGGCGGCATGGTGAGCAAGGTCGAAGCGGCGCGCCAGGCCACGCTCGCGGGCGCGAACGTCGTCGTCGCGGATGCGCGGGCGCCGGGCATCCTCGAGAGCGTGCTGCGCGGCGACGACGTGGGGACGCTGTTCGTCGCATCGCCGGATCGCCTGAGCGCGAAGAAGTACTGGATCGCGTTCACGCTGCGTCCACGCGGCGAGGTGGTGCTCGATCGCGGCGCGGCCGAGGCCGTGCGCGCCAAGGGCAAGAGCGTGCTGTCGGTGGGGGTGCTGGGCGTGCGGGGCGAGTTTCGCGCCGGGGACGCCGTGCGGATCGTCGACGCCGAGGGCACCGAGATCGCGCGCGGTCTCGCGCGATGCGGCACCGCCGAAGCGGCCGTCGCGTGCGGCAAGACGCGCGACGAGCTGCCGGAGGCGCTGATGGATCTGGCGGTGCTGGTGCACGCGGACGATCTGGTCGTCGGCGGACACGGCGGATGAAGTGGGCATCCGGCAGATCCATCGGTGCCAATTGCGCGGTTCATCGTTCTTTAGTCTGGCGAGAGCAGGGAGGACGTCAGTCGCAACAAGGCCCGGCCGTTCGTCGCCGGCGACCTAACGGCGTTGGCTACAGCTTGAACGATGAGGCAACGGTGATCGGGCACGACGAGGGGGCCGTGCCCCAGTACTTAGGTTTTCTTGGCCTCGCTCCGTGCGGCCTCCTACCGTCGCCCCTATGGCATCAGCCAAGGGGGGACCGGGCGGAATCAGCCACGGCGGGCAGTCGGCCGAGGAGCGTTACCGGAACGTCACGGGCGGCACGAAGCCGCTAAAGAGTGGGCACGGGGACGCCGGGCTTGCCGGCACCTACGTCGAGGTGAAGAAGGCGACTGCGGCGACCCTCAACCAGGTGCGGGCAGTGAAATACATCCCCCTGGTCGCATTCCACGAGCCGACCGACACCTGGTACGTCGTGCCCGCGCACATCGTCGTGTGCTTGGTCCAACGAAGGCTCGGGGGCAGCATACAGAGAACCCGTTCGAGTCGGCCACGTTGAACATCTTCGCGCTCGGGAAGTACCAGGTCGCATCCGAGGCCGACTTGAAGAAGGCGACGCTCGATGCAATTTCCGAAGCGAAGAAGCACATAGAACTCAAGCAGGCGATGGACCAAGTTCTCGCCGAGTCGAAGGCCCTCGCCGCAGCCTAGGTAGCCACCGTACAGGCGCTTATAACGAAGCTCAAACTCGTCCCTTAGGGCCCCGGGAAGAATAACGTGACCGATCAGGCAAGCCTGCGTGGGCGGAGCACGTAGTTCCAGTCGCCCCGGAAGTCGTCGCGTTCGATCCTCAGCGCGCGGAGTTCCTCGTTG
>Ga0302326_10033054_pt1 | contig 10290 bp, 9 predicted proteins | sample Palsa_T0_3_FD_202264 | JGI IMG/M metagenome (GOLD analysis project Ga0302326, IMG submission 202264) | Peat permafrost microbial communities from Stordalen Mire near Abisko, Sweden - Palsa_T0_3 | ecosystem: Environmental > Terrestrial > Soil > Palsa > Peat permafrost | place: Sweden: Abisko... | reverse complement strand
GCGGCAAACTTGGCCGGGGGACTTACCGCCGAGAACAAATCGGCGCGGCTGGTATTACCTGTAAGAAGTTGCAACTCCGCGGCTAAAATGGCAAACTTCCAATGCCATTCGGACTGTTTCTGATCCTTGAAGGAGTCATATCCCTCCTCAGCCTTTTTTGAGGCCTCGCCGAAACGGCCTTCTTGGTAAAGCAGTTTCACCGAGTGGTAGAGATCGGCGGGGCGTGGAGCGCACGATGACGTGAGAACGGCCGTCGCAATCAACACTCTCGCAAAGCTATGCTTGTGGCGGCCAGGTATGTCCGTTCGACTGCACTTCCACCACCGATCCATCCGCTCCAGTTGGTGATCCAAGCTGAAAGCGTAGCAAGGTCAGTCGCCGTGCATCGTGATCGTACAAAATCTCCCCGAAGAAGATAGACCCGATGCCGTCAATCTTAAGCCGATTCCCAATGATCTCCGTTCCGGGGGCCGGCGTGGTGGCCCACTTCAGCTCGACGACGATGGTTCCCAGAATCAGGCCGCCCTCATTGGGGATGTGAGATTTCGAAAGCAGGGCGCCTACGCCGGTCTTCTCATTGCCGGTCGGATAAAAAAGCGAGCCGTATTTCTTTCGGAAATCGCTGTCGTTCTGATAGGCCTGCACCAGCTTGTCATAGGTCTCATACTGCGTACAGACTTCCGGCGCAGTAATCACCAGCAACTCGTGCCCGTCCACATTCACTCCCTGAAAGGTAGCTTCCAGTCCGCGGAAGGCGGTTGGATTCACCCGGTCTGACGAACTCTCCAGGCGGGCGTAAAGCTGCTCTACGGAGAAGGTCGTCACATTACCAGCTGTTTGCGGCGGATGATCCTGGGTTACGGTAATTTTCAATCCGCTCAGCTTGCTGCTTACAAAGGTCTGGGTGGAAAGTTCGTTGTCGGCGAAATTGCCTTGCGTGAAATCAACCGCCCGCCGGGTATCGGCATAGTCGCCCAGCGCGCTCGTTGAAGCGGACGTGAACGAAATGAGGTTGTCATAGCTTTGCGGTCCGGAAGTGGCTTCGGCCAAACCGCCCGTCACCGGCAGGCAACTGCTGGCGACGGCCTTGAATTGATGATCCGTGGGCCGGCGAATGTGGGCCGCAAAGGCAACGGCGTTTCCAAAGAAGATGAAGCGCTTTTCAATTGGCTGGGGAGTGTCCATTATCGATCTACTTGTCCTCGTTCTTGACGGCAAATGAATAGCGGCTGATTTCCGTCTGCTTGTCGGCAGTTGGCCGCAGGATCATAGTATATCCGCCCGGTGGGAACTTTGGCGCCGGCAGCAGCAGGCTCAAAGTGAATTCGGCCGTAGCATGCTTCCCGCAATCCACCGTGGTGACTATGTTTGTTCCTTCCGCGCGAAATTCACACACATAACCCGGGTAAAGCGCCGGCGAGGAAACTTCGAAGCTCACGGCGAAGAGGGCCGTGCCGGGTTTTATCGTGGCGATCTGGCTATTCACGCCGCGCGTGGTCGCGACCATCGGCGTGGTATCGAGCACCTGCGGTTGCAGCATGCCTGGAATCGATACCAGATTTTGATAGCCGACCACTACCGCCAGCGCCAGTGCCGCGAACGCCGGAACAAAGGTAACCGGCCGGAACCAATCCCGCCAACGCGTTTTAGCTTTCGCGGCCTCCGCCTGCTGCGCACCGGGCGCAGGCTCTCGTAAGACCGCCTTCAAATCGGCGATCATATCGTAATCTTCCTTAACCTTTGCCGCGCACTCCGGGCACTCGAACATATGGTCTTCGAAAGCCAGGCGCTCCTCGTGAGAGAGTTCGCGCATGAGATATTTGTCGATTGTGTTGGTCTGATGTGCCAATGTATGTTCCATAGCGTCTGGTAAATAGTGAAATGCGGAGCGCTAAACGTTTCACCCGGCGGCTGCACTTCCTCGTGAAAAAGGATTAGTTTGCTTCTGAAGCGAGCTGCGAAAGCGCGCTAAGGCGCGGTGAACCCGCACTCTCAGATAATCGCGATCGATACCCATCTCCTTGCAAATCTCGTCTTTGTCTTGTTCTTCTAAAAAAACCTTGCGCAAAATCTGCTGGTCGGGATGCGCCAGGGTGATCATCACCCGCCGAATGATGCTTTTGCGCTCCTCACTCAGACAGTGGGATTCGGCGCTGGCGTTTTCATCGGCCTGCTCCACGGCATTCTCCGGCACTTGCTGAAAGCGGCTGCCCGCGCGAAACGATTCCGAGAGCACGTTTTCACAAACTGAATTTACGAAAGCACCCAGGCGCTCCGGGTGCTGGACGCCGCCTTTTTTGCGCAGGACGTTCAATACCCGCAGGAACGTTTCCTGGCGCACATCTTCTATCAGTTGGGGCGAACGCAGCCGGCCGCGCAGTTTGATGAGCAAGAGCGCGCCGAAGTAGTCTGTAAAGTGAGCTTCGGTCTCCGGGTCGCCTTCCGTAAGCCGGTTCACATATTCTTGGTCAAACACCTTACGCTCCAGGCCCCTCCCGACGCGGCTGACTCGATGGTACAACGGCGGCGCGCTGCTGAGCGGGGCTGAGTTGGCTGGAAATTGGCTGGGGGCGGCTTGCATTGGCTCGGTTAAGTCCTTGAAAAGATTTGGACTGGCAATTTTGCTTTTACCAAGTGTATTGTGCATGACAGATCGGAAGCGTTACACGGCAAACCAAAAATTTTCGGTCGATAAGGTCTGTAGGAGTTGAACGACAACAGCCATGAATCATCGCTATAAGATCCGGATGTATGAAAGTGGAGATGGTGACGGCAGTATCGCGGATGGCACCATTATTTTGGCGGTTGATCGCGGTTTTTCGCTTGACGCAAATTCAGCCGACGATGCCGAGCGAACCATACGGAAAGATGTAGCTGCGGGCAAGTTGGAGGTAGGGCGCGTTTACGAGATTTCGCCAACGGCTGGCGATTCTGAATTGACGCGCGCGATTGCTTTTAGCCCGGATTCTAACGCGCGGCGGGTTACTTTTGAAGCGGCCAAAGGCATGTACTCGGAATTCCGCCGTCTGCGTTATGTGGAACCGGTTTCAGCGTAAACTAGCAACTGAATCTGTAAGCCCCATCTGCAAATTACTGATATGCATGGTAGGCATGGTGGCGCAGGCGGTTCCGCCTGCGGTTTTCCACTCAGCGTAAAATACACGCTTGGCCCGTACACTGGCAGTCATCACCGGCGCATCAAGCGGAATAGGCGCTACCTTCGCACGCAAATTAGCACCCAGTTATGATCTACTCTTAGTCGCAAGGCGCAAAGACCGACTAGAAGAACTGGCGTCGCAGCTGTCTGCCGCCCACCAAGCGGCAGTGGAAATCTTTGTCGCCGATCTCTCGATCCCGGTTCAAGTAGAGTCGCTTGCCGAGAAAATTGCATCGGAGCCGCGCTTAGCTTTGCTGGTGAATAATGCTGGTTTTGGCACATTAGGCAGGTTTTGGGAGGCATCCCTCCACAGCCAGGAGCAGATGCATCAACTTCACGTCATGGCGACCGTGCGGCTCACGCATGCGGCGCTGGGAAATATGGTGCCGCGCGATAGCGGCGCGGTCATCAACGTCGCTTCGGTAGCCGGCTTTGCGCGCAGCCAAGGCAGCGTGAGCTATTGCGCCACCAAAAGCTGGATGAATATATTCAGCGAAGGGCTCTATCTTGAATTGCGCGGCATGGGTTCGCACGTCACCGTGCAGACGCTGTGCCCCGGCTTCACTTACTCCGAATTCCACGACACGATGGCCATTCGCCGCGAGAAGCTGGCGTCAAAAGCGCTTTGGCTCACTGCCGATCAGGTGGTTGACGCTTCTTTGCAAGGCCTGAAGAGCGGTCAGCTTTATGTCATTCCCGGCTGGCGCTACCGCTTGTTGACCGCGCTTCTCTCCAAACTGCCATCCCGTGTCAGACTGGCCTTTGAACTGGCCAGGGGCAGCCAAAGAGTTCAGGCCTCCAACTAGCTGGTTTCTCTCGCAAAATCAGTGGCTCGCCGAATCGCTATCATCAAGTATTGCGGGAATTTCACAGGAAGCTTAAACTGCCATGGCAAGCAACAAGGGAACACCGACAATGCTCAGAGCTTATACGGAAGACTACGCCGGCTGGGTCGAAGACACCGCACGCGCCATCGAAGACGGCCGTTTTGACGACATAGACCGCGCCGCGCTAGCGGACGAGGTGAGGGACTTGGGCAAGAGCGAGAGAGCGCGGATCGAGAGTGCCTTGCGCATCCTTGTCATGCACCTGTTGAAGACGAAGTACCAGCCAGAGAAGCGGACCCGCAGTTGGGAGGCTTCGATTCGTGTACAGCGCAAACACGCCGCCCAGTTTTTGTTGGAGAGCCCCAGTTTGCGCCCGGACCTGCCGAAGCTGCTGTCAAACGCTTACGACGACGCCCGCATCGACGCGGCAAACGAGACCGGGATCGACATCGACACATTCCCGGAGACGTGCGAATGGACAGTTGAGCAAGTGCTGGTAGGAAAATAGGCCTGCGGCCGTGGGCCCCATGGCCTCGCGTTTTGGGGCGTAGGGCGGCCATTCTTGGCAGCGCGGCGGCTTTCCAGCCGCCGCCAACTGATACCTCAACCCACAGTCACAGCCTGTTTAATCCGGCACCGCCGGAGTCTGGGCTGGCCTGCGGCTGACCTCCCGGTCAGCCCCCCGGCGGACTCCTTCGGCCCACCAATGAAGGTGAAAAACAGTTTCTCCACCCTCGCGCGATCAATCAGTTACGTGGTTTTTCTGGGGAGCGCCAACGGGAACGAATTGAAAATCCCTCTTGTCGGCGTCGGGACCATTGACGCTGTTCGCGCTATCCAGACTGACCCGCAACTCGCAAACCGATTCGGGAATGCATCAAGGAACGTCAGAACTCCTGGTCCCGCCCAGTGATTCTGAGATCCGCCCGGAAATTGCTTTGACCAAATTCCGACATTCCACGCCGGCCAGTCGGCGAACCACTCAGAACAAGTACCTTGCAAACGGACCCGGAAGCGTAAGCACCCCCAAAAACCGCGCGCACGAACTCCCGGCAAACGATTCACTGTACGCTCAAACCCTCAATCTGAATTCCTCGAGATCAGGGGAGCAGGTCTCACCCGATGTGTTCGAGGTGCTCGACCGCGGCACACGAATCAAACCTCTGCTCACCCGCGCCATGACGCTGCCTCGCGTACTTGGTGTTTTGAATTCTTCACGATCTGCGCCATTCACCAAGTCGAGCCACAAAAACGTTGTTCCCAGTGTGGTGCCCTCATCCGGCTCGAGCAGGGGTAGATCAGTCACTCGCTACCTGTCATAACTGCGGCTCTGACCTTGCAAGGCGCGGCTTCTACCTATGAACCTTCAGACCACCACTTTCCCGGAGCGTCAAGGAAGGAACATTTCGCCTAAATCAGCTGCCGCCGTCTCAACCGGAAACGAAAGAACAACCAGAGGCCGCTTGCCAGCGCCATCGGCAACGAGGTGCCCGGCTCCGGTGTCACGGTACTGCCCCCCGCCGCCACTATAGTCGTCTGCGCCGACGAATTCGTTACCGTAGTTGTTCCGTTGAGATTGACATCCACTGTAAACGCAAACCCATCAGTCGTGTCGGTTGTCAGCGCCGGCATCGTTCCCGCCGCGTCGGAGAACATGCCGAAGGCGAACGTACTGCCCGAAGTTGAAACGCCGTCCGGCGAACTCAACGCTGGCCCGAACAGACTAACTTGGAAGGCAAGAGTTGTGCCGAAGGTAAACCCCTCAAAGTAGTCGTTGAATCCGGCCCCGTTGTCGAAAGTCAGCGTAGCGGGCAGTGCTCCCGCAACGTCCCCGGTCAACGGTGGGCTACCGGCCAGCGTAGCGTTCGACGTGAAATTGAGTATTTGAAGCGATGCGGATTGGGTCACCAACGGGCCGGGATTGAAGTTGAAGTCGAGCGATCCCGCCCTACCGGATATGGAAGACGTGTTCACGGTCACGTCGCAGGTGATCGGGCCAGCCGCCGCAAGTGAGCCAAAGCAAAAGAGTGATGCGAGCAGAAGCGGTAAATGTTTGCGCACGTTAATTGATGCTCCCCGAATAAATCGCGGGCGTGAAGTTGGTCGTGTCGTTCGAAGGATTCTTAAACTGCACTCGACGGTGACCGACTGGCCGGGGGCAAGGGTGGCCACGGAGGGAACCGTCATGTAAGGTGTGCCAGAAAGATCGCCGGTCTCATTTGCTAACGTCACGTTAAATGGCATTCCCGTGAAAAGAATCTGCAAGGGGCCGCTAATCGCGCTGCTACTGATATTCGTGAGGGTCACTGTGCCATTGAAGGTTTGACTGACCCGGCTGTAGGCCAGACCGGAGGCTGTCGTGGCAACCTGACTCGACAGTATAGGAGTCGGCAATTGAACACCATTGATGCTTGTTATCGTTACGCCGCCGGTTCCGCTACCGGGATCTGGTGGAAGGAAATTCGCGGGTCCCTCTGCGTAAATCCCGCCGACGCTCCCGTTGAAATTGGTGTACCACGTCCATTGAAAGAGAGGAGCGCTTGGTCCAGGGGAGCTGCAAGTCGGAGAGGGAGCCTCGCAAATCCCGACAAGTTGAGTTCTGTACCCGATACACGGCGCGGGTGGCGAACAAGAGGAGTTATGCGGGGAGTCGTAGAAATTGAGCTTGTTATTACCAACGACAATAGGTATGTCACAGGTGACACTGTACAGTGCACAACCAGAACCAGAAGCGACGTCGAGTGGGCTGTAATAGAAGGGATATGCAGCTGCAAAATTCGGCTGAAATTGCAAGAGGAGTGGGTATTCGGAAGGGGCAAACTCGTACGTGTATCCGCCCAGGGGGGGATCCGAAAACGGCGGTATTAGAGGGGCAACAGCAACACTGCACTCGCCTTTAACTGTAGCGACGCCACCTGCATTGACGCAAGCGGGTTCCGAAATAGCTCTAGCCGTTACGTCTTCGATGACGGTTTGCGTCCAGTCGAACCCCACGTAGCCGCATGATTGGGCGTACTCGGGCAGTGTGCTGTTGGCCGGGGTGTTAAAGGTCGCAATCGCAAACATAGTTACCGGAAGCCCAGAAAGAGACAAGTACCGCTCGACGTGGTTTAGCTCGACGTCCGCTTGGCAGGCGGCGGTCTCCGTGAACGCTACGCTTGGCGGATTACAATTGATACAGGATGCCGTGACCTGGTATTGGCCCGGCAAAGTTCCCAAGGTCAGTCCTGTCGACGCAGTTCCGCCAGCCCCAGTCGCAACGCTGTCTGTGGTGAGAGAGGTGCCGCTCGCACCGGCAGGTTGTTGTGTGATCTCAAAAGTGATCGGGACACCGCTCTCAGGGTTGCCAAATGAATCGGTCACCTTGACCGTCAGCGGCGACTTGAGCGCCTTCCCAGCACTGCCACCAGGTTGTTGATTGCCGGACGAGATGACGATCAACGGCGGCACCATCTTTAATTGAGCCTCCGTAAGCGCCTGCGACCGCTGAGGACTTCCGCAACCCGGATCGGTTCGACCGTACCCCGTAAGCGTCGTTATGCCGGGCGCCACCCCAAGAAAAGTTCCCGTTTGTCCATTGTCTTCCATGATCAGCGTCGACCCGTCGTAATAACAAGCCTGCAGATTTGCGTTCTGCACCTCTCCGCTAACGCTGTCAGTCGCGCAAAGACCTAACGCATTGGATTTACATGCGAAAAAATTCCACTGTAGCGGATATGTGAATGACCCGAACCCAGGCAAGCCAGTGAGAGTGCCGGACCACTCGGTATTAAAAAGAAAAGAGAGAGGCGAACTGGCGCTCAAATTTGCGGTGCTCATAAGCAGCCCGGCGAGGAGCGAAATTGTTTGAACGGCCGGCAATTTGTAAAGACCGCCCTGGCCCAACTCCGGCAATGGGCACCTGGGACTGAGAGTCTTGGCGGAATCTAAAGTCGACGAAATCATGACAACCCAGACACTTTTTTGAATTAAAAGCTTCCTTGGCATCGGTTTACCGCGCCCAAGGACTCCCACAATAGTTGGCGTAAGAATTCGCCAAATCACGACACCAACGAAGAAATTTTTCTTATAATTCGTCTAAGAAGGGATGATGCAGACAATCGCTAAAGCTGGAAACATCACGCTCCTTTTGCGGCAAATGCAGAGTGGTGAGCCCTCGGCAAAGGCAGTTCTGATGGAGGTCATTTACCCCGAGTTGCGCCGTATCGCTCGCGAGCGCTTTCAGGGCGAGCGGAAGGAACGCGTTTTGCAGCCTACAGCGTTGGTCAACGAGGTCTATTTGCGCTTAACTCGGCACCGGGAACACAACTGGCGCGACCGCACACACTTTTTCGCCGCCGCATCCAAGTTAATGCGCCGTATTCTCACCGATAGCGCACGAACGCGGCTGGCGAACAAGAGGCGTGGACTGGATCTTCCGATGAATGAGGCGTTTGGCATTACGGATGACCGCTCTGGCTTTCTATTAGCGCTGAACGATGCATTGAGCGACTTGGCCAAAGCCTTTCCCCGACAAGCGGAGGTCGTGGAAATGCGCTACTTTGGCGGCCTCAGTGTTGCGGAAACAGCCGAAGCTCTTTCGCTGACCACCCGAACGATTGATCGCGACTGGGACTTTGCTAGGGCATGGCTCAGACGCTACCTTGAGCAATGAGCGAGGAATGGGATCGTCTGGCGCGCGCATTCGAAGCTGCTCGTGTCTTAGAGCCGGCCGACCGGGCTGCATTTATCGCCGCCGTGTCGGATGCAGCCTTCCGTTCTGAGTTGGAAGCTCTGCTCAGGAATGACAAGCCGGATGACTTCCTCAACTGTGGTTCTGCAATATCCATATCCACGCTGTTTCGAGAATTACCAATCCCTCCCCGGCCAGGTGAGGTTTTGAAGAACCGCTATCGTCTCGAAGAGCGTATGGCAACAGGTGGACAGGCTCTGGTCTATCGGGCAACCGATAATTTGCTTTCACGCCCCGATGGTTGTGAAGCTGCTCCGCATGGAGGGTCGGGAGAATGGTTGGCTTCAGACCCGTCTGCAAGAAGAAATGCGTCTGCTGGCGCGCATCGATCACCCTTCGGTGGTTGGGATTCTAGACACCGGAGAACTGGCGGACGGAAGCCCTTTTTTGGTTATCCAGTATGTCGATGGTGAAAGCTTACGCGATGCACTCCGATCAGGGCCGCTTGAGCGTAAACGCGCGGCCGGGATCGTAAGGCAAATTGGCTCAGCCTTAAATGCAGTTCATGCTTTGGGAATAGCCCATCGCGATTTGAAGCCGGAGAATATCATGTTGCAGCGTCTTGCCGACGGGGCTGAAACGGCTAAGCTAATCGACTTTGGTATTGCCAAAGTTGACCGGTCTGACCACGCCCCTGAAACAACAACCATCGCAATCGCTGGGACTATACGTTACATGGCACCAGAGCAGTTCGAGGGAAAGAATGGCCCAACTTCAGACCTTTACTCGTTAGCACTGATCGTCTGTGAGCTGCTCTCGGGCCAACCCGACATTCGAGCACTTTCTTCCAAAGACCGCCGAGTTCACCGTGCAATCGAAAAGGCCCTGGCTTTCTTGCCGGCAAACAGGCCGCCGAACGTACGGGCTTGGTCGGAGGAGTTGGCGAACGAACTCAGTTGCTCGACCCGAAGAATTTTCGTAAAGGAAGCGGGGATGGCGGTCGGCTTATTAGGTGGTGGGGCAGTTGCAGCGGGAATTTGGTTTGACGGCCAGCGAGACTTCTCCCGAGTTGTTGAGCATACCGGTGCTTTTGACCCGCTGGGTGAAGGTTTTCAAATCCACAACGAGTTGGTTGGAACCGTCGCCGAAAATTCCGAACGCACTGGCTATGATGGCTGGCAGATCACGTCGACCCGCCAAGGCGATTATTGTCACCGGCTTACGGGGCGGCAGAAGCGAGCCGCAATCGAACGAGGGTGGAAGTTGAGCGCCACGCTGCGCGCAGATCAAGGTTTAGCGTATCTTGGAGTCGATTTGGCGGGGGTCGGACCCCGTTTTGATATTGGCGTCCAAGTCAGGCCGGACGGAGATTTGGTCCGTCTGAACACTCAGATCGTGCCGATTGTGGAAGGTCTGGATATTTTGATACCACAATTCCAGTCTGCCTATCGACAATATGCACTCGTCTTCGACGCAGGACTAGGCTGTGCGACGCTCTTTATAGATGGAAGGCGCACTCTAAGTGGCTACCAGGGGCATAGGCAATTTCAGAAGGACTTAGGCTTGATGTTTGGTGCCGCCCTTTATGCAAGCCCGCGCGGCATCGCGACATCTCAATCGGTTAGATTCGAGGT
>Ga0302326_10033050_pt1 | contig 10291 bp, 10 predicted proteins | sample Palsa_T0_3_FD_202264 | JGI IMG/M metagenome (GOLD analysis project Ga0302326, IMG submission 202264) | Peat permafrost microbial communities from Stordalen Mire near Abisko, Sweden - Palsa_T0_3 | ecosystem: Environmental > Terrestrial > Soil > Palsa > Peat permafrost | place: Sweden: Abisko... | reverse complement strand
GCCCGAGCCGGCAGCCCCGGCCATGCCGGCGGCCGCGCCGAGGCCCCAACCCGCGCCCCCGCCGGTGGCCGCCGAGATGGCGCTCGGCCAGACCCGCAAGATGACGGTGCGCGAGGCGCTGCGCGACGCCATGGCCGAGGAGATGCGGCGCGACGAGACCGTGTTCCTGTTGGGCGAGGAGGTCGCCGAGTACCAGGGCGCCTACAAGGTGAGCCAGGGCCTGCTCGAGGAGTTCGGTGCGCGCCGGGTGGTCGACACGCCGATCACCGAGCACGGCTTCACCGGCCTCAGCGTCGGCGCCGCGTTCATGCGCTTGAAGCCCATCGTCGAGTTCATGACCTTCAACTTCGCCATGCAGGCGGTCGACCAGATCATCAACTCGGCGGCCAAGACGCTGTACATGTCGGGCGGCCAGATGGGCTCGTCGATCGTGTTCCGCGGCCCCAACGGCGCTGCCTCGCGCGTCGCTGCCCAGCACAGCCAGTGCTATGCCAGCTGGTACGCGCACTGCCCCGGCCTCAAGGTGGTCGCGCCCTACACGGCGGCTGACGCCAAGGGCCTGCTCAAGGCGGCGATCCGCGATCCCAATCCCGTGATCGTGCTCGAGAACGAGATCCTGTACGGCGCGACGTTCGAGGTTCCCGAGGATCCCGACTATATCGTGCCGATCGGCAAGGCCCGCGTGGCGCGGCCCGGCAAGGACGTCACCATCACGGCCTTCAGCATCATGGTGCGCCAGGCGCTCGCCGCCGCCGATCTGCTGGCGCAGGAAGGCATCGAGGCCGAGGTGATCGATCTGCGCAGCCTGCGGCCGCTCGACACCGCCACGATCGTGCAGTCGGTGCAGAAGACCAACCGGCTGGTCAATGTCGAGGAGGGCTGGGCGTTCGCCGGCATCGGCGCGGAGATCGCGGCCCAGATGATGGAGCAGGCGTTCGATTATCTCGATGCGCCGGTCGCGCGGGTCGCCGGCGCCGACGTGCCGCTGCCCTATGCGGCCAATCTGGAGAAGCTGGCGTTGCCGCAGCCCGCCGACGTGGTGCGCGCGGTCAAGTCCGTGCTGTATCGGTCGTAGCGGAGCGCGCCATGCCGATTCAAATCCTGATGCCGGCGCTGTCGCCGACCATGACCGAGGGCACGGTCGCCAAGTGGCTCAAGAAGGAAGGCGACAAGGTCGCGTCCGGCGACGTGATCGCCGAGATCGAGACCGACAAAGCGACCATGGAGGTCGAGGCGGTCGACGAGGGCGTGCTGGGCAAGATCGTGGTCCCCGAAGGCACGCAGAACGTCAAGGTCAACGACGTGATCGCGGTTCTGCTCGGCGAGGGCGAGGACAAGTCGGCGCTCGCCGGGCAGGGCGCCGGCGCGCCACCGAAACCCGCCGCCGCGCCGGCAGCGTCCGCGCCCCCGAAACCCACACCTACACCCACGCCGGCGCCGGCCGCGCCGACGCCGGCGGTCCCGCCCGCCGCCGCGCCGCGTCCGACCAACGGAGCCGGACAGGTCGCGCCGGGCGACGGCCGCATCTTCGTGAGCCCGCTGGCGCGCCGCATGGCGGCCAATGCGGGGATCGACCTGAATGCGGTCGCGGGCAGCGGGCCGCACGGCCGGATCGTCAAGGCCGACATCGAGGCGGCGCTGCAGGGCGGCAAGCCGGCCGCGCGCTCCGCGCCGGCTGCCGCGCCAATGGCGGCGCCGGTTGCCGCCAAGCCGCCCGCGCCGATGCCGGCGCCGTCACCAGGTCAGGCCGGCGTGCCGCCGTTCGAGCTGGTGCCGACCACGACCATGCGCAAGGTGATCGCGCGCCGCCTGACCGAGGCGGAGCAGATCCCGCATTTCTTCCTGACCGTCGACTGCCACATCGATCCGCTCCTCAAGGTGCGGGCCGACCTCAACACGCGCGGCGAGAAGGACGGCTTCAAGCTGTCGGTCAACGACTTCGTCATCAAGACGGCGGCGCTCGCGCTGCGCAAGATGCCCGCGGTCAATGCCGCCTGGACCGACGACGGCATGATGATGTTCAAGTCGATCGACGTGTCGGTCGCGGTCGCGCTGCCGGCCGGGCTGATCACGCCGATCATCCATCGTGCCGACCAGAAGGGCCTGGCGACAATCTCGAGCGAGATGAAGGACCTGGCGGGGCGCGCCCGCGAGGGCAAGCTCAAGCCCGAGGAGTTCCAGGGCGGCACGTTCTCGATCTCCAATCTCGGCATGTACGGCATGCGCGAGTTCACCGCGATCCTCAACCCGCCGCAGTCCTGCATCCTGGCGGTCGGCGCGGGCGAGCAGCGCCCGGTGGTGAAGGACGGCGCGCTCGCGATCCAGACCATGATGAGCTGCACCCTGACCTGCGACCATCGCGTGGTCGACGGCGCGCTCGGCGCGGAATTCCTCGGCGTCATCAAGAAGCTGATCGAAGACCCGCTGTCGATGATGCTGTAGTCGGCGGTCGCGTATTTTATCGTCATCGCGAGGAGCGCAGCGACGAAGCGATCCAGCTCCGGTGTTCGATCTCCTGGATTGCTTCGTCGCTACGCTCCCCGCAATGACGGCCCTTTGACGGCTGGGAGCATTTTTCGTGGCAGAGACGGTTTTCGATTTGATCGTCGTCGGCAGCGGGCCCGGCGGCTACGTGGCGGCGATTCGGGCGAGCCAGCTCGGCCTGAAGACCGCGATCGTCGAGCGCGAGAGCCTCGGCGGCATCTGCCTCAACTGGGGCTGCATCCCGACCAAGGCGCTGCTGCGCACGTCGGAGATCAACCACCTGCTGCACCACCTCGACGCCTACGGCTTCTCGGCCAAGGACATCCAGTACGACGCCAAGAAGGTGATCGGCCGCAGCCGCGCGGTCGCGGCGCAGCTGTCGAACGGCGTCAAGTTCCTGATGCGCAAGAACAAGATCACGGTGATCGAGGGCGACGCCAAGCTCGGCGCCAAGTCGGGCGCCAATCGCACGCTGACGGTGACCAAGAACGGCGCCGCGGTCGGCACGTTCGCGGCGCCCCACATCGTGCTGGCGACCGGCGCGCGGGCGCGGCCGCTGCCCGGGCTCGAGGTCGACGGCAAGCTGATCTGGGCCTATCGCGAGGCGATGGTGCCCGAGGCGATCCCGAAATCGCTGCTGGTCGTCGGCTCGGGCGCGATCGGCGTCGAGTTCGCCAGCTTCTACCGCAACATGGGCGCCGAGGTGACGATCGTCGAGATGCTCGATCGCGTGCTGCCGGTGGAGGACGAGGAGATCTCGGCGCTCGCGCGCAAGAGCTTCGAGAAGCAGGGCATGAAGATCATCACCGGCGCCGCGGTGAAGGGCGCCAAGAAGGCGGCCAACAGCGTGACGGTCCAGATCGAGGCCGCCGGCAAGGCCCAGGAGATCACGGTCGAGCGCGTGATCGTCGCGATCGGCATCGTGGGCAATGTCGAGAATCTCGGGCTCGAGGGCACCAAGGTGAAGGTCGAGCGCACCCATGTCGTGGTCGATCCCTATCTGCGCACCGACGAGCCGGGCATCTATGCGATCGGCGATCTGGTCGGGCCGCCCTGGCTGGCCCACAAGGCGAGCCACGAGGGCGTGCTGTGCGTCGAGCGCATCGCCGGCAAGACCGACAACCGCCCGCTCGACGTGAACAACGTGCCGGGCTGCACCTACTGCATGCCGCAGATCGCCTCGGTCGGGCTGACCGAAGCCAAGGCCAAGGCGGCCGGTCACGAGGTCAAGGTCGGCCGCTTTCCCTATATCGGCAACGGCAAGGCGATCGCGCTGGGCGAGCCCGAGGGCCTGGTCAAGACGGTGTTCGACGCCAAGACGGGCGAGCTCCTCGGCGCGCACATGATCGGCGCGGAGGTCACCGAGCTGATCCAGGGCTATGCCATCGCGCGCACGCTCGAGACCACCGAGCACGAGCTGATGGAGACCATCTTCCCGCATCCGACCCTGTCCGAAATGATGCACGAGTCGGTGCTTGACGCGTTCGGCCGGGTCATCCACATCTGACGGACGCCTCCGGTCCTAAGGTTTCCCTCTCCCCACCGGGGAGAGGGCAGGGTGAGGGGGCGGAAAGCGGCGGCATGACATCGGACATCACATCGGACGGCACCACCCCCTCACCCCGACCCTCTCCCCGGAGAGGAGAGGGAGATGTTGCGGTGGGAGCGGCGCAAGTGCGCCATCCGGAGAAGGTCGGCAAGCCCGACAGCCCGATCAAGCGCAAGCCCGCCTGGATCCGCGTCAAGGCGCCGGTCTCGGCCGAGTATCACAAGACGCGCCAGCTGATGCGCGATCTCAGCCTCCACACCGTGTGCGAGGAGGCGGCCTGCCCGAATATCGGCGAGTGCTGGGCCAAGAAACACGCCACCGTGATGATCCTGGGCGCGGTCTGCACGCGCGCCTGCGCCTTCTGCAACGTCGCGACCGGGATGCCGGACAAGCTCGACCCGCACGAGCCCGCGCATGTCGCGCGCGCGGTCGCCGAGCTCGGGTTGAGCCACGTCGTCGTGACCTCGGTCGACCGCGACGATCTGGCGGATGGCGGCGCGGAGCAGTTCGTCCAGGTGATCCGCCAGATCCGCGCGACAGCGCCGGAAACCACGATCGAGGTCCTGACCCCCGACTTCCTGCGCAAGCCGGGCGCGATCGAGGCGGTGGTGCGCGCCAAGCCCGACGTCTACAACCACAATCTCGAAACGGTGCCCAGGCTCTATAGCTCGATCCGGCCGGGCGCGCGTTATTTCCACTCGCTGCGCCTGCTCGACCAGGTGAAGCAGATCGATCCGTCGATGTTCACCAAGTCGGGTATCATGGTCGGGTTCGGCGAGGGCCGCGAGGAGGTGCTGCAGGTGATGGACGATCTGCGCGCCGCCGACGTCGACTTCCTGACCATCGGCCAATATCTGCAGCCGACGCCGAAACACGCGGCGGTCGAGCGCTTCATCACGCCCGAGGAGTTCGAGAGCTATCGCACCTTCGCGCTTGCCAAGGGATTCCTGCAGGTCTCCGCATCGCCGCTGACGCGCTCGTCCTACCATGCGGGCGACGATTTCCGCGCCATGCGCGCGACGCGCGCCGCGACGCTCGCCGGCGCCTAGTGCCGACCCACGCCGAGCGGCGCGTGCTGCCTTACACTCAAGAGCAGCTGTTCGACCTGGTCGCCGACGTCGAGCGCTATCCCGAGTTCCTACCCTGGTGTCTGGCGGCACGCATTCGCCGTCGCGAAGGCCAGACCATCCATGCCGATATGGTGATCGGCTTCCGCATGGTGCGCGAGCGCTTCGCCTCCAAGGTCGATCTGGCGCCGCCGCACCGGATCGACGTCGCCTACGCCGAGGGCCCGTTCAAATATCTCAACAACCACTGGATCTTCGAGCCGGCGCCTGACGGCGGCTGCGTGATCGATTTCTTCGTCAAGTTCGAGTTTCGCAACCGCATGCTGCAGAAGCTGATCGAGGTGCTGTTCCAGGAGGCGGTACGCCGCATGGTGTCGGCGTTCGAGGCGCGCGCCCGCGCGCTGTACGGCTCGGCACCCCAGCCGGCGGCCAGCCCCGCCCGCGGATGACGCGGGCGGCTAGACTCGCGCGAGCAGCGCTTCGGCGGCGGGTCGCGGCAGCGCCAGCCAGTTCTGGAAGCGGAAGTTCTCCAGGCGGGCGTCGTAGGACGGCATCACGGCGATGTGGTTCGGCATGATCTTGGCCGGCAGGTAATCGACGCCGGCCAGATATTCGAACAGGTCGCGCAGCAGCACGCGCGAGTCGATGTTGCAGCCGCCATATTCGAACTGGATCGCCCCGATCGCCTTGGCGGTCAACAGCCGCGACGCGCCCTGGAGCACGTATAGATCATGGCCTTCGGTGTCGATCTTCATGAAGTCGATCGCCGCGATGCCCTGGCGCGCGCAATATGCATCGACCGTATCGATGATCACGGTCTCGGTCGTCGTCTGCGGCGGAAAGCCGATCATCTCGAGGCCGCTGCGGCGATAGAGCGAGTTGGCGTTGTTGCCGTCGCCGAAGCAATAGAGCGTCCGGGTCTCGGCGACGGCGCCCAGGCCGAACGGATTGGCGATCACGGGCAGCGGCGGCGTGCGCTCGGTCAGCAGCCGATGGGTCGTGGTGCTGGCCTCGAAGCAATGGATCTCCAGCCGGGGATTGATCGCCAGCGCGGCCTCGGCCCAGGAGCCGAGGTGGCTGCCGACGTCGAAGACGATCCGGCAATTCGGCATGACCTTGCGCAACAGCGCGGTCTCGCCGTTGGTCTCCGGGTTCCAATTGGTCTGGTTGTCGTACCGGTCGATGAACTGTTCGCACAGGCGATAGACCGCCCCGCTGCCCGGGTTGCGCGCGAGCAGCGCGGCCAGCGCCGCGTCGTCATCGTCCGACGCCGAATCGGTGCGCGGTATCGTCATGGGGGCATTATCCAGCGGGTTCGGCCAAAGTGAAAGGTGGTCGGATCGGCGGCGGCGCTGAGCCGATCGCGGCCTCTCGCGCGTTGTAGCGGCGGTGACCTTGGGGGTGAGCGATGTCACAGCTTCTCAGCAGCGCCTCGGCCGCGGTCCGGCAGGCCCAACTGCAGGCGCGGACGAGCCTCGAGCAGGATGTGCTGGGCGTGGCCTTGGACTTGATCGAGGGGGAGCTGCCCAATCTGCTGGACCTGGTGCACGATCTGATTGCGGCCTATTCGAAACAATGCCCCGATCCCCGCAAGGATCCCCTGATGGCCAGGGCGCAGCAAGTCGTCGAGCGCATCGAGGGGTTGTCCTGGAGCCACATCCTGGCGGCCCAGCTGGCGGTCGACGAGGTCGAGGAATAGCCGGCGCCGCGCAGCCCCCCGCGCGCGGTTTACAGTTCAGCCATAAATCAGTACTACCGATGGTCGCCGGCCCGGCCAACGGACGCGCGGCCGCCGGAACGTAGAGACCTCATGATCCTCGACAGCGTCAATCTGACGAGCGCGCTTGCGCAAGTGACCCAGGCGCATGGCGAGCTGCAGAACCTGCGCGCCAACCTGCAGCCCATGCGCGCCCTAAAGGCGAGCGTCGCGCGCGGCAAGCTGGCGGCGCTGTCGCGCAAGCCGCGGCTCATCATGGCGACGTTTCAGCTCGGCGATCTCGAGCTCGAGCAGGACGTTCCGCAATACGGCTTCCCGGTCGAGCTCGAGCTGTGCAATTTCGACAGCTTCGAGCTGCTGCGCGAGAGCGGGCTCACCCCCGACATCGCGTTGTTCCGCTCCCACCAGTTCTGGCAGGTCGACGGCAACTACAACATCCAAGGTCTCGCCAACGCGCCGCACTTCGCCAATGAATGTCTCAATCTCGTATGGCTGTGGGATCATCATCACACCTTCGAGCTGAGCGGCAAGATGGCGCTGCTGGCCGACATCGTGCTGCCGATGCACGAGACCGGGGCAGACTATCTGAAATGCTTCAACGACATGGTGTTCTCCGCGGTGCCCGCGGCGAGCGCGCAATGGGGCGGACCGCGGCTCGTCGACGCGGTGTTCCGCGAGAACGCCGCGATCGAGCGGTCGAACCGCCTCTATGGCGGCTTCGTCGGATATCCCGGGTTCCACCGCAACCAGTTCGTCAGCCAATGCATGGCGGCGTTTCCCGACCACGCGCTGGTGCTGCTGCCGCCGACCCACGCGCGCGACATTCGGCATTTCGGCGTGGCGAGCCGGCGCGAACGGCTGATCGAATGGATGAGCTACAAGTGCTCGCTGGTCTGCGCGCTGACCGAGGACATCCCGATCCGGATCATCGACGGGCTGCTGGCCGGGCAGATCCCGCTGGTGCCCAACAACCTCAACGGCTTCGACCGCCTGATCAGCCCGGCCCTGCAGGCCGAGCTGCCGATCGTGCGCTACGATCCCTACGATGTCCCCTCGGTCGAAGCGGCGTGGCGGACCGCGATCCGGCTCTACGATCGCGCCGGCCCGGCCGGCGCTGCGCTGCGCCATCGCTACGCGCTCGCGAACCACATGCCGAAACACCGGCTCGCCGACATCGTGATGACGGTACTGAACAACGCACGGATCTTCGCCGACCCGTGAGTCGGCGGCTCACCCTGCATCGGCTTGCGCAGCGAGCAGACGCAGGCCGCAGGCGACGCTCGCCATGCGGATCGCGGCGCGGTCGCCCGGGAACAATTGACGTTCGTGCACGGTCGCGCCGCCGCGTCGCGCGCTGGCGAAATGGACCAGCCCGACCGGCTTCTGCACGGTCCCACCGCCCGGACCGGCGACCCCGGTGACCGCGATCGACAGCGCGGCGTTGGCGTGCCGCAGCGCACCCTCCGCCATGGCGCGCGCCACCGCCTCGCTGACCGCGCCATGGGTCTCGATCAGCGCCGGCGGCACGCCGAGCTGCTCGGCCTTGGCCTCGTTCGAGTAGACCACCATGCCGCGATCGACCACGTCGCTCGAGCCGGGGATCTCGGTCAGCAGCGCCGCGATCAGGCCACCGGTGCACGATTCCGCGGTGACGATGCGCAAGCCTGCCGCGCGACACGCCGCCAGCAGCGCCTCCGCCTCGGCGCGCAGCGCGAGCGCAAACGGCGAGCTCAGATCAACCATCGTTCGATCCCCCACAAGACGAGCGCGGCGTAGATGCCGGCGAACACATCGTCGAGCATCACGCCGAAGCCGCCCTTCACGCTCCGATCGGCCCAGTTCGCCGGCCAGGGCTTGAGCACGTCGAACAGGCGGAACAGGAAAAAGCCGAGCGCAAACTCGACCAGCCGGGGCGGCGCCACCGTCAAGGTCAGCCATTGGCCCGCAACCTCGTCGATCACGATCGCGCCGGGATCGCCGACGCCGGCATGGCGCGCATAGATGCCGGCGGCCCACACGCCGACCACGAACACGACGAGCGCCGCGCCGCCGAGCAGATAGGGGCCGGCGTCCGGTCCCCCGGCGCGCAGGATCGCGTAGGCGAAGGGCAGGGCGGCGGCCGAGCCCCAGCTGCCTGATGCGATCGGCATCAGGCCGGAGCCGAACCAGGTCGACAGCAGAACCACCGGATTGCCGAAGCTGAGGCCGGGCGGCAGCGGCTTCAGGCGCAGCATCGGCTCATTCGGGCAGCAGCACGGTCGCGGTCGCCTGGCCGGCGATGCCCTCGGCGCGGCCGGTGAAGCCGAGGCCCTCGGTGGTGGTCGCCTTGACGGAGACCCGCGCGGCGGGGATCTGCAGGATCTCGGCGATGCGCGCGACCATCGCGGCGCGATGCGGCGCGATCTTCGGCCGCTCGCAGATCAGGGTGACGTCGACATGGGCGATGCGGCCGCCGCGCGCCTCGACGCGCTCGGCGGCATTGCGCAGGAACAGGCTCGAGTCGGCATTGCGCCAGCGCGGATCGGCGGGCGAGAAATGCTCACCGATATCGCCGTCGCCGAGCGCGCCGAGAATCGCGTCGGTCAGCGCGTGCAGGCCGACATCGGCGTCCGAATGGCCGAGCAGGCCGTGACCGTGGGCGACCGGCACGCCGCACAGCATGACGTGATCGCCCGGGCCGAAGCGATGCACGTCGAAGCCGTTGCCGACACGCGGCGCGCCGAGCCGCGCCAGCAGATGGCGCTCGGCGCGTGCGAGGTCGTCCTGCGTCGTTATCTTCAAATTGGTCTCGTCCCCCAAGGTGACGCCGACCCGCAGGCCGGCGCGTTCGGCGACCGCCGCGTCGTCGGACAGGTTGCGACCGGACGCCGCGCGATGGGCGTCGAGGATCGCCTGGTAGCGGAATGCCTGGGGCGTCTGGGCGCGCCATAGATGGGTGCGGTCGACGGTCTCGAGGATGGCGCCCCCGTCGGTCCGCTTCACCGTGTCGGTCACGGGCACCGCGGCGATCGTGCCGTCATGCTCGGCCAGGCCGGCCAGCGCGCGCGCGATCACGCCGTCATCGACCAGCGGCCGCGCGGCGTCGTGGATCAGCACGATGGCGGGCGCTTCGGCCGCCAGGCTTTCGAGGCCGAGCCGGACCGAGTCCTGGCGCTCGGCGCCGCCGATCACCGGCGGCAGCAGGCCGAGATCGCCGACCGCGTCCGCGTAGAGCGCTTCATCGTCGGGCCCGATCACCACGCGCACCGCGTCGATCGCGGGATGGCGCACGAAGGCGGTCGCGGTGTGGCGCAGCACCGGGCGGCCGAGCAGGGTCTGGTATTGCTTCGGCAGCGCCTCGCCGAAGCGCCGGCCGCGGCCGGCCGCGACGATCAGGGCGATCGTGGACATGGCGCTCGATGGGGCGGTCGGTGGGGCGAGCGAGCCGGCGCGGTCATGGCGGCGCGCACACTACATCGGCCGGCGGCGCAAGGG
>Ga0302326_10033049_pt1 | contig 10291 bp, 10 predicted proteins | sample Palsa_T0_3_FD_202264 | JGI IMG/M metagenome (GOLD analysis project Ga0302326, IMG submission 202264) | Peat permafrost microbial communities from Stordalen Mire near Abisko, Sweden - Palsa_T0_3 | ecosystem: Environmental > Terrestrial > Soil > Palsa > Peat permafrost | place: Sweden: Abisko... | reverse complement strand
ACCGCGCCCGCACGGATCATGGGGTACACGAAGTCACGGGCGAACTCGTCCACGAGGTCCAGGGTGTAGTGCTTCGAGGCCCCGGTGCTGCGCGCCTTCCGGTAAAGCCCCTTGAGCTCCTCCTCCTGGCCGATGTCGGCGGCAAAGGTGATGATTTCCGCGTCGTAGGTTTCGCGGAGCCACTTGACGATGACGGACGTGTCTAGGCCGCCCGAATAGGCGAGGACGATTTTCATGGAAGGCGGACGAGCATCACGCGGTGAACCGTGGCGCGCAATTTCATTTGCCCCGCGATGCCGAGAGCACCGACAGGATCGCCTTCTGCACATGCAGCCGGTTCTCGGCCTCGTCGAAGATCACCGAGCGCGGGTTGTCAAGGACCGCCTGCTCGACCTCCTCGCCCGGGTGGGCGGGAAGGCAGTGCATGAACAGGGCGTCGGGCTTGGCGGCTGCGAACACCTTGGCCGTCACGCAAAAGGGGCGCATCCGCGCCGCCTTGGCCGCAGCCTCCTTTTCCTGGCCCATGCTGGCCCAGACATCCGTGTAGACGATGTCGGCGCCGGCGACGGCCTCCATCGGGTCGTTCGTGAACTGGAAGTCGCAGGCGCGCCCCTCCCCCATCAGCTGGGCGCGGATTCGCTCCCCGGGCTCAAAGCCCTTCGGCCCCGCAAGCGAGACCCTCATCCCGAAGAGGCTGGCGCCCAGGATCCAGGAATTCGCCATGTTGAAGCTCGTGTCCCCGAGGAAGGCGATCTTGCGGCCCTTGAGCGCCGCGACCAGGTCGCCGTCGGGCCCCGCCCAATGCTCCGCCGCGGTGAAGGCGTCGGCGCAGATCTGGCACGGGTGCAGGAAGTCGGTCAGCGCATTCACCACGGGAACGCACGCGGCTGCCGCGAGGCGCTCCACCTCGGACTGCTCGAACGTCCGGATGACGATGCCGTGGACGAACCGGGAAAGCACCCGGGCCGTGTCCTCGATGGACTCTCCCCGCCCCAGCTGGATGTCGTTGGTGTTCAGGTAGAGCGCGTGGCCCCCCAGCTCGTTGATCCCGACCTCGAAGGACACCCGCGTCCTCGTGCTCGATTTCGCGAATATGAGGGCCCAGGTCTGGCCTGCCAGGACCGGGGCAGGCCGGCCCCTCTCCCGCTTGAATTTGCGGGCCAGCGAGAAAACCTCGCCCAATTCCTTGGGAGTGAGGTCGGTCTCTTTCAGAAAGTGTTTCATCCTGCGAAGCGGGAATATCTAAACGCCGGCAGGGTTCCCTACGAGCGGAAAGTGGCCTGAAATCGGTCCGCAACTCATCCCGTGTCCTGTCCTCCAAGGACTTGCGGATCCGGCGTCGCCCGGACGGAATCCGGCCACTTGTTGCTACGGCTTTCCGCCGCCGGACGGAGCTCGTCGCTTGACGGGGACACGACGGCTGCCGTCGGCGACGTCAGCCGCCACGGCCCGGATGATGAGGGAGCCGCGATCGGTCCTCTCCTCGATTGCCCGGGCCGCCACCCTCCTGAACAGGGCCCGGGAAAGGCGCACCCGGGCGCGGCAGGTGGCGGCAGGCATGGCGCCCATGGTTGTTAACGGTTACTAACCGTCAATTACAAAAAATTCCTCTCCGGCTTGGATTAGTCCGGAAAATTCGGCACCATACCCCGATGCCAAAAAGAGGCCGGTTCTACGTTAACCAGAGCGTGTCCTTCCCGCCCGCCCTCCTGGCCGCGGCCAGGAAGCGCGCGGCGAACCTCGGGCTTTCGTTCAGCGCCTACGTCCAGAAATGCCTCGAAAGGGACCTGGAGGAGCGGGGAGCGATCGTCTTCCGGGAGATCGAGGGGCACTCCCCGATGGCGGCCGAGTCCCCCCAGTCGAGATCCGAAGCCGCGAGGCCAAAGCGCCCCCAGAAATAACCCGGGCGTCCTAACGCGCCTTCAGGGTCTCGCGGAAGATCTCCACCGAGCGCGCGAGCTCCGCAGCCGTTGCGTTCAGGGGGGGGAGCAGCCGGATGACATTGACGCCGGCCTGGGCGATCAGGAGGCCGTTCTCGCGCAGGGCCGCGGTGGTGGGCGCCGAGTCCGACGCCATCTGCACCCCCACGAGGAAGCCGAGCCCGCGGATCTCCAGGATGTGCGCCGGGAATTCCTCGGCCAGGCGGCCGAGCTCGCGGATCCACGGGACGCTCTCCCGCGCCACGTGGGCGAGGAGGCCCTCGTTCTCGATGACATCGAGGACGGCGAGTGCCGCCGCGCAGGCGAGCGGGGTGCCGCCGAAGGTCGAGCCGTGCGAGCCGGGCGTGAAGAGGTCAGCCGAGCGCTCCTCCACCCACATGGCCCCGATCGGAAACCCGCCCCCCAGGCCCTTGGCCATCGCGATTGCGTCGGGACGGATGCCGGCGTGCTCGAACGCGAAGAAGGTCCCGGTCCTGCCCGCGCCGCACTGCACCTCGTCGATCATGAGGAGCATGCCGCGCTCGTCGCACAGCCTGCGGAGCCCGACGAGGAACTCGGCCGTGCAGGGGTTCACGCCGCCGTCGCCCTGGATCGTCTCGACGAAGACCGCCGCGGTGTCGTCGCCCGCGAGGCGGGCGAAGTCGCCGAGGTTGTTCAGCTCGCCGAACGAGAACCCAGGGACGAGGGGGCGGAACCCCTTCTGGACGCTTTCCCTGCCCGTGGCGCTCATGCCCCCGAACATCCGGCCGTGGAAGGAATTCTTGGCGCAGACCACCTTGAAGCACTTGGCTTCGGCGCCGGACTTGCGGACGCCGTGCAGCCGGGAGAGCTTGAGGAGCGCCTCGTCGGCCTCGGCGCCGCTGTTGCAGAAGAACACGCGCCCCGGGCCGGCGCGCGCCACCAGCCTGCGCGCGAGCTCCCCCTGGTTGGGGTTCCGAAACAGGTTGCTCGTGTGGTTGAGCTCGGCGGCCTGGCGCTGGACGGCCGAGACCCAGTGCGGGTGGCAGTGGCCCAGCGAGCTCACCGCGATGCCGGACGAAAAGTCGAGGTAGGCCCTGCCCTGGTCGTCCCATACCCTGGAGCCGCGCCCGCGCACCAGCGTGATGGGCGCGCGCGGGTAGTTCTTCAGCACATGCGCGTCGTACAGCTCCGCCGCGCTGCTGCGGACCACTGGGGCTGCCTCAGCCATGGACGATCTCGGTTCCGGTGCCCTTGTCCGTGAAGATTTCCAGGAGCAGGCTGTGGGCGAGCCTCCCGTCGATGAAGTGGACGCGCTGGACGCCGTCCTCCAGGGCGCGCACCGCGCTCGCCACCTTGGGGCGCATGCCCTTGTCGATCACGCCCTTCTTCCTCAGCTCGTCGACCTGGCTTATCCTGAGCGTCGAGATGAGAGACTCCGGGTCGGGGGGCGCGGCCAGCAGCCCGGGTACGTCGCTCATGTAGAAGAGCCTGCGCGCCCTGAGCGCGCTTGCGACCCTCCCGGCCACCAGGTCCGCATTCACGTTGTAGGGCTTGCCGTCGTAGCCTTCGGCCACGGGCGAGATCACCGGCACGAACCCGTCGGCGATCTCCTTCTTGATGAGCTTCACCTTCACCTCGGTCACCTCGCCCACGAATCCCAGGTCGATCTCGTTCCCGTCGTCGTCCCGGGTGAGCCTCTCGCAGGCGAGCACGGTGTCCCCGGGCAGCCCCTTCGGCTTCGCGCCCGCGGACGCTAGAGCCGCGCATACATCCCGGTTGACGACCTCGTCGAGGGTCTTCTTGACGATGGCGATCGCCGCCTCGTCCGTGACGCGGAGCCCCTTCACGAACGTCGCCTTGAGCCCGGATTCCTCCATCGCCCTCGTGATGGCCTTGCCGCCGCCGTGCACGACGACGACGTTGATCCCGATGCCGGACAGGAACGCGATGTCGTAGGCCACCTGGGAGCTCGCCGCGGAGTCCGGGTCGTCCATGAAGCTGCCCCCGTACTTCACGACGAACGTGGAGCCCCGGAAATCCTGGATGTAGGGAAGGGCCTCGAGAAGGACCTTCGCCTTCGCGGTAACCTCGGCAACGTTCATCTCGGCGCCCAAATGGCCCGCGCGAAGGGCGGACGGGCGTGGAATTTGATGGGTGTGTGCACGAGTGTCGAAGGCAGCCACACCATGCTTAACGCATCGGCGCGGGACATTTCCACAACAATTTGCGGAGCCGTTGAAAAATATCGGCTTCACTCCCGGGCCCATCGCCCACAGTTCTCCAGCATGTCCAGCACACAGCTCACGTTCGCGGACCGCGCGTCCCATCGCGCGTGGCTCGCGTCGCAGTCCGCGCTGCCTGCCGGATTCAGGGTCGGCACCGCGCGCTTTGACTTCACGCCCGCCGAGGCGCCCAAGCCCGCGAAAATGACGCTCACGCTGATCGCGCTCGACCGGCCTTCCCCGGATTTCGCGGCGGTCTTCACCCGGAACGCCTTTCCGGGGGCGCCCGTCATCGTCGGGCGGGCCCGCCTTGGCGAGCCGGCGCTCGCGGCGATCATCGTGAACAACAAGATCTCGAACGTGTGCGCGCCGGGCGGCGTGGCCGCCTCCGAACGGGTATGCGCCGAGACCGCGCGGCTGCTGGGCGTTGCGCCCACGGCCATCCTCCCGAGCTCGACGGGCGTCATCGGCTGGGGCCTGCCCGTGGACGCGATCGTGGGCTCGCTCCCCGCCGCGGCGGCGGCGCTGGCCGCCGGCTCGATCATGCCCGCCGCGGAGGGGATCGTCACGACCGACCTGTACCCGAAGGTCAGGCGCTGCAGCGTCGGCGGCGGATCCATCGTCGGCATCGCCAAGGGCGCGGGGATGATCGAGCCCAACATGGCGACGATGCTGGTCTACCTCCTCACCGACCTCGCGGTCCCCAGGGCCGAGCTGCGCCGGATCCTCGCCGAGGCGGTTGAGCCCTCGTTCAACGCGATCAGCATCGACAGCGACACGAGCACCTCGGACACCGTCGCCCTCGTCTCCTCGGGCGCGGTGCCCTGCCCCGACGCAGGGGCCTTCGCGAGGGCCCTGCGGTCGGTGTGCGCCGACCTTGCCGAGGATGTCGTCCGCAACGGCGAGGGGGTCCGCCACGTGATCCGGGTCACCGTCGTGAACGCCCCGGACTTCGCCTCGGCCCGGGCGCTCGGGAAGGCCGTCGTCAACGCTCCGCTCTTCAAGTGCGCGGTCGCCGGCAACGACCCGAACGTGGGCCGCCTGGTCCAGGCCATCGGAAAGCACGTGGGAACGCAGGCGGAAGGCGGCGACCTGTCCCGGATGCGCATGACGCTCGGGGGCGTGGAGATCTTCGCCGACGGGGCATTCCGCCTGGACCCCTCGAAGGAGGCCGCGCTCGTCGCCCACATGCGCGGCGCCGAACTCTACGCCAGCGCGCCCCCCGTGAACGGGGTATTCTCGGCCCCCGTCGATTTCCCGGCGCACGAGCGCTGCGTCGAGATCGGGGTCGACCTCGGCGGGCCCGGCAAGGCGTCCGCGGTCGTGCTGGGAGCCGACCTGACCCACGAATACGTCAGCGAAAACGCCGACTACCGGAGCTAGGCGCCGCCTCAGAGCAGGCCGGCCGTCTCCTCGAACCCGTACCAGAGGTTCATCGACTGGATGGCCTGCCCCGCCGTCCCCTTTACCAGGTTGTCCTCGGCCGACGTGAGGATGAAGTTGCCCGTGCGGGGATCGTGGACGGCGGAAAGGTCGACCCGGTTCGTGCCGGTGACGCTCGCGGTGTCGGGCGTCTGCCCGCTGGCGAGGATATGGACGAAAGGCGCCGCGCCGTAGGCCTTCCTCCACGAGGCGTAGAGCGACTCGATCGTCGCCCCCGGGGCCGCGGGCACGGTGATCGTCGTCGCGATGCCGTAGCGCATCGGCGCCAGGTGGGGGTTGAACTGCACGACGGTCTTCGCGCCGGTGAGGAGCTCAAGCTGCTCCTCGATCTCCGACAGGTGCCGGTGGCCGACGAGCCCGTAGGCCTTCGCGCTCTCGGCGCGCTCCACGAAGAGATAGGTCTCCTCGACCTTCCTGCCGGCCCCGCTGACCCCGCTCAGGCTGTTGATGACGATGTGCTCGCGGGAGACGACCCCGTCCCTGAGGAGCGGCACGAGCGGCACGAGGATGCTCGTCGGGTAGCAGCCCGGGGAGGCGACGATCTTCGCCTCGGTCTTCCACGACGGCGCCGTCAGCTCGGGCAGGACGTAGCGCGCGTGCGCCAGGAGCTCGGGAGCGTGGTGCTTGCCGTAGTACTTCTCGTACGTGGCCAGGTCCGCGATCCGGAAATCCGCGCTCAGGTCGATGACCCGCTTGCCCGTGGCCACGAGCGCCCGGGCGTACTCGGCCGCGGTGCCGTGGGGAACCGCCAGGAAGAAGAGCGGGATGTCGCCCGCAGCGAGCGCCGCGGCGTCCGAGGGCGTGAACACGATCCCCCGGTCAATCCCCCGGACGGACGGGATCACCTGGGAGAGCGGCTTCCCGGCGTGGGTCCGGGACGTGACCGCGGCAAGCTCCACCCTGGGGTGGCCCAGGAGCAGCCTGACGAGCGTCTCGCCCGCGTAGCCCGATGCGCCGACTATGCCGACCTTCATGAGTGAGGAACAATCCGTTTGGTTGAGTCTAAAATCCAGTAATAAATGAAAAGGCCGCCGACCGTGACACGGCGGCGGCCTTGAAAGGGGAGCAGCGGCGTATCAGCGCTTCGAGAACTGGAACCGCTTGCGGGCGCCCGGCTGGCCGGCCTTCTTGCGTTCCTTCTCGCGGGGGTCGCGTCGGATGTGGCCGGCCTTCTTGAGGGCGGGCCTGAGCTCGGCGTTCATCTTCTGGAGCGCGCGGGCGATGCCGTGCGCCACCGCGCCGGCCTGGCCGGAGACCCCGCCGCCCATCACGTTCGCCGTGACGTCGATCTTCTCGCGAAGGTTGACGGTCATGAGGGGGGCGTACGCCTGCTTGGCGAAATTGTCGTGCGAGAAGTACCTCTCGAACTCGCGGCCGTTGACGATCAGCTTGCCGCTGCCGTCGGTGATCCGGACGCGCGCCGTCGACGTCTTGCGCCGGCCGGTTCCTGTGAAGATGTTTGCGGGGACTGTGGCGGGCATGTTCAGGCGGGGATCTTGACGGGATTGTTGGCCTCGTGCGGGTGCTTCGTCCCGGCGAACACGCGCAGCTTCGTGAGCATCTTGGCGGCCAGGCGGTTCTTGGGCAGCATGCCCTTGACCGCGTGCGTGACCACGAATTCCGGCCGCTTCGAGCGCATCTGCTTCATGCTCCGGTAGCGCTCGCCGCCGACAAAGCCCGAGAAGGCCATGTACTCGTTCTGCTCCTCCTTGCGGCCCGTCAGGACGATCTTCTCCGCGTTGATGACCACCACGTAGTCGCCCGTGTCGACATGGGCGGTGTAGGTCGCCTTGTTGCGGCCGCGGATGATGTTCGCGAGCTTCACCGCGAGACGGCCAAGCACCTGCCCATCGGCATCAACGAGATACCACTTGGGTTGCACCGTCTCCTTCTTCGCGAGATACGTTTTCATGGGAAAAGAGGGTTAGACCATGGATTCCAAACAGGGGTGTCAACCTTCGTTTTGAGCCTTGGTTCCGGGCCGGATTTCGCGACGATCGGGCCCATGCATCACCGCTTCGCGCTCGCCTGGGCGGGGCTTCTCGGGGCCACCGGCGTCATCCTAGGGGCCTTTGGGGCGCACGCCCTCAAGGGAACCCTCCAGGCCTCCGGGATGCACGCCGTCTGGGAGACCGCCGTCCAGTTCCAGCTTGTGCATGCAGCCGCCCTTCTGGCATTTGCGGCATGGCTGAGGACCCCGCCAGCCCCGACCGGCCGCTGCGCGGCTTGGGCTCCCCGGCTGCTTGTCGCCGGAACGGTCCTGTTCTCCGGCTCCCTCTACGGCCTGGCCCTCGGGGGTCCCCGCTGGCTGGGGCCTGTCACGCCGCTCGGCGGACTGGCGCTGATCGTGGCCTGGATCATGGCCGCCTGCTCGGCTCTCGCCGGCTGACCGGCCGCCATCGGATGCCCGAAATGGACGGCGCCCCCACCCTTCCCGAGGACCTGCGCGCGATGCTGGACGCCGTTCGCCGGGTCGGCCGCCCGAGGATCGTCGGAGGCGCCGTCCGGGACGGGCTCCTCGGGCTCTCCCCCAAGAATTTCGACATCGAGGTCGCCGGGGTGGATTTCGAGGGCCTGCGGCGGGTCCTCGCCCCGTTCGGGGCCACCGACGTCGTGGGCCGCAGCTTCGGGGTGATCAAGGTCCGCGGCGAAAGCGGCGAGCACGACTTCAGCCTGCCCAGGCGCGAATCGAAGACCGGCGCGGGGCACCGCGGGTTCGCGGTCGAGCCCGATCCCTCGCTCAGCGACGCGGACGCCGCGGCGCGCAGGGACTTCACCGTCAACTCGATCGCGCTCGACCCGTTCACGGGAGCGCTCATCGACCCCTTTGGCGGAAGGGCCGACCTCAAGGCCCGGATCCTTCGCGCCACGGGCCCCGCGTTCACGGAGGACCCGCTGCGGGTCCTGCGCGCGTTTCAGCTGGCCGCGCGGTTCGACTTCACGCTGGAGCCGGCGACCGCCGCGCTCTGCCGCGAAATGGCGCCGGCCTATGCCGAGCTTCCCGTCGAGCGCGTGTGGGGCGAGTGGGAGAAGTGGGCGGCCGCCTCGATGAGGCCGTCCCGCGGCCTGGACGTCCTCGAGCAGACGGGCTGGATCCGCCATTTCCCCGAGGTGGCCGCGCTCCGCGGCACGCCGCAGGAGCCCGAATGGCATCCCGAGGGCGATGTGCTGACGCACACGGCCCACTGCCTCGACGCCCTCGCCGCCGCCCCAGGGTGGCTCTCGGCCGCGCCCCAGCGCCGCAGGATGCTTTCCCTCGCGGTCCTCGCGCACGACTTCGGCAAGCCGCCGACGACCGTGCGCGCGGAGCGCCGCGGGGCGATGCGGTGGGTGAGCCCCGGGCACGAGGCGGCGGGCGGCCCGCTGGCCGAGTCGTTCCTCCGCCGCATAGGCGCTCCCCTCGACCTCGACGCCCCCGTGCGCGCGCTTGTGGTTCACCACCTGGCCCACCACCACGGCCAGAAGGGGGAATTCTCCGACACCCAGGTCCGACGGCTCGCCCTCCGGCTGGCGCCCGCGACGATCGACGACCTCGCGCTCGTGATGGAGGCCGACTCGCTCGGCCGCCCGCCGCTTCCCTCCGAGGAGATCCTGGCGCTCGTCGGGCGCCTCAGGGCACGGGCCGATGCGCTCGCCCTGGAGCAGAAGGCGCCCCGGCCGATCATCCTCGGCCGCCACCTGGTGGCGCTGGGGCGGAGCCCGGGGCCGGCCTTCAAGCCGGTCCTCGACGCGGCATTCGAGGCCCAGCTCGACGGCGCGTTTTCCGACGAGGCCGGCGGCCTCGAGTGGCTGAAGGCGCACCCCGGATGATCGCGGCGTTCCAATGGGACCTGGCTCGCCAGGCGGAGCGCCTCGACTGGCTGCTCGCCCAGCTTCCGCGCTACGCCGGGTGGGGCTACACGGAACTCTACCTCCACCTCGAGGACGCCGTCGAGTTCCCCAGCCTTCCAGGCGTCGCGCGCAAGGGCGCGTACACCCGCCGCCAATTCGCCCGCCTGGTCGACGGGGCCTCCACGGTCGGGATAGGGGTCGTCCCGATCATCAACCTCCTCGGCCACACGCAGTACCTGATCAAGGTGCCCGGGCTCCGCGACCTGAACGAGCTCCGGGCCCCCGACGGGTCGCCCCTCGAGAGGGGCCAGGTGTGCCCGCTCCATCCCGCGCTGCCCGGTGTCGTCGACGCCCTCCTTTCGGACATGGCACCGTTCTGCACCGCGGGAAAGGTCCACGTCGGCCTCGACGAGTCCTTCGACCTCGGTCGTCATCCGCTCAGTGTCGCCGAGATCGCCGAGGTCGGCCTCGCACGGCACTTTGCGGGATACGTGGGGAGGCTGAACGGCGCGGCCCTCTCGCACGGGCTGCGCCTGGGCCTCTGGGCCGACATGCTGGCCCTGATCCCGGAGGCGATCCCCTTCCTGCCGACGGGGATCATCGCCTACGACTGGTACTACTATCCGTTTGGAAAAAGGCCCCGGATCGAGCTCCGCAACTTTGCTGAATACGACCTGACCCCCGCGCTCCGCGCCCGCGGCATCGAGTACTGGGGATGCCCGATGAACGGATCCTTCCGGCACGAGCCGATGCCCGTCTTCGGCGACAGGCTCTCGAACATCCGCGACTGGTGGCGCCGCTGCGCCGAGGTCAAGGCGGCGGGGATGCTGGTCACCTCCTGGGAGCCCAACCGCCTCGCAATCGAGATGACCACGGTGGTCGACGCGGCCGCGG
>Ga0302326_10033048_pt1 | contig 10291 bp, 11 predicted proteins | sample Palsa_T0_3_FD_202264 | JGI IMG/M metagenome (GOLD analysis project Ga0302326, IMG submission 202264) | Peat permafrost microbial communities from Stordalen Mire near Abisko, Sweden - Palsa_T0_3 | ecosystem: Environmental > Terrestrial > Soil > Palsa > Peat permafrost | place: Sweden: Abisko... | reverse complement strand
CGACCACCTCCGGATCGCCGCCATACCTATGCTGCCAGCAGCCATAGCTGATCACCGCGACTTCCTTATCGTCGCGCCCCAGCACTCGTCCCAAAACGGGCCGCACACCGAGCCCGGCAAAGTAGTCTCCCGAGACCGTGTCGATGCTGCCTGGATACCGGACACCATTTACCTCGACGTTGTTCATCCCTCCACCGAGCCACGCAAACACGTTCGAAAACGCGGAGGCATGCTGCTGGATCTCATGGAGCATCGCAAGCGACAACTCCCCGCTTTGTTCAGGATGATCCGGATCGAGCGCCGCGATCTTCACCAACCTTTGCGGTTCATGCACCGGCAGCGAGCGCAGCAGCAAAGCGTTGATCACACCGAAAATGGCGGTGTTCGCCCCAATCCCAAGTGCCAGTGAAAGCAGTGCTACCAGCGTAACGGCAGGAGTTTTGAGCAGCAGCCGGACAGCGTAGCGAACATCGGCAGCGCCCCGCATAATCGTCAACATTATATCGATCTGCTACGATCACTGTGATGGCAGCCACCAAGGTCACAGTCAACAACAATGGTCCGATTCGGATTGAAGGAGATTTCACAATCCATGACGCCGCAGGCAACGAGTACGGCCTGGCCGGCCGAAAAGTAATCTCGTTATGCCGCTGCGGCCTGTCGCAAAACAAGCCGTTTTGCGATGGCCAGCACAAAGCCTGCAACTTTGAATCCAGTTGCGAAGCCAGGGAATTGCCGCCGCCGGCGGTTAAAGTAGCAGGCTAGCAGCCTGTAGCAGAAGTTAGGGCCGAAAACTGGAATAATTTCTCAACACCCTCAGGAGTCCGGGGTCGCCAACTCCGAGCCGCCAGTCCCCAAGCCCCGAGCGCCCAACCCCTCTTCATTCAGCACGCAGATCTCGGCCAGGTTCCGATAATCTTCCGCGAAGTCCAGTCCGTACCCCACCACGAATTCGTCGGGAATTTTGAAACCCACGTAGGCCACGGCCACCGGCCGCAGCCGGCGGTCCGGCTTGTCCAACAAGGTCGCGATGTTCAGCGATTTGGGACGGCGCTGCTTCAACACGTTCACCAGGTACGTCAACGTCACGCCGCTGTCCACGATGTCTTCCACGATCAAGACATGATGGCCTTCGATGGAAACATCCAGGTCCTTGGTGACCTTCACTTGTCCCGATGTGGTCTTGCCGCGGCCGTAACTGGAAATTCCGATGAACTCCACGCGCGACGGTGTCCGGATGGCGCGCGATAAATCGGCCAGGAACATGAAGGCGCCCTTGAGGATGGCGATCAGATAAAGCGGGCCTTGCGGAAAATCGTTCGAGATCTGGTCGCCCATTTCGCGCACGCGTTTCTGGATCTGATCGGCCGTGAGAAAAACGCGCGGGACTAATGCCATTGAGCGGCGGCCATCAGTCGGCGTTGTGCAAGCGGGTGCTTCCGGTGCCGATGTGGATATGCGCGGCGGTGGCCTTGCCGGAGATGGCGCGCGTGAACGCGTAGTAGGGAATCTGCCGGGACTTGAGATAGCGGCGCAGCCAGACACCTTCCGGATCGCTGGGATTGATGGCCACGTCCACTCGCCCGGTGTGGTCGAATCCCAATGCCCGATGCAAATCCGTTTCTCCCGCCGCGCTGATGGGCAGCGGATGATCGAACTTCTTTTGGAACGCTAGCGCCAGCGGCTTTAAATCCCGCGATTGTGAGAAGGTCCCGCTGCCTTCGTAATGTTCCATTCCAGGAGCGAACAGATCGCGATACTCAATACGAGTGGCATTCTGAATCTCCGCGTTCGATTTTTCGAACTTCGCCAGCGCTGCAAGTTCACCCATGAGATGAGCGCGCGAATGCGCCAGCTCCAGGTTCATGCGCCGTTCCGTCAGTTCCTGTTCGGGAGCCGCCACGGACGACAGCGCGGCGATGCCCTCATTCACCAGCTTTTTTGCCGCATCCAACCGCGCCTGCTGCCGCTCCACGCGACGTTGCGCAGCCGCCACCATTTCCTCCAACAATTGGCCGGTTAAGTCCTCCACCGGCAGTTCACCGTAAAGCGTGCGAGCCAACACGGCGTCATCCTGGACGTCCGCCAGCTCCTGCTCGGCTTGCTGCAGACGTAATTTCGGAAGAGCTCCCGCCTGAACCAGGGTCGTGATTTTCTCGAGCTCGTCCTGCGCTACCTGAATTCTTTTGTTAACAAGGGCTTGCGGAGAATCGACAGAGGCAGGTTCAGCCCAGGCAGCCAACACGCCAAGAGACAAAAAAACGCCTAGCAATTGTCGCATCGGTTTTTTCAGTGTACCATACGGGTAGGAGATTCATCGAGCTATACCCGACCCACGTAATACCGCCCGACTGAAATTCGCCGAACCGGACTTAACCCCGCCCTGGCTCATCGCTGCCCGCGCCGCTGAATCGAAGAAAGCGACCGACATCCGAGTGCTCGATCTGCGCGACGTCACCTCTTTCGCCGACTTCTTCGTAGTCGCCACCGGCAGCAACCCCAAACAAATTCAAGCCATCACCGAAGAGATCGGCCGTCAGCTAAACGAACGCGGCGAGCGTCCGGTGAGCGTGGAAGGTTTCGAGAATGCCGAGTGGGTGCTGGCCGATTACGGCGATTACTTGATCCACGTGTTCTCCGAAAAAGCGCGCACCTACTACGATCTGGATCGGCTGTGGCGCCATGCGAAGATTGTCGAGATCCCAAACGATCTTGCCTGACCCGCCACCAGGCGCCCAATTGACTTCCAGCAGCGACAAGTCATAGCCTTCCATTATGCCCGTTCGTTTCGCACGCCTCTTCTTTTTTGGATTATTACTTGCCGGATGCTGCCTGGCTTCGGCTAAGCAGGAGAAGTCAATGCTCAAGGACAAATACGTCAAAGTGAACGGCGTCCGTCTGCACTACGTCACCGCCGGCAAGGGCCCGCTGATTCTCTTTCTCCACGGATTCCCGGAATTCTGGTACGAATGGAAAAACCAGCTCAGCGAGTTCGGCAAGGACCACCAAGCCGTTGCGCCCGACATGCGCGGCTACAACTTATCCGACAAACCAACTGAGCTGGATCAATACAAGATGGCCACGCTGGTGGAGGACATCCGCGCTCTTGCCGATCATCTCTCGCACCACAAGAAGTTCGTGCTGGTAGCGCATGATTGGGGCGGCGCCGTAGCCTGGTCGTTCGCTATCGCGCATCCGGATTATCTTTCTAAACTCGTCATCATCAACGCTCCGCATCCCGGAGTGTTTGCAAAGTTGTTAACCTCCGACGCCGCTCAGCAAAAAGCCAGCCAGTACATGCTGATGTTCCGCGGCGAAAACGCCGAGAAGATGCTTTCGGCCAACAATTACGCGGGTCTAGTGGGTGCGGTTCTGGGCGCCGGCCTGAAGAGCGGTGCTTTCACCGAAGCCGACAAGCAGGAATACATCAAGGCTTGGTCGCAACCGGGCGCGCTCACCGGCGGATTGAATTATTACCGCGCCAATCACGTGGGACCGCCCGCCGGCAAAGACGCACCGTCCACCGGGAATTTCGCGGTGGATCCAACTGCGCTCACCGTGAAAGTTCCCACGCTGGTGATCTGGGGCGAAAAGGACACCGCGCTGCTCACCCAGAATCTCGATGGCCTGGACCAATTCGTGCCTCAGCTCACTATCAAACGCATTCCCGAGGGCACCCACTGGGTGATCCACGAAAAGCCCGCCGAGGTAAACGCCGACATCCGCGATTTCATCCGCTAGCCTGTGAGCTAGCCCTTCGACAAAAACTTCACAAACAGCGACACCGCCATCCCGAACCCAATCGCGATCACGATTCGGCGCACCGCCGCGCGCCCAATTCTACGCGCCAACCCGGCACCGGTGTATCCACCCGCCACGGCCCCCATTGCCATGATGACCACAAACGGCCAGTAAACCATCCGCGCCCAAATAAAGTAAAACGCAGCCACTCCGTTGATGCATCCCCCGAAGAAATTCTTCAACCCATTCATTTGATGAATATCGGACAAGCCCAAAATGCCCATCGCCGCCAACATGAGGATCCCAATGCCCGCGCCAAAATAGCCCCCGTAGAGGGCCACGAAGAGTTGAAACAATAGGGCGCCCGCCAGCCAGCGCGTCGACGTTCGCGCACCCCCGCCAGCCGTCTTGAGCTTGCGTTGAATCGGCTCCTGCGCCATGAACAGCAGCGTTGCGAATAGGATGAGAAACGGTACCAGCGCGTCAAACAATGCGGGCGGCGTTATCCGCAGCAGCAACGCGCCCCCTATCCCTCCCAACAAGCTGGGAATCACCAACAGCAGCAAGCGGGGCGCCGCCGTGCTCAGTTCCCTTCGATACCCGAACATGCTGCTGACCGATGCCGGCCAGATGGCCACTGTACTGGTGGCATTGGCAGTCACTGAAGGCAGACCGAGCCAGATCAACGTGGGAAAGGACACCAATGTTCCGCCGCCCGCGATGGAATTAATGGCGCCTGCCAGAAAAGCCGCCGCGAAGGCGACAGCGCCGTGAGGAACATCCAGAGTAGTCATCAATCAGGACGCCGTGAGCAAAGTTGCCATTAGTTACTACAGCGTACACTCCGGAGCTGCGCCGGCTCCGCTGCTTAGTTCGGACAGCGAGCCCAAAGTGTCAAGCCCCGTACGCTTCATCCAAAATCTCCACCACGTGCGCCACTCGCTGCCCCCGCCCGAATTTCTTTACGCCCGCCGCTAGCTGCAACATGCAGCCGGGATTTGCGGTGACAATCACTTCCGCTCCCGTTGCGTTCACCGACGCCATCTTCTGTTCGAGCAGCGCCATTGCCATCCCGGTGTGGACCACGTTGTAGATGCCCGCGCTCCCGCAGCACAAATCGGATAATTGCATCTCCCGCAGCTCCAACCCCGGCACCGAAGCCAGCAACATCCGGGGCGCTGACCGGATTTTTTGCCCATGCGACAAGTGACAGGAATCCTGGTACGTTGCCAGCATCGGCCGCTTCCTCAAATTGGGATTCAGTTCAATGGACGCCAGAAACTCCGTCACATCTTGCATCAGCACCGAGAACCGCCGGGCATTTTCGGCATATGCAGGATCGTGTTCCAGAAGCTCCCCGTACTCTTTCAGCGTGGACCCGCAACCTGCGGCATTCGTGAGGATGGCGTCGTAGTTTCCATCCAGCAGCGCATCGATATTTCTGCGCGCCAGCTCTCGCGCTTCCGCGCGCATCCCAGCATGCACGTGCAGCGCCCCGCAACAGCCTTGTGCCGGCGGGATCGAAACTTCGCAACCATTTTTGCGCAGCACCCGCACGGTCGCCTCATTCAATCGTGCAAAGCTGATGTTCGCGATACATCCTCCCAGGAATGCAACTCGATACCTCTGGACATGTTCAGCCGCCTGCACACTGCCGTAGTAGCGAAAGAAGAAAGGCGTCTCCATTTCGGGAGCCAGGCTCTCCAGCTCTCGCAGCCGGTGCGGCAAAAACCCAAGCGTCCGAACCAACCGCTTCAATCCGCTAGCTTGATAAAGGTAGAGCGCGGCGCCCGCGAGTTGCAAATTCAACCGCGAAGGCAACAGCTTGCGGAAGACCAGGTGCCGGATCAAACGCTGGCGCCACGGCCGCCGTATCTTGGTCTCGATCTCGGCGCGCGCCGCCTCCACCAGCCGGCCGTATTGCACGCCCGAAGGACAAGCGGTCTCGCAGCCGCGGCACGCCAGGCACAGATCGATATGCTCGATATAAGAGGGCCCAATTTCCGCTGCCCCGCTCGCCACCTGCGCCATTTGATAAATTCGCCCGCGCGGCGAATCCATTTCAACCCTCAGCTCGCGATACGTGGGACAGGCGTTCAGGCACAGCCCGCAATGGACGCACTTATCCAAATCAGATTGCTGCGGCTTGTCGTCGAAATTCACTTCAGATGCGGCCATACAGCCTGCCGCGATTGAGCAAGCGTCCCGGATCGAACATTTGCTTGATCTTCTTCATCATCTCAAAGTCGCTACCCGGCCGAGGCCACAGCTCCCACGTTTCGCGAACCTCCTGCGGCGCGAACTCTACCACCCCGTGCTGCGAGTCTTCCCCGTGGCGCAAGTCTCCGACTTGCGGATAATATCCCCAACATACCCCCGACCCCGCACGCGCCACCGCGGGTTTCGGCAGCCCCTCCATCACTTGGCCGACTTCAGATAACGCACACGGAGTCCGTATCACCAAACCCTGTTCATGCCCCGCCAGAAACCGCGGCGTGAATTCACGAATCTCTTCCCACAATGCGTCCTCGTCGGCGCCTTCTATGGCTCGCGCCCAAGCAAGTTCCTGGGAGTAGCGATCCAGCACCGCCGCGCTCCCGCCGGCCTGGATCAACAGCCGGTAGCCGGAATCGTTCTTCAGCAAATCGATTGCCGAAGGCTGCAACTGGCTCTTGAGCACTTCGTCGCGTCTCGCGATCGCTTCCTCTACCCGCTCGAACTCGCCGGCGAACGTCCGCGTCCCAACCGGCATCGGATGCACCCGGAAATTCACCACCGTAATCGCAGCCAGCGTGCCGTACGATCCGATCATGAGCTTTCCCATGTCCAGCCCAGCCACATTCTTTACCACCATGCCGCCAGTCTGGACCAACTTGCCTTCGAGCGTAGCAAACGTCATGCCGATCACCATATCGCGCGCCGTCCCGTACAATCTTCGCCGCGGACCGCTCACGTTCGCCGCCACGATTCCACCCACAGTCGCGCGCTCGGAAAACGCCGGATCCAGCGGGACCATCTGACGGTGCTCCGCCAAAACCCGGCTCAATTCGCGATAAGTAATCCCAGCCTCCACGCTGATCGTCAAATCGCGCGGCTCGTACTGCAACACGCGATTCAGCTTCGCGGTGGAAACCGTGACGTCCGCCGGCGCGATCGGACCGCCCATCCGACCCTTGGTCGCGTTCCCGCATAGAATAATCGCTTGCCCCTTGGAGGCAGCATCCAGCAGCATCCCCGCCAACTCTCCCGCGCTCTCAGGAATGAACATCATGACGCTAGATCAACCAGTGTGCCACACGCAGCCGTGTTTTTATCCCCACGTGATATACTTCGGCTGACAACGAAAGGACCTTGCCACGATGCAGCGTCATCAATTTTCCATCCTCGCCGCCTTTCTCCTCCTCGCACTCAATGCGTCTGGACAAACCTCTACCGCAGCCAACACACTTCCTAAACGGCTCATCGCGGATTACGGCTACTGGAGCAGAACGCAGACGCCGCCCTACAGCTCGGACCAAATCCCGTTCCAAAAGCTCACCCATATTAACCATGCCGGCGTGGGCTTCGACGCGGGCGGCAATCTCTCCGTGCCTGACGGATTTCTGGAACCCAATCTCATCACCAAAGGCCATCAGGCCGGCGTGCAAGTGCTGCTTTTACTCGGCGGCGATTTTCCGGGACTCGAGACTTCCACCGCCGCAATTCCTAACCTCGTTGCAAATCTGAAGAGCTTCATCAAGACAAACGGGTATGACGGCGTCGATATCGATTGGGAGTATCCCAGCACCGATCTTGACGAACAAACCTTTTACAACCTAATGCTCGCCCTCCGCGCCGCGTTCCCGAAATCAAAATACATTCTTTCCGCCGACGTCCCACCCTGGGGACCTCCCCAATACGATTTCCCACAAGTCACGCCGCTGGTGGATTACTACAACCTGCTGACCTTCGATTGCGCTGGGCCCTGGACCGACGACGCCCAATTCAATTCACCGATTTTCCCCGACCCCAACAATCCCGAACCGTACGAATGTGAACCGGGAGGCAGCATCAAGGAAGCCATCGACATCTATCTGACCCAGCTCAGCATACCTCCAGCCAAGCTCAACATCGCGACGCCCTTCTACGGCTATTTCTACAAAAACGTCAGCGCCCTTTACGGGGCCTGTAAGAATTGCGGCAACAGCGTGCTCACAGAGAACTACGGCACGTGGATCAAGCAGAGAATCAATGCCAAGGCTTGGACATCCATTCTTGACCAGGTCACGCTGGTGCCCTACATGCTAAGAACCGATGGCAGCCCGGGCTTCATCACTTACGATGACCCCACTTCAACGTTCTATCGTGTCTGGTATTCGGACTGGCAGCGCGGCTTGGGCGGAAGCTGGATGTGGTCGCTCGACGCCGACTACGATGGCAGCTCACAGGACCTGCTGGAAGCCATGTTCCAAGCCAGCCACAAGCCCCAGTAAACCGTCAAAAATCGGAGACATGACGGGCTAGCGTTACGACTCTTTCAACGTCGTACCGAGCAGTCGTGTCCCCGATGTTTTCCTTCTAATAAAACAAATACTTCCGCCACTGATCGTCGCTTTTCGCCAGTAACCGCATCAAATGCCGGCTGGTGTGCAGGCTAAAAGGCCGCGGCGCTCTCGCCAGCTTCATTCCCGCTTCATCCGGCGTCCGGCTTCCTTTACGGTTATTGCAAGGATGACAGCAGGCCACCAGATTCTCCCAGGTAGTCTCGCCCGCGCGCGATCGCGGAACCACGTGATCCAGCGTCAACTCGCCGCTCGGCATAATGCGATGACAATACTGACACGTGTACCGGTCGCGCATCAGAATGTTCTTCCGCGACAGTGCGCGCGTCTGATGCGGAATGCGTCGATATTCCAATAACCGGATCACCGAAGGCACCCGCAACGATTGCCGCGCCGAATGAATATGCGCGAGCGATTGCTCTTCGGCCGACGCCACGCCCTTCAGCACCAGCACCAGCGCGCGCCGCGCCGCGCAAATGTTGATGGGTTCATAGCTGGCATTTAATACCAGCACCGGTCTGTGCAATCGGTCAAGACTGGGCATGTTCGGTGCTCCCTGAATTATTGGAATCACGAAGCTGTAGATCGAATCCGAGACGGCGGTCGGTGCGCGCCAAAGTCAGCAGCACCACCTGCCGGGCGCCGGCGATTTTCAGCGCGCGCGCGCAAGCAGCGGCCGTGGATCCCGTGGTCATCACGTCATCCACCAGAAGAATACGCTGGCCTAAGAGCGCCTTCGCACCTTTGGGACGGAAAGCGCCGGACACATTCTTGCGTCGCTTGGCATTCGTCAGACCTGCCTGTGTGGCAGTGGCGCGCACCCGCCGCAGGGCGTGCCTCACCGGCGTCTGAGTGCGCCGCGATATTTCGCGAGCCAACAAATCCGCCTGATTGAATCCACGCTGCCACCGCTTCCGCCAATGCAGCGGCATGGGCACGATGGCGTCAAAGCTTTCCTCGCGAGGCAGTGCCAGCGCCAGGTACCGTCCCAAAGGCTTCGCCAGCGTCTGCACCTTGCCGTATTTGAAAAGATGAATCAGCTCCCGCAGCGCGCCCTCATAGAATCCGTAAGAGTAAGCCGCGTCAAATCCGCTCACGCCGCGCCGGCATAGCGCGCACAGCCCTTTCTCGTCCAAAGGAAACGCATTGCGGAACGGCGCGCGGCATTGCGCGCAAAAATAATCCGCGGCCAGCGGCTCAGGCTTTGCCAGACACGCCCGGCAAACCGGAACCCGCGAAATCTCCCGCAACGGCTCCGCACAGATGCGGCAGTCGTCAGGAAAGATGAGAGAAAAAAGGCCCGTGCAGAATTTTCGGACAAGCGAAGGCGTGGCGTCAGGCGAGACAGTCTTGATGAGCAAGCTACTGCTGAAGACGACACCTCCCTAAAGCTCTAGTTTACACGAACTGCGGGCACGCGAGTGTCGCTAAACTTGAAGAACCCGTGTACTTCGTCGCAGTAATTTCATTACTACTCATTTTTCCGGTGGCTTCCGTTATCACCGAATCCGCCCTTTCGAACCACGTTGTCAGCATACTCGCCCTCACCGGAAAATGGTTTGTCTTCTGGGCCGCGGGAATCAGGCTGTTCCTTGCTGGCCTGCGGCAAGTGTCCCAACCAAGCTTCACGGCTGAAGAAATCTTCGGCCTTCGCGACCCTGGATCGTTCGCAATCGTCCGGGAACTAGGATTCGCCAACTTGTCCATGGGCCTTCTGGGAATCTGCAGCATCTTCCGCAGCGGATGGCTCATCCCCGCCGCGATCGTCGGTGGCCTTTACTATGGACTAGCCGGAGCGGGCCACATCTTCCATCCCGGCAAGAACGCAAAGGAATACACCGCAATGATTTCCGACTGGTTTGTTTTTCTAGTGCTCCTGGACTTCGTGCTGAGCAGTATATAGTTAAGAAGGTGCATCGCCTCACCGCAATCTTCCTGCTTGCAGCAGCGAGCGCTGCGTTTGGCCAAGTGACGCCGGTCCCCGCAACCTGGGTAGGAAGCTGGGCAGC
>Ga0302326_10033045_pt1 | contig 10291 bp, 11 predicted proteins | sample Palsa_T0_3_FD_202264 | JGI IMG/M metagenome (GOLD analysis project Ga0302326, IMG submission 202264) | Peat permafrost microbial communities from Stordalen Mire near Abisko, Sweden - Palsa_T0_3 | ecosystem: Environmental > Terrestrial > Soil > Palsa > Peat permafrost | place: Sweden: Abisko... | reverse complement strand
GCGCGTAGCGCTGGACGCAGACGTCGTGATCGCTTTCCTCGACCCCGGGGACGATCACCATGCCACGGCGGTGGCGGAGCTGCGGCCACGATTAGCGGTCGGCGACAAGCTGCTCGCGGCAGCGACGGTGTACGCCGAGAGCATCGCGCGCCCGCTGCAACAAGGCACCGACGCGATCGTCGATGAGTTCTTCGATGCGGCTGGCATCTCGATCGTCGCGATCGATCGCGCGGTCGCTCGGCGCGCGGCAGCGCTACGAGCCGAATATCAGTCGCTGCGACTCCCGGACGCCATGTCGCTCGCGACGGCGATCGTGACCGACTCGGCGCTGCTCACGCTGGACAAGAAGCTGCGAGACATCGCCCGCCACGCTCAGCCGTCATCCTGACCCGGACTTCCGGTACGGGGCGTCGCCCGCGACGACCCCGGTTCCTATCGGTGACGGAGGCCGAGTGGTGGCGCACCGCACGCGGCCAGGGCTTGCCGATAGCCCGGCGACTGCAGGTTGATCGTGCTCGGGAACACCATGATCGCTCCGTCGAAATCGGTTATCACGACGGGGCCGGAGCTGGCCGGGTTGGACGGGGGGGTGATGCTGGGGTCGGGGAACTGGGGGACGCCGTGCCGGCGCATGCACTGTGCGATCTTGAGCAGCTTCGCCAGCGTCTGTGCCGAAGGTGGGGCCCCAGAGTCGGGAAGGCCGTCGCCCGGCAGCAGCCTCTGGCACTTCGCCTGCGCCGCCTTGAATGCGGGCGCTGTCGGACTGGCCCCGGCAGGTATCTGGAGAAGTGTGCCGCTTCCCGGCTTGGGGTCAGGGAAGTTGGTCACGCCGCCGGCGCGCATGCACCTAGCGAACGCCAGCGCGGATCCGCCAGTGCCGGGCGCGGTCGAGCCCAAGCTCGTCGCGCCCGCGCCGGTTGCGGCGGTCGACGCTCCGGTGCTCGCGCCGCTCACGGCCCGGGTCGGGTTGGGAGAGCTTTTCCCGCATCCTGCGACGAGGATCCCACCCGCGAGCGTTGCGATGGCGAGCAGACAGGCCCGCGGACGGGCGGACATCCGCCTTGGGTAAATGCTGTGTGGCATCGGGACTCCTTCCGGTCTGCTTTGGTCTGTGCATCGGTTCTACGCCACGGCCGGTTTCGGGACGGTTTCGCTCCTTGAGACCACGAGCGTCTGCCACAGGACCACTGAAACCGTGCTGAAACGAGGCGGCCGCTACCGTCGCCGGTGAAGGAGCACCGTGCGCGTACTTGTGATCGAAGACGACCAGGAGTTGGCCGAGACGATCGCGGCTGGGCTGCGTCACGAATGCATGGCCGTCGATGTCGCGCTCGATGGCGAGATCGGCTTGGCACGTGCGCTACTCAACGAGTACGACGTGATCGTGCTCGACCGCGACCTGCCTGGCCTTCACGGCGATCAGGTCTGCGGCCGCCTCGTCGCCGCGGGCGGGCGCTGCCGGCTGTTGATGCTGACCGCCTCGGCAACGAACGAAGACCTCATCGATGGGCTGGGGCTGGGCGCCGACGACTACCTGCCCAAGCCGTTTGACTTCCCGGTGCTCGTCGCGCGGATCAGTGCGCTGGCCCGCCGCGCGCAGCCGAGCATCCCGCCGGTGTTGCGCTCTGGCGACGTCGTGCTCGACACCGGGCGGCGCTCCGCGCGCCGCGCCGGCCGGCCGCTCCTGCTGACCCCGAAGGAGTTCGGTGTGTTGGAGCTGCTGCTCGCCGCCCAGGGCCGGGTCGTCTCGGCCGAGGAGCTGCTCGCACGGGTGTGGGATGAGAACGCCGACCCGTTCACCCGAACGGTCAAGATCACGGTGAGCCGGTTGCGAGCCAAGCTCGGCGAGCCGCCCGTGGTCGAGACCGTCGCTAAGGCCGGCTACCGAATATGAACCTCGGAGAACGGCTCAACCAGCGTCTCACCCAGGCCGCGGTGGGCCAGTACTTGCCGCGCCGGACCGTGCGCGTGCGCCTGACGCTGCTCTACGGCGGGCTGTTCCTGCTCTCTGGCGCCGCGCTGCTGGCGATCACATACGTGCTCTTCGTGAACGCCACCGGATTCGTGGTCACCGGCCAGAACGGGTGGAGCACCGAGCTCGTCAACGGACACCCCGAGGGCCTCAGCCTCAGCGTGCCGGCGGCCGTCACGGCACTGCACAAGCGCCACCCCAAGCTCACTCCCAGCCAGATTGGTGCGATGCTGCAAGCCCCCGCCAGCCAGATCAACTTTGCGGCCGAGCAGGGCGCGCTGGCCGCTCAGGGCAACCGGCGGCACTCACACGTACTGAGATATCTGGCGGCCGAGTCCGGAATTGCGCTAGCGGGGATGTCGCTGCTGTCACTCGTGCTCGGATGGCTCATGGCCGGACGCGTGCTGCAACCGCTCGAGGACTCATTTCAGGCGCAGCGCCAGTTCGTCGCCAACGCCTCACATGAGCTGCGCACACCGCTGACGCGCCAGCGAGCCCTGATCCAGGTCGCGCTGGCCAACCCGGACGCGGACTTCAGCTCGTTGCGCGCCGCCCACGAGCGCGTGCTCGCCTCCGAGGAACACCTGGAGCAGATGATCGACGCACTTTTGACACTCACACGCGGCCAAGCCGGCCTCGAGCGCCGCGAGCACCTCGACCTCGCGACCATCGCCTCCCAGGCCCTGCTCGCGCGCGAGTCAGACGCCGCCGCCCGCCACCTCGACCTTCAGGCAACGCTGACCACAGCCCCGGCCGCCGGCGATCCACTACTCCTCGAGCGCCTGATCGCCAATCTGCTCGACAACGCGATCCGCCACAACACCCCCGGAGGAGATGTCGAAATGACCTGTGGAACCCTCGACCGCCACGCCGTCCTGTCCATCACGAACACCGGCCCGGCCGTCCCGCCCGAACAGATCGAGCGTCTCTTCCAGCCCTTCCAACGACTCGGCGGCGCCCGCACCCAGAACACCAATGGCCACGGATTAGGACTCGCGATCGTCCAAGCGATTGCGACCGCCCACCGCGCCGAGCTCAGCACACACGCGCGACCGGCGGGCGGACTCACGATCGAAGTCAGATTCCCCCCGGCACTCCAAAACGGATGCTGCGGCGGGAGCCTGAACAGCCCATGACCGCGATCGCCTTCGACGCGGGCTACTGCGGAGGCGGGCCCGACTCGCCGAACGTCTGGCCGACGGTGGCGTACTGCAGACCGCCGATACCGACGCCAGCAAACAGGTATTGCGCGCACATCCACCGCAATCTGCTGCGGGCTCCATCCGAATACCAGACCACAACGTTGGCAGTGCTCTCGTATCGGTACGGCTCATACGTCGTCGTCCGCCGATGCCCAGAGCGGCCATGGATCACCCGGCTACTGCCCCAATGTTGGTAATCGAAGGTATACCAGCCTCCGCCCGGGATCCGTCCGGCCGACGCGGCGGGTTGGAAAAAGCCAAACTGATCCGCCTCCCCAGTCCGTACCACATAGGTTCCACCCGGCTCGGCAAGATGCTTCGGGAGGTCAGCGGCTCGGTCGCAATTCGAGATAAAAACCGGGCGCCCGAAGACGATGGCGATGCCGTTCCCGCCGTTCTGTAGCGGAATCACAATTCGTGCCTTGAAGATGCCAGACGTCGGATGCGGTGGTGCTACGTAGAGCCGGTCGGCGCGTTTAGTGACGCGACCGAAGTTGAGATCGGCAGTCTTACGGATGCCTCGTTCGGCAGGTGGAGTGGCCGGAATCAGGAACGGCTCGTTATCTTCATTTTCCTGCGCTGCCTCCTCGTTCTGCTGCGCCGTCTCCCTGGCCGCGCTCGCCTCTTGGGCAAGCGCATCCTTGAACTGGCTGAAGGCGATCCACACGCCGACACCGGCGAGAAGGACCGACAAAGCAGTCACCAGATCGCCAGGTTTGAATCCCGCGACGAACCACCGGCCGAACCGGCGCAGATTGTGCTTGGGTTGCGGGTCAGGGCTCACCGTGCGGAGGCGTGGAGCAGGCACCTGCCGGGCCGGGCCGCTAGGGACGCAAACAGCGGCCCGGGTTATCTAGCGAGGAGATTTCGCGGAGTTGCGATCAAATCCTCCCGCCGTCGCTGTGGTGATCGCGGCCTTCTCGAACGCGAGCGTGACCTACCACCCGACCGCAAATCGCAACGCACCTTGAGTTGCCGATCGACAGCGACGGCTCTTTGCCCGGCCGACGTCGGCCACGCGCACGGCAATTCCGCTGATCGTCATCTGCCAGTGTGCCCTGGCGGGGCGGGTAGTTGCACCGTGACGCAGAGCCCGCCAGCGGCCCGGGGCGTGAGGGTGAGGGTTCCGTCGTGTGCTTCGGCAATGGTCTTGACGATGGCTAGGCCGAGGCCGACGCCTGCGTGGTTGGTGCGTATGCGTTCGATGCCGCGCTGAAACGGCTCGTCAAGCGTGGAAACCAGCTGTGGAGTGGGCTTCGAGCCGTTCGAGCATGGCGTCGAAGTTGTCGGCGAGTTCGCGGAACTCGTCTTTGCGGCCTGAGCTTCTCGCCGGTGTTCTCGTCGCCGGAGGGCCCGGGGATGTCGCGGTCCAGAACTGCGATGTCGTAGGCGTTGATGCTCAGCAGCTCCAGGGCGGTCTCGCCGTCACCGGCGATGTCGGCGGCGATCGCTTCCAGACGTAAGCCGTCACGGATTGCTTCTGCCATGTAGGGCTCGTCCTCGACGATCAGCACGCGCATGCCCTCAGATGCTGCCAGCCCGAACATATCGTCGGCATAACGAAAAAACCATACGTGCTGGCAACACCCGGCTGCCTTGACTGGGAGGCGTGACCTGCAGCACCCCAGCACGAACAGCAGCCCGCCGGACCCGAGCAACCGCATGCCGCGCGCGCCGACGCCGTGCTGCTCGGCACGGTACTCGTCCCACTCCCAGCCGCCCCGGCGTTCGCCGTACCCCACCACCCACTCAACGCCCAGGGCAGCAACCACCTCTCGCCGGTCGGATGGCCACGGCGCGGACAGGCGGCGTTTGTGCTCGGCAACGGCCGGCCGACAGCAAGCCCGCACGAGCAGCCGGACGCGATCGCCAGCCTGGGAAAGGTTATGACCGCCTACCTGGCTTCCAGGTGTTCAGGCAGATCGTGTCGATGACCAGCGTGACGCTGCCGGTCGCCGGCATGGTCACCAGCTACGACCCGCGTCGACGCAATCACTACCCGCAGGAGAACACATGAGTAGAGCAGGACGGCCCCGGGCAGCCCTAGGCCTGATCGCCATGGTCGCGCTGATCAGCGCATGCGGTTCAAACGCACCTGCCGAGACCGGCAGCGGCGGTAACAACGGCGCCGCCAACGCTCAGCAGGCGGTGAGGTTTGCCGAGTGCATGCGCAGCAAGGGCGTAAGCGATTTCCCAGACCCCGCCGCATCGGGCAAGTTCACCATCGACGGGATAGTGAACGGCTCGTCGCTGGACCTGAGCACCCCGGCGTTCAAGCAGGCCATGAGCGCGTGTAAGGACCTGGAGCCAGCGGGGTTCACGGGCAGCAAGCGGAGCTCCCAGGAGCAGCAGGCGGCCCTCAAGTTCGCCAAATGCATGCGCGAAAACGGCGTACCGGACTTCCCGGACCCAACCCCAAATGGGCCCCTCATCGATACGAGTCGAATCCCGTCGGCCGCAGGGAGGGGTGCTCGGAGCATTCCGGGGTTCCGCGCCGCGGCGAGTAAGTGCACCGCTATCTACTCAGGCGAGCTGGGGCTCCGGAGCCAGTGATGCGGGAGGCTTAGCTGCTCATCGCAGCTGCCGTCGTGGTTGCCGTAACCGCCAGCGGCGGTACGGTCGTTGATGCCCGGTGCGAAGCAGGCGACTCCGGCCGCACAGCAGGCGACGGCGAACGCGGCAAGCCCGGCGTCCCTCTGCCGCGATTCCGCCCCCTTCGAGAAACCTGCTGTCCAGTAGTAGTCGCGCACCTCCCGCACGGCGACGGAATGCATCCCTTGCGCGGACTACCAGGACCCGTCTCGAGCGTGGCGATCAGCGCCGGCCGAGGGCCCTTGCATCGCCGCGTCATCGCCTCGGCTCACCGAGCTTGCGTTGCCAAATCCGCCGCGTCGACGGTTCGCCCTCGAGGATCTCTCTTTGCCGTTCAGCGAGAAATTGCGTGAGCGGAGCGATGGGGTTTGCATCACCGCGCCAAGACATAAATTCTTTTCAATGTCGCTATTGACATATGACTTAGAAAGGCGTACCTTGGCCCTCGCCTTCGCTCGGAAGGCTGGGCACCTGCGCTAGTAGACACCTACGCAGGACCGAGCAGGTGCGTACATGCAAGCCGACGCCACTGCGTATTCAGCCTCGCACGACGTCGCGTAGAACATATCCGGTCGCGGGCTAACTCGTGACCGATGCGGACTACTGTGCTCGCCGAGAGCCAGTGATAACGAGTGCTGAGCCTAGGTTGCGCCCAGCCCGGCTACAACTACATAAGCGTCTGTGCACGGATGGCGGGTTAACTCGCGCCATCCATCATCGTGGAGACCGGAATTAGCCCAGCAAAGCTGGGGGGGGATGTTATGGACGACGAACAGGTCTTTTGTGCCGAATGCGGTACGACATTGCGTGGCGCGAAGTTCTGCCCGGAGTGCGGGGTCGTGACCGAGAACTCGATAACCGAGCAGCACGCGCCCGGAAATGGCGGCGGCCACGCGGCGACTGCGGTCCCGCCCACACTTGAGGAGATTTTGGCGTCGATGGCAACAGCGCGGGCGCGCGGTGCTGGCGCCAAGATAGACAGACAGGAGCCACCGCCACCCGTGGTGAGTCCTCGTCCAGTGGTTGCGAGCGGGGGGTTTGCGCCGCCGTCGACGACCGAACCTGGCCACCGGTCCGCGGCGGCTGGCGGCCGGCGCCCGCTTCTGATCGCGGCGGTCGTTGGCGTGGTCGCCGCCGTCATCGCGGTCGTGGCGGTCGTGGTGCTTACTGGTGGCGGCGGGGCGGCGTATGCGACTCAGGCTCGGGACGCGTTAACGCCCGTCATTCAGGCCAATAATCAGCTCACGGGCACGCTTCAGTCGCTATCGCCGGGCAACGGATCAAGCCGGGCCGAGGCGTCGGCCCAGGCGACGATCGTCGCGGTCCGGGCGGCGCAACGCACGCTAGGGACGCTCAACCCGGGCTCCGGTGATCAGCAGTTTGCCGACAATGCGACGGCAGCGATGCGGAGCGAGCTGGCATGGTTGAACGCTGTCGTATCGGTGCTGGGTAGTTCCAGCAGCCCGATGCTCTCTCAGCTCGGAAGTCTTGGCGTCGATACACAAACGAAGCTTGCAGCGATCGACCCCCAGGCGCCGGGAGCCTCGGCCAGTTTCCAGGGCTCGACCAAGCTGATCGCTTACGTGCAGAATCAGTCCAGCGCCGCAAGCACCAAGCACGGCCTCACCCAGTTCAGCGGGCAGGTAGAGTCACTGCTGACCCAAAGCGCTCCCGTCTACCAGCAGATCAATCAGCTTTACGGCGAGTTGCAGACCGCCGCAAACGGCGGGACGCCAGACATCACGCTCGCCCAAGCCGAGGCCACGATAAACACCGTCGTCGCGAACCGCACCTCGCTAGCCGCATCGACCCGAACACTGAACGCGCCAACCCCGCTCGCCACCTCAACACGAAACGCGCTGGTCGCTGCGCTCGACGCCAGCCTGACCAACGACCAGGACATCAGCACCTGCCTCAACCAGGCCAACGACGGGACGGTCGCGATCATCTTCCAAAGCTGCTTGACCTCCACCGGCTCAGACGCGAGCATCGCGACCGCCGCGAAGCAGCAATTCTTCACGCTATACAACCAGCTACGCCAGCAGATCGGCCAGCCATCGACAAGCCAGCCCTTCTAGGCGCCGTTGAGCCCAAGAACGACGTCACGACGAGGTCTCATAGCGCCGCGCGGGGCGTTGCGCTCGCGGCGATGGCGTTCACAATAAGCGAGCTCCCTACCGGAGACTGCCACCGCTCGAGCCGAGATCGTCACGGTGTCGGCGCCGAATAAGACCGTGTTCGGTCGAGATCAAGCGGATGCCGAATCCGGCCGCGAACCAGGTGCGGATCACTCTGGACGGCACCTTCCCGTCCTCCTAGGGGCAGTGAACGGCATCAGCCGAGCCGCGGTGAGACAGGTCGCAGTGGTGCTCGCGAGCGCGGTCGGGCTGGCGGCGTGCTCGGGCACCGCGGCATCGAGTCATCCGATCGCCCGGAACCAGTCCGCCCCTCGAACGACTGCCGCCGCTCGAACGACTACTGCCGTTAGAACGGGTGTGCTCGCCATCACAGCGTCGGCCATCACCACCACCCAGAGCGCCGCGCCACCGCTCGCGGGCAAGGTGGTCGGGATCGACCCCGGCCACAACGGCCGCAACGACACCGCCCCCGCGTTCATCGACCACCAGATCTGGAACGGCCGCGAGTACGAGAACTGCAACACCACTGGCACCGAGACCGACAGCGGCTACCCCGAGGCCAGGTACAACTGGAACGTCGCGACCTACCTGTCCGCCGACCTGCGTGCCGAGGGCGCCAAGATCGTCCTGACCCGCCATTCCAACGACGGGATCGGGCCGTGTGTGAACACCCGGGCCGAGATCATCGACCATGCGCACGCCAACGTCGCGATCGACATCCACGCCGACGGCGGACCGCCCGACGGCCGCGGCTTCGCGATCCTCGAGCCCGTAGCCGACGGCATCAACAACAAGATCATCGGCGCTTCCAAGAGGTTCGGCTTGGAGCTGCGGGCGCGCTACCTCGCTGTCACCCACATGCCTGAGAGCACCTACGACGGCGTCGACGGAATCGACTTCCGCGACAACCTCGCCGGGCTGAACCTAACGACGGTGCCGGAGGTGCTGATCGAGGGTGGGAACATGCGCAACACGACCGACGCGGCGCTGCTCGTGACCACGGCCTTCCAGCAGCGCGCGGCGAAGGCGATGGCCGAGGCGATCACCGAGTTCCTGACCGGGCGCGCATGAGCCCCAGACAGCGCTCGTCTGACTCATGCGCCGCTCAGCGCCCATGCTCCCTACCCCAGGAAACATCGGACCCAACGCATCCCTCGAGCAGATTCTCAACCCAGCGGCGATCGAAGTGACCGGCGCCGACATCGGCCACACCTCCGCGCGAGTGACCGAACGCATGGAAAGCAGGTTCAGTTTCCGGCCAGCGATACCTGCCGGGGTATGGGGCGGCGGGGGTTCCTTTGGCTGCAAGCTTTGGGAGCCTGGACGACGTGCGCCAGCTCGTGAGCGATCAATCGCTTACCGCCCACCGTCTCGGGCGCGTAGGCCCCCGGCCCGAACACGACATGGTTCGCGACGGTGTAGGCACTCGCCCCGAGCGCGCGCGCAGACAGTTCCGCCTCCGTGTCTGTGTGCACGCGGACATGGTCGAAATCGACTCCGAACGCGCTCTCGAGCTCCCCGCGAAGCTCACCGGGAAGCACCTGACCGGGGGCACCGACGGTCCGGTTCACGGTTGCCGGCACGATCGGCACCGAAGATGGTCGCGGGACGAGCTCGCGCCCGGAGTGAGCCTGCGCCGTCCCGCTTTTGGCAGGGGGTGGAGCTCGCACGTGGTCGCCAGCCTTCTTCGCGTCGGCCTGCTGCGCGATCATCGCAAACGGCACCGCCATCGCCTTCCAACTGTGTCCGGACACCCGATCGATCCCTACGTAAGTTTAGCTCCGCCGCTGATCGTGTCGGCTGACCTCAGCTCGGCCACTGAGCCTGAGGCGGCAGGCCCGCCGGCGGATTCATGCCATCACTATCGCGTCGGACGAGCTCCGACACGACGGATGTTCGTGGTGCGGGGGCGTGGCGGAACGTCCGTCGGCGCGGTTCGCCACGCCAGGGCTGTGTCGGACGAGGTCATTGAACTGCTGCTCACCGAGTGTGATCAGAGGAGTCGCGCGCCCCACCTCCTTGGTGTCGGCGTACCAGCCCGCCTCGCCGCACATCGCTTCGAACTCATTGAGAAGCACGGTCTTGCCGACGCCACGCAGGCCGGTGATCAGCACGTGGCGCTCGGTGCCGCCTGGCCTACCTGCGTGATGATGCTGCGTAGGTGCTCAAGCTCCTTGCCGCGACCGGTCAACGCTGGCGGCTTCACGCCAGAGTCAGGCGTGTAGAGGTTACGTTTGTCGGGACCGGCGGGCCATCGCTCGATCGCAGAGTATCGCCCTTTATAACACTTTATAGCCCCTTCGGTTATAAGGCCTCATAAGCGAGGCTCGCCGTGTGGCTGCTTGCGCGCGGCGCCTGGGCGGTCGGCCCCGGCGACCGCCGCTGAC
>Ga0302326_10033044_pt1 | contig 10292 bp, 6 predicted proteins | sample Palsa_T0_3_FD_202264 | JGI IMG/M metagenome (GOLD analysis project Ga0302326, IMG submission 202264) | Peat permafrost microbial communities from Stordalen Mire near Abisko, Sweden - Palsa_T0_3 | ecosystem: Environmental > Terrestrial > Soil > Palsa > Peat permafrost | place: Sweden: Abisko... | reverse complement strand
GTCCGGCAAAACGATCAGCGGATGGACGATGGCCTGGAAGCGTTGGCTCTCGTTCTTCATAGCTCCACCCCAGGCGACGCGATCAGGGTTCGCGAGATCGATATGTTGGGCCGTGTTGTCAAGGTAGGCGTGCCACACCAGGGTTGCGCAGTCGTAGGCGTCGGAAGTTTGCAGGCGGTCGCGGAGTTCGTTAACGATGGACGCGAATTCTTCGGCATCGCGAGGTTTGTCGGTGTTGGGATCCCAGAGCAGCCAGGCGCGGTAAATGTCGCCCAATTCAGTGGTGCGAAACGGCAGACCTCGGGCAGCCGTGCGGCGGGCCCATTCCAGGATGCGGGCGCGATCACTGCTTCCGAGTCCCCCGCCAAGCCGGAAGATCTCAACGCGCTCGCCGTTACGCCAGACCAGACTCTCCTGGATGGGCACGGCGGCCACGGGTCCGCGGGAAGTGGCGATGTCCTCAGTGACGGCCTCGAGCAACTGCGGATTGCCATCGGCGTCGGGCCCGATGTAGAGCGCGGAGTGGGTGTATACGGGTTGGTATAGCGCGTCCTGGGGGGAATTGAGGTCGTGTGCGAGAATTACGTCGGCAGTTTGCATGGACTCATAGGCGGCGGGCGTTCGAGGCTCGTCGCCTGGGGCAATTTCGAGGTGGACCTTGGATTCGCCGGCGGCGGACCGAACGCTCAGTTGGTGCGGGCCGGGCGACAAGCGGAGGACGCGTTCGAAGTGTCCGCCGCCATCGGATTGGATCTGCGCGGAGGCAGTTTCACCATCGAGAATTTCGATGCGGGCCGAGGGCGCCGCTTCGCCGGCAATGACGACATAGGGGGCGCGGGGATGTGCGCCATCGTGAGGCGAGGCAAGGCGCAGGGGCTGCGCGAGACACACCGAGAGAGGAAACAGGGTAAGGGCAATGGCTGAAGGCCGCACGTGATGCGATTCTATCATTGGACCAGCCTCCGCAGACTGCGTTACTGCGGCGCAGTACACAACGTCAGCGAGAGATGGAGAGCGCGCAGGATCTCGACCATTCAGGTTCGCGATTCAATCGGGCGATGGCGTCTCTGCCGGAACATCGGTTCGAAGACGCGAAACGGAATTTGCACCAATCGATCGCGTCCCATACCGCTGTCTTGGCCAGTCACCTCAGGTTGGGCGTGGCGGCTATGGCCGGAAAGATTACAAGAAGCCAACGCGCCGTTCGATTGGTTTGCCAAAACAGTTCCTTCCCCTGTGGCGGACTGGACCAGGCCCCGGCAGTATATCGCCTGGGCCGGAACGGCGAAAAAATCCGGGTGCGCATCGCCTGTCGGTCGGCGATGGCGGGAGTATGGGTGGGGGCTAGAGACGCTGCTTTCGATGAGTTCGAGGCGCGCGAGGGGGCAAATTCTCTACAGCGATTCGCCGCCATGGAAAAGGACGGGGGCGAGGTTGGCTCGCCTGGACAAGCTAAAGCTTATCCCACTAACCCGTGGTGCTGCTCTTAGCTTTGCCGTGGCCAAATCCAAATTTCACGCTGCAGGAGAACCGATGGCGTTACCATCCGTCTAACTGACGAATGCGAACCTTTTTGCTCGACCTGCGTTATGCCCTGCGAAACCTGCGCAACGCGCGCGGGTTCGCCCTGGTGGCGGTCGCTACCCTATCCATCGGAATAGGCGCGAATACCGCTATTTTCAGCATTATCGACACGATTCTGCTGCGCCCGCTGCCATATGCCAATGCCGATCGCTTGGTGCGCCTGAACGAGACGGAGACGGCCCCGGGGCGATATCCCTTCGCAGGTCCGGATTTCGTCGATTGGAAGGCCCAAAATCGTACGTTTCAGGACATGACGCTTTTTACGTGGCCGAGCGACATGAACTTGAACTCCGGCGGGCAGCCTGAACACATCCAGGTGCTGCCTACGGAGGCAAATTTCTTTTCTGTGCTGGGCGTGAAGCCGCTGATGGGACGAACGTGGGCCGAAGGTGAGGATCAGCCGGGCAAGGATGAAGTGGTAATTCTTAGCTATGCACTGTGGAACGGGCGGTTTGCAGGCGATCCGCAGGCGGTGGGCCGGACTGTGGAGCTCAATTCGAAGAAGTACACCATCGTGGGTGTGATGCCCGAGAGCTTCCGGTTTCTGTTTAAGTCGCAGGCGTGGATTCCGCAGGATATGGACAGCAAGGGTTTGGGGCAACGCGGAAATCATTGGGCCAATGCCATCGGGCGAATGAAGCCGGGGGTGACTATCCAGGCGGCGCGGGCGGACTTAAAGGTGGTTGCAGCGCGGCTGGAGAAGCAGTACCCGGACTCGAACGATCACATCGGCGCGGTGGTCACCTCGCTGCGCGAAGACATGGTGGGCAATTCGCGCGACTCCTTGTTCATGATGCTGGGAGCGGTGGGCCTGGTGTTGCTCATCGCGTGCGCGAACGTAGCTAATCTGCTGCTCTCGCGGGCCATGGCGCGGCAGAAAGAAGTGGCGATCCGCAGCGCGCTGGGCGCCTCGCGGCTGCGGCTGCTTCGCCAATTGCTCACCGAAAGCCTGCTGCTCTCGCTGGCTGGAGGGACGCTGGGCCTGGCGCTGGCGTCGGGAATTGTGGAACTGTTTAGCAAGGCGAAGAGTTACAGTCTGCCGCAGTTCAACGCGGTGGAAGTGAATCCGGCGGTCTTGGGCTTCACCTTTGCGTTGGCGATCGTCACCGGCGTGATCTTCGGTGTGTTCCCGGCGCTCCAAATGTCACGGCCGGACTTGCATGAGGAACTGAAAGGCGGCGCGGGAGCTTCCATCAGTCACGGACGGCGGCGGCGCCTGACGAGTAATGCGCTGGTGGTGGCGGAGATCGCGCTGTCGCTGGTGCTGCTGGTATCGGCAGGGCTCCTGCTGAAGGATTTCGCGCGCATGCGAGGCCACGATATCGGGGTGAGGCGCGAGGGCGTCTGGACGGGGGCAGTTCGGCTGCCTGATGAGGGATACAAGACCGATCGCCAGCAGTATGATTTCGGGCAAGCACTGCTGGAGAAGGCGCGCCGGATCGCCGGGGCGGATGCCGTCGCGCTGACCGACCATCTGCCGCTCGAAGGGGGTAGCAATTACTACGCCAAGCTGCGCGGCGACACGCGTCCTCGAAGCAATCAACTCGTGGAACTGCACGCCGTCACTGCCGATTATTTTCGCGCCCTGGGCATACCGCTGCTGCAAGGGCGGGGTTTCAACGATCAGGACATACAAACAACACTCCAGTACAATTCCAAGCTCTATCCGATTTACGAGAGCGGGGGCAATCCCCCGGAGGAGTTACGGGACGGGATGATTTACCCTTGCGTGATCAACGAGAGCATGGCCAAGTTCTTCTGGCCGAAGGAAAGTCCGCTGGGCAAGATGTTCTCGCAGGGCGGCGATCACGGTCCGTGGAGGCAGGTGGTGGGCGTGGTAGGAGATGTGCCGGAATGGGGCCTGACGGAGAAGACGGTGCCGGAAGCGTATGACGCCTTCACGGGCCGGTCGGGGCAGATCCTTGTGGTCCACACTTTGACCCCGACATCGGCGGTGACGGCGCAAGCGCGGCGTGCCCTCGCTCAGGTGAACGCTACGCTGCCGCTCTACAATGTCCGCTCCATGGATGAAGTTGTGGCCGGGCAGGCGCAGGGGCAGCAATTCCTCAGCGGTCTGGTGGGAGCGTTCGCGGTGTTGGCCGCGATATTGGCGGCGATCGGGATTTACGGCGTGCTTTCTTACCTGGTGACGCAGAGAACGCGCGAGATCGGCATCCGCATGTCGCTGGGCGCGAGCCGGGCGCGCGTGCTCGGAGAACTGCTCTGGGAGGGAATGACTTTGGCGCTGGTGGGATTGGCCGTGGGCGCAGGTGGGGCATTCGCTTCGGGGAAGATTCTGGCGAGCTTACTGCACGAAGTCAAGCCGGGAGACCCCCTGGTGTTCGCGGCGACCGCCGTGCTGCTGGCGGCCGTCGCGCTGATTGCCTGCTATGTACCGGCGCGCCGCGCGGCCCGGCTAGATCCGATGAAGGCGCTGCGGTACGAATGAAAACCGCTCCTTGTGGTCGCGGTTCCGTACTGGCCGTCACGCGCTGTGAGCGGCTTGCGGTTGCTGCATAGCCGCGATTCGTTCCTGCATTTGCCGGGTGAGGTGCGGGGTGATTCCGAGCATGCGCTCCATCAACATCAATTGCCCGCGATGGTGCATCTCGTGCTCCTTGGGACCCATCAGCCCCTCCAAACGGGTTTTCGGAGCCTGATTCATCTGCGGCGGGAAGCTGACTGTTTCGGCGAGCACTTCGTCCGACAAACCTTCTACGAATGTGGCGTATTCCTCGCCATTGTCGTGCAACGCTTTCAGAATGTCGGTCTTGGTGTGGAGCTTCGCTTCCGCGGCGGCGAGGGCGGCCATGATTTCTGGGAACATTCCGACCTTTAACTCGGTGTGCCGCTCGCCGTGCATGCGGATCGGCCAAGCCGTGGAGACCGCCATGTGTTTTAACGTCTCCGCTACGCTGCGAGTACCTTCAGCGGGACGAAAGTCGTACTTATCTTCGGGAATCTCTTCGGCGATCTGAATGGTATTCTTGCGGACCGTGCGAAATGATTGGGCCAGGTTCTTGGCGTCGTATCCATGCATATTGGTTGCTCTCCTATCAAAAGGCGATTACGCCCACCTCATTATAGGAGGTCGGATCGCTTCATTCGACGACAGAAGTGTTGCATCCTGTAAACAATGAAAGTTCTGATCGACACCTACCCGCTGCTGGTTCGCAGCGCCGGTGTCAAGAACTACCTGTATCATTGGGTGGCCGCGCTCCGGCGAATGGCCCCCGCGGGCTCAATCGAGACCTTACCGGCGACTGGAAACGGCGCGGTACTGAATCACGACGGATCTGTGGTCGGTGCCTGGGCCACGTCCAAGAACCTGGCGGCGCTGGCGATCGCCAACCATACCAGCCTGCCCCTGCTCGACCTGCTGGCGGGTAAGGCGGACATTTTTCATGCCAGCAGCCTGGTTCGGAATCCTCCCCGCCGGCCGCTGCTGACCGCCACGCTGCACGATTTGACAACCTGGACCATGCCGGAACTGCATCTGGCGGCGAATCGGCGCGCCGATAGTCAACTGGCCGACAACCTGCGCCGGGCGCATCGCATCATTGCAGTCTCGGAGGCAACGCGGCAGGATGCCATTCGGCTCCTGCACATTCCCCCCGAAAAGCTGGTGACGATTCACTCGGGCGTGGCAGAAGCTTTTTTCAACGTTCCCGCCGGTTCTGTTGCAGAGGTGCGGGCGCGATACCGTCTGGAGCGGCCGTTTATTTTATTCGTCGGCACTGTAGAGCCGCGGAAAAACCTCGGCGGCCTTGTGAATGCCTATCGCGCCCTGACGCCGAGCCTGCAAGAGGAATTCGAACTGGTGGTTGCCGGCCCGACGGGATGGGCGGATGCGGAAACGGCCCGGCTCGTGCGATCGGTGCGCTATCTGGGGTACGTGCCGGAACGCGATCTCGCGGCGCTGACCGCTGCGGCGACGGTCTTCGCCTATCCATCGCTATACGAAGGGTTTGGATTTCCGGTGGCGCAGGCCATGGCGGCGGGCGTTCCGGTTGTTACATCGAATGTGTCGGCACTGCCGGAAATCGCCGGCGATGCGGCGGAGTTGGTGGATCCTCGCAGCCAGACGGAGCTCCGTGAGGCTCTCAAGCGCCTGCTTCTCGATGCGGACCTGCGGGCGGCCATGTCCCGGCGGGGAAAGGCGCGGGCGGAGGATTTTCGGTGGGAGGCATGCGCGGCAAAATCGTGGCGGTTCTTTGAGGAGGTGGGGGGTGGTTAGATCGATTCCGCCAATGACCATTTTCATAACCTTTGGTGCACCGCAGGGATTGGCCGGGCTGACGCCCGGCAGGCAAGCTAAAGCATGCCCCACCCCTGCAAACACCGGCGATTTGTGGGCCGAGCTATAGCTTGTCCAGGCGAGCCAAGGTTCGCCCGGCACGCAGGCCCGGTAGCGCCGCCTTGCTGAGCCGCGCGCGTAAGCAAGCGGTTGCTCGTATATAGAATCGACCTTACCCAGAGTTAACGTACCGGGGGTACCAGGGGAGAACCCGTATCCCAAATCGGAGTCTTGATCGAGGCTATCGCTTACTGATTAACTCGATTACTATAAGGCTGCGGGCGCGCCTGCGCCGGCGAGTTTCAAGGAAGAGGAAGTCGGATGAGTTCAACGATTGAGCAACAAACCCTGGCGCTACGCATGGACGAGGGAAAAATACCGGTGTCGGAAGCGCTGCACTATGCCATGAGCCTGGCGGATGCGCTCCGCAAGCTGCACGATGCCGGCAAAGCCCATGGCGCGGTGACGCCCTCCAGTATTGTTCTGAGTGGCACGGCTGTGGAGTTGATTCCTTCCTTGGGTCCTCTCGCAACGATCACGCCTTATACCGCGCCCGAAGTGCTGCAGGGTGAGACTGCCGATTCCCGCAGTGACATCTTCTCGTTCGGCGCCGTCGTTTTCGAGATGTTGACCGGGCGCCGTGCCTTCGATGGCGAGAATCAGACCGAGCTGAAGTTGGCGGTGTGCAACGCTGCGCCGCCGCCGTCTGGAAGTCCCGCGGTTGACCGGTTGGTGACTGCCTGCGTGGCGAAGGCCCCCTCGGCGCGGTGGCAGCGCATGCAGAAGATCATCCTGGAACTCAAGCTTCTCACAGTGGCGGCACGGCGGGCGGATACGCCGCCACCAGCCCGCGGCGCGGCGGAATCGGCGTTACGCGCGGAAATCCAGCAGCTGGAAGCGCGCCTTTCCGTGCGCCTGGCGAATTACGAAAACACCATTGCGGCGATGCAGAAGACTGCCGCCGACGCCGCGGAGAGGTTTAAAGAGCACATCGGCGAAATCCATTCGCAGATTGCCGCTCTCCAGGATCGCCCTGTGCCGCAGCCAGTTGATGTCGAAGCGTTGGCCCAACAGATCCAGGGACGCCTGGAGCAAACCATCGCGGCTGTCAGCGAGCAATTGCGGGTGCACGTCGAGGAGATGGTGGAGGCTGGGAACCGGAAGCAGTCCGCGCACGTGCAAGAAGCCTTGGGATCGACGAAGCAGGAACTTTCCGCGCAAGCGTCTGAGACGGCCGCAACCGTAAACCAGCGCGTGGCGGCCGCCGAGCAGAATATGGACGAGATCCGCAAGCACTTCGCCACGTTGCAGTCCAATGTGGCCGGGGACCTTCACGATTTCGAGAAGACGCTGAAGGTGCAGGGTGTCGCCATCGACACGGCGCGGACGGCCATGGTTCAGACGGACGACCTGGTGGAGCGCGTGGTGGAAGCGCTCGAGCTGTTGCAATCAAGCATGATCGATCAGCACGAAGCTGCCGGCGTAAACTGAGCACGTCATTTCAGAAATTCGGTAACGTGTTCTTGCCGGACCGCTCCCTTTGGTCACGGCTCGGAACGAAGCCGCACACCGAGCCGCGACCGCAGGAAGCGGTGTTCTCGGGAACACGTTGGCGTAATTATGAAACCATGTATTAAGTCAGACAGGCAAGCTTAATCCGCATTGTTTTCGATTCTCGATGGCCGCCAAACGAGGTGGGGCGGACCCCCAGGTACCCTCCAGGAGTCTGCTCCACAGCTTACTTCGGGGGCGTGACTGTCAAGCCCTGCTTTGCCAGGGCATTATCCGCAAAACGCTTGCGCAGGTTCTTCAAAACGCCATTCGCGTCCTGCCAACGGCCCAAATTCGCCAGGGAGTCAGCCTTATAGTAAAGCCCCTCGGGTGTCCGCATGCTGTCCGGATAGGTTTGGAGCAGCGTGTCGAATGCTTTGACGGCGTCCTCCCATTCCTGCTTGGAATAGTGAATGCTGCCGATATAATACTGCGCGTCCGGCGCCTGCGGCGAATCGCCGAACTTACTGACATAATCGCGGTATTCTTCCAGCGAGAGATCTAACTTGCCGCCGAGGCGGTCGCCCTCCGCCCCGGCGAACAGGTCAGTGGCGGAGATTGGCGTCTGCTCCGCCGCGGCGGGAGTGTCCGGTTTGGCGGCCTGTATGGACTTTACGACGGCCGTCAAGTCATTCATCTGGGTAGTGAGCCGATTGACCACCGCGCTAAGATCGTTCACCGCTTGGCGCGTGGTGTTCGACTGGTCGGAAAGCGCCTGCAGCTGGCTTCCGGCGGCGGCGACGGCGTCGAGGACCTTAGCCTGCTGATTCTGCTGTTGTTGCAGGCCTTTCTGCACGTTGTCGCTGAACGCGGTCATGGATTTCGCGAACTGGTCCGCGGCCGACCGCAGTTGGTCCGCGTTGGTCTGACTCTGCTCGGCCATGCCCTCAAGCGATTTTTGCAAACCCTTGATCTGTTCCTGCAACCCGCCGATCTCGCGCAGGACTTCAAGCACGGTTTCGGTAGTCTTGTCGGCGGCAGGGAGCAGTGGGGACGCGATCAGCAGAATTACCACCAGACGGCGCATTATTTTGGGCTCCTTACCGTTCATCGTACAGCGGGCGGGCCTTCCTTGCACCTAAGCGTCCCTTTAGCGGAAAATAAGACAGCACCAGAGGGTTCACAATGGATGACAGCCAGCAGCAGGGTACCTTAGGGAGTGGCTCGTCTCGGGTCCGAAATGACCTGATTACGACTTTTCAGAAGAGCGGACAGCTCGTTACGGCATTGCTGGAATCCGCCTCGCAGGCGATCGTCAGCATTGACCGGGGAGGCCGAATCGTTCTGGCGAATCGCCGGACGGAAGAGATATTCGGATACAGCGGCGAGGAGTTGCTAGGGGCGCGCATTGAAATACTCCTGCCGGAATCCAAGCGCGGCACCCATAGCCATGACCGCGACAATTTCTTTGCGCGTCCGCGAACGCGCCCTATGGGGATAGGCATGGATCTGTCGGGGCGCCGAAAAGACGGCAGTGAGGTCCCCGTCGAGGTGAGTCTCAGTTACGTGGAGATGGAGGAAGGCATCTTGGCGATTGCCTTCGTGAGCGACATCAGCCAGCGTAAGAGGCTGGAAGAGCAGTTGATGCATGCCCAGAAAATGGAAGCCGTGGGCCGTCTGGCCGGTGGCGTGGCGCACGACTTCAATAACATGCTGACCGTCATTTCCGGCTACAACCGCATGATCCTTGACGAACTCTCCACCATGGATCCGCTACGCGGTTATGCCGAGGAAATCCTGAAAGCCGCCGACCGCGCCGCCGCCCTCACCAATCAATTACTGGCGTTCAGCCGGCGGCAAATCATGCAGCCGCGTGTGATTAACGTGAACGCCGTCATCATGCAGACGCAAAAAATGCTCCAGCGGTTGATTGGCGAAGATATCGAGTTGATTCTCGACCTCGGGGTTAACGTCGGCAATATCAAAGCGGATCCGGGCCATGTGGAGCAGGCCATCGTGAACATGGCGGTAAACGCCCGCGATGCCATGCCCATGGGTGGGCACCTGAGAATCGAAACGTCGGATGTCGTGTTGGACGAGACCTACGCCCGCACGCATATGGGCGTCAAACCGGGCGAATTCACTATGATCGCGGTGAGCGACGACGGGCACGGTATGGACGCCGAGACGCGGCGCCACATATTCGAGCCGTTCTTTACTACCAAGGAAAAAGGCAAGGGGACAGGTTTGGGTCTCGCCACCGTGTACGGAATTGTGAAACAAACCGGCGGAGATATCTGGGTCTATAGCGAGCCGGGGCAAGGGACCACTTTCAAACTGTATTTTCCCCGCGTCTTCGAACCGTTGGCGGACTCCGCGGGAAGCGATCCTTCCGCGACCAGGCGCAGCGGCGGCGAGACCATCCTGGTGGTTGAGGACGAACAGGCTGTTCGCGATCTGACGGTACGAATACTGCAGCAGCTCGGCTATACGATTTTGACCGCGTCGAGCGGCGCGGAAGCTCTAGAGATCAGCCGAGCGCACGCCGGCCATATCGATTTACTGCTTACCGACGTGGTGATGCCGCAAATGAGCGGCAGACAATTAGCCGACCATCTGCAAGAGAGCCGTCCGAAGACCAAGGTGCTGTTTCTCTCCGGGTACACCGAGAACACGGTGGTGCACCACGGTGTGCTGGACGCCGGTGTGGATTTCCTGCCGAAGCCGTTCAGCAGGGAAAACCTTTCGAAGAAACTGCGGGAAGTGTTGACGAAGTAGGTGATGATGTGGGCCTTCAGGCGCCTTCAGGCTGAAGTCGTGGAATTTGACGGAAGCCCGCACTCCGCTCCCTCTGGTCGCGGCTCAGTATCGGCACATTGCGTTTCCGAGCCGTGACCAAAGGGAGCGGTATGCATGATGC
>Ga0302326_10033043_pt1 | contig 10292 bp, 12 predicted proteins | sample Palsa_T0_3_FD_202264 | JGI IMG/M metagenome (GOLD analysis project Ga0302326, IMG submission 202264) | Peat permafrost microbial communities from Stordalen Mire near Abisko, Sweden - Palsa_T0_3 | ecosystem: Environmental > Terrestrial > Soil > Palsa > Peat permafrost | place: Sweden: Abisko... | reverse complement strand
CGAGGAATCATCGGGGCGCCGCTTTTCCCGATCGCTTGCGACGCCCCACACTGCTGGGTTCCGCCTTCGCGGAAAGTCCGCGGACGAGATAGCGCGCAAACTCGGAAGCAACTTCTCCCGCTGTCAACCGGCCTTCCGGATTGAACCAGCGAACGCTCCAATTCGACGCCCCCAGGATCGCCCGCGCCACCAGGGCGGGCTCGCAGGGCGCAAACTCGCCGGACTGAACTCCCGCTGCGATCAGATTGCGTATGCCGCGCTCATAGCGGTCGCGCTTACCGGCAATCTGCTCATGAAGACGCGCGGGCAAGCCGTTAGCAAAAAGATGCGCCGCCGATCCTTCGACCTCGTCTAATACGCATCGCAAGTGTGATTCGATGATGCTAACTAGCTTTTCCGTCGCGCTGGCCCGCGACCGCCGCGACTTTTCGAGCGACACCAGCATGCGGTCCAGGGAACTATCCTGGCAAAAGAAAAGCAACTCCCCCTTACCTTTGAAATAATTGTAGAGATTTCCCGGCGAGATATCCGCGGCTGCCGCGATGTCGCGCATGCCGGTCTCCGCGAAGCCCCGCACGCGAAATGTTCTGCCGGCCGCGCGCACAATCTCCAGGCGCCGCGCATGATGACGCCGCTGTAGCCGTGAATTTCCCACGGCCCTTGTCTGGCTAACTGTTTGGGTTGCTCCCATGGATGCCCGGACGCATTGTGACAGACGGAGCAGGCAGCGTCAACGGCAAAATGAACAATCGTTCATAAATGGAACAAGCGTTCAGACTATGATCGCTGGGCGAACGTCGCTCCCGCGCCTACTCCCGTGGCACTGGACGGGCATAGCTTCCTTCCCCTTCTTCTGCGTGCCTGTGCTGATTATTCCCGCTTGCAGAAGTGCGGGAATCGGGTATCGTGTTGGCGGGGGAGCGCATGATTAAAGACCTGCTCACGCGTTGGCCGCTTGTGCGGCAGATTTTGACCGGAGCGGACGGAACAGGCGTTGAATCTATGACCGAGCGGACGCGCAATCTGCGCCCCAAAAACGACGGCGCAGACGTGTCCCGCTCGGTTTGCCCGTATTGCGCCGTGGGCTGCGGCCAGCTTGTGTTTCACAAACATGGCAAACTCATTTCCATCGAAGGCGACCCGCACTCTCCGCTTTCCCGCGGACGCCTCTGCCCGAAGGGCGCCGACAGCTTCGAGCTCCTCACGCATGCCGGACGTTTGACCAAGATGAAGTATCGTCGTCCGAATTCAACCCGGTGGGAGGAATTGGATCTTGAACAGGCGATGGACATGATCGCCGACCGCGTATGGGAAAGCCGCGAGCGTACGTTCCAGGAAACTCGCGACGGCCAGAGCCTGATGCAGACTACGGCCATAGGCCACCTGGGCGGCGCAACGCTGGACAACGAAGAAAATTATCTCATCAAGAAACTGTTCACCGCAGGCCTGGGAATGGTGTGCGTCAGCAATCAGGCCCGTATATGACATAGCTCTACCGTGCCCGGTCTGGGCACATCATTCGGGCGAGGCGGCGCAACTACTGCGCCGCACGACCTGGCAAATTCCGACGCCATCCTCATCATGGGATCGAACATGGCGGAAAATCACCCGGTGGCATTTCAGTGGGTGATGGAGGCCAGGGAGAAAGGCGCGCAGGTCATTCACGTTGATCCGCGCTTTACACGCACGTCGGCCGTGGCGAATATTTGGACGCCCGTTCGCGCCGGGTCTGACATCCTTCTCCTGGGCGCATTGGTCAATTATGTTCTAACCACCGAATCCGATTTCCGTGAGTACATTGTCCATTACACCAATGCCCCCGTGATTTTGCGCGAGGATTTTAAGGACACGGAGGACCTCGATGGAATTTTCTCAGGATGGGATCCTGAGAAGAAGGCCTACGATCCGCAAACGTGGATCTATGAAGGTGTCCACTCGAATATTGGAGATGTGCCCGGCTCCGACAAAGGCCCCGACGGCGGACATGCAACACATGGCGTCAACGCCGCCACCGACCTGAATGATTATCATGTGGACCCAACCTTGCAGCATTCGCGCTGCGTTTACCAGGTGCTGCGCAGGCATTACGTGCGCTACACGCCGGAAATGGTGGAGAAGTATTGCGGTGTGTCCAAGGATGCGTTCTTGCATCTTGCGAAGGCTTACTGCGAAGCATCCGGTCCAGACAAGACCGGCGCGATCTGTTACGCGGTCGGTTGGACGCAGCATTCCAGCGGCGTGCAGATCATTCGCACCGCCGCTATTCTGCAACTCTTGTTGGGCAATATCGGCCGTCCCGGAGGCGGCGTGATGGCGCTGCGTGGCCACGCGTCGATTCAAGGCTCGACGGACATTCCCACGCTTTTTGATATTCTGCCGGGATATTTGAATATGCCCAAGCTGGGACCGGCATCGGCTAGCCTCGACAAATATATTGAAGTCAACAAACCTGAAACCGGCTGGTGGAATAATTTCGACAAATACATTGTGAGCCTCTTAAAGGCCTATTACGGCGACGCCGCCACTCCCCAGAATGAATTCGGCTTCCACTGGCTGCCGCGCATCACGGGAGATCATTCTCACCAGGGCTACTTGCTGGAAATGATGGACGGCAAAATGGAAGGCCTATTCGTGATGGGGCAAAATCCCGCAGTGGCCGGTCCGAATTCCGGGATCGAGCGGCGGGCGCTTGGAAAATTGAAATGGCTCGTCGTGCGGGAAATGGTCGAGAGCGAAACGGCTGCGTTTTGGTATGACTCGCCGGAAGTCCACCGCGGCGAGTTGCTCCCTGAAGAAATCGGAACTGAAGTTTTTCTGATGCCGGCTGCGGGCCATGCCGAAAAGGAAGGCACGTTCACAAATACGGAACGTCTGCTGCAATGGCGCGAAAAGGCCGTGGATCCGCCCGACGACGTCCGAAGCGAGAACTGGTTTATCTATCACCTGTCCCGCCGTCTAAAAGAAAAAGCCGCGAGAGATGCACGTTCCCGCAATTCCGGACTGAGAGCTTTGACGATGGATTATCCGCTCGAAGGAAAGCATCAGGAGCCGAATGCCGAGGCTATTTTGCAGGAAATCAACGGCTGGACCGTGGCTGACCGAAAACTGGTGAGCGGATTCCCCGCGCTCAAAGCGGATGGCTCAACGGCATGCGGATGTTGGATCTATTCCGGCGTTTTTCCTAACCCCGGAGAAAATCGTGCAAACCAGCGCGCACCCAAGGATTCATACGCCCACGGTTGGGGGTTTGCATGGCCTTCGGATCGCCGCATCATTTACAACCGCGCGTCGGCACGGCCTGATGGAAAACCGTGGAGCGAGCGGAAAAAGCTCGTGTGGTGGGACGATGCTGACAAAAAGTGGACTGGTCTCGATGTTCCCGATTTCACGGCCACAAAAGCGCCGGACTACAAACCACCCAAAGGCGCGAAGGGCGATGCCGCCTTGGCCGGCGACAAGCCGTTCATCCTTCACGCCGACGGCATGGGCTGGATTTGGGTGCCGGTGGGTCTTGCGGACGGCCCATTGCCGGCGCACTACGAACCGTTCGAGTCGCCGGTGAGAAATCCGATGTATCCGCGGACGCAATCAAACCCTGTGGCGCTGAAAAAGGAACGCGAGGGCACTGAATACGCGGCCTCGCCCGACGAGCGCTTCCCGTTCGTGCTGACCACATACCGCATCACAGAGCACCACACGGCCGGGGGAATGTCGCGAACGCTTTCTCACTTGGCGGAACTCCAACCGGAATTATTTTGTGAGATTTCGGTCGAACTGGCCGCGAAGCTGGGCATTCAGCCGGGCGAATGGGTGACAGTGGCCACGCCGCGCGGCGAGATCGAAGCGCATGCGCTGGTTACGCCACGAATCCAGGCACTTTCGATCGGCGGCAAAATCGTTCACCAGGTGGGCCTGCCATTCCATTGGGGATACTCCGGCTTGGTGAAGGGAGACATCGCCAACGACCTGGTGGCGATCTCCGAGGAGCCGAACGTGCGCATCATGGAAGCGAAAGGCCTGCTCTGCAACGTAAAACGTGGACGACGCTCGCCCGACGACAAAATAAAAGACATGCGCGACTCGCGAATGGAGAATCGCGCATGAGCCTGACGGCTTTTCTCACCGACACCACGCTCTGCATCGGCTGCAAGGCCTGCGAGGTAGCCTGCAAGGAATGGAACGAAGTCCCCGACGACGGAATGATTTGGAGCGGCCTCTCTTATGACAACACGAAAAGCCTGGGTAGCTCGACGTGGCGTCACGTGATGTTTCTCGAGCAGCCCCTTGCGGCCGGCCCGCAGGCCGTTGACACGAAGGATCCTTTCCGCTGGCTTTTTCTTTCCGATGTTTGCAAGCACTGCGCCAACGCGGGATGCCTGGAAGCCTGCCCCACGGGGTCGATTGTGCGCACGGAATTCGGATCGGTCTTTGTGCAGCCGGATGTGTGCAACGGTTGCGGGTACTGCGTTGTCTCCTGCCCTTTTGGCGTGGTGGATAAACGGCCCGATGACGGGCGCGCGTTCAAGTGCACTTTCTGCTATGACCGTCAGCGCGCGGGATTAGTCCCTGCGTGCGCCAAGGCATGTCCCACGGAGTCTATCCGGTTCGGAAAGTTGGATGAGTTGCGGGAACGCGCGCGTAACCGCGTGGGGGAGTTGCGGCATCGAGGCTTTAAGGATGCAAATATTTACGACCCGACGGAGTCGAGCGTGGGCGGCGTCCATGCTTTCTTCGTGATTCTGGGCCAGCCGGAAGCCTATAATTTCCCGCCCGCGCCGGAAGTGCCCACGATTCATCTGAAGAGCGCATGGACTTCAGCGCTGGTCTCCGCGATTATTCTTTTCGCCGCCGTTTGCGCGGCTTTCGCGTTTTCGGCGGTGCGATAAGACTCGGATCGCGCAAGAATTCAGAATGGCTCAGTCGGACAACGCGAACAGTACGCGACGCCCCAAGGCAACCGAGGAGCGGCTTGACCAAATACGCCGCGAGGCGGCCGCGACGGGGGGAGTTCCTGTTGCATCAGGCGGGGCTGGCCATGCCGCGCCTCCCGTAGCGCTTCCAGGAAAAACAGATGCAGCAGGAAGTTATTACAACCTGCCGGTGCTGAAAGAGCCGACGTGGACCTGGGAAGTTCCTCTCTATTTCTTCCTGGGCGGCGTTGCGGGTGTTTCCTCCTGCATCGCGCTCGCGGCACAATTTTTCAGCGGTGATCCGGCGCTGATCCGCGCGGCTCTGTGGATGGCGCTGGCGGGAGCGGCGATTTGTCCCATACTGCTCATCGCCGATCTGGGCCGCCCTTCGCGATTCCTGAACATGCTGCGAGTTTTCAAGATTCAGTCGCCGATGTCAGTGGGCGCGTGGACGCTGGTGGCGTTCTCGGGCTGCGCGTTCCTGGCCGTGCTGGGGAATGAATTGGTCCTTCGCGGCTTCTCGAGTCCCCTATTGGTTGCGATGCTGTGGACGGGCGAAATTTCCGCCGCGGCGACTGGACTGATTCTCGCGAGTTATACCGGCGTGTTGGTAGGGGCCACAGCGATTCCGGTGTGGTCAGAGAATCGGAAGCTGCTTCCGCCGCACTTTCTAACGTCGGGGCTGGGGTCCGCCGCCGGAATTCTGGAATTGGTCGGTTTTTTGACCTCGGCGACGCAAATTCTTGGCCTGATCAGCGCCGGAATCGAGACACTTATCGGCGGCTCGATTGAATTGCGCCGCCGGAATGTGGATATTCCACTGCACTATGGAAAATCCGGCTGGTTCATGCGCATTGCCGGAACGCTCGAAGGGCCCGTGGCGCTTTTGCTGCGCATCATCTGGCACTCATATCCGATCGGGAGATATGCGGCCGCCGCCTGCTTTATCGCTGGAGCAGTTGCAAGCCGCTTTGCATGGATTTGGGCCGGTCGCGTCTCCGCTCGCGATCCCCACGCCTTGTTCCAATTGCAGACCGGCAAAGCAAACTCATCGCGACCAGCGTGAGCTGGCAGTAGACGGAGCGCGTATGGGACGATTCAAAGCAGCTTCCGAGGAAGCCCTAGTTTCTGGAAGAATGCCTTATTCCTTTTTTCGGCATCCGCGACAAGCTTGGAGTAGGAAATTACCTCGAAATATGCGTTATATGCTTTCTTATACCCAAAGTATCCCAGTAGGTCAGGCGTTGGAGTGAGTTCGAAATGACGGGACCACTCTTTCAGCGCTGGGGTGACATCGCACACTATATAGCAGTAAAAAGGTAGATTTTGCGGTATAGGAATGGGCCGACCATCGGTCGTTGTCGCAGTCCCCTCCATGATAAGGTCAATGTACTTGGCAACTTGTACGAAAGGATTTTCCTTTTGCGAATAATCATTCCTCTGCGGCTTCTTAAACTCGATGATCGTAATCGAAGAGAATGGAACCTCTGATGTTTCCGAAAATGCGAATGCCTTATCAAATATCAGAATGTCTGGTTCCTTCGCACTCCTGCTTTTGAGCGGCTTCGCGTTACGTATTGACTGATCTGAACTCAGAAAAACGTGAAATGCCAATCGCTCATCCAAGAGCCACAGATTGTGTTCTTCAAAGAATACGTCGTTCGAGGTTTTACCACGCGGGAAGATAATGCTGTGCACGCGCTCTTCTCGGCTGTATTTGCCATCGTCGCGCAGTTCGAGTTGTCTTTGCAAGAAATCAATAATGGCCTTCCTGTGACAGACATATCGGGCTAGATCGGCGTGGTTCACTTCTGAGATTTTTTCAAAATATTCGTTGAATTGTTCTTCAAATTGCTCGAGGTCAGTATCAGTCGGCAGGGGTGATTCAAGCAGTTTCCTTCCCTCTTCCCGTAGGCTCGTCTGCAGCTTGTGGTATCCCTCGTATAGCTGGCGATCAATTTCGTCGTCGCTGGCCTCTGGATCTATCTCCTCAATTTGTGTATCGAGCCTGCTCAGAATTGGTCGATACATTGCGCCCTCCGCGTCAACGAATTGCTGAACGCGAGCGCGCTTCTTTTCAGCAACGGGCGCTGTAAAAGGAGCCAGATATCTTTTGCATTCTTCATACACAACTTCGCGCAATTGTCCAAGGCTAAGTCCACCGTCAAGTGTCTCCTCAGAGGCATCGGAAAGTGTAAAGCTGGTCCGGTCAGGTTTCACAGCGGAATCAAGAATGCCGGAATTCACATATGCAGCATAGGCAAATTCGTTGCCTTCCAAGTCCAAGAGTTTACCTGCAAGGTGTGGTATGTGACCGGTAAGGCGTTCGCGAGTCACGACTCTTTCGTGCGCGCAGAGGTAAAGTCGATGTTCGTAGAGATGCGGCGAGTACAGTCGAACGTGAAGGACCTGAATCCGTTCGCCTTTTCTCTCAAGCTCTTTACGCTCAATGTTGGAAGCTATCTCTGTGGTGAAGAAGTTCAAAAAATCGATTGAGTCAGCATTTGGCGCGTCCCGCAGAACAATTTGAGGCGGCTGCGGCGAAATAAGATACTCAAGAAGTTCCTCCACAATATAAGCGGCGATAGTCTCCAATCTCTTAGGACATTGCGGTTGGTATCTAGGCTTAAAGCCGATAAGGCGCACCGTAGTGGTTCGCAGTGAATCGGCGGCACTTACGCAAGAAGCATCCTCAATTCCAGAACCACGGGGACAAAACCTGAAGCGACGATGCATCGTCGTCCCGTTCGAGCGAAAAGTGCTGTCCACCTCCGCGGAATCAAAGGCGGCTAGCCAAGTAAAGCGACCTATGCCTTTGCCTCCGCGTGCCGCCTTAAACGTCGTATCGGACATGTTAAAGGCCCCAAAATTGGCCTCATCAAATCCGACCCCGTTATCAGTCACAATAAAGCCGCTCACATCCGCATGGTTCCGTTCGGTTTCAGAAAAGAGGTTTGCTGCATCTCGGACAATCTCAACATCGATGTGCCCGGGCTTTTCACCTGTGTCCTCTATTGCCTGAATGGAATTTACAATGGCCTCGAATAAGGGCATCAACATCCTTGACGAATCAGAGTTAATCCGTCATGATGTTGTTTGCCGATGAACCTAAAGGAGATTCATCGTGCAGAAGCCCTATGGAATTCATATCGACCTCTTACGTCTGCTTTCTGGGGACGGAAAGCGGTGTGTTGCTGTGATTGAAGCATTTATAGACGAAAGCGGTACGCATAAAACGTCTCCCGTGGTGTGTGTGGCCGCGTATGCAGGTATTCATGACGAGTGGATCGCATTTTTGAGGGAGTGGGGAGACCGGGAATTCCACGCAAAGGAAACCGTATCGAAGGCGTTAAAGCCACTCATGTTCGGTGCGATTGACAAGAGCAACATAGAGGGATTTTCCGCGTGGGTTAGCCGGTCAGAATATGACCAATATGCAACTAATCATTTCAAGACAGGCATCGGCAACACATATTCAGCGTGCGCTTTCATGTGTGCAATGGGAGTTTGCAGATGGGCACGCGACAATAATCATGGGAGAGTTTCGTTTGTCATTGCGGATGGGCAGCCGAATGCGGAACACGTAGAAAAACAACTGAAACACATGATGAGAAGAGATGAAGTTGGTATCGCGTCTGTAGCCCTTTCTAATTATGACGATTTTGCTCAGCTTTATACTGCTGATTTTCTCGCGCATTCCCGCACCAGCGACCCGGAATGGTATCGAAAATTGTATGATACTGGCCGTGTTTCCGATGGCGAGCTAAAGGCGGAGAAAATCCAGAAAATTTCAAACGACATGACAAATGGCATTGCCGCCATGCGCCGGAATAGGCGTGCCCGATGCAGATAGACATTTCGTGATCGCGACGAATTGAAGCATTAAAATCCCACGACTTGTTGGCGGTTTGCCTGGATCAGCGCCTAGTGGCGGCGGACACCATCGTTAATCCTGTCCAGCAATCCCAATAGGCTATTTTTCGCGTCCCGAATAATCCAGATCAGGACGCTTAGCAGGATTGCAATGATTCCCAGTAGGACAGCTAGAACAATGGGCATAGCGATCAACTCCTCAGCGACGGGTTTATTTGGTTTTTAGTGATTCGTGCGTAGCGTCACGGATGGAAAGAAGATGCTGGCGAATCTCGTCCAATTGTGTGGTGACGTTTCTGGTGAGTACGTGGAAATCGTATCCCACGGTGAAAATCATTATGACGTTCACCGCAACCAGCACCCACAGCGCAGCTTTCATGTGCCGTATGTTACCACTTGACGGGACGTGCTAGACTGAAAATGAAAACGCCCGCTTGCGAGGCGGGCATCTTCGGAAATCGTGGGCGCAAATTCACGATACAGGAGAATTGCGTCCATGTCTACTCGCCGTGAGGATTATGAGACAATTTTTCGCGAAGGCTTGAAATTGATTGCTGAATTTTTGCGAGTTGCTCAATGTGCCTATCAGTCCCCATTTCTCCGCGAGCCAATTTCAGAAGCGTCTGGCGATATTCCGATTTTAGCTTCTGAACATCTTGATAATCGCCCGTCACGGTTGCATACTCCGCAGCATAAATCTTCTGGGCAATTTCAACTTGCACCGTGGCCAGAGTGCCCAGTATGTCTAGCAGGTCAACCAGCGTCTCTCGCTCCATTCGACCATCCTCCGTTGTGATATTATGCTCCCATGAAACGCGAATCCGAAACGCCGGAATGGAAGCGCTTCAACGCCGCAATGCGGACGATTCTGAGTGTGTCTCACGATGAATTGAAACGTCGGGAAGTGGAATGGAAGAAACAGCGGAAGCGCAAGAAGCAGGCTAAGGCTTCCGCTTCCCACGTCCCTGCCGTGGTTTAATCAGTACTCGTTTCCAACACCTGAGTCTTGCCTGTCAGGTGGGCGTAGGTGAGCCGCTTTCCCGCGATTCCCTGCATTGCCTCATTGAAGCGTTCTCCATCATTCGCCAGTTTTCGATTGTTGTAGCGCCACGCCTGTTCGTCAACGTACCGGAACAGATGGAAAGGCTCGACGCTGACATAGGTTCCTTTCAGGCCACGTTTCAATAAGCTCCAAAAGTTTTCCAGACCGTTTGTGTGAATCTTCCCGTCCACGTAGGCGACCGCGTGGTCAATGACTTCATGCTGATAATCACGCCCCAGACCACGATTAGGATTGCAGCGCGTCAGAATAAAGCGGAGCACCCGCCTCAACGTGTTTCCGCACTTCGGCCTGTAGCTGATACTTGCGGACGAAAGGAACGATGGCGGTACGAACCTCTCCGCCACGCTCTAAGGAATCTCTGAAAAAGTATCGTTTTGAGCCAAACGAGCAGTAGAAGCCGGGTATCCGGTGGGTTCGTTCTTCCAGCACGATGGGATAGTGTGTTC
>Ga0302326_10033042_pt1 | contig 10292 bp, 10 predicted proteins | sample Palsa_T0_3_FD_202264 | JGI IMG/M metagenome (GOLD analysis project Ga0302326, IMG submission 202264) | Peat permafrost microbial communities from Stordalen Mire near Abisko, Sweden - Palsa_T0_3 | ecosystem: Environmental > Terrestrial > Soil > Palsa > Peat permafrost | place: Sweden: Abisko... | reverse complement strand
CGTGCAAGTTCCACCACTTGTACGGCCGGGTCTTGGGGTAACCCTCAGGCGAGTCCTCCCAAGTCTCCTGACGGCCGAGCGCCGTGATATCGAGGTAACTCCAGGTGGTCCCCATCGCCTCGTCGCCGCGGCTGTTGATGAGGTATGTGCGGAACACCTTATCGCCGTCGCGGATGAATGCATTGTGGCCGTGCCATTCGTTCACGCCGAAGTCGGTGTCGAAGCTGTCTGTGATGGTGTACCACGGCATCTTCCAACCCATTCGTGCCTTCAGGCGCTCGATGTCCTTCTGTAGCGCGCGGGAGGCGTACGCGAGCGTGGTGTCGCGGGCGTTCAGATGGGCCAGGTGGGCAACCTGATCGGCGCCCAGCGAGCAACCGCGGCAGGCGTGCTCGGGCCAGCCGAACACGCCGGGCTCGAAGAAGGCGCGATAGATGATTAATTGCCGGCGGTCCTCAAACAGGTCGAGCAGGCTAATCTTGCCCTGGGGCGACTCGAATTGGTACGCCTTCTCGACAGCCATCCACGGCATCCGCCGGCGTTCGGCGGCCAACGCGTCACGGGAGCGGGTCAAGGCCTTCTCCTTCACGAGCAGCTGCTGGCGCGCAGCCTCCCACTCCTGCTGCGACACGATCGGGGGTGCATTCATCGCGAGACGCCCTTTCCCGTATTCCTTGTCTCCCGCTTTGCTCGTTGCCATCTTATTTCTCCTATGTTTTCTGAAACAGACCGAGACGATTTGCTCTGAATCCTTTTCTGAACTTGCCGATGCACACCGCCAGAAGGATGCCACGGGGTGCGAGCTCGGCTGAGAGTCGCCGAACCTTTTATGGCTGCCTGTCCCGCCTTCTTTCTTTCGCCGCTCGCTAGCGTCCCAGCTTGCCAGCCCTTGCGCGCCAACCGCAATTAGGATCATCGGTGTACCTAGGCGGGCAAGAGCGGCAGACCTAGAATTGCCGCAACAGTCCGAAGCGTCTTCAACTTGTATTTCACCGAGTTTCAACTGCCCGATCAACGTTGACTGCCAAGCGCATGCGAGGCCGGTTCCGGAAGGTCCACGTCAGCACTCACATCCTTGCGGTAACGTGTGGCCCAGCGGCACATTCCTTTGAGCGGCGCGATGATTGTCTTTCCAAGTGCGGTCAAGGAATACTCGACAGCAATGATCTTCGATCTCGTCACGCGCTTGTTGATTAACCCAGTCGATTCAAGACTGCGCAGAGTTCTGGTGAGCATTCGCTGGGAGACGCTTCCGAGGTCGCGGCGTAACTCCCCGTGTCGACGAGGTCTCTCTTTGAGCGAAAACAAGATCTTGGGCGTCCATCTGCCGATAAAGATCAGCGCGGGCAATTCCATGGTCATTCCTTGGGTTCCCTATAAGGTTTGGTACTCGGCGGTCACGAGATAAACTTAGCGTGAGATATCGACACGGTGGGAGTGACAAGTGTGACGGGATTCCGATGGACTCGCTGATCACCGCAGCGGCGCACGCACTCGCGCGAGCGGATTCATCTCCGCGCTCTCCGACGTTCGCGCGGTGCCGGTACAGCCAGATCAGCAGTGCGATGACGCTGCCGCCCGGCAGCAGTAGTTCGATCGCGGCATACGGCCCCAGGCTGCGCAGCAATGCGGGCACGGCGGTAATCCAGGTGTTGAGTAGTGCCTTCATGGTGATCTCCTGATGACCACTTTTTTGATGCTCACGATATAAACTTAGCCCCGGATATCAAAACGGTGAGAGTCACAAGTGTGGCGGGATTCCGATGGACTCGCTGATCACCGCTGCAGCGCGCGCACTAGCAGCGGGTGATCTCCTCGGGGCATTGAAGCGGGTCGCCCTGCGCGACGACGCTCCGGCGCTCGCGCTTCGAGGCCTCGCTATGGCGCAGCTCGGCGATCTCGTTCGGGCGAAGTTGCTCCTTCGAAATGCCGCGCGCGCCTTCGGTCCGAAAGAGGCGGTAGCCCGCGCGAGGTGTGTCGTTGCCGAGGCCGAGATCGCACTGATCTCGCGCGACCTCACCTGGCCTGCGAAGGTGCTCGGTGCAGCGCGCGTGACGCTTGAAGCGCACGGCGACCGCGTCAATGCCGCGCATGCGCGCAATCTCGAGATCCGACGCCTGCTCCTGATCGGGCGCCTCGACGAGGCCGAGCATGCACTCGCTGAGCTCGACCCTACGCCCTTCCCGCCCGCGTCGAGAGCCGCTCATGAGCTGATCGTTGCGGGAGTCGCGATTCGGCGCCTAAAGACGAAACGGGCGCGCGCGGCGCTTGCTCGGGCCGAGCACGCCGCACGCGAGGCGGACATCCCCGCGCTCACGGCGGAGGTCGAAAGTGCATCCCTGGTGTTGAACACGCCCGCGGCGCGCCTGATGTCGCGTGGCGAGGAACGCCCGCTCCTGCTTGAAGAGGTCGAAGCGCTCCTGGCGTCGGGGGCGCTGGTCGTGGACGCCTGCCGCCATGTCGTGCGGGACGCAACCACCGTGGTCTCGCTCGCGACACGCCCGGTACTGTTCGCAGTGGCACGCGCATTGGGTCAGACCTGGCCCGGAGACGTGTCGCGGGACGCGCTCGTCGCGCGTGCATTCCGAGCGAAGCGTGCCGATGAATCGCACCGTGCACGGTTGCGAGTCGAGGTCGGGCGACTTCGCGTGGAGCTTCGAACGCTGGCTGGCGTGAGCGCGACGAAGCGAGGGTTTGTCCTGGTGCCGCGCCGCGCACTCGAGGTCGTCGTGCTGGCGTCGCTGGTCGAAGAGCAGCATGCGGCGGTGCTCGCTTTCCTCGCCGACGGCGAGTCGTGGTCGAGCTCGGCCCTGGCGATTGCGCTTGGAGCCAGCCCGCGCACTGTGCAGCGGGCGATCGACTCACTTGCAGCAGCAGGCAAGGTGCAATCGTTCGGTCGCGGGCGAGCGCGTCGCTGGATGATGCCGCCCGTGCCGGCATTCCCGCCAATCTTGTTACTCCCCGGTCCCCTACCGAGCGACTAGCATCGAACCATGAAACGATCTGCAGCCGAAATCCTCCGTGAGTATGGACCCTTTCCGGGAGTCGACAGGGTGAATGGGGTTACGTTTGACGGTCAGCACGTTTGGTTTGCTACCGGAGACAAGCTGAATGCCTTCGATCCGGCGAGTGGCAAGGTGGTGCGCTCGATTGATGTCGCCGCGCATGCCGGAACGGCCTTCGACGGCGAGCACCTGTTTCAGATTGCCGAGGATCGCATCCAGAAGATCGATCCGAAAACCGGCCGCGTGCTCGGCACGATCCCGGCACCTGGCGGCGGCGGTGACTCGGGGCTCGCGTGGGCCGAGGGAACGCTTTGGGTGGGGCAGCATCGGGGCCGGAAGATCCATCAAGTCGATCCCCAAACAGGGGCGATACTTCGCACCATCGATTCCAACCGCGTCGTCACCGGCGTCACCTGGACCGACGGCGAGCTCTGGCACGGTACCTGGGAAGGGGACCAGAGCGATGTAAGGCGAGTCGATCCAGAAACAGGAAAGGTCCTGGAGAAGCTTGATATGCCGCCCGGGATAGGTGTGTCAGGGCTCGAGTCCGATGGCGGCGATCAGTTCTTCTGTGGAGGCGGAAACAGCGGTAAGGTAAGAGCTGTCCGCCGGCCCAAGCGAGGCTCCGCGACGGGCAGTAGGTCAGAGATTCCACATATCAATCCGTAGTCTCTTCACGGTCGTGTCCTTATCGGCGTAACGCCGAGCGATTGGCTCCCGCTAATCGATTTGATTGCTCGGAACCGAACGCGGCGAACGGAAGAGATTGACCCTAGGAGACGCTCGCGACCGAAGGGACGCGGATGCCACTTCTGGGTGCTCAGTCGCCCGCGTTCGCCAACTCCACGGGCTTGCCGTGGGGCGTACGCCGGAATGCCTCCGCCCAGGCCTCTTTTCCGGCGAGCAGCGCGGCGGTATCAGAGAGTCCCTTGTCGATCACCAGGCGCTCGAGAGTCGTGAGCCAGCAGTGGTAGTAGTGCGAGCCATCGTCCGGCTCGCCGCAAGCCGCGCTCGCCTCCAGTTCCTCGGCGAGTGCCGCCGCCCACTCCTTCCAGCTGAAGTGGCCCTGGCGCGACAAGGAGACGGCAAGAGCGAAAGCAGAGGCCTGCCAGGGTTCGTCAAACACCGGTCCGCCCGGATCGCGCGGCAGGCCCGGCAGCTCCGCTAGGCTCGATGCCGCAGTCGTGTCAGGCGGCATCAAGGTGGTCGTCCCACAGATTGACATAGACCGAATCGGTGATCGCGGCCTGCGGGCCCCATAGCTCGCGCGCCGCAAAGCGCACCGAATACAGGTGCTGCGGTTTCTCGCCGAGACCTTGGACCAAGCTGTCGTTCAAGACATAGACGCCGCAGTCTCGCACGATGGTGCCCTTTTTCCCGCGCGCATAGCGTGGCAGGCGCGTGTGACCCGCCGGGTTGACGTTGTGCGCCCGCACACGCTGGCCCTCGTGGAACTTCGCGGCCACCGGCACGTCGCGCGTCGAGGCGTCGCCCGCGGCGATCATCGGAGCGACCTCGTCAGCCCGCAGCATGTGGCGGCCCTTGGTATTGCCCCCGTGAGCGACCCCGGATTCCAGCTCGGCGCGGGTCACCATGCCGCTCTTGAGCAGTAGTTCCGACAGACCGGTCAACCAGCGCTCGTAGTAACTCATCCGCAAATAATCAGCTGGTGGAATCAGCTCTCGCTGGTAGCGCCCCGAGCCTCCTGGCCAATCACCGTCGATCGCCAGAACCATGGCGAATACGCGTCCTTCCCACGCAGCGTGGAACACCGGTTCGTTCTTCTCGGGTCGCACCGGACCCATGTCCTGCATGCCCCCCATGTCATGGATGCCGTTCATGCGTGCGCTGCTCCGTCGGGTGCCACGACTCGGGAGACACCGACCATCGCATTGCGGGTCACGAGCGCAGCCAGGCCCGCTTCGTCGAGCGTCTCGGTCCCCGCCGGCCGCTCCGGCAGCACCAGGTAGCGCACTTCTGCGGTGCTGTCCCAGACGCGCACCTCGACATCGGCGGCAAGCTCAAGGCCGAACTCGCGCAACAGGCCGCGCGGATCAATGACGGACCGCGAGCGATACGCTGCCGATTTGTACCAGACCGGCGGCAGACCGAGCACCGGCCAGGGATAACAGGAGCAGAGCGTGCACACGACGAGGTTGTGGACCTCGGCGGTGTTCTCCACGACCGCCATCTGCTCGCCCTCTGCACCGCCGTAGCCGAGCTCGGCGATGGCGGCCTTCGCGTTTTTCAGCAGGCGCTGCTTGTAGGCGCCGTCCACCCAGGCACGCGCGATAACCCGCGCGCCGTTGCGCGGTCCGATCTGGTGTTCGTAGGTGTCAACCAGCACATCCAGCGCTGCACGATCGACTAGGCCCTTAGCTACGAGCACCGATTCCAGTGCCTTGGCGCGCAGGGCTGGATCCGAAGGAACCGCTTGGTGGTCATGATCGTGATCGGGCTCTTCGGCTCGGGCTTGGCCCGCTGTCACGGCAGCTCCCGCCGCCGTCGTTAACGCTGCTGTCAGTAAGTCACGGCGGGTTGTAGTCATTCGACTTCCCTCGCACACGGGGTTGTTTGCCAGAGAATGCGCCAGGGGCATCGGGCTCGCAACTTTCGGCCTGTCACCCGCCCTTTCGAATCGGTGTGTCCGTATTGGTCAAGCAAACAGCGGACCGAGATATTGGACGCAGGCGTCTAAGACAAGGCCCGAAAATTACCCTTCGGACGACAGCCAATGACGGGTCGCCGTCGCCACGTTTGTCAACCGATAAACATATCGGGCTGCCGTTTAAACTCCCACGACCCCGTGGCCACGCACGGCGGCAACAATATTTTGGCCCAGCCGCTGCTCGATCAGCCGCCTCCGCGGATTCGCACTGCGTAGCGGTTCAAACCGCCAAATGATGTGCCGACTCGAGTACATCCAGCGCACATCCATCTGGGCGCGCACTTACAATCAAACCGTTGAGCGCGTCTGGTCGTGCACTCGCGCAACAGCGACCCGTCCGGATCATGGCGCTAGTAGAGTCTCCCGAGATCTAGTCCGGCTCGGGATAAGTCAGCCGCTGCTCGTCGCGTACGGAGTTGGGCCGCAATGATCGCGTGGGTGATCAGATAAAACGGAACCAATACAGTAGGTACGAGGCAAAATGGTAGGTACTGCATTGCCTCCGACCCTACACCAGCATGAATCACCTGCAGTGGACTTCCCGCTGCCGTGGTGATGCCAAGCCCAACGGCGGCAACGAGGTCGAGTGTGCCAAAAATATTCCAACGCACGATCGCACCCACCGGGAGCTTTTGAGAGCGAGCGACGCTCAATGCAAGGGGAATTGCGAACACGCCGGTAATGATGTCTCCTAAGCCCGCAGAATACGGGAAGGGGCCGCTGAGACGACCTGTCACTGCCAGTAATAGAAACAGCACGCCGAGCACGCGCAGCGCATTGAGGCCAATCAATAACGGCATGGGAATGGCAATCAACATGCCCTGCCGAAATGCCGTTGGTTACACGTCACAACGGCATTGGCTTGGCAGTTGATCGCCGTCTCCAAAGACCATTTCGTCGGCCGGGCTGCTCAGCTGCGGGGGCGACGACGACGGATGCTCCAGTAGGAGCCACGTCGGCCGAGGTTTTCGAGAGAAATACGCCGATGCTTCGATGGCCAATTGCACGTCGGGATGGTCCAATTGCCGCCATGCAGAAAGGGAGAACACAACGAGGCGCCGGATACGTTAACGATTGATTGGACGCAAGCCGACACGTGCGGCAAGACCGCATGCCAGAGACTGGAACTTGAAACATGGCGGCCCATGAAATATTCCAAGATCCCGCGAATATTCCATCGCATGGGTTGTGCAACGAACCATTATGGCAATGATTTTATTGGTGGCCATGGGTGTAATTGAACCAGCGACACGCGGATTTTCAGTCCGCTGACGGGCGTTGGTAGGATTGGCATACCTGAAGGGAGCGTCTGGATGAAGAGAAGACACTGGGCTCGATGGGCTAGAGCCTGCACGCTGGCAGTGGTGCTATCGGAGCTGACGGGCTTCGCGGCAGCCGATGCGACCCCGTACGAGCGGATGGCGCCTCTCGCGCAATACCTGATGCATCCCGGTTCCGAGATCGCACTCGCGCGCAGTGCCGCGCCGGCCGCGATCTCCGACAAGGCCACGGTCCTCACTCTCGATTCGCAGGGTTACCAGACCGCCGTCCGCGGCACCAACGGATTCACCTGTCTCGTGGAGAGGTCGTGGATGTCGCCGTTCGAGAGCCCCGATTTCTGGAATCCGAAGATCAGGGGACCGGTTTGCTACAACCCGGCAGCGTCCGGGTCCATCCTCGCGTACACGCTCCGGAGAACGAAGCTCGCACTCGCCGGAGACTCGAAGGAAAGGATTCTCGACGAGGTTCGCGCCGCGCTCGCGCGCAACGAGCTCCCCTCACCCGAGCCGGGCGCGATGTCCTTCATGATGTCGAAGGATGGGTACCTGAGCGATGCCGACGGCCATTGGCACTCGCACCTGATGTTCCACGTGCCAAAAGTCGCAGGCGCAAGCTGGGGAGCAAACCTGCCAGGGTCTCCGGTGGTCCTCGACGACCGCGAGTTTCCGGAGCCCCAGACGATTTTCATGGTGCCGGTGTCCCGCTGGTCGGACGGAACGACGGCGGCGGCTCACTAGCGCGTACCCGCGGCGCTCTACGCCCGCAGCTGTCAGTCGCTCGCGCCGCCGCCGACGCACTGCGCGATGCGCTCACGGACCTTGGGACGAATCCGCTCACTGCTCGTCACGGTTATTCCGCCGCTGAGCACGAACACGTAGTCGCCGCGCGCGGTGCGGCTCATCAGGCGAACATGGTTGACGTTCATGAGGTCAAAAACGAACGATGTCATTGATTCAATACCGAAAACTTCCGCTACTACGTCCGATGTCTCTGCGAGAAACGGGCACTTAAGGCCCTGATTCCCCGAGATGGCGCCACTTACGCCGTCAGGAAGCGGAATGGGATCTGCGTCACAGCTCGTTCTAGAAAACGTGATCCGGGTTCGCAGTTGAAATAGTGATCCTAACCATAACATGGCGTACGCCAATTGCGGCCTTATGGATCTTGTGCGGCCTTATGGATCTTGCGGTCGATGGATCAGTGCCGACCACGGCGTTACCAAGAAGCAGAAGGCAGCGGTGAGCGCTGATCCGTTGCGGCAGCATACCGCCGCGCCAAACCCTGTCTCCGCGCCGGCTGCAGGCGTTCACGCACCCAGCACGGTCTTGAACCCGCTCGTGGAGAGCGCTTCGCGATCAAGACATGGTGCGCTTCGATCCGCTCAAGGAAAGCCGGACAAGCTTCACATGAGTCGCTTAAGGAGCGAGCGTCGCGGCCAGCTGGTCACGGCCGCCGTCGGCGTCGCGCTAACTCTCGCGATGGGCCTGGTGCTGCTCTTCGGCTATCGGCTCGTCACGCACATCCGTGCAAGCATCAATGCACTGCAGGCCGCGAGCGCTCTGCAAAGCTACCCCGAGGAGATCTCTGGTAAGCTAAGTGCGCTGTGCGACCGTCTCGAGGCTCGCGCCGATTCCGGCCAAGCGCTCGCGGATCTGCAGAACACGGTCAGGCGTTTCGAGCGTGATTTTGGGCGGCTTTCCGACTCCGGAAACGACTCGCCGCAGCTCGTCCGGGCCCTCTGGCTGTGGCACCAATACCGCGGGGTGATCGATCCGGTCATCTCTTTCACGGGCCAGCCCTACGTGGACTCCGTTTCCGCAGACACCACGTTCTCGCCCGAAGGCCGTGAGCACTATGCCGCGGCGGAGCGTGCGCACCAGTTCGCGGCGGACAACGCCAAGGCATTGCAGGCGCAGCTAATGAATCTCGCCGCGACAATCCAGGACGCTTCCTCAGATGCTGCACTGCGCTTGCGCAGCCTGCTATTTGGAGGTGTGGTTGCAGCACTGGTGCTGGCCGCGGCCGCGGCATGGTTCCAGCTCATGCGCTCGCGGCTTCTGAGAATACAGGCCGAGTTGCAGGAGGCTCATCAAGCCCTGGTGCGTGCCTCCCGTCAGGCGGGAATGGCTGAAGTTGCCAGCAGTGTGCTCCACAATGTCGGCAACGTCTTGAACAGCGTCAACGTGTCCGCGAACTTGCTCGATGAGCTGATCCAGACGTCCAAGGCTTCGGGACTCGCCCGAGTCGCCGCGATGCTCGAAGAGCAAGGCGATCAACTCGGATCATTCATTGCGAATGACGATCGGGGGAAACGACTGCCCAGTTACCTCGCACAGCTCTCTTCCCAGCTCCTCGCCGATCGCGACGCCGCACTTAAGGAATCGGCATCGCTGGTTAAGAGTGTCGAGCACATCAAGGACATTGTCAGGATGCAGCAGAGCTATGCGACGCACGGCGGTGTGGTGGAGAGTGTGGCAGTCGCGGATCTGGTAAACGACAGTGTGCGGCTGAATGCGGAAGCGTTCTCTCGCCATGGGGTCACGCTCGCGTGCGAATTTGAGGAGGTGCCTGCCATCACGGTAGATAAACACCGGGTGGTGCAGATTCTGGTGAATCTCATTCGCAACGCCAAATATGCCTGCGAGGACTCGGGACGAAGCGATAAACGCATCACGATTCGGGTCACACGGTGTGCACTCGGGGTCGCGATCGCGGTGGTCGACAACGGCGTGGGAATTCCAACCGAGAATATGACTCGAATCTTTAGCCACGGGTTCACCACCCGCCCCGGCGGCCATGGGTTTGGGCTGCACAGCGCAGCGCTCGCCGCTCAGGAGCTCAAAGGCTCACTGCGGGTCGCCAGCGATGGCGCGGGATGCGGAGCCACCTTTAGGCTCGAACTACCAATCACTCCCGCGAAGGACTCGCTATGACCTCCTTCGGTGGACCCCTGATGCTTCGGGTGCTCACGATCGATGACAACCCGGCCATCCACGAGGACTTCAAGAAGATTCTGAGCCGAGATACCACCGCGGAGACAGCACTCGCCGCGGAGGAGGCGCTATTGCTGGGGGATGTGCTCCCGCAGAACGAGGACTCGCGCTTTGAGCTCTACAGTGCCCTTCAGGGCGAGGCGGGTGTGGAGCTCGCTCGACAGGCACGGGTTGAGGGCCGTCCCTTTGCCGTGGCCTTCGTTGACATGCGCATGCCGCCAGGCTGGGATGGTTTAAAGACGATCGAACAGCTGTGGAAGGTCGATCCGGATGTACAAGTCGTCATCTGTTCGGCCTATACGGAGTACGGGTGGTCGGAGCTGCGCTCCCGGCTCGGTCCTTCCG
>Ga0302326_10033040_pt1 | contig 10293 bp, 13 predicted proteins | sample Palsa_T0_3_FD_202264 | JGI IMG/M metagenome (GOLD analysis project Ga0302326, IMG submission 202264) | Peat permafrost microbial communities from Stordalen Mire near Abisko, Sweden - Palsa_T0_3 | ecosystem: Environmental > Terrestrial > Soil > Palsa > Peat permafrost | place: Sweden: Abisko... | reverse complement strand
GAGTCCCCACGGCCGCTCGCGCGTCCCGATTTCCTTCTGGGACGCCGAGCGTGGCTGGGCTGGGCTTCGCTTCATGTCCCCAATGGTAACATGCGTGTTACAATTCGCAAGTGGCCGTCGTCTGGTCCTAGACCGCCGCGCGGGCCAGGGCGGTCAGGACGATGGCCCAGGACTGCTCGTAGCGCGGCGCCCATGTGGCCCACAGTGCCGCGCTCTCTGGCTTCGGCCGGTGGGTTACGGTGACGCGCGTGCCGCCCGCCTGAGCCGCGAAGGTGATCTCGACCTCGGTCGGCTTATGGGGGCCGGTCGCGATGAAGAAATCTAGCAGAATGCGGCTCGGCAGCTCCCAGGATCGAACCTGGCCGAGCTCCACCTCGTGCCCGTCGCGCGCGCGTTCGAAGAACCGGCCGCTGGAAAGCAGGAATATCTCGCTGGCCGAGTCCTGGGTGTGACGACGATCCGCCGGCCACCACTCGCCGATTTTCTGGGTGAACAGCTCGAAGGCCGCCACCGGGGCCAGGGGCAGCACCACCGACTTCACCATCATCGCCGGGCAAGCTCCTCGAGGCGGGCCAGCGCGGTGTCCCAGAAATCGTCGACGAAGTCCCGGACGCTGGCGAAGCCCTGCATGCGAATGGAATAGATGTTGCGGGCGCCGTCCTCCCGAGCCTGCACGAGACCGGCGTCTTCCAGCACGCGCAAGTGGCGCGACACGGCCGGGCGGCTGACCGGAAGCCCCGCGGCGATTTCGCCGACCGCAAGCGGGCCCGCGCGCAGCTCATGCAGGATGGCGCGCCGCACAGGATTTCCGAGGGCATCCAGCACGTGCATGGTACGTAACAGATACGTTACGGTTCGCCGGCCGACAAGAGGATCTGCCTCGGCCGGTTCAGGCGAGCGCGGCCCGGAGCGCGGCGATCTCGGTCTCGAACTGCCGGGCCAGGGTGCGCTTGGCGGCGTCGGGCAGCCAACTGGCCGCGACGCCGTTCAGGCTCAGCATGACGGCCTGCTCGACGCCCCATCCGGTCGCGCGGAACAGCCGCACATAGCAGTCCGCGATGTCGGTATGAAACATCTGCGGGTCGTCGGTGTTGACCGTGACGTTGAGGCCGAGCTCGACCATGCGCGCGATGCTCTTGGCGCGGCGCTCGAGATTTTTGCTCACGCTGGTCACCGTGCAGGTGGTGAAGAAGCGACCCTCGGCGCGGGCGCGCGCGACCACGCGCGGATCGGCCAGCAGATTGTAGCCGTGGTCGAGCCGGTCGCAGCCGAGAATGTCGAGGCAGTCTTCGTAATGGCTCGGCGGCGCCTCGGCCAAGCTCTGATTGTCCTCGCAGACATGGGCGGTGCGCAGCAGCCCGGCCTGGCCGGCGCGCCGGTAGAGCGCCCCGAACCCGGCCGGCGGCCCGGCGCGCTCCGGCCCGTCAAGCCCGATGCCGACCACGAGATCGCGGCGATCCGCCAGCACGTCGTCCAGGATCGCCATGGCGGCGCCGGGATCGATCTGCCGATCGACGCAGGCGATCAGCAGGCCGCTGACCGCGAAATCCCGCGTGGCCGCGGCCAGCCCTTCGATCATGCCGTCGAGCATGGTCCGGTAGGTCGTGCCGTTCGGGTAGAAATATTGCGGGTTGAAGAACAGCTCGGCGTGCTTGAGGTTGCCGGCTTCGGCGCCGTCCTCCAACGCTTCGTAGGTCACCCGGGCGAAATCGCCCTGGTCGACCACGACCTGCGCGCCGCGCCGCAATATGTCGATGAAGTCGTAGAAATCGGCAAACTCGTACAATTGCGCGGGCGGCCGGGGCAGGGTGACGCCATGCTTGGCGGCGAGCTCGGCCATCGTGGTCGGCCGCAAGGTGCCGGCCAGATGACAGTGCAGATCGACCTTCGGCAATTTGCGCAGGAAGCTCTCGAAATCCATCACCGGCCTTCTCGATGTTGGGACAAGTTTCAGCCCGCCGAGCCGCTGCACCAATTACGCCACAGCGAGCGCCACAGACGCTCGATCGAGCGCGCGTAGGCCGGCCCGTCGCACAAGGGCGAGCGCGCCACCCGGTCGCGCAACTCGGCGCGCAGCGCCGCCCGCCGCTCGACGTCGCGCGCCAGCGCGGCGGCACGCTCGACGAAGTCGTCGGCCGACGGCGCGATCAGCTCGCTCAGGCCGGCCGCGGACAGCAGGCTCGCGGTCATGCGCGAAATCATCGTGTCTCCGGCGAGCGCGAGCGTGGGAACGCCCATCCAGAGCGCCTCGAAGGTCGTGGTCGCGCCGCTGAACGGCGTCGTGTCGAGGGCGATGTCGACCGCGCCGTAGGCCGCGAGATGCGTGGTCTGAGCTTCATCGTTCGGCAGGAAGCGCAACCGCGCAGGATCGATGCCGAGCGCGCCGAAGCCGATGCGAAGCCGTTCCTGCAGGGCGATGTCCTGATAGCGCGTTCGGTATTTCAGCAACAGGCATGAGCCCGGCACCGCGTGCAGGACGCGCGCCCACAGCTCGACCGCGCGACTGCCGACCTTGCTCGGATTGTTGAACGACCCGAACGCGACACGAGCCGTGGCGCCGACCGGCGACCGCGTCACGGGCGGCGCATCCTCGATCGGCGGAAAGACCATGAGGCGGGGCACCAGGGCAACCGGCTCGGCGAACCGCTCGGTCGTGTCCGGCGGTGTCAGAATGGGGTCGCTGACGCAATAGTCGATCCCGCGCAGCGCCGTGGTCGCGCCGTCGAACATCGAGATCTGCACCGGCGCCGGCCGGTAGCAGGCGACCAGCGGTCGATTGAGGTCGAAGCGCGCCGCCAGCACGACCAGGAGATCGATGCGGTCGCGGCGAATCAACGCGGCGACCGCGCGATCGTCGAGGCCGACGGTCGAGCGCCAGCCGTCGCACTGGTTGCGGATCGCCTCGGACACCGTATCCGGCATCGCGACTTCGGCATAGCACAGGATTTCGGTCGCTGCGCGATCCCGCCAGCGCAAAAGCGGCAGCAGGTTGCCGGCAACCGGGTGAGCGCGCAGATCGGATGACAGCAGCCCGACGCGGATCCGACGCTCGGGCGCGCGACCGTTCTCGGGCGCCGGCAACGCCTGCTCGGGCGCCGGCTGATGCCGCGCGGCAAACTCGAGATGCGCCGCCAGGCGCCGCGCGGGGTTGAGCCCCGGTTGAAACAGCAATGCGTGCAAGAGATGTCGATGCGGTCCAGGGTCGTGCGGCGCGATCGTCATCGCCGTGCGATAGGCTTGCGCCGCGAGATCGAGCTGGCCGCGTTCCAACAGCGCCACGCCGAGATTGGCGTACATGACGGCAAAGGTCGGCGCGATCGCCAGCGCTTCGCTGATCAGGCGGATCGACGCGCTCAAATCGCCTTCGTGTCGGGCCAGGACACCGAGCAGATGGAGCGCGTTGAAGTTCTTCGGCTGGGCCTCGAGGACGGCCGCGTAGAGCTCGCGCGCGCGGGCAAGCCGCCCCGCCTTGTGGTGCTGCACGGCGGAATCCAGGGCCGCCGCGACCGTCAAGCCGTTCGGCGCATCGGTCTCGTCCATCGCCATCCCGTGCGCGGCGCGCCAGCCGATCGGCGCGATGTCGCCAAGCCTAGCACGGCCGTCGGCTTGCCCAATCCGCAACGGTAAAGTGGGCAGGATCGTGAATTGCGCGCCGGCCGCCGCCAGCCTAGGCTGCAGCGCAGAATCCCAAATCTCGACGGAGAGCGCATGATGGCGAACGATCCACGCTTCGAACTCGGCCGCCGTGAATTCCTCTATCTGGCGAGCGCCGGCGTCGCACTCGGCGCGGTCGGGCTGGCGCCGCGCGGCGCCGTGGCGCAGGCCGCCGGCGGCGCGAAGCTCAAGATCGCCACGATCGGCGCCGGCCGCGAGGGCGGGGCGCTCGGCACGCTGTTCGCCAAGCAGGGCTTCCCCGTGATGTTCTCGTCGCGCAATCCCGAGACGCTCAAGGACCTGGTCGCCAACGCCGGCCCGACCGCGCAGGCGGGCACGGTTGCCCAGGCCGTCGCGTTCGGCGACGTCGTCCTGGTCGTGGTGCCCTATACCGCGGTCGAGCAGATCGGCAAGGATTTCGGCCCGGCGCTCGCTGCCAAGCAGCTCGTCATCGACGTCTCCAACCCGATCCCGCGCCGCGACGGCGAGGAGTTCGTGAAAAAGGTCAATGACGAGGGCGGCGCCGGCTTGACCACGGCGAAGCTGCTGCCCGGCGCGCATCTGGTGCGCGCCTTCAACGCGATCGGCTCGGGCGGGCTGACGGCCGCCGCGCATCGGGCGGGCGAGCCGCTCGGCGTGCCGATGGCCGGCGACGACCCGAAGGCGATCGCGCTCGCCGAGAGCTTGATCAAGCAGCTCGGCTTCGAGCCGGTGCTGATCGGCGGCTTGGCGAAGGGCAAATATCTGGTGCCGGGCACGCCGCTGGGCGGCGAGCATACGCCGGCCGAGATCCGGCAGATCGCCGCGACCTTGAAATAAGCCGCGTCACCAGTCGAGCCCAAATATGGACCAGCGTACCGAAGCGGCGCCCGCGCCTGCCGGGCCCGTCCTTCGGCTGCTGCAGCGCGTCGTCAACGTGCGGCCCGAGGAGGTGCGCCCGGTCCTGTGGTGCTGGCTCTACATCTTCGCGGTGCTGTCGTCCTACTACATCATGCGGCCGATCCGCGACCAGATGGGGGTCGCTGGCGGGGTCAATAATCTGCCCTGGCTGTTCACCGGCACGCTCGCCGGCATGGTGCTGCTGAACCTGCCGTTCGCCTACCTGGTCAAGAAGCTGCCGCGCAGCCGTTTCATTCCGCTGACCTACCGTTTCTTCGCCCTCAACATCGTGCTGTTCGCGGTCGCGTTGCGGGTCGCCGACGCCGAGCAGGCGATCTGGGTCGGTCGGATCTTTTTCATCTGGGCATCGGTCTACAATCTGTTCGTCGTGTCGGTGTTCTGGCAGCTCAATGTCGATCTGTTCAGCCCCGAGCAGGGCAAGCGGCTGTTCGGCTTCATCGCCGCCGGGGCGACGATCGGCGCCCTGGTCGGCTCGGCGGTCACCGCGAGCCTGGCGCGCACCGTATCGCCCACCTTTTTGTTGATCGGCGCGGCCGTGCTGCTCGAGGTCGCGGTGTTCAGCGTCGGGCGCCTCGCGCGTCTGTCGCCGAGCCTGCACCGGCGCCCGGCCGACCAGGTGGCGGCCAAGGCCGACGAGCGGCCGGTTGGCGGCACCGTGCTGGCCGGCATCACGCACGCCTTCCGCTCGCCCTATCTGCTGAGCGTCGGCGCGTTTCTGCTGCTGTACGCGGTGACCTCGACCTTCGTCTATTTCCAGCAGGCCGCGATCGTCAAAGTCAGCTTCGCCGACCGCGCCGCGCAAACCCAGTTCTTCGCCACCATCGACCTGTGCGTCAACGCGCTGGCGCTGGTCGTCCAGCTGTTCTTCACCGGACGGATCATCGTGCTGCTCGGCGTCGCGCTGGCGCTGGCCGCGTTGCCGGCCTTGACCATGATCGGCTTTGCCGCGCTGGCGCTGACGCCGAGCCTCGGCGTGATCGCGGTTTTCCAGGTATTGCGCCGCGCCGCCGACTACGCGATCACGCGGCCGACCCGCGAGGTCATCTATACCGTCGTGCCGCGCGAAGACCGCTACAAGACCAAGGGCTTCATCGACACTTTCGTCTATCGCCTCGGCGATCAGGTCGGCGCCTGGTCGGTGCCGCTGCTCGGCGGGCTCGGCGCGGCGACGGCGCCCGTGGTTGCGATCGGGATCGCGTTCCTGTGGCTGCTCAACGCGCTGTGGCTCGGGCGCCGGCAGCGCTCGCTCGAAGCCGTGCCGGTGCCCGCCGAGTAGGCTGCCAGGCGAACGGCTATTTCAGGGTGACGCGGGGGAGCGTGAGAGCAGCCAGACCGATCGGCCTGATCGGGCGGCGTTTCCTCTGATGAGCGCGATGCGCCGCGGTGCGCTGCACCGCCATCCTTGCCTGCGGCAAAAATCGCCCGGCGCAACTCATGGCGTTTTCCGCACCGCCTAATGCAGGCGGTCGTGCTCGCGGGGCTGCTGGAGCAGTTGGGTCACGGCGCAGAGCACGTCGGCCCACAGGAACGCGCCTGCCTTGTCGCCTTCCTGGTGGAGCGATTTGATCTTGCCGACCGCGACGCCGACCGCGCGCCTACCGTTGCGCTCGACCAAGCTGGTCGCCATCAGCCACAGGTCCCGGTCGTAGCGCATCGCTCGTCCGTCTCGGTGCTCGACAGAGATGTAACGTGTCGATCGCCCGTTGCGTTCTCGGTTTCGAGCGGCGGCGGCTAGGACGGCGCGCTCAGACGACGAACGCGCAATGCAGCAATCCGTCGGAGACGCCGACCACGCGGGCGTCGCGACCGGCACCCAGGCTGCCGCCGCCCGCCAGCACCAGGAGTTCGCCGATATCGACCCGAAACCGGAGCGGCCCGCGCAGACACGTGCCGCCCTCGGACAAATCGCGGGTTTGGCAGAACACCAGCGTGTCGCGCGCCATCACGATGCGGGCAGGCAGCACCGACGGCTGGCGCGCGTGGCGCCGCCGCTCGGGCCCGCCGTACTGGACTTGATTCGGCTTGGTCATCCACCCGCTCCTGGGCGCCGGGCAACCGGCGCCAGTGCGCCGCCATGCTCTTATCGGCCACCGCGTGCGCACGCCGTATGTAAACCCGGCAGCTTAAGTGACCCTTAGGGCGCCTACCGCGCTGCAACGAAATCGGCCCACCCGCGCGGGCCGACGGGCGGCCACCGAATCGGCGGTGCGACGATTTAATCGATTGTCGCCCTGGACTTATGCGGTTTCCGTGCCGATTTGGGGAGGCGAGGCGGCTCGTCGTTTTCGGTGACGCTCAGGGTACGGACCGGCGGCACCGATCGTATAACGGGCAAGGCCCCCGACTTGGCGGACCGCGGCAGGTCCGCGCCACTATAGATATCGAGCAAGGAAACCATCATGTCTCGCTTTACCCCTTCGATCGCGCTGCTCGGCACCCTGGCGCTCGGCGCCTGTACGGTGGCGCCGCCGTCCGGTCCGAGCAGCATGGCGCTGCCCGGCAAGGACAAGACCTTCGAGGCGTTCCAGCAGGACGACGCCAGCTGCCGGCAATATGCAACGGTGCAGACCGGCGGCGCCACGCCGGCCGATGCCGCCAACCAGAGCATGCTGGGCAGTGCCGCGATCGGCACGGCGGTCGGCGCGGCCGCCGGCGCGGCGCTCGGCGCGGCTGCCGGCAATCCGGGCCTGGGCGCCGCCGCGGGCGCCGGCGCCGGCCTGCTGACCGGCACCGCGGTCGGCTCCAACAATGCCGCCGCTTCGGGCGCCAGCGTGCAGCGGCGCTACGACATGGCCTACAATCAATGCATGTACGGCCACGGCAACAGCGTGCCGACCCAGCCGGCGGCGGTGGCGGCCTACCCGGCCTACCCGCCCCCGTACGGCTATCCCTATCCGGCCTATTACCCCTATCCGTATTACGGCTACGCCTATCCGGGCTATGTCGGGGTCGGGGTCGGCTTCGGCCGGCATTGGTAAGCGCTTGGATGTAGTTCGGAACAGCGCTTGATGTTCTGGACGAGGCTCGGCGGAACGCCTACTGGGTCGCCAGGGTCTTGAACGCCGGGGCGCGATAGGAGGGCTCCCAGGTCGCGGCCGCCTCGTCCTGGGGCTGCCGGATGACCTGGCCGCGCTCGAGATCGGCGAACACCCGCTCGAATAATTGCAGGCCGAGCGGCCCGAGGGCGCGCCGCCACAGCGCCTCGGCGGTCTCGCCGGGATGGACGAAACAATGCTCCTGGGCGGCGATCGGTCCGGTGTCCGCGCCGTCGTCGAGCCAATAGATCGACCCGCCCGCGATCGCGTCGCCCATCTTGATCGTCCAGATCGTAGCGTCGCGGCCGCGATGGCGCGGCAGCAGCGACGGGTGATAGCCGAGCGCGCCCAGCCGGGCGCGTTCGCGCAGCTCGGCCTTCACGAAGATGTGGGCATGCGCGCAGACGATCAGGTCGAGCCCATCCGGCAGCTTGTCGGGGGTGAGCTGTACCGGCGCCATCGCCAGGTCGCCGGCCGCCTTGAACAGCCGATCGCCGGCCGGTGCGCAGCAGCCGACGACGTCATAGCGCCGCCGCTGCAGCAGCGCCAGCACCTCGGCGCCCAGCCATTTCTGGCCGATCAGAAAAACCCGCATGACCGTCTATATAGCGGAAGCCCCACGGCGCGCGAAAGTGGCTGTCCGCGCACGTCGCGTGGACGCCGTGGCCAAAAGCGGCCGGCGTGCTATTGGGCGGTCACTGGAAACCGGACGACGATGGTCTCGGGCAGGGTCCGGTCGGCGTCGTTCAGCGTATCGACCAGATAGGGCACACCGCCGCCCAGCAAGTCGCCATAGACCAGCGGATTGACCCCCGGCCACACCGTCTCGGCACCGGCGGCGCCCTCCTTGGTGCAGTAGACGTCGATCGGGTAGTGGCTGCGCGGCACCGTGATGGTCGCCGGCGTTTCCTTGATGAGCGCCACCGGCTGAGCCATGCGCTCGACCCGGCAGGCCGCACCTGGCGGCTCGGAGCTGATATTCACCTGGTCGGTGATGCCGAACAGGCTGGCGCAGCCCGACAGGGCGATACCGAGCGCGGCGATGATCGGGCCTGAGAAGCGACGCATGAAACATACCGCAAGCAGGGGGCGCTAAGCCCTCTTATCTAGATTCTTTCGGCGGCGAGCGCAATTGCCGCGCGGCACCCGCTTCGTTTGGCTGAATTTTGTCACAGATTTCGCGCTCGTTCGAGGCCGACCCGGCGCGATACCCAGAGCACCAGGCGATTCGAGGGGGCGGCAATGCTCGAAAGTGATCGGACGACCACGGTGCTGTTCGTCGAGGACGACCCGCTGGTGCGGCTGTTCGTGGTCGAGGCGCTGGCCGGCGAAGGCTATGCCGCAGAGCCCGCGGCGAATGCCGACGAGGCACGCGCGCTGATCGACCAGACGCGCTACGACGTGCTGATGACCGACATCATGCTGCCGCGCGGCCAGGACGGCTTCGCGCTCGCCGCCTGGGCGGCAGGCCGCCAGCCCGATCTCCGAATCATTTACACCTCGGGCCTGCCCGATCCACAGGACGCCCGCATGCTGACCCACGGCAGCTTCCTGCCGAAGCCATTCGGTGCCGGACGGTTGCTGCAGTCGATCGAGGCGGCAACGGCGCGCGCCGGCTGATGCCGGCTCGCCGCCGTCAATGGGGGTGGTCGGCGACGTCGAGTTCGGACGCGTGCTCCGCGCCGGTCTCGGCTCCGTGGCCGATCGCACCGCGCGCCAGACGCTGCACCGACGGCACTGCGAGCGCCTCGGCCAGGATCGTGGTGGGCGGCGGAAAGCAGCGCGACAGCTCCTGCGCATTCTTGAGCAGCTGCTGGTAGATCTCGTCGGCGCTCCAACGCCGCTCACCCGGGACGAAGTGGGATTCCTGGAACTTGCGCAGCCGCGCGCTGGCAAACTGCTCGAAATCGTGCCGGTCGGCCTCCTCGCGGGTCTTGTGGACGGTCCCGTCCTTGGCTTCCCATGCGGCAATCCGATTGACCATGGTCGACTCACTCCTTGGTGCGCGCTCGGGGATCCGCGTCGCTTGGTCGCCCGGGTCGGTCGAGCTCCTACCCCCAGGGACGCCCGTCGGGATCCGGTCGCCCGCTCCGCAATCAAACGCGTGACCGGCGTGGCCGTTCCGATCGCACCCGAGCCGCACGAGCCGGGTCGCCCGGTTGATTTAATTGTTCGACGAATGCGAACTGGCCGCCTTGATCGGGCCGCCGGTTCGGCCCAAGATCGCTGGCGATGCTCTCGGACGTCTCGTCAATGCGATCGGGGGTCAAAAAAAGGAGCAACTCTTATGTCAATTTTTCGATTTCCGCTGATCGTCAGCAGCCTGCTGATCGCGGTCGGCGCGCTGTCCGCGTGCGATTCCATCCAGACCGGCAAGCCGCCCAATGTCGTCGAGATGAAGGCGGCGATGACGGCCGCCAAGGAAATCCCGCCCAAGAATAGCAATGGCTCGGGCTATGCCTTCGTCTCCTTCAATGAGGCCACCCGGGCGCTCACCTGGAAGGTCTATTTCTCGGACCTGACCGGACCGGCCACGGCGGCACATTTCCACGGACCGGCCGACCCGACCGCCAACGCGGGCGTCGCGATCGCGCTGGGCGGGGGCGCGCCGATGAGCCCGGTCACCGGCTCGGCGACCTTGACCGAGGTGCAGGCCGCGCAGCTGATGGGCGGCATGTGGTACATCAACGTCCACACGCAGGCC
>Ga0302326_10033039_pt1 | contig 10293 bp, 8 predicted proteins | sample Palsa_T0_3_FD_202264 | JGI IMG/M metagenome (GOLD analysis project Ga0302326, IMG submission 202264) | Peat permafrost microbial communities from Stordalen Mire near Abisko, Sweden - Palsa_T0_3 | ecosystem: Environmental > Terrestrial > Soil > Palsa > Peat permafrost | place: Sweden: Abisko... | reverse complement strand
GCGCGGTCGCCGTCGTCTTGACGGGCTCCGCGCGCGCGTCCTGGAGTGCCGCCTCCTGCCGCCGACGTTTAGCCGCTTCAATTGCCCTTTCGATTATCATTTAGTTCCCGCTGCCGCGCGATCCGCGCCTGCGATGATTCCTGACTGACTCACCTGAGCGCGCGGCCGCGCGGCTTGGATTACCGTAGCAGCGACGAGCACGGTTGCAACGGTGTACGCAATCGCGACCATCGCCCATTTCCGGGCGATTCGACGCTGGTCGGCCTTGTTGAAAAGAACTGGCACCGCTCCGATTCTCGCAAGTCCGGGTAACTCGAGCAGATCGCGGGCGCTGCGCACCGTGGGATCCGAGCTATCGGCAAATGCCGCTAACACTCCCGCAAGAGCGGTACCCAAAACGACTCCGAGCAGGATAATGCCCAGGCGATTAGGGCTGAAAATCTTGTCACTTACGTGCGGAGCGTGAATCAATGTAAATCGATCACCGTGTTGCTCCGATTCGACCGCATTATTGTATTCCGCCTCCTGCAGCTTCTTCTGGACGTCCTGGAATTGCTCCTGCGCGACCTGGTAGTCGCGCTCGAGTTGCAGGTAATCACGCTCGACAGTAGGCGAGCGCTCAATTCGAGTCTCGTAGTCCTGAATACGCGCCCGTGCGCTCGCTGCGTTAGTGCGCAGAGCCGTCAATTCCTGTTGCGCAGATCCCAGCTCACTCGCGATTCGCAGGTACTCCGGATTATCAGGTTTGACGGCCTGCGGACCAGCGCTTGTTCCGATCTGTGCGTTTAGATCTGCAATCGCGCGTTCCAGGCGCTTGATGTCGGGATGACTCGCGGTGTACTTTTGCTGCGCCTCGGCAAGCTGCGCCTTAAGCGTTGCCAGTTGAGTGAATGAATCCTGCACAGCGCCCACCATAGTCGGCGGCACCTGGCTAAGTTGCACTGACAGCAAGGACTGCTTTTGTTCGGCTACCCGTATATCGCCCTCGATGATATCGAGGTCCCTGCGCGTGCGATCCAAAGAATCCTGGGTACGATTCTGTTCGTCCGGCAGCGCATTGGCATGAGCCCGCTTGAAGTCCGCGCGACGTTGCTCGAGCTCACGAATTGATGCATCGAGCTGCTTCGCCTGCGCGCGTAAAAACTGCGCGGCTTCGTTCGCACGCTGGGTCCGAGTCGCCTGATTATAGTGCAGAAACAGGTCAGCAAGATGCTGCGCCACAGTTGCCGCAAGCACAGGGTCGGGATTGTTGTAATGAATCGAGAAGGCGTTGGAGTCCTCCAACGGCAGCATCGTCACTGGGTCGACCCGCTCGATGGTCGTGCCATCGATAATCATCTGGGCCTTCTCCAACGGATCGCTCAGCTTGTCCTGCGGATACGGATCGAGCTTGTTAACGAGATCGGCGAGATGCTCTTTGGACATCGTCTGCCGCTGGACGAGCTCAATCTGCTGTTCTACGTACGTCGGAGCCTTTTTCACGTCAGGATCAATCGTCGATGGCTCGAGCAGTATCGTTGCGGAAGACTGATAGGTTGCCGGCAGGATGTACGCGACGAAGACCGATAGCAGTATGGCGCTCGGGATGATAGACAAAACGTATACGCGGCGACGGCGAATAAGGGCGCCATAATCACTGAGCGACAAGTGGGAGGAATTTGATGCCATATGTGCCGTGTTGCTCGTAATGCTAGCGCTGCGCCGGAAGGCCGCGGTACCCGATGCTGATGCCTATCTCGTTATCGTTTGCCGGGAACTTATCAGTCACGTATTTCGAACGTGTAAAGCTGTAATGCCCTGCCAAAAAGAAAGTCCGCGACAGCGCCCACTGCGCGCTCACTAGCGCCACCCCGTCGTCGTGATCATATGCAGAGTTGACCGCCCCGATATTGCTGATTGCCCTCTGCCGCTCGGCGATCAGCGCTCCCGTCAAAGTAAATCTCGGATTGATGTTCCGATCGTACTGCAGGTGTACTTGATCGACCCCTTCGACGGTTCCCGCGGAGCTCGGCACCAATTGCCGTCCGGCCGCGAGTCTAAGTTGACTGGCTTGCGCCTTGTAAGATAACGACAGGAACGCCCCTACGTTCGTTCCTGAGAAGGTTTTAACTGGCGACGGCGGCGCAGTTGCAGTGGCCAGAGCCATTTCCCGCAGATCATCGCGCTCCGCCTGCACCGTCAGGTCCCCTGTCAGCAACTGCGTCCAGTTATGGTCGAGGTCAAACGACACGCCGTAAGCGTCATCCTTATAGGTATCCTGCTTAGTCTCATAATCAGAACCATATACCCCTGTCTCGATTGAGGTCTTCTGACTTAGTTGGTTCTTTATAAAGGCGTTCACCAATCCGTAGTTAAATGAAACCTCGCTTCCGGGCAGCTGAGACTTGAAGTTGACCATATCGTATTCCGCATTTGCTCCAATGCCGGTGCGATCGGAGAGTTCGTACGTATAACGCGGTCGGAAATCGACACTGGTACGCGTATTGCCAACGTCAATCGCGCCGGATTGCGCGGTCACAGGTGCCTTGGGGTTGAAGTCGTCAAACTGCGGGTTGAGTGTTTCAGCCGAATAGGAATCCTGTCGGCTCGCGCCAGCGTAAAGCTCAAGACTACTGCGTTGCGATTGAATCAGCGTCTTACCGTCCACGTACTCGTTGACGCGCGACAGGTCAGGTCGGCCGTCATATTGCCGCGCCAGGATTCGCGGACGAAACTGGGTGTCACTGGTCGGAGTTAATATTCCGAAAATGTCCTGGAGGAGCGCTTGGTACCCCGTGACGTTCTCCCGCAGACCGGTATCGACTTCCAAATCCACGTTCGAATGGTGGTCCACAGAGACCAGTGCGTACGGCTGGTTATAGTATTCCGCAGCGCCCGCTACCGAACTTGCGAGGATAGCGAGGCTCAGAAAGCTGCGGCGCGTTGCGCGCGGCGGGCCCATTGTTTGGCGCTTAAGGAACAACAACTACGTCACCACTTTCCAACAGGATGTTCTGATCAAGATTTCGGCCCTTGCTCACATCGCCATAGCGAAACGGTATGACTTTCTGTTGGCCGGTCTTGCTCGTTCGCACGACGATGATATCGTTGAGCGATGCGTATGGCGTTGAGCCCGCCGCCAAACTAAGTGCCTGAAGCACGTTAACCTGGGGATTCATGGTATACGCGCCCGGCTTCTGCACCTGGCCCAGCACATACACTTTGTTGCCGTCGATCTCGGTAACGGTGACCGTGACCACCGGTTCTGGCATATAGGTCTTCAGGCGAGCAGTGATCTCCGCCTTAACCTGCGGCACCGTTTTGCCCGTGGCGATAAATTCTCCAGCCAACGGAAAAGAGAACTTCCCGTCCGGCTGGATAACAATCGTCTTTTGAAGATCAGGCTCTTTCCACACGTCGATATCCAATTTATCCCCTGCATGGAGCGTGTAATCGCTCAACTGTTGCGCGTGCCCGATAGAGGCAGAACCAAGGGCCGCGCACATAACCAGCAGCGCCACACGCATACGGCCAAGTCGGAATTCAGACAATGACATTGAAATACTCCAAGGTCCGGAACTTGTATTCCCTTGATGGGCCAGCTCGGCACGACGACGCCCCGGGCGATGGCAAGGATCACTCTCATTGGGACCTGAATCACGATCCAAACGCCGCTGCTGGACACGCGTAAACGCGAAACTTGCAATGCGCCATTTGTCGGTCATCTGGAATTCTGCCCCTGTATCTTCATCTTATATAACGCCAATTCCACAATTCCCCAAAAAGACTCTGTCAGATGCCCGCCCCTTTTTCGCGGACGGGTCGTGTCATCCGCTATCAGGCGGGGTAACGAACATGCGTATCGCGAAGGTCATTGCGAATCATCCGCGGCTGCCGCTGTCGAAGATGCCGTCGCACGGCGGGCATCGTCGTGCCGCGGCCTTTCAAACGGCTCCTTCCCACGCCATTGTATTTGATCATTGCGTCACGTAGCTCGAGCATCGCAAGTTCGCTGTCGGGCCTGAGCATGTCGATCAGCCGAATCTGTGCCGCGTTCGTCATGACGAAACGGCGGACATTGCTCGAGCGATGCACCGGATTGCCTTGGACGATCAGATAGACCTTGGTGCCCGCCTGCTTGAGCAAGCGCTGCAAGAACTGAACAAACTGCGCTCCGTCGAACTTGCCATGGGTAATGATGAACGCGAGATGCCCACGGTTCGACATTGCCGACATCATGTTGTAGCCAGGACGATGACCTGCAGGCTGCCCTTGCGGCATTTTGCCTCTATACGAGCCAGAGAAGCCCACCCCGTGATCCTTGCGTAAACTGGCCCTGTTGCCCCAATAGATCACTGCATTGTCGCGCTTCGCTTGACGGACGATTGCGCGGTATCTCTCCTTGCGCCAGCGCGCAATCACCGTCCGATGGCGCTCGTCAGTGTTACCCGCGGGTTTCTGCAAACTCATGCCCCAATGCTTCAGATACCGACTCGCGGTGGTGAGCGAAACGGCGATTCCGTATTCCCGCTCGATAAGATTGACGAGTGCCGCCCGCGTCCACAAATGAAATGGCAGCTTAAGCTGCTCTGGCAGGGAGTCGATAATCAGTTGTTCGATGCTCGTCGCCTGCTCGAGATTCAAGCGACCGTCCCCGGCTCTACGCCCGCGACGCTTGGGGCGCAACGCGCGCAGTCCGCCGGCCCGGTCGATCGCAACCCACTTGTTGGCCGCCCGGACACTTACGCCAAACACGCGCGAAGCTTGCGTCTGACTCATGCCCCTACGCACTGCCAAAACGACCGCGCGACGCAAATCCCCAGACGCAACCACATTCATATTTCGAGCGTCAGCCCTGCCTTCCCATTGCGGGGGATAATACCACGCTACGCACGCTTTAATGCACGGATCAGCAGATCGAGTGGCTGGCCGTTCTATGCCCACGCTATGTTATGTGCGTCGCAAAAGTGAGACTTGATTAACAGACGGCATTAACATAAGTGTGCGTTGTCACGCACCGTCAGCAAATGGGCTTCTTGAGTCCACAGCCGCTGCGGCCTTGCTTAACGATGCGAACGCTTGTCTGAATCCGGCCCCAACTGATAACACCTCGGTCACGACACCGAGCGCGCCAACCAGGCCAGTCCGCCGCAGGACTTATCGATAATGTCTTTATAATTCAATGTATTATGTAACATAGCTATTACTCATTTCAACTGTTTCCCTAAGGAACATTTCGCGTCTAGTTATTGCCAGCGCCCGCTGTTGGTCGGCCAACATGACCGCCGCGCTGTAACAGACAGCAACGCTAGGCAGACCTGCCGCGTCGACCGATCTGGCGTAAATCGCAAAACGATCACACGTTGCTTACGCCGGACAACTTTTAGGTTTGGCATTTGGCCATGCGAAAAGCAAAACGCCGAGTGACTGTTTTAAGCTGCGCGCAGCTATGATCGCGCCGTGTCAATATCAAGGCGCATTCTGATATATTTATTGGGACATCGTCTGCCAGTGCAACAGAGCATGAACTTAGCGCCCTCGCGAATCGCCAGATGGATCGTCGTCTGCATCGCCTTGATCTGTCTCGTTGCAATGTGGTGTCAAAAGATTACAGGCGCTCGGGCCGAACACGACAATGCCCAAGTCGTACAAATGGCCTTCAACCTTGAGCGTTATGGCGTGATATCGATGGAGGAAAATCCGCCATTTGTACCCACCGACTATCGCGAGCCTATACCAGTATTGATTACTGCTTTGGGCATAAAAACAATTGATGCCATTGTTGGCCCCGCCCCAGCGGAGGCCTACTTCTCTGGTGATAGAGTAAAGTACCTCAAATACCAGAATCTCCTCTGGCTCGCGCTGCTTTGCGCTGGTGCGTTCTGGGCTGCCGAAGCGTTAACCGGATCGGTCTTACTCGGAATCGTGGCAGTGGTGCTCGTCGATTTTCCGTTTACCGGCAGTCACTGGGGCACAGCGATCGTCAACGACCTATTCACGGAAATCCCCGCTGCGCCTGCCTTGATGTTCGCTTGCGCGACGCTTGCGGTTGGGTATAGCCGCAGATCGTTGGGCCTAATGGCGATCGCCGGAGTGCTTTTCGGTGTGGTCACGCTGATAAAGGCTGCACTTTTCTACGTCTTCATTGGCGTAGTGGCGGTACTGCTCTGTTTCTATCTACTGCAGCGGCCGCCGATTCCAACTCGAAATGCTATTCGGGAATTAGCGATATTGATTGTTGCTTGGGCTTGTGTGCTGGCACCGTGGATGTACCGCAATCACGTCGAACTCGGCTCTTTCCAGCTCTCCCAGAGGTCGGGCCTAGCTCTTTGGCACCGCGCACTTGAGGATCAAATGACTGCGCAGGAGTATTTGGGGACGTTTTATGTCTGGGCACCCACTAACAGCCTGCACAAGTTGATGGGCGCGGCCCTCGGCTTTGCGCCGGCGGATCTGGAGCGCGGCGGCCGGCTACAGCGTCTCAACAGCACGTTGGATTCAAATTATGCGGCCGACGACGCCGCGGCCGAGCAGGCGGGTCGGCCGGACCAGGCGATATCCTACTATTCCCAGGCACGAGCGGAACGCGTGAAGCTCGAACAAGAGCTTGGCAAAAGCGGCCACCTGCATGCAGATTTGGAGGCGGACGACGTACTGAAACAGCGTGCCATCGCCCTCACGCTAAAACATCCCTGGGAGCATTTAGCGCTCACCTTACCGTTCCTTTGGCGCGGCGCGCCACTTGCGTTCTCCATTCTCGCGTGCGCTTTGATAGTTGGCGTGCGACGGCGTCGCTACGACCTAGCGCTCTTTGCCCTTCCGGCATTTGGCCTTGTGCTGTTCTATGCACTGTTTACGATGTTCCTGGGTCGCTTCGCCATTCCAGCTTATTTTGTCGGCATCGTTATGCTAGTTGTCCTTGTCGGGACGCTTTGGGGTTCGCGCTCCGCGGTAGGCGCGCAGCAGCCGCGAGTGGCGGCGTGAACAATATGGACACAAATCTAACCCGCCAGATAGGACTAAAGGACAACGTGCGGCGGGTCTGATCGACGCACGACGGCTGACGAGAATGCGCGGCAGCCGGAGATCGCACACGCGTGCGAAACTATGGCGTTGGCTCACACATCGACCCGAAGTAGATCAGGTAATATTCAGCGCGCCGGCTGATAGATCGACAGTTTCCGCGTTCACGATCAGGGACATTATTAAGGCTGCCTACATGAAGATCGTGATCATCGTGCCAACGTACAACGAGCGCGGCAATATCGCGCAGTTGATCACGGCATTGCAAAGTCAGTTCCAGCTTTTGCCGCACGACATGCACATTCTTGTCGTTGACGACAACTCCCCCGACGGTACCGCCGAGCTTGTGCACCAAGCCGCGGATGCAAGCCCGAATGTCCACCTGATCACAGGCCAGAAAGCCGGCCTGGGGGCGGCTTACATTCGCGGTATGACGCATGCCATCGGAGTTCTCGCTGCCGACGTGGTCTTTGAGATGGACGCCGATTTCTCCCACGATCCGGCCGACGTTCCCCGCTTGCTCGCGGCGCTCGAGAGTTCTGCGGATTTTGTGATCGGCAGCCGGCACGTTAAGGGCGGAAGCATTCCCGCGGAATGGAGCGTGTGGCGCAAGCTCAACTCCGCCGGTGGAAACTGGGTGGCCCGATACGTCGCGGGACTGTCAGGGATCAGGGACTGCACCGCCGGATTTCGCGCGATCCGCACAGAGATTTTGCGTCGGATCGATTTCACGACCCTGCACGTGAAGGGTTATGCATTCCAGGTGGCACTGCTGCACGAGGCCGTGACTTTGGGCGCCATAGTCAGCGAGGTGCCGGTTCATTTCGTTGATCGAAAGAAGGGGCAAAGCAAGCTCGGACTGCGGGACATAATTGAGTTTATCGTCAATGCCTGGTGGATTCGCATGCGCACCGCGCAGACCTTCATCAGGTTTGCCTTTGTAGGCATCTCCGGCACAATCGTTAATCTCGGCGTATTCACCGTACTGCTGCATGGGGGAATGAATAAATTCGTCGCGTCGCCATTAGCAATCGAAATTTCCATCGTTTGGAATTTTCTCTTCAATAACTACTGGACATTCAGTAGCCGCAAAACCAAGGATCGTGCCCACATCAAAGGCCTGAAATTTAATGTGGTATCGCTAGCGGCGCTCGCGATCAGCTTTGCAACGTTTACAGTCCTCAGTCTGCTCTTTCCGAACTACCCGCCGCAATTGCAGCAGTTGGCCGGCATCGTTCCGGCAACCTTGATCAACTATTTTTTGAACTCATATTGGACTTTTCGCTCGGACCCGGTACTCGGCCAATCCGGCAAGCAACACGCCCGCAGTTAACGCCCGCGCGGACGATGTTCCAGACCGGGCCGGCCGAGCGCCGGCATTCAAGCCGGTTTCGTTGGTTCCGGCTTTCCCGCCATTTGCTTTACGTATGCCCCGAAAGTGTCGGACAGACCGACTCGTAGACGCACTTGCGGAGTCCAGTGCAGCAGGCGCTTGGCTTTTGAGCAATCCCAGCGCACGCGCGTCAGGCGCGTTCGGATCCGATAACGATTGGTCTCGGGCTCGGTGTGCCGCACCGCCGACGCAAGCTCGGTCAGTACCCCGATGGCGTAGTACGCGAGCCTCGGCAGGCGCAGCACGCGCGGTGTCGTCCCAGTAAATTGCCGGACGAGATCAAGATAGTCGAGCTGGGTAAGTACATCGTCGTCCACGATGTTGAAAGACTCACCGCCAATTCCAGGCTCGGTCGCGCCGAGAATAAGAGCATCGACTGCATTTTCGACAAAGGTAAGCGGTAAGGGAATGCGACCATCGCCAAAGAGAATCGCCCACTTAGGACTGATGACCTTGCATACGTGTGCGGGAAATATGTTCGCCCCTATACCGCATACGAGTCCGAGGCGGACCACCACGCCTTCCACTTTTCCGCGGGCATTAGCCGCGAGGACTGCCTCTTCGCAACGCGCCTTTGTCCGCGCGTAGTTGCCGAGAAGGCCCGTGTCGTCAAACGGGCATTGTTCATCGATGACCGAATCGTCACCCTTCTGCGCAAGAGGGTATCCGGAGAGGGTGCTGGCATACACAAACCTGCGAACTCCGGCGCGTTCAGACTCCGCCAGCAATCGTTCTGTGCTTTGAAAATCGACACGATCAAATAAATCGGCCGATCCGCGCATGGCTGACCCAAGATGGAACACAGCATCCATGCCTTCGGCAATTCCCTCCAAGCTTTTCTGCTCGGCCAGGTCGCCCACCCAGACCTCGACGCCGCTGTCACGCAGAGCCGCTGCCTTTGACGTGCTCCGCGCAAGTATTCGGACGGAGTCGCCCCGCCTGATCAGGGCTCGAACCAGGTAAGAGCCAACAAAGCCTGTTGCGCCGGTAACGAGAGCCCTCAATCGACGACTCCGGATTGGCGTGAGGCTTCCGCGGCCGACCGACAGCGGTCGGCAACGCGGCACGCGGCTCGCTCGAGCACCAGGCCCTGCCAGGCATTCCGAGCCTTTTCTGGAAACGGATGTCTGCGAGACTTTTTCGCGGTAAACATTTGCGTACCTTCAATCGATCCAATGGGAGCGGTGCCGATCTTCATTGCAACTAACTCTTGGTCAAAGATCGGGCTGCACTTCTACAATTAGGCGCGCCAATACGGGCGAGGTCGCCCAATGCCGCGAAAAGGCAAGCCTAACATAGGGCTCACCGCGCGGCGGCGAAGTTTCGCTAAGCCGCCCGCCGTGTCATAACTTGCGCCCAAGAGCTTCAGCTTTGCACAGTATCGAACGCCACCTCGCGCCGCACCAGTTCGACGATTGCCCGCGCGCCCATCTCACCGTCACGTCCGATTTTCGTTCGGGGGCGTGAGATTCATCCCGACATTCGGTATTCCCGGTGCCAGATTTCCAGGCTGAGCAGGCACCAGAGAAGCTTCTCGTGGTTCTGCCGGCCGCGGATATGTTCATCCAGGATGCGTTGCAAACGATCCCGGCGATAGTAGTCGCGCGTGCGCGAATTTGCTCCGGTGAGGTGATCCAGCAAATAGTCACGCATTGACGTGCGGAACCACTCGTTGACCGGCACGCGGAAGCCAATCTTTGGCCGTTGCAGAATGTGCTTGGGCAACATGCGTTGCATGGCGCTGCGCAATATGCGCTTCGTCGTCAGACCTCTAACCCGCCAGGTGTCGGGAAGCCCGGAGATGAACGCTGCGAAAGTGTGATCCATGAACGGCATCCGGGCCTCGATAGAAGCAGCCATCGTCATACGATCACCCCTTTCCAGCAGGTTATCCGGCA
>Ga0302326_10033038_pt1 | contig 10293 bp, 7 predicted proteins | sample Palsa_T0_3_FD_202264 | JGI IMG/M metagenome (GOLD analysis project Ga0302326, IMG submission 202264) | Peat permafrost microbial communities from Stordalen Mire near Abisko, Sweden - Palsa_T0_3 | ecosystem: Environmental > Terrestrial > Soil > Palsa > Peat permafrost | place: Sweden: Abisko... | reverse complement strand
GCATTGCCAGTTCACGGTCCGGCGACTCCTCGGGTTCGTCGAGCAGGTCGAAAACCCGCTCGGCACTGGCCACCCCGGACTGCATCGTGTTGTACATCGACGCCACCTGGTTCACCGGCCCGTTGAACTGACGTACGTACTGGATGAACGCCTGAATGCTGCCCACCGTGATCTGCCCGGTCGCCACCTGCACGCCGCCGACCACGGCCACCCCGACGTAGCTGAGGTTGCTGATGAACGTCGTCGCCGGTGACACCAGCCCGGAGAGCAGTTGGGCGCCGAAACTCGCCTCGTACACGTCGTCGTTGAGCCGGCGGAACTGGTCTTCGATCCGGGCGCGCTGGCCGAATGTCCTGACCAGGGTGAACCCGCTGTAACTCTCCTCGATGTAGGCGTTGAGCCGGCCGGTGTTCGTCCACTGCGCGACGAACATCCGTTGCGACCGCCGGGCGATCGCCCGAGTGACCAGCACCGACACCGGAACGGTCAGCACCGCGATCCCGGTCAGCAACGGCGAGATCGTCACCATCATCAGCAGCACCGTCACCACCGTCAGCACCGAACTGAACAACTGGGCGATCGTCATCGACAGCGATGTCTGCAGGTTGTCGATGTCGTTGGTGACCCGGCTGAGCACCTCGCCGCGCTGCCGATTGTCGAAGTACGCCAACGGCAGCCGGTGCATCTTGTTCTCGACGTCTGAGCGCAGCGCCTGCAGTGTCCGTCGCACCGTCACGTTGAGCAGCCGGGCCTGTAGCCAAACCATCAGCGCGGCAACCACATACATCACCAGACCGAGTATCAGCGTCCGGGCGACGGCGTCGAAGTCGACACCACGGCCCGGCACCACCTGCATGCCCGAGAGCAGGTCGGCGAAGGACTTGTCACCGTGCGCCCGCGCGGCAGCGACGGCCTGATCCTTGGTGATGCCAGCCGGCAGCTGCCGGCCGATCACTCCGTTGAACAGCAGATCGGTCGCATGGCCGAGGATCCGCGGAACCACCACACCGATCACGGTGCCCACCAGGCTCAGGACGATCACCGCGATGGCCGTGCGTCGTTGCGGCGCCAGCAGTTTCACCAGTCGGACGGCCGAATCCCTGAAGTTCCGCGGACGCAACGCCGGGGGAGCGGCGGCCCGGCCGGCCGTACCTATCGGCGCGGTCATCGCGTGCCACCCACTTCGGCGTCCAACGACTGTGACTCGGCGAACTCCCGGTAGGTCGGACAATCCGCCAGCAGGGATTCGTGGCTGCCGGTGCCAACCACCCGCCCGTCGTCGATGACGATCACCTGATCGGCGCCGATGATCGTCGAGATACGTTGAGCAACAACGATCATCGTCGCATCAGCCGCGGTGTCGGCCAGCCGGGAGCGGACCTGCGCGTCGGTGTGCACATCGAGAGCGGAAAACGAGTCGTCGAAGATGTAGACAGCCGGGCGGCGGATCACCGCCCGCGCGATCGCCAATCGCTGACGCTGCCCGCCGGAGAAGTTGATGCCGCCCTGCGCGATACGCATCCGCAGGCCGTCGGGGTGTGCGCGCACGAATTCATCGGCGGCCGCGACGTGCAGCGCGTCCCACATCTCGTCCTCCGTTGCAGTCTGTCCTGATGCTGCGCCAAACTGCAGATTCTCGGCGACGGTTCCGGAGAACAAGTAGCCGCGCTGGGGCACCAGGCCGATGTCCGACCACAGGCCTTCGATGTCCCGGTCCCGTACGTCGACACCGTCGACGAGAACGGCGCCGGCGGTCACGTCGTACAACCGGCAGATCAACGCCACCAGCGTCGACTTTCCCGAACCGGTGCTGCCGATGATCGCGGTGCTGCGGCCGGGCAGTGCCGTCAGCGAAATATTCTGCAGCACAGAGCGATCCGCGCCGGGATAGCGAAATGATGCGCCGTCGAGTCGCACCACGCCGTGTTGAGCCGCAACCGGCGGCACCGGGTTGGCCGGATTGGCGACTGCGGGGGTTGTCGACAACACCTCGGTGATCCGGTCTGCGCACACCGACGCCCGGGGCAACGCCATCACGGTCATCGTCGCCATCAGCACGGCCATCAGGATCTGGGTGAAGTACGCGAGAAACGCGACCAGCGACCCGACGTGCATCTGGCCGCTGTCGATGCGTAAGCCGCCGAACCAGATCAGCGCCACGCTGGAGCCGTTGATGGTCAACGTGGTCACCGGCAGCATCAGCGCCTGCCAATTGCCCGCGGCCTGGGCGGTGCTGGACAGCGCGACGTTGACCTCGTCGAACCGCCGGCGTTCGAACGGCTCACGGGCGAACGCCCGGACCACCCGCACGCCGGACAACTGCTCGCGCATCACCCGATTGATGTTGTCGATGAGCCGTTGCATGCTGCGAAACATCGGCAGCGTGTTGGAGATGATCCAGTAGTTGGCCACGACCAGCACCGGAACGCTGACCAGCAGCAGCCAGGACAGCGCGGCGTCCTGGTGGATCGCCATCGCGATTCCGCCCACGCACATGATCGGTGCGGCGACCAGGACCGTGCTTCCCATCTGCACCAGGAACTGGATCTGGCGCACGTCGTTGGTGGTGCGGGTGAGCAGCGATGGCGCGCCGAACCGGGCGGTCTCGTGTTCGGAGAACGAGGCGACCTGATGAAACACCGCCGAACGCAGGTCGCGGCCACACCCCATCCCGGTTCGGGAGCCGTAGTACATCGCGCCCACTGAACACAGCACCTGCAGGCCGGTGACCGCGAACATCAGCCCGCCGAGCCGGACGATGGTGGCGGCGTCGCCCTTGGCGATCCCGTCGTCGATGATCGTGGCGTTGACGGTCGGCAGATACAGCGACGCCAGGGTGCTCACCAGTTGCAGCGTCATCACCGTCGCGACCAGCCAGCGGTACGGCCCGACGAACTGGCGCAGCAGGGCCAGAAGCATCTGGTAACTGTGACATACCGTCTGTCGGGTCGTAGCGCTCGCAGATAAGAAACCACAGCTCACCGCGTGTGCGATGGTTGGCCGAAGGTGGTGCCGCTACAGTGCAACCTGTGATCACCAGAAGGTGCGGGTAGCGGTGCGGCAGAACGTGGCGGCGCTTGCTCTGACGGCAGCGACGTTGATTCCAATTGCGGCCGCGTGCTCGGATTCCGGCTCCAACCAGTCTCAGTCACCCCCGTCGTCCGCGTCGGCGTCGGGACAGGGCAATCACGGCCCGATGTTCCCCCAGTGCGGCGGCATCACCGACGAGACGGTGAACAAGCTGACGCAGATCAATGGACTGGTCAATACCGCCAAGAATTCAGTGGGCTGCCAGTGGCTGGCAGGCGGCGGGATACTCGGCCCACACTTCTCGTTCTCCTGGTATCGCGGCAGCCCGATCGGCCGGGAACGCAAGACCGAGGAGCTGTCCCGCTCCAGTGTCGAGGACATCAACATCAACGGCCACGGCGGTTTCATCGCGGTCGGCAACGATCCCCAGCTCGGTGACTCGCTTTGCGAGGTGGGCATTCAATTCTCCGACGACTTCATCGAGTGGTCGGTGAATTTCAGCCAGAAGCCGTTCCCGGACGCCTGCAACGTCGCCAAAGAGCTGGCGCGGCAAACGATTGCGAACTCGAAATGAGCAACAGCGTGCGACAGCGGGTCCTTGTCGGTGTGGCGGTGCTGGCCACCGCGCTATCGGTGGCGACCGGTTGCACCAAGTCGGTGAGCGGTACCGCGCTCAAGGCCGGCGCCGGCGACAATGTGCCGCGCAACAATACTTCCGAGCAGCAGTACCCGAACCTGCAAAAAGAATGCGAAGTGTTGACGACCGACGTGCTGGCCAAGACGGTGGGCGCCGACCCACAGGACATTCAAAGCACCTTCGTCGGTGCCATTTGCCGCTGGCAGGCGGCCAATCCAGGCGGTCTGATCGACATCACCAGGCTCTGGTTCGAGCAGGGCAGCCTGGCCAACGAGCGTAAAGTCGCCGAGTTCCTGAAATACCAGATCGAGAACAAGACGATCGCCGGTGTGCCGTCCATCGTGATGCGGCCGAACGACCCCAACGGCTCCTGCGGTGTTGCCAGCGACGCCGCAGGGGTGGTCGGGTGGTGGGTCAACCCGCAAGTGCCTGGCATCGACGCCTGCGCGCAGGCCCTCAAGCTCATGGAATTGACCCTCTCAACCAACTCCTGATTCGACTTATCTGCCCGTCTTAGTGCTGGTCGGCCGGTCGATGTGCGTGCATTGCAGTGCGTTCAACCAAAGCGATTGAGACAGTTAAATTTCTGTACTTGGGAAAGGGTCACGCGCCGCGAGTTGTGTTCGATACGATCGAACAATGTCTGAAACGCCTGAACACGAGCATTCCTCCGCAACGACGGAGTTCGCCGAAGCTAACCCTGTGACCACGCCCGCGCACGCGGCACCCACTATCAGCCCTGCGCCCGTCGCACAGCCGTCGAGGGTGTCGCGGTGGCTTCCGTTGGTGGCCTTGGTGATTGCTCTGCTGGCCGTCGCCGGCGCCGCCTACGGGTACTTCTTTCCGAACGAGAGCGCCGCGGCCGCGGGCAAATACAGCGACCAGCAGGTGAAAGACGCGAAGAAGCACATCTGTGAGACCTTCAAAATCGTCGACCGCGCTGTGGTGAGAAACTCGCACCTGAAGAACCCGGACAACGGCGGGCCGATCGGAGCGCTGTCGGTGGCGACCGCCCAGCGGTTTGCGTTCTACGACGGTGGCGATTTCCTGCGTGACCGGGTGGCTTCGGAGCCCGCGACTCCGAAAGACCTGGCCGACGACGCCAACACTCTCGGGACCCAACTCGAGGAACTCAGCATCGGTTACCTCGCCGGTGCGCAGGACTTCGCTCAAGACGAACTGCGGCAAAACCTCGACGACAAAATCAAGAAGATCGTCGAGATCTGCAAGTAACTCAGCGCGGCACGTGAAAGACTTCCAGCCCGGCCGAACCGAGCTGGACGTCTTTCCAGCTGCGGTAGCAGCGCAGCACCGCCATCGCTGAGGTCGGGAACTTCGCCGAGATACGTTCGGCGGCACTGGCGTTGGTGTTGTCGGTGCTGGCCAGTCCCAGCGCCAGCTGAGTCATCGTCGGCTCGTGTGCGACGAGTAGCAGGACCGTCACCTCGTCGTCGACGCCGTTGATCTCCTCGATCACCGTCCCCGGGGTCGCGCCGTAGAGTCGATCGACGTAACGGACCGGCGCGTCGATGGCGGTGTGCGCCAACGTTTCGCGCGCGCGGGTCGCCGTCGAACAGAGCACCGCATCGATCGCAGGCAGGTTGGCCCGCAGCCAGTTGCCGGCAAGGGCGGCTTCACGTTGTCCGCGGGGCGCCAGCGGCCGGTCGTGGTCGGCCACCCCGTGCGGGTAGGCCGACTTTGCGTGCCGCAGTAGCACCAGCGTGCGCTCACGTCGGGTCATAGGCATGAGGTTACTTTCGCCGGGTGGGGCGGGCACGACGATCGCCGCCCTTGCCAGAGGCTTCTGTGGCTGATGTGACGCATGTATATCGATGAGGCACGACGTCTTCGACGCGTGCCGGACCTGCCGATTGAGGTCCCCGGACTTGTCGGCGGGCGGTCCTAAACTCGCTGTGCCCGGTCGCCATCGGCCGGCATTTCGCAGAAGGGACGGGATGGCAATGCGATTCGTGCACACCGCCGACTGGCAACTCGGCATGACCCGTCACTTCCTTGCAGGCGAAGCGCAACCGCGGTACTCGGCCGCCCGGCGTGACGTGGTGGTCGGACTCGGTCCGCTGGCGGTCGACGCCGGTGCCGAGTTCGTCGTGGTGTCCGGTGATGTCTTCGAAGACAACCAGTTGGCGCCTACGGTCATCAGTCAGTCCTTGGAAGCCATGCGCGCCATCGGGATTCCCGTCTACCTGCTGCCGGGCAACCACGATCCGCTGGATGCGTCATCGGTGTACACCAGTGCGTTGTTCACTGCCGAGTGCCCGGCCAATGTCCGGGTGCTCGACCGGTCCGGAATCCACGACGTCCGGCCCGGTGTGCAGATCGTCGCTGCGCCGTGGCGATCCAAAAGACCGACCACCGACCTGGTCGCCGAGGTGCTCGACGGCCTGCCCGCCGATGGAGTCACCCGGGTGCTCGTCGCGCACGGCGGCGTCGATGTTCTCGATCCCGATCCGACCAAGCCGTCGTTGATTCGACTGGCCGGCGTGGAGGAGGCGTTGGGCCGCGGCGCAATTCACTACGTGGCGCTCGGTGACAAGCATTCGTTGACGGACGTGGGCGTCACCGGCCGGGTCTGGTACTCGGGTTCGCCGGAGGTGACCAACTATGACGACGTCGAAGCCGATCCCGGCCACGTCCTCATAGTCGACATCGATGAGACGCATCCGCAGCATCCGGTGACCGTCGAGGCCGCGCACGTGGGTCGCTGGCGGTTCGGCACGCTGAACCGGCAGGTGGACAACAGCCGCGACATCGCCGACCTGGATCTGAATCTCGACCTGATGCCCGACAAGGACCGAACTGTGTTGCGGCTGGCCCTGATCGGCTCGCTGACTGTCACCGACCGTGCCAGGTTGGACGCGTGCCTGGACAAGTATTCACGGCTGTTCGCGTCGCTGCGAGTATGGGACAGCCACAGCGATCTAGCGGTCATCCCGGCCGACGGTGAGTTCAGTGACCTGGGTATCGGTGGATTCGCCGCCGCAGCGGTGGAGGAGTTGGTGCGGGTCGCCCGCGCCGAAGACCACAAGATCGCGGGCGATGCCCAGGCGGCGCTCGCGCTGTTGTTGCGGCTGACCGATCACGGTCAGCAGGGTCGAGGTGCGGCATGAAATTGCATCGCTTGGTGCTGAAGAACTATCGCGGTATCGACTACCGCGAGATCGACTTTCCCGATCACGGAGTGGTTGTGGTTTCGGGCGCCAACGAGATCGGCAAGTCGTCAATGGTCGAGGCGCTCGATCTGCTGTTGGAATCCAAGGATCGGTCGACAAGGAAAGAGGTCAAGCAGGTCAAGCCGACCCACGCAGACGTCGGATCCGAGATCACCGCCGAGATCAGCGCGGGCGCTTACCACTTCATCTATCACAAGCGCTTCCACAAAAAACCCGAGACGCAGCTGACGGTTCTGGAGCCACGCCGTGAACAGCACAGCGGCGACGAGGCGCACGACCGCGTTCAGGCCATGCTGGCCGAGACCGTGGACACCGAGTTGTGGTGTGCCCAAAGGGTATTGCAGTCGGCGTCGACGGCGGCGGTGAATCTGTCGGGCTGTAACGCACTGACTCGGGCGCTCGACCTCGCGGCCGGTGACGCGGAAGCGCTGTCGGGAACCGAGCCGTTGCTCATCGAGCGGATCGACACCGAGTTCGCTCGTTACTTCACCCCAACCGGCCGTCCCACCGCGGAGTGGGCGACGGCCGCCAAAGCACTGGAAGCCGCTAACCAGGAGGTCGAGATTTGCGCCGCGGCGGTCGCCGAGGTGGACGACCGGGTGCAGCGCCACGCGGCGTTGACCGTCGAGCTGGCCGAGCTGACGGAGCAGCGCCAGGCCTCCGTAGCTCGACAAGCCGCCGCCCAGGCCGCTGCCGACGCCATTGCACGGCTGACCGAGCAGGTGCGGGAGGCCGAGCTGATCGCCGCCGCCGCGACCGCGAACAGCACCGCGTCGACCGCCGCCCACACCGAGCGGGCCCGGCTACGTACCGAAAACGACTCGCGCGCAGTCGCGGTCGCCGCGCTGGAGGACGAGGCCCGTGAGGCCACCGAAGCACGGGCGATGGCGCGCGATGTCACCGTCGACGCTGACGCCGCCGTCGAGTCGGCCGACCAGGCTCTCGTCGCTGCCCAGCAGCGCGCCGAGACCGCGAGGCGCCTCGTCGACGACTTGGCCCGCCGCGACGAGACTCTGCGTCTGGCCAGCAAGCTCACCAAAATCGATGCCGCACTCGGCGAGCGGGACGAGGTAGCGAGAGAGCTGTCGACCATCGCCCTGACCGACGACCTACTCCGGCAGATCGAACACGCCGCCGCGGCGGTCGAGCGGACCGAAGGCCAGCTCGCATTGGTCTGCGCGACAGTCGATTTCGTCGCGTCTGCCGACATCCAACTGGTCATCGGTGAGCAGCGGGTAGCACTGTCTGCCGGCCAGAGTTGGTCGACCGTCGCCAGCACGGCGACCGAGGTCGAGGTTGCCGGCATCGTGACCGCACGCGTCACGCCCGGCGCGTCTGCGCTCGACATTCAGGCGCAACGCGCTGCTGCGCAAGAGAAGTTGGCTGCAGTGCTCGCAGCGGCACAAGTAGCCGATCTCGTGGCGGCGCGGCAGGCCGATGAGCGGCGACGCGAACTGCAAGGCGTCCGCGACCAGCTGACCGCAACCCTGGCGGGATTGTCTGACGACGACGACATCGAGCAGCTGCGCGCCCGCCTGACCGATTTGCAGTCTCAGTCTGCGGTTTCCGACGATGTCGACGCCGGCGCTGCGCGCGCCGAACTCCTCGAGGCGGTCGCGGCCCGCGCCCAGGCTGAGGTGGACTGCGAAACCCACCGCAAGGTCGCGGCGTTGGCGATGAAGAAGCTCACTGAAATATCAACGCAGGCAACACGTGTGCAGGACAAGCTGGTCACTCAGCGTGCTGATCTTGTCGCCGTCGCTGACCGGCTGGCTGAACAACGGGCCAGAGTGCCCGACGAGAAACTGGCCGCAGCTGTCGTCGCTGACACCGCGGCGGCCAACACTGCTACGACTCGCGCGGCCGAATTGTCAGACCAATTGGCCGCAAAGGCACCTGAGGCCGTCGCCGCGGAGCTGGCAGAAGCTGTCGAGGCGGCTGCGGCGTTGGGTCAGCGGCATGCCGATGTCACACGCGCTCTGCAGGACATCGCCTCGCAGCTCACGGTATTCGGCACCGAAGGACGCAAAGGCAAACTCGACCTGGCCGAGATCGAGCGTGAGCATGCCCGCAGCGAGCACGACCGGGTCGGCGGCCGGGCACGTGCGGTGCAGCTGCTGCGCGAGGTGGTGACCCGTCACCGCGACATCACTAAATTGCGTTACGTCGAGCCGTTCCGCGCCGAACTGCAGCGGCTCGGGCGGCCGGTGTTCGGCCCGAGCTTCGAGGTCGAGATCGACAGCGACCTGTGCATCCTCAACCGCACCGTCGACGGCTGCACGGTCCCGTACGAATCGCTGTCGGGCGGGGCCAAAGAGCAACTCGGCATCCTGGCGCGGCTGGCCGGCGCGGCGCTGGTGGCCAAGGAGGACGCGGTCCCGATCCTGATCGACGACGCGCTCGGCTTCACCGATCCCGAGCGACTGGTCAAGATGGCCGCCGTGTTCGACACCTTGGGTGAGCGCGGACAGGTCATCGTATTGACCTGCACGCCAGCTAGATACGACGGTGTCACCAGTGCGCAACGTATCGAGCTGTGCGCCTGATGAGCGGCTGCGGTGTTTGGCCCCGACAGCTCACTGCCGCGGGTCAAAGCGCACCGGGACGGGCCCCTTTGCGACTGTGGTGCACGGTGATTCGAGCGGAAAGTCCTTGTCCGTCGAACGGATCCGGATAGACCGGACGATGGTGGCCAGCGCGAGGGTTGTCACCAGCATCGCGAAATGTTCACCGATGCACGAACGTGGCCCGGCGGCGAACGGGATGAACTGCCAGCGGTCGCGGTTCCTGGAGTTCTCCGGGTTGAACCGGTCGGGGTCGAAGACCAGCGGGCGCTCCCACAATGCCGGATCCCGGTGCAGCGCAGTGATCCCGACGGCCACGATGCTGCCCGCTTCTACCCGGTAGCCGTCCACCTCGATGTCGCGCAGCGCCAACCGGCCGACCCCCGCGGCCGGCGGGCACAGTCGCAACGACTCGTTGAGTACCTGGGCGGTGAATTCGAGCCGGGGGACATCGGCGGGCGTCAGTTCTCGATCGCCGATCTCGGCGACCTCGGCGGCGACCCGATCCTGTATGTCGGGATGGTGCCCCAGTTCCCACAAGGCGTAGGTCAGCATCGTCGCCGTGGTGTCGTGGCCGGAGAGCATGAAGATCAGCAGCTCGTTGGCGATGTCGTCGTCGGACAGCGGCCGGCCGGTGTCTGGGTCGGTGGCCGCGATCAGCGCGTGAACCAGCGGAGCATCACGGGTCGGGTCTGCGCGACAGGCCTGCAGGATGTCCTTGGTGACTTGGCGCATCGTCGCAACCGCGGCACGAGCGCGGCGGCGTGACGGCGTTGGGAGCCACCGCGGCGCTCGTACCGGCCGTAACGCGCGATCGGTGGCGTAGGCCGATGCCACGTGCATGTTCTGTGCGATCTCGTTGCCGAATTCG
>Ga0302326_10033037_pt1 | contig 10293 bp, 8 predicted proteins | sample Palsa_T0_3_FD_202264 | JGI IMG/M metagenome (GOLD analysis project Ga0302326, IMG submission 202264) | Peat permafrost microbial communities from Stordalen Mire near Abisko, Sweden - Palsa_T0_3 | ecosystem: Environmental > Terrestrial > Soil > Palsa > Peat permafrost | place: Sweden: Abisko... | reverse complement strand
GCATCGCTGCGAGGATGAGAGACAAGATCGAAGGGCCAGAGAAACTGCTCGGTGGGCGAACCACTGTTGATGGCTACCTTCAGACGCTCCCACAGCCTGCGGTCTCCCGCCAGATACTCGGGCCGATACCATTTGAGGGCATAATCCGCGCCCCCAATGCGCGCGCGATACACTTCGGCCTGCCCGCCTTCGCCCAGCATGTCTTCAATCACCGCAGCCGATTGCATGTTGCGGGCGATCAAGACCTGGCCCTGCTTCAACATCCCGTCGATCATGATTTAAGCCTCACTACGGCTGCTCTGCCGGCGCCGCATCGGCGGTGGGCGCAATCGTTCCCGAAAGCCCCGGGGCAAAGTCAATGGTGAGTTGCTCCCCTGCAAGCTCGATTTCCTGTCCGTAGCGAACCTTATGGCCGGTGCTCAGGCTCCAGGTGTCAGTCGATTTGTTGATCAGCAGCGTCGCTTTCCTTTCCTTATCCCAGGCCACCTCGGCATACTCCGTTTGCTTTGAGTCGGGTACTGCTTCCGGGTGAAAGGAGCGGGGGATGATCGACTTCCTGCTGAGCGCGATGTCTTTGCCGCTTAGCTTGCCGGTCAACTGCAGCAGCCATTCCGGTTCCGCCGGTTTGCGAGGAGCGGGCGGTGGCGGCTCTTTTGCCGGGCTCGTACCCATGGTTGGGGCAATGGGAGTTGTGGTGGGCGAATGATGAAAGATTCGGTCGTGAAAAATAACCACCGGGATCACGATCGCCGCAGCCACCAGGGCAAGCAGAGTGTTGCGCAGGCGACGGTTATCGTTGCGCGTTTGTTCTACGCGGCTGGCAAGTTCCAGCAGCTTCTGCTGCTGGCTGCTGTGCCGGGCCTTGAGCTGTTCGATCAATGCAGACTTCGAGGCGGCAGTCATCAGGGGCCGCGCTACCTTGGCCCCTGCCGCTGCGCCCTGATCGTCCTGCAAAATGGCCAGGGTGATATCGTCGCCGCTCCCTTGCTGCGTAGCCTCGGTGAGGATGGCGGGCAGCTCCTCGGCCAGAGAAGCAATCCCCTGCTGGCGGATAATCTCCAGATAGTCCTGCCCGATCTTGAGAAAATCCTCGTCGGATCGGAACGAATTTGCGTAACCATCGGTCGAGAGCAGAACCATCGAGGGCAGCGCCCCATCGGTCACCCACGAGGAGCGAAAGTCCTTCCACGCTTCCGGCTGGCATAAGGAGGTGGTCTGGTTGGCAATCAGCCGATCGTCCGGCGGCAGCGGCCGGGTGGTGGTTCCGTTCGCGGTGACGCTCAGAATCTCGCCATCGCCAAGTTGCAGATAGAGAAGTAAACTATCGGTGGCCGCGGCCGCCAGCAAGGTGGCGCCGTAGGCCAGCTCAGGAAGGCTCTCCACCGCCGCCCGGCCCTCCGCTCCCTCTTCTTTTTCGAGAGTAGCCAACTCTGCCTCGCTGAACGGGTTCTGTTCCAGGTCAGAGTGGACCGCCGCCAGCCATCCACTCACAATCTTGCGTTCCAGCTCGTGCACCTGCTCGGGAACAAAGGGCACCTGCCCGTTGCTGGCTACGGATTCGCGCAGGAAGCTCTGCAGCGTAGCGGCAACGGTGCTGACGGCCAGCGAAGAGCCAATCTGGCTGCGGAAGTGCCGGGCGCTGCCATGCCCGTCGGAGACCACCGCTACAGCCACAGATCCTTGGGTGCCTGGGACTACCGTGCATTGCACCGCATCCTGGTTGGGAAGTCCGGAGCGCTGATGCGAACTGCCGCGAACGCAGGCATGCGCTACTTTCCAGCTCATCGTTTCACCTCAGCCACGGTTTCTGTTCTCACGGCTGGCCCTTTGCCTGCAAAAGCCCCTACCATGTCGCATCGTCGTCGAGCGGCGCAACGGTTGGAACCGCAACCGGCTCTTTAACCGGAGATGCCGTTGCCACCGAAGTCGAGACATAGCGAAAATAGCGCACCAGTTGTTCTGCATTATCTACGCGAAGAACCGGCTTTTCCGGGTTGTCGACAAATTTGCGCAGCGTCTCCTGATCGGCATCCTGGCCGATGGCGATCGCTTGCCGCACGGCGCGCCGGCCCCAGGGAACGTTGAGCAATGCCTGCAGCGCCCCCTTCCAGTCATCGGTGGGCTTGCCGTCGGAGATGAGCACGATCTGCGGCGGCAGCATGCGGGCCTCGGGAGGCATGTTGCTCATTTCCTCGGTGAGCAGTGCGAAAGCCTGACCCAGGTCGGTCTCTCCCTCGGCGTGCAGGTCGACCCACTTGAAGTCATTCAGCAATGTAGGCTCGGCAATATGCCAGGTCGCGCCGGTCGAAAAGCGAATCACGCGCACATAGAACTGAACTTCGGGATTGCCCTCCGCCGCCTTGCGCATGGCGGGAATTACCTCGCGGATGGCATTGTTGAGCGCCTCGATCTTGCCGCTGATGGCCATCGATCCTGAGCAGTCCAGCAGCCAGATAACGTGGAGAGGTCTGCCTGCATATTCTCCACCAGGTCGCACCGCCATATCTTCTCGTTCCTCTCGCAGGATTTCACTGCATTGTTGCACGGTAGGATGGGCGCGTAGACGGGGTGTCCGCGGATGGCGCAACCGCTCTTAAGTGCCGGCCGGAATGCCCTTGGTCAAGCGGAACTGAAGCACGGTCTCGGAACTGACCTTAACCGGAGCCGGGTGCGAGGTCAATGCGCCTGTCGCCCCGCCGGCGCCTCCCCCTGCCAATGCGCCGGTGCCGGCGTGATGAAACAGATGACCTGTGAGCGCCCCGATGGCGGCGCCCGCGGCGGTACCGATGCCGGTCCTCTCGGCGGTTCGCACGCCCTGCGAGGGACCGTCCACGCCCTTGGTGGAACCGGAAATGCGCAGCAGCTTACCGTTGGCCTTGAGCCCTACCAGGGCGAACTGCACGTGCGACTTACCGGAGACCTTGCCGCTTTTGTCGATGCTGACAACCTGCAATTGAGCATTCGCTCCACGGGGCACGACCACATTCCCGTCGCTGGTCACGGGAGTGACCACCGTCGCCGGAAGCACCTGGCCGACGGTGGCATTATCTGAATTGAAATCGGTGTCCAGCCGCACTACCACTGAGATGCCGGCCGATATCGCTGCAGAGGATTTTGCCTGCGGGGAGGCAGTACCATGGTCATGACTGACCCCGGTGTCCGTTGCCTGCTGTCCGCTCTGGCCGGACGGCGTGGTTGAACCAAACCCCCCGCTCTCGTCCGAAGGTGTGTTCTGGGCGGGTGTGTTTTGTCCGTTTTGTCCATCCGGCGCGGGCGGCGTGTTTTGTCCGTTTTGTCCGTTCTGCGCAGGCGGCACATTGTTATTGGGCGCGGGGGGGTGCGGATGGTGCAGAAGCGCAAATCCGATGGCCACGGCTGCGAGTAGCCCGGCCCCTCCCACGATGGCCTTGTTCTGGTTGCTGAGAGCGGCGATGGATCCGAGGGTCTTCACCGCAGCCGGCTGCGCCGCGACGACGGCGGCCGCCGAGGTTGAGCCGGCCGGCCGATCCGCCGCCGCCCTTTCGGCAGCCGATGCGACTGGCGCGAAACCATTTTGCGCAACCACGGGCACGTCCTGCACCCGATCGGAACTGCGGCCCAGACCCACACCCAGCGCATACGACCAGGTGTCCACTGCGTAGTTTGCTATCTCGGGCGCGAGCCCGCGGTTGTCTTCCAGCCGTTGCACCAGGCGTGCGCGCATGGCCTCGGGCGTCATGGCTGTTTGCCACGAGGATTTCAGCTCAACCGGGATCCGTTCTTCCAGGGCGCCGACGATGGCAGAGATCTCCCGGCGATGCCCCCCGCAGTAGTCTTTCAACAAGCCTTCGCAGCGATCACGGTCCTGATAAAGACCGTCCCCGTTCTTCTCGATGAGTTCCTTAAGCTTTTCGCGAGGCACTTCGGTTGCCATTTGCCCACTCCCTTTATGTGTTGTCTCTTCCCGAGACGTGCTCAGCCGACTTCGCCATCAGTCGAGCCGAAGTCGATTTTGGCGCCCGGAGCTAGTTTAATGGTCTGCCCGGGTTCGATCTGTCGGCGTGCGCCATTGCCGGAGACCACTTGCCAGGCGGAACTGGACAAGTTGGTAAGCCCCAGGACCGCTGGATCGCTGGGGTTGCGGGTGACCTCGGCCACCGGGCCTCCTGGCGACTGGGCCATCAGACCGGGCACCTGGTGCTCGAGCAGGCGCAGTCCGGGAACAATGACCAGGAATTTTGCACCGACCCGCAAGCGGTTGCCATTGCTGACCGCGGGTGCGGCATCCGCTGCCAGCCCAGCCCTGGCGGCGGGAACACTCGGTGCTGCCTGAGCGTAGGTCACTGGCGCAGCACTGGGCGCCGGCGGCACGTAAGCCGGTGTGGGCGCCGCATAGACTGGCGCAGGAATTGTCATCGCCGGAGCATAGGCTGGTGTGGCGCCGAAGATCACGCTCGGTTGCAGAAGGCTCCGATTGGGTGAAATCTCACGCGCCTTGAGCACCGCGGCCGCCAGTACCGCATACGAAAGCAGCGCGATCGCCGCTTCCAGGGGCACCGTGTCCATGCTCAATACCGTATCCCACAGGGCATGGGGCAGGGCCGCGGAGATCAACCCAATCCCCAATATCTTCCAGCGTTGTTCCGGCTTGATCACAGATAAGCCGATGAAATATCCGAAGTAGCCTGCATATGCCATGTGCCCAAAGGACATATCGATGGAGCGAATGATGGTCAACCTGATCCCCGGCGCGGTGTTCAGCAAGTTGCTGCCTTGCGTAATTACCTGGTTTAGTTGATTGAAATCCATCCTGTCCAGCGAGGCGTTGCTATATTGCGTAATGTTGCGAAGAACAAAGGTGGTCCAGGTATTCACCAGGTTCCCAGGAGTGAATAGGATAAGGGTCTCCATCACGGCAAATCCCCCGCCCGAGGCCGCTCCAATCAGGATGCCGTCAAGCGGCTCTTCAATCCCAATCTTTGCTTTCACCTCCGGGGTCATATAGCGTCCGGCGAAAACCAGGGCGAAGATCGGCAATGCCTTTACTATTTCCTCGAAGAAACCAGTTCCCAGAAAGTGCTGGATGAAAAGTTGAATGAAGGGAGCACTGTTGTCCGGCTCTCCACCGGCCAGATGGATATGAAAAAACTCGTACATCCAGACAAAGTCGTGGTCTACCCTGAACAGCCACAAATAGTACGCACTCGAGCCGGTGGCGAGTAACAGGATGTACCAGGACTTGCTTTTGCCGATCATCCGGTAAATGAAGTACAAGCTGACCATGGTCAGGAAGACAGCCAGCATAATCAGGAAATTGGAGGTGTAAATCCAGTCCCGCGGATCCATCCAATGCTTCCCATCCGCGGCCACAATGGGATACACAATGGTGGTGGTGGTGCCGAACGTTGCCATCCCGAAGAAGACAATGATGCAGAAGACCACCGGTCCGAGTTGAGCCGTCTTTCCCAGCTCATGCCACTTGGTTATGACCGGGATCAGCTGGGAGCGCGTGGGCTCTGTGCCCTGAACCATCACGCCGCCGGGTCGCTTAGCCATAAGTCCTTCTCCTCAATTTATGTTGTCTTTATCAGGCCCGGGAACTAACCGTCCCTGGGCCGGTTTCATGGGGGAGATTTGGCAGTTCTGATGGCAGGAACAGGTGCTGCAACCGCAATGTGCATACATCACCATCGACAGAAATAAAAGGGGAAGAAAGCGGAGCGGGGGCCTGATTTGGCCTTTACTCTACCATTGCCCAAACGGGCCTGTCGACGGAAAATGGCCACCCTAAGAGGGTTCTGGGCGTGTTACTCGCGGGTGTCGATGGTGCAAGGGCTGCCTGCCCGGTACGACTTTTCGGCGGCTACCGCGATTTCGACTGCGCGCAGGCCATCTTCTCCGGTGACGCGAGGGGCGCGGTCGCTCAGGATGGTGTCGACGAAGTCGATCACCTCCGCTACATAAGCATCTCGAAAACGGGAAAGGAAGTGATCCTCTAACTCGTAGCTGCCGTGGTTGGCCTTGAGGAAGGTCGCGGAGTTTTGCTGCAGGCATCCGATCAGGATCGACCCCCTGGAGCCCACGATCTCGGTGCGCACGTCGTAACCGTACAGGCACTGTACATACGACTCAATATTCCCGATGGCCCCGCGGCGGAACCTGAGGTTTACCACCCCGGCCACGACATCTCCGAATTCCGCGATCTCGGGCCGAATGGCGACGGTACCAAAGGAGTGCACTTCCGCAACCTCGTCGTGGCTGAGCCAGCGGGCCAGGTCGAAATCGTGGATGGTGCTGTTGTAAAACAGCATCCCGTTGATCCTCGACTGGTAAGCGCCCATGGGAGGCATGTTCTTGTCCCGCCCGATGGACTTGAAGACCACGAGATCGCCGATTTCTCCCGCCTCGATGCGTTTGCCGGCGGCAACGTACGCCGGGTCGTAGCGGCGCATGAAGCCCACCTGAAGACGGACTCCCGCGTCTGCAACCGCCTGCAACGCATCCTTCGCGCTCTTGAGGTCGACGCCGAGTGGCTTTTCGCAAAGGATATCCTTGCCTGCCTGCGCTGTCGTCTTCACCGCGCCTGCATGGAATTTATCGGGTGTCGCGATCAGAATGGCTTGAATGTCCTTGTTCTCGAGCATCGCCTCGAGGCTGGCGTAGGAGTGCTCGATTTCCAGCTCGGCGGCGACTTTTTTCGCGCGCCCGCCATCGACATCGGCCACGGCTACCAGCTGTGCGTGGGGAACCAGGCGGCGCAGGTTCTCCGCGTGCCGCTTGCCCATCTCTCCGACGCCCAGTACCCCTATTCCCAACTTGCGCATTCCCTTGTCTGCTCCCTAGCCCGATAGGCAAAATATAAGCGCTTAGCGTATGGTGTTCAAGTGCTTGCGTGAGAACTAGGCGTTGCAAATCCAGCCCCGAAGGGGCGACCTGAAAGTAGCCCAGGACGCCAGTCCTGGGCACAGATCGCAACTATGGTTAGTCCCTGCGGGACTATTCATCCCTCACCGCCCAACCCAGGACTGAGTTCTGGGCTACATTCAGGTCGCCCCTTTCGGGGCTGGAATAATCCGAGTTCTCACGCAGATCTATACCCAACAATGATTTCATGACGTTTGTGCCGGGAATAATGCACGTTGCGGAGAGGCATCCCCGGCAAAAACCAACGGTCGGGGCTTATATTTTCATGCAAGAGGTTCACGGATGACGGCACAAACATCGCGCTTCAACTTTGCCTGCGCGCCCAACAGCTGGGGTGTACTCGACTACCCGGGTCCGTCGTGGGAGCAGAGCTACCAGACGATGCTGGACGAGATGGTCTCCGCCGGTTACACCGGCACCGAGTTGGGACCTTACGGCTTTCTACCCACGGACGCCAAGGTGCTGAAAGCCGAGTTGTCGCAACGAAGTTTGAAGCTGCTGGGTTCGTTCGTTCCGGTAGACCTGACCGATCCGGCCTCGACCACGACGGTGGTGGAGCAAATTCGTATCGTAGGCGGCCTGCTGGCAGCCTTGGGCGCTCCCTTCCTGGTTCTCTCCGACGCCCAGTCGCCTGCGCGGGATCGGATTGCCGGCCGGGTTCCTGCCGATGGGAGCATGGGATTAAATGCCGGGCAATGGAAGCACGTAGCGAAGGTGGTCGCGGAAGCAGCCAAGGTCACGGGGGAGTTCGGACTGGACCTGGTTTTCCATCCGCACGCCTCAACCCATGTTGAGACGCCGCAGGAGACGGAGCAGTTCTTCGACGCGACGTCGGGGTCACCGATCGGACTTTGCCTGGACACTGGACATTGCGTCTATGCAGGAGGAGATCCGGCAGCAGAGGCAGAGAAGTTTCGCGCGATTCTGAGATTTGTTCACGTCAAGGACATCGACGCAAAGGTAATGGGGGAAGTGCGCCGCTCGGAGATGAACTTCGAGCAGGCGATCGCCGCCAACACATTCACCACGGTGGGCGAAGGGTCGGTCGATTTTCCAGCATTTTTTCGCGTGCTCGACAAGAACAACTACTCGGGATGGATGGTAGTGGAACAGGATGTAACCTACGGCGCGACTATCGTCCCCCCGCTGGAAAGTGTTGCGGCGGGTCTCCGCTATCTGCAGGGAGTGGCCGCGGCGTTCGCTGGGACGAGGGCGCTTTGAGCGAATAAGTGAGCACCGCTGAGAACAGCAGCTCCCTCTTGAAAGGTGTTGTTTGGGGACCTTTCCCACCCTCTGGTCCGTGGCACGAGAACAAAAAAACACGCCGATCCTGCTGTTTAGCTCCCACTCACTCCGCGAAGTTCTGAACGTAGGCGTCGTCCGGCATGCCCATGCTGTGCGCCTTATCCAGCATCTTTACCGCCTCATCGTGATCCATAGTGTCGCCGCCCAGTGAGACCAGGTAAACACTTCTACCGGGGGGCGTGAACACCTCAACCTTCAGGTTAGGATGCTTGGCGCTGATGCTCGCGACCATGTCGGTGGCATCCTGCTGACGCCGGTAGGTGTAAGCGATAACCCGCCACACCGAGCGGCCGTTGGCCGCGGTTCCCGGGGCAGAGGGCTGGGCTAAAGGCGTAGCCGTGCGCGCTGGTCTAGCGGCCGAGGGCTTCTTGGCGGCCGGGGTGGGCGTCGGCGCTACCGGCGCCGGCGGAGGAGCGGCTTGTATCGGTGCTGTGGGAGTCGCCGCTTTTTGCGCTGGGGCCGGCGGCGCTGACCCAGGCCGCCAAGCCAGCCACGTGATGATGGCCAGCGCCAATACACCTAGCCCAACATAGAGCGCCCAGGGGATCCGCCGGGCGACCAAAGGTTCCTTCTCTTTGATGGCCAACACCGCCGCCGCAGGTTTTTCTGCGGCAACCGCGGGGGCAGCAGGGCGGTACGCCGGAGGGGTCTTCTCAGGAACCTTAACTGCGACGGGCTCAGGTGGAGGGATTGCCGGCGCCGGTGGAGGAGCCGGTGGAGTCGGCGGAACGGCTTGCGTGACCGGCGGAGCCGGCTTCAACGCGTTCGCCACCTGCGCTAAATTCCAGCGGCGGGCGAAGGAGCTGCGCACAATCTCAGCGAATGGCGCCGGGATACGATTGATCTGCGCATCGGTGGCGGAGAGCCCTTTTCTTTGGGTAAACGCATGGAAAAGCGTGGCCCCGATGCCGGCTACATCGTCGGCCTGGCCGGCGGTTGAATCTTGCAGGCAATCGCTGCGCAGCTTGACCGTCTCCTCGGTCGCCAGCACGCTCGCGGCTTCCACGTGGCCGTGCGACAGCCCCTTTTGGTGGATGATCGTGAGCGCCCCCACCATGGCTTCGGCTACTTCGCGACCCTCCTCCGGGGAGAGGGCCTGACTCTGCAGCACATCCGAGAGACTCTGCTCGATGTGCTCCATGACGGCGTACACAAACAAGGTGTTGTCGAGGTTGACCTGGCCAACTTTGAAGATGGTGACCAGGTTGGGGTGATTCAGGCTCTGCGCGGCCTGAAGGCGGGCAACCACCTCATCCGCATCCGTCAGGGCCTCAGTGAGGCTGAGGGTGGCGGGAGTGCCTTGCGGGTCACCTGCCTCGCTCTCGAACCACGCCCTCCGGCCTTCGGATCGCACCAGGCGGCGTAACGGGTAGCGTCCGTCGATTGTTCTTCCTTCCAACTCATTCCAGAACTGCATAGTGTCCTTATTCGCCCAAAAAGTGAGGGGGTAACGGAGAAGGGCCTGCCGGTTGGGCGAAGCAACGCTTGCCCTGTAACTGCGGAATCATTGTATTCAACCGCGCAAACAAGTTGCAGCCCGGAGCTGCCCGGAATTTCCTGCTGGCCGCACCCTCGAAGGATGCGTGTGCTGCTGTCTTTAAGGAAAGCAGGAGGAAGCCCGGCGAATGACCGAGCCTCTACAGGAAATCCGGTGGGCGCCGGGCTGCAACTGCAAAAGCGAGTGCGACTTCACCTCACTAGCTTACGCGATTTTTTCGATATTGGGCTTTGCCTGGCTGCTGGTTCGCGCCAGCATCGCCATGCCCTCGCGGGCCATTTCCCGAGCCATCCTGCGTAATTCGTCGGGACGCTCATTGTGGATGGCGGTGAGCTGCTCCAGCGCGGCGGCGGCACGGAGCTTGGCGACTCCTTGAAACGCGGCCTCGCCCGAATTGCCGCAAGTGTGGATTATGCTGTCGGAGGTTATCTTGAAAACATCATCGCCCTGGATGACGAAGGCTACAAAATATTTTTCGGGCGCGGGGACTGGGATGTGGGATGACATGAGCACTTCCTTTGAATTGTTACTTCGCTATGTTTTGCATACTAGAAGCACGCTCAGGTATGCAAGCCTATATAGCAGGT
>Ga0302326_10033034_pt1 | contig 10294 bp, 12 predicted proteins | sample Palsa_T0_3_FD_202264 | JGI IMG/M metagenome (GOLD analysis project Ga0302326, IMG submission 202264) | Peat permafrost microbial communities from Stordalen Mire near Abisko, Sweden - Palsa_T0_3 | ecosystem: Environmental > Terrestrial > Soil > Palsa > Peat permafrost | place: Sweden: Abisko... | reverse complement strand
GGCTTTGGAGGAGTTTTCGAAGCAGAGAGAACTAATGTTATTGTCCGTTCAGGCCGGTTATCAAGGAACTTGATAGCGTTCGAGAGCAAGTTAATCAATATTTGCGAGATGCGACTGGGATCCGCTCGCACCCAATCGATCTCAAGGTCTTCGAAGGACGGGTGCTTTTGTATTATCATCTCAATTTTCTTGCTTTGCAGCTCGGCATCAAAGATTTGTTGAATTTGCTTGACAATAGTCATAGGTTGGCAATCAACGGGAGTGACTTGCAGCATGCCACTCTCAAGCTTCGAAATCTACCGTCAAAATGGGAAAAGCGGAGGCTGTACATTGATTGTGTCATCGATGAGACGTCGCATGTGCATGGTACACAAAGCAATGCTTTTCATCGTTTCAATGTCATCTGAGAGCTCGTGATCGGTATCGGGAGTAAACGTCTTTTGGCCAAGCATGCCCCTTAACGAGCTTAGAACAACGTCCGAGCTTTGAACTATTGCGCTGAGAGGGTTTCGAAGTTCATGAGATATCATATCCTAAGATTAGATTTAGAGGTTGAGGGTGTACGATGAAAAACTCTTGTTGTCGTCGAGTCTCCAAAGCATCTTCGGCTCGTTTTTTATGCTCTGCTTCCGCAGCCCTAGCGGCCTCGTTGGATAGCTTCAGGCTTTGTTCCAGCATTTTGTGATCATGGATATCAGTACTATATTAGCCGGATTCAGACAAGGAATATACCATGTTCCTAGCCAGGAATCTTTCTTGCCGTCCTCATGCTCCTCAATACGAATGCACTTGACAAGATGCCACCGATAAGACTTGTCGGCTGCTTGTAACCGAATTTCCACCGAAAACTGGGCGTGAGGGTCTTGGGTTTTGGAAGGCAGGGAACATCGTGCCCGATCATCAGGGTGTACAAAAGACAAGAATCCCAACTTCGCAGTTTCCTCATACGTGACGCCAGAGTAACTCATCCACTGCGAGTTGGCATAAGAAATCCCCAAAGCCGGGCTTGCGGCGAAGACGATCTGTGGCGACGCTTCGGCGAGGGACCGATATTTGATTTCAGAAGCCTTAATCTCTTCCTGTCTGGCAGAATTGATTTCAGCCTCTCGCGCATCGTGAATATCCATACATGTTCCAAACCAATGGACAACTCCGCCTCGCGAGTCCCTTAAAGGCACAACACGAGTAGCGAACCAGCGGTACTGACCATCAAAACGGCGTATGCGTACGCTCAAAGATATCCCCTCTGTTTCGTTTTCAAGCATCCGTTTCCAGCGAGCGAGGAACTCCGGACTGTCATCTGGGTGAAGAGCTGCATGCGGATTTTCGATGTAGTCTTCGGCTGTCACACCACGATACGCCAGAGTGCGACCATTCCCCCATGTTATGGCGCCGGTTCCTGGTAAAGCTGTGAAGACATGGACAGGGATAGAGTCAACAACAACTTTCAATAATCGGGACGAGGGAGTGTGCATTTGATAAGGATCAGATGCGTCAGAGAACGATTCACTACTTCGAGCAAATCTCCCTCTTCTCGGGGTTGTGCGAACATTGCTCGGCAATTGAATCGTTGCGCCATGAGAATGAATCATCCTGGCTCCTCTACGGCCTCGTTTACGGACCTTGAGGGGAGATAGCTGTTTTTCTGGAGGCGTTTTACTTTGCTCTGTTGGCGCAGTTGACGACGACTTTGTTGACGACCCCGGTCGAGGCTCATCGGTGCCAGAATCGAACGCCTCTTTCGGCTCTTCCCGGTGTTGAGATGAGAACGATCGCATTGCATTCATCGAACGTATGGGACCATGTCCCCGCGGTCGGATAGAAAAGTAGTCTGTGTCAGTGCTCAGGTTGGAACGAAATGGAGAGGGGGTTTCAGCCTCAGCGACAGCCGGGGAGAATAAGTGGCCTTGTAAATCCCAAGAAGGAGTCGATGTGTCAGATGCCGGGTTGGACGAATAAGTATGGAAAGAATCTGCCGAGGAAGTAGTCCGGTTCATAGTGCGAGTGCTGGGACTAATGTCTTCACTCCCTTGTCGTCCGTAGCGTGGGGAATGTATAGGTGGATGAGTTAGTTGGTGTACGACATTCGAGTGACGAATAGCTTGCGAAAGACTGGTTGCAACTAATGGTGCAAATGTCGAAAGTGATGAGATTAAATGTGGAGGATAGGGAGCAACCGCCGAACAGAAAGATACTATGGCAATGGGAACAATTCGTGGGTGACCACTGGAACCACTGCTTTCGCCTTCTGAACTTATCGACCTCGCTGTATGTGGATGAACCAGGGGTATATGTACCACCGACCTGGAATTCTCCATTCCAATTGCGTATACAGCATCCGACATGGCATATTCAGGCTCGTCGTCCGGAGAAAAGGCAGAATCCACAACATCTTGCTGGGTAAAAAAAGGACTTTCAGAGGATTCTCGGAGGATTCCCGCGGAAGGTGCCGGCGATTGTGCCCAAGGAGATGCGAGGGGCTGTTCATACTCTTCGTAGCCTCGGATCTGAGCCCGTTCTGGGGGTTTGAAGTAGGTCTTTTCCCATGCAGCAAGAACTTCGCTGCGAATTGATCCCGGTCGTTTTGCAAGTTCCTTCGACTCTTCGCTCAGCTCTTCCTGATGTGCCTTCAGCCGCTTCTCTTCTCGACGTTTGACTTCTTCTAGATCGTGATACTCCCTCGACAATACAACAACGGAACCACGATTTAACACTCGCTGAATGCCGATGTTATCGATGAGCGGCTCATCAACACTGTCCAACGGTTGCAGAGTCGGATAAACCGTGCCCTTGTGCGAGGAGCTGAGCATGTGGTCCAGGTGCTCCTCAATAGAGGCCTCAACAGAAGCTTTCTGTGGGGTTTTCTGTTTGTCCCTGGTTTTGACGACGCCCGGAGCTTCATACTTCGGGGTGATATCTTCTGACGCCGAGGTTTTGGCGTCCGAGTCTGAATCATGTTCAGGGGTCATACCAGGTTGATAGGCATCCCGGCTTTGGCGTCTTTCTAGTCGTATTCTTGTCTGTTGTCTATCGATCGAGCCATTGTATGAAGCCTTCAGTCCCCATGGCAGGTTGTTTATATCCGTCAAATCGTATGGTATGCTCAAAGACACTCTAGAGGCGTAAAAGTTCGTTACAAGTATCTCGATGATGTTTTCCCAGAATGATTCCAGTCCAATATCGGCATTCATCTTCAACGTAAGGTCGTAGATATTGGGAGAAGGAAAGTCTGATGGGCCAGACCATAGGTTATATGTCGACCGTCTGGAAGCGATGGGCGTCGTTTGTGACATCGAGGGTTGGAAGCGGACAGTGGCATCTGAGAAGGTCGACCCAGCCCTAGGAAGGCCGGGTATACTAGTTTCCCCAGCACCACCAGAGCTCACCAGCGACACGGTGTCCATCGAAGGGAAGGGGTAGTCTCCAGGGTTGATAGTAGGAATGGTGGATATATTGACCCGTTGAGAGGAGGCCGAACTTCGAGGCGAGGAGGAGCGAGGCGACAGAGAGGGCGAGTGCTCTCGAAACAACGCATCACCGGAGAAAGAAACATTGTCTTTCAACATAGGCTGCTTTCGCACGATTGCTGCACTACTTTGTGCCCGAAGAATCTGCGCATTGACGGCCTATTATTATAAGTATATAGAAAGAATTATGTGGAAAGGAGTTTGAGTGACGTACCTCTCGAAGCTTTTCAAGTCGTTTGTCTGTGTCATCTTGATTTATTGCGCGGCCAATATCTCGTTGATCCATTCGGTGTCGAGCCGATAACCGAGCGGACCAGGGAGCGTTTTAGGGAGGGGAATGCATACAGTCGGCAACGATGAAGACGGATACAAGGCCTTCCAGCGTGGAGGCAACGTGAGCTTCAAAAATCAAGTCTGGCTGTTTATGTCAAGCTGTGGGCGTGGGCATTAATCGGCGGGGTGGTGTCAACGCTTGGTGGCTTTCGGTGAGCTCCGGGGGTTCCTTATAACCTTGATAAGAGTGGAAAGCCCGCTGATAGCTTTAGTCCGACGCGGCTTTGGTGTGTGGAGGGCAGTGTTGTGGTGTGGTCGAGATGTTCAAAGCGAGAGGGAGCTGAGACAAACAATAATCACAAGGTAACATAAATATTTAGGAATAATATTTAATGGTCCCCAGACATATCGGGAAATGCGACGGCCGAGTGACCAGCACAATCACAATGATGGAGTATTTTTTGGCTTGCGCATGGCTAATTTACGCCCGCTATGAATCAATGAGCACTTCATGTTAAATTTCATCTCCGGAGGGCCTTTTACAGCGGAGGATGCTCGAACGGGGGAGTTTACCCCTTGCCACTGAGCATCCGATAAAAGTCGCGAGGCTAAAGATGGGTAAATTAGAAAGGTAAATGACACGAGGCCCATTGCATTGCGTCGTTAAATGCTTTGGTCATTACCATTCGACGGCTTCTGAATGGCCTGGCTCGGATTGTCCGTTATTGTTCGTTGCTGGAGCGGTTTCAAAAACGGTGTTGCGTCACAGGAGGCAACGCCCGCAAATTAAGCGGGACGACGTCATAGACCTGCCGATCTCTCTCGGCCATAACAAACTCAATTCCATCGGCCTCGCTTGCCCACCACAAAGCATCATTCCGAGGCACGTTGCCACCCGGACCGATCGTCCGTCCGCTTTTCGATGCAGCTTCCTCATGTAACAAACTTGCCAATCAGAGATAACGCATTCGTTGTTGACACAGCTTCGTCTCGCCCATCAACACGCAAAATTGGGCTTGGCTCAGCATCGGAACATGCATGTCATTCCCCTGATCTGATTGGCTAAATTGCCCGCGTGCTCGCAGCCGACTCGCCATGGGGAGGGACTTAAATACAGTGACGATGAAGCAACTTGATCCATAATAAATCGATAAAATGGAAGGATTTAACCCAAGTGATATGTAGCCTTTTCTCTCCCCCCAATTGGGAAGGTGACCCGACGCACAGACCTATAATTCCCGTTGCAGTTCTGATGCTGCTTTTTACACTTTACTTTTTGAGTGGTCCTTACCGGGTTCTACAACAGTGGCATAGTAAATTAGCTGAGGAAATCACATTTACAGATCCTACTCTGTTTGCTTGACTGCAGAGACCGGCTCTCATGATGTCAGGAAATTTCAGCTAAATATAGAAATCATGCGAAGCAGCTAAAACAATGCAATCAGCATTCCTTACGTCGTATTCGCGCTGTAAATACTTTTGCTTGAACGAATACCGTTGTTTTACTGAGCTCGTCACCCCCACTTTTCTAATTTCGACGCAATGTCCTTGGGTTTTCTCGGAAAATTCCTATTTTGGATGGAATGATCGTCATTGGTTCCACGTGCGTTTGCAGCAGTGACAAGCGTCACTCCTAGCCATCAGAGAAGCTAAGTAAGCTAGACAATCATAACATCATGGAAGTCAAACAAAAGCATTCGTTCCTTTCAGCTTATAGCGGCTGCTGCAAGCCATGGCGGGGAAAGGCCCACTCTTGCATTACAGAGAGATCTACCAATCGGTTCGAGTTGCCGCGCGGCGCGTTCGAGGGTAAGAATATGGTATTAACTATATCTCATCGACTCGACCACTCCAATTCGTTAATGATAATACTATGCTTGACTGAGATGAGAATGACAGCCAGAACTTTGGTTGGCTTGAATTCGATCGGAACTGTCGATCTTGGTGTTATGATTTGATCGGTTTGGTTACCAGGGCCATGTCGAACGCTTAGCAACGATGAAGGGGCACCAGGATCAGCGTAGACAGGAGAGGCGATCCATTCCATCAAAGATATCACACTCACGTTTGGGCTCTCGATCGCCTGTGGGTTGCCGGCCGGGGAGTTTAAGCTCGGGTTGCAGGACTGGTGGACTTTAGGGCAAATTAGCGGCGGTTGCTCGCCGATTGCCGGTGGTTGCCCTAATTATGGCGAGGGCAGAAAGCAGTCACAGTTTGTACTTGACCGATCCTCCAGGACGACAACCACCACACATCACCAACTTCAACAACCCAGTCCCGCACCTCAAGGTAACTCCACGCCCACATTCTCCCGTCGCTCGCTTGCGCTAACGTCGCTGTAGGATGGGTATCTCGCGTGATTCTCGTCATAAACGTTCCGCAACCGGTGCTCAACGTGCCTCGTACCGCAAGAAGAGAAAGTTTGAGCTCGGCCGACAGCCCGCCAACACCCGTATCGGCGCCAAGCGTATCCACGAAGTCCGTGTAAGAGGCGGCAACCAGAAGTTCCGAGCATTGAGATTGGACAGCGGAAACTTCAGTTGGCCAAGTGAGGGTGTCTCCAAGAAGACGAGAATCATCGCTGTACAAATCTTTGTTCCCTCGAAAGACTGACCCTGTAGACATCATACCATCCCAGTAACAACGAGTTGGTCCGCACCAATACCCTGACCAAGTCCGCCATTGTGCAGATTGATGCCACTCCCTTCCGCAACCACTTCGAATCCTTCTACGGCACCACGATCGGAAAATCCAAGCGTGCTCGTCAAACTACCACGGACGCCAAAACCGAGACCACTGAGCAAGCCAAGCCTTCCAGGAAAGTAGAGCGCAAGATTGCCTCTCGTCAAGCACAAAGCAAGATCGAGTCTGCAGTAGAATCTCAATTCGCCAACGGTCGTTTATATGCTGTTATCTCTAGCCGACCTGGACAGAGTGGACGGGCTGATGGATATATTCTTGAGGGTGAGGAGTTGGCATTCTACTTGAGAAAGATGACTGCAAGGAAGTAGATTAGGTAGCGCAAGTCTACGTATACGAGGTAACAGAGTTGCATATTCGAATCTCCCATTCTGTCACGGTACGTGACTAGTCAGGCGATACCGTAGCATGTAGCTCGCAGCTCTTGATCATCATCATCATCTCATCTATCTATTCATCATCATATCTTCTTTATCTGCCGGTATCCCTTACATTGGCGCCCCCAGACGCATCCTCAGAGGTTCTCGTAACCACAAGAGGCCGTCAACCAGGATTTCCGGCCTCACCATTACCTGAGGCGGAACTGACCAGTCGTCGTTGGACAAACCATCCTCCATCCTCCATCCTAAACCCATTCTCATCCCCCTCTGGCCGACCTGCCAGCTCCCGATAGCCGACCAGACGGTTTACCAGAGGTTCTTTGAACCACGAGGTACCACCAGCTATTTCCTACTCCACCATCGACTGGAGCCTGGACAGCGACCACGCGTTTACGCAACCTTTCTCATCAATCGTCATCCTCTTATCTCCTTCATCATACGGCCGCCGGTGTCATCCTGTTAGTACATCCATCTCCACCATCGACCGGAGTTTGGACAGCAACACGACATCGTTTCGCATCACATTCTACGGCCTTGTTGACAACGCTACCGGTCCTTCGGCGTCATCAACCGCCGTCTCAAACTCACATCCCGCCCACGCCATCTGCTTCATCTACGCCAACTCCGCCTCTTCCCGTATCACCTGTACCAACTCACTTCCTACCCCACCATCGACAGGAGTCTGGAAAGCCACGCAACCTTCCTCCCATTACCACGCAAACGCAACCACGCAAACGCAACCTTCCTCCCATCCTACGACCTTGTCATCCTCTTCATCAAACCTACCCTCAACGCCTCACATACGCGAGCAGTACCACGCACACACAGCTGTCGCCTTGCATTTGCGCATACACGTCTTACCATCTGCTCCACGCATCTCCTCCTTCATCCCACGATTACACGACAATGACAACCCTTTCGCAGGCCCGCAAACCCATCCAAATCTCTACCGTATTCGAAATTGGTATATTTGAGCTGGATGTCGACGACCCTCTTGATGACCTGGATTTCGTCAAAGTCAATAACCTTTCTGTTTACAGAGATGTCGATGTCTTTTGTCAACACGTCGAGAATGTTATTTCTGTCAGGTCCTGAAACAGTTCGCGACAATCTTCATTTTTGTCTCCGCAGTGCTGCAATCCGCTGGTGGACCATCGAGTTATCAGATATCGACAAGATGGCCATCCGAGGAGATAACTCGACCCAGCTTGTTCAATAGACTACCCGGCTCCAGAGTCGCTTCAGACCTGGCACGGCGCAAGCCGAAAACACTGAACTTTCCTTCAAAATCAGCGCTATCCTCGATGCTCTGGTTGATGGAATCTTGAAACGGAATCCCAGCAATCAGGCACCTGCGCAGGCTGTATTTGAGCCAGATCTCATTGTCGATGAGTGTCATCCTGCTGGAGACGTCTTTGCATCTGTCGACGCCTTTTGTCAACATGCTGAGGTTTGCGATGAGCTCGAACGTCTTCATGTCAACCATCTCCGCCACAACTTCAAGCGTCCTGTCATCTTCCAACGTTGCAAGCGCTTCAAACGTCGCAAGCAAGGCACATTGCAAAAGGAATGCTTCTATTTCGCTATCTATCCCTGTTCGCCGTTGGCTGTTGGTGTCGCGCATCTTCTTCATTTCGACCATCTCCGCTACAACTCCAAGCGTCGCAAGCGTCGCAAACGATGGAGAGCCACATCATTATCGCTGTCATCTTCAACTGTCGCCATCGCTATCAGAAGGAATGGCTCCATTTCGCTATCTATCCCTGCATTTTCTCGTACATCGCTGTCACTGTCATCTCATTGTCTCTATCACTGCCATCGTCGCTGGCTGTCGCCTGATCAACACCAGGATTTCATTGTCGCCATCGCTGTTGCTGATTATTCCCGCTGTTACTTTCGCTGTTGCTGTCATCATCGCTGCTTCGCATGAAGGAGACCTGAGGACAGGTCATTTTGTTCGTTTGGGGGAATGTCACGGTACGTGACTAGTCAGGTGATACCGTAGCATGTAGCTCGCAGCTCTTGATCATCATCATCATCTAATCTATCTATTCATCATCATATCTTCTTTATCTGCCGGCTTCCTTTACACATTCCGACTCTGTTAAAAGCTTCTGGCTACCAAGGCTTGCATCCAAGTTATAATGACTGACCATCATTCGATGTATTTGCATCATTAGCTCGACCCCTATACATGCTGCTATGTGATCCCTGTCCATTTCGTATCTCAATCCTAACGATGACCGGTAACAATATTTATCACCATGCTTTCTCTGGTTATAACTTAACAATGCCAGCCAAAGCTCCCATCAAACTCATACAAGCCATTCTCAGGATGTACATCAACAAAAGACGGTACAGTCCCAGCTTTGTAATATTGTAACAATCGATCCATATCCGCATCATTCAATCGTACCAACTGATCCAAACTATATTTCTGACATACTCCAATCATCCTATAAGATCAGCAACATCAACTGTGCCAATACCATTCCATTCGCTTTGGTCCCTCGGAGGTGCCTGGGGCAATAGATCTTAACTTCCTCCGTAACTTGCCAACATTCTTACACCCATTGCCTGCATTCGTCGGTAAACTCTCCGCAATCTTCAGTCGAATAATATTCGCCAACTTTGGCGCCGCGCCATTCGTACTGATCATAATCTGTAGAGGCCCATCCCTATGCTGACTTCCGAAATAAAAGTCACACTCCTTCGGTACATCCGCTACATTGACAGGGATCTTCTTCTGTTTACACAACTTCCATATCCGGGATGACGCCTCGGGGTCATCAATAGCCGTCAAACACATATCTATCCCCTCCAAATCCGTTTCATCGAATTCTTTGTCTTTGTATATCGTGATTTCACCCTTGTGCACTCGGTGGGCGACTTCCGGCAACAGCCCTGCTCGAGGACAAACAAGAGTGACGAGGGCATCGGCTTCGAGGACGTTGATTATTCGGCCGGCTGCAACATTACCGCCTCCGACGATGAGGACGTTTTTGTTACTGATTTGCCAGGCTAGCATCAACGAGCCGCCGCGGCGGATAGAAGGATATTCTTCTTTGGGCATGATGATGGCTCGGAGAGAGTGGCTGAGTCAATTTGATGGTGACACAGCTAAATAATCCCCACCACAACACTACTGTAAGGTTATTATTGGGCAGCACTGGGCGGCTGCTGGGCCCACGCACGCACGCACGCACGACTCAACGCACGGTGAATTCTGTGTCTGTTTTCGGCCAGTTTCCAGTAACATCCGAAAAGGCGCGGCAAGTGGGAGACTGCTGCTGTACTCAGTGTCACCAGTATAGTAAGTACGACTAGTCCTGCGGTTGTCGGTCGCCGACATTATACTCAAACTCGGACCCTTTTTCCGGCCGTAGCCCGACTCCACACCAACCTTGTCTTATCCTCGTCCCCTGCAATCAACAGAAAATAGCTCCAGCCTGGTCGCCGTCTTCGCTTGATCCG
>Ga0302326_10033033_pt1 | contig 10294 bp, 9 predicted proteins | sample Palsa_T0_3_FD_202264 | JGI IMG/M metagenome (GOLD analysis project Ga0302326, IMG submission 202264) | Peat permafrost microbial communities from Stordalen Mire near Abisko, Sweden - Palsa_T0_3 | ecosystem: Environmental > Terrestrial > Soil > Palsa > Peat permafrost | place: Sweden: Abisko... | reverse complement strand
AGGACCACCGCCAGGCGCTCGGTGCCGACACCGGGATCGACGACCGCGACGAATATCGTGCCTTTTGGCCATAATTCCTCCGCCTGGTAGAGTCGGTAAGCGCCGTCGAAAATGCTCGGATTTTCATGACTCAAATCGGTAATGAGCAGATCCTGAGAGACGCTATACGCGACGCCCTTCATCGCGGCGACGGCCCCATCCTGGGTGCCGAAATCGGTGAGCAGTACCAGCGGGGTGCGCGCGGGCGCGGCTGCTGAAAACAGTGCCAGAGCGATCAGCAGACCGTGCTGCATTCGATTCATAAGCAGAATCCCGCGGTAGAATCCGTATCGATCGATGCATGCAAGTATACCCGCGCTCGCGCCGCCGTCGATGCATCGGGTATTCTGATTCGGCCTGCGCCTTCAAAGGAGATGCCAATGCCCCTGTGGGCGTCCGTGACGCCGATTGCGGCCGCTGTGCTGCTGATCGCCGCACTCGTGTTGCCCGGCAGTCTCGCGCTCGCCGTGATCTGCGTGGCCGCGCTGCTCGGCGCCGTCATCGCCGCGGTACACCACGCCGAGGTGATTGCGCATCGCCTCGGTGAGCCCTTTGGCGCGCTGGTACTGGCGGTATCGGTTACCACCATCGAGGTGGCGCTCATCGTCACGATGATGCTCACGGGCGGCGCGGACCACGCGACGCTACCGCGCGACACGATTTTTTCGGCGATCATGATCATCTTCAACGGCGTGATCGGCCTGTGCATGCTGATTGGAGCGCTGCGTCATCAGGAGCAGGCATTTCGCGTGGTGGGCAACAACGCCGCGCTGGCGACGCTGATCGCATTGACCACGCTGTCGCTGGTGCTGCCGAGCTTTACCACCAGTTCCCCGGGCGCAACCTACACCAGCGCGCAATTGGCCTTCGCCGCACTGGCCTCGCTGGTGCTGTGGGCCACGTTCGTGTTCGTGCAGACGGTGCGTCATCGCGACTATTTCCTGCCACTCGAGGATCCCGCCAACGAGCAGCTGCATGCGGCCCTGCCATCGGTGGCCTTGACCTGGGGCAGCTTTGGCCTGTTGCTGGTTGCACTTACGGCGGTGGTTGGCCTCGCCAAGCTGCTGTCCCCGAGCATCGAGACGGCCGTCGCCGCGGCCGGCGCTCCCAAAGGTACCATCAGCATTGCCATCGCATTGCTGGTGCTGTTGCCCGAAACCACAGCGGCACTGCGCGCGGCGCGGGCGAATCGCCTGCAGACCAGCCTGAACCTTGCCCTGGGATCGGCTCTCGCCAGCATCGGCCTGACGATCCCTGCGGTCGCATTCACTTCCATGCTGATCGGCGTACCGCTGGTACTGGGCCTGGATGCCAAGGACCTGGTACTGCTGCTGCTCACCTTCCTCGTTACATCGATCACGTTCGTATCCGGCCGTGGTCACGTGATGATGGGAGCGGTGCATCTGGTGATCTTCGGCGCCTTCGTGTTCCTGGCACTGGTGCCGTGAACTCGCATGATCGGTCCCATCCGAACGCCGTGCGATGAAGGTGTAATCCAAGGAGCAGCAGCCCCGGAGTCCCGCGATGCAACGCGCGCCCAGCCCTGGGTGCTTGCGGCCACGATCGTGGCTTCCAGCATGGTGTTCATCGATGGCTCGGTCGTCAATGTTGCGCTGCCGTCGATCCAGGCCCATCTGGACGCGCCGGTCAGCCAGGCGCAATGGATCGTCAATGCCTATGTGTTGACGCTCGGAGCCTTGATTCTCGTCGGCGGAGCGGCCGGCGATCGCTTTGGGCGACGCCGCGTGTGCATCGCGGGAATCGTGCTGTTCACCCTGGCCTCGGTGTGGTGCGGATTTGCCCCGAATTCATCGATGCTGATCGCCGCGCGCGCCACCCAAGGCGTCGGTGGCGCCCTGCTGGTACCGAGCAGTCTGGCCATCATCAGTGCATCCTTTCCGCAGCGCCAACGCGGGCGAGCCATAGGCACGTGGGCCGGCGCCTCGGCACTGACAACGGCTTTGGGTCCGGTCGCGGGCGGCTGGCTGGTCGACACGCTCTCATGGCGAGCAATTTTCTTCGTCAATGTGCCGCTCGCGGTCATCGCGTTGCTGCTCACCGTTCGATGGGTGCCGGAAAGCCGCAACGAATCCGCCGCCGGCGTGGACTGGATCGGCGGCGTGCTGGCCGTGGCGGGTCTCGGGCTGCTGGCCTACGGATTGACCGCCGCCTCCGGCGCCGGGTGGACGCAGCTGCCCATCCTCGGATCGCTGCTCGGTGGTGTGTCGATACTGTTCATGCTGCTCTGGTGGGAAGCGCGCGCCGCGGCACCGATGCTGCCCCTGACTTTGTTTCGCTCGCGCACCTTCAGTGGCGCCAACGCGATCACGCTGTTGCTCTATTTTGCATTGACCGGCGTCATGTTCTTTTTGCCGTTCGATCTGATCGACATCCAGGGTTATTCGGCCACGGGCGCAGGCGCGGCATTTCTGCCCCTCAGCCTCATCATGGCCGGCCTGTCGCGCTGGTCCGGCGGCTTGAACGAGCGCTATGGCGCGCGCGCGCTGCTGCTCGTCGGCTCGCTAATCGTCGCGGCCGGCCTGGCGTTATTCGCGGTCCCGGTGCCGGGCGGAACGTACTGGAGCACCGTGTTTCCCGCCATGACGATATTGGGATTGGGCATGGCGCTGAGCGTCGCACCCTTGACCACCACGGTCATGCGCGCGGCCGGGGATCGCTACGCAGGTGCGGCCTCCGGCATTAACAACGTAACCGCTCGCATTGCCGGAATGCTCGCGGTGGCGCTGCTCGGCGCGGTCGCCGTGGGAGTATTCACCATGGCGCTCGATCAGCGTCTGCAGGCCCTGCACGCTCCCGCAGCTGTCCGGCAAGCCTTGCAACCCGAGCTCGAAAAGCTGGCAGAGGCGCAAGTGCCGCCGCAGATGGCTGGCGTGAGCCGGCCGGCACTGCGGCGCGCGCTGAACGATTCATTCGTCTACAGCTTTCGGGTTACCACACTGATCGCGGCGGCCGCAGCGCTCCTGAGCGCCCTGTGCGCGTGGCTGACGATCGATCGAGCCTCGTCGGTTTGAGTGCGCAGCGCCGCTGCTATTCGATGGTGCAGAAACAATATGCGTAGATCGAATTCGACGACGACAGCCGCGCCCAGCGCGCAAGTTCCAGGTCCAGCGGCTTGAGCCGCTGCATCAGTTGCGCCGCGCCGCTCTGCCCGAGGCCAATGCGCTCGAGCACGCGCTCGCCGGTCGAACGCACGTGGAACAGCAGCTGCTGCGCCCAGCTCAGTTCCGGTTCGATGCGCCGTACGCCATAGCCGGCCTTGAGCCCGGCACGCTTGGCGGCTTCCGCCACCGCATCGTCGTAGTTGCCAAGCCGATCCACCAGACCCTGCTGCCTGGCGTCGCCACCCGCCCACACCCGGCCCTGCGCGATGGCATCGATCGCCTCGCGCGTCTTGCCGCGGCCCTTGGCGACGCGGGCAAGAAATTCCTCGTACGCATGATCGACCGTGATCTGGACCAGCCGGCCGGCGTCGGCGGACAGCGGACGATCGAGCTCTGTCGCCCCGGACAGCGGCGTGGTGCCGACACCGTCTACGTTGATACCAAGCTTCGCCAGACTCCGACTGAAGGTCGGGATGCCCGCAAACACCCCGATTGACCCGGTAATCGTATTTGGGCTGGCGATGATCTGGTCCGCGCCGGCGGCAATGTAATAGCCGCCCGAAGCCGCCACGTCACTCATCGAGACCACCACCGGTTTGCCGTCGTGCTTGAGTGCCAGGACTTCACGATAGATCTGCTCGGAAGCCAGCACGCTGCCACCCGGACTGTCGATACGCAGCACCACGGCGCGAATATCGCTGTCCTGGCGCGCTTCGCGCAGCAGCTGCGCGGTCGACTCGCCGCCCACGGTTCCGGGCGGCTGCTTGCCATCGAGGATCTCCCCGCTCGCGACGATGACGCCGACCGCCTGGCCCTTGCCGCGTTGTTTGTCCTCGGCGTGCGTGGCGCGCAGATAATCCGCGACGCCGACCTGCCGGTAGGATTTGCCGGCCGTATCGGCGCCGACCAGATCGACCAGGCGGTCCTCGACTTCCTGCTGCGTTTTCAGACCGCTGACCAGGCCGCTGTCCTTGGCCACCTTGGCGGTATCGCCGCCGGCCGCGGCCACGGTGCTCACATAGCCGTCCGCATACTGCGTGATCGCCTCGGCCTTCAGGCTGCGCGCGTCCGCCACCGCCGTGCGATAACCGCGCCACAGCGCCTGCAGGTAGGCGTCGCTCTCCTCACGATCCTCGGGCGACATGTCGCGGCGCGTGAAGGTCTCGGCGGCACTCTTGAACTTGCCGGCCCGGAACAGATGCATATCGATGTTGAGCTTGTCGAGCGCGTCCTTGAAGAACATGCGATAGCGGTCGTAGCCATCGAGCAGCACGAAGCCGAAGGGATCCAGATACACCTCATCGGCTTGCGCCGCGAGGTAATACTGGCTCTGCAGAAAGTAAGTGCCGTGGGCAATGATCCTCTTGCCGCTGTGCCGGAACGCGCCGATTGCGGCGGCCAGTTCCTCGAGCTTGGCCTGGCCGGCGCCGCCCATGTCATCGGTCTCGATGACCAGCACCAGGATGCGAGGATCGGCGGCGGCGGCGCGTATCGCGGTGGTCAGGTCCCAGAGCAGCGTCTGCGGTACCCCTTCACCCTGCGCCTCATTCAGGGCGCGCTCGATCGGCTCGCCGCTGAGTTGCTCGACGATATCGCCCGAGGGCCGCACGACCAGCGCCGCTTTCTCCGGCAGCCGCGGCGTGGATTGCCGCAACGCCCCGATGACGATCCCGAACAGCGCCAGCAGCAACAGCAGATGCAGGCAACGGCGCAGCACGTCGAGGCCGCGCCAAATGCCGTAGATGAATCTGCCGAAATAATGCATACACTAAAAGGTCTGGTATCCAGCGCGCTACGCGCGCCCTGAGCAACACATCGATGTACGTTGGGCCTCGATCAGAGGCGAATCCTAACGCGCATGGGTTGATATCAGACCTTCTCCTCGATGCGCGCCGCTTTGCCGGCCAGATCGCGCAGATAGTACAGCTTCGCGCGGCGCACGCTGCCGCGGCGCTTGACCGCGATCTCGGTGATGCTCGGGCTGTAGATCGGGAAGGTGCGTTCCACCCCCTCGCCGTGCGAAATCTTGCGCACCGTAAACGAGGAATTGAAGCCGCGGTTGCTGCGCGCGATGACTACCCCCTCATACGCCTGGACGCGCTCGCGATCGCCTTCGACCACCTTGATCTGCACCACGACCGTGTCGCCGGGCTTGAACGCGGGGACCTTGCGGGTCATGCGCTCGGCTTCGAGTGTCTGGATAATATTCATCGTCCTCTCCTCAAGTCTCGCCAGCGCCGTCGCGCTGCTGCTGCAAAAACTCCTCCAACAAGGCCCTGCGCTCGCCATCGAGCGGCGTGCGGCCGATCAAATCCGGCCGGCGCAGCCAGGTGCGGCCGACGCTTTGCCTCTCCCGCCAGCGCTGGATCGCGGCGTGATCGCCGGAACTGAGCACCGCTGGCACCTGGCGGCCCTGGTACACGTCCGGCCGGGTGTAATGCGGCCAGTCCAGCAAACCGTCGCCGAATGACTCGTCGACACTCGAGCGGTCATCACCCAGCGCACCGGGCTGCAGCCGCGCCAGCGCATCGATCAACACCAGCGCCGGCAGCTCGCCACCTGACACCACATAATCGCCGATCGAGACTTCCTGGTCGACTTCGAGCTCGAGCACGCGCTCGTCAACGCCCTCGTAGCGCCCGGCGATCAGCACCATTCCGGGCAGGCTCGCGAGCCGCACTACGCGCGCCTGCGTCAGCAGCTGCCCCTGTGGCGACAGCGCGATGCGCGCACTGCCCGCCGGCAGCCGCCGCCGGGCCGCCGCGATCGCCGCGCACAATGGCTCGGGCTTCAACACCATCCCCGGGCCACCGCCGTACGGCCGGTCATCGACCGTGCGGTGCACGTCCCGGGTATGTGCGCGCGGATCTTCCGTGCCGACGCTCAGCAGGCCCCGCTCCAGCGCCCGGCCGAGCACGCCGTGGCGCAGCGCCTGCTCGATCAGAGCCGGAAACAGCGTGACGACCTCGATGCGCACGCCTAAAACTCCGCCGGCCAGTCAACCTCGATCTCGCGCAGGGCAAGGTCCACGCGCTTCAAATGCGGTGCGGTCGCCGGCAGCCAGCGCTCGCGCTCATCTCCGGCCTTCACCACCATCAACACGCCGGCGGGCGCCTCGAGGAAGTGCTGCAAAATGCCCAGCAGCGCGCCCTCGGTATTGCGCACCGCGAAACCTTCCAGGTCCTCGCGGTAGTACTCGCCCTGCCCGGCGGACGGTAACTCGACGCGCTCGATCAGGATCTCGCAGTCGCGCAGGCTGGCCGCGGCGTCGCGATCGGCCACGCCCTCGAGCTCTACGCGCATCGCGTGCCCATCCCAGTGCGCCTGCACAACGTCGTACGTACCCTCGCCCCCGTCGGGCCGGCGCAGGCGCCAGCGGCGATGCTGCAGCAGCGACTGCGGCGGATCGGCATACGACCAGACCTTTACTCCGCCGCGCACCCCGTGCGGCGCAAGGATGCGCCCGAGTACGAAATAGCGGCTCAGGCAGCCGCGGCCTGCTGGCTGATGTCCTTGCGGTAGCCGGAAACGAGCTGACGCACCCGGTCAGACTCGTGCGCGCCGATCTTGAGCCAATGATCGATGCGCTCCAGATCGAGCTTGAGGCGCGTGTCCTTGCCGCGAGCCACCGGGTTGAAATAACCCACCTGCTCAAGGCTCGAGCCGCCCTGACGCTTGCGGCTATCGGTCACCACGACGTGATAAAAAGGCTGGTTCTTTGCGCCGCGGCGCGTCAAACGAATTGTGACCATAAGTGAACTTCAGTAGGGGCCCAAAAAAGAGCGCGGATTCTACGCAAATTTGCCGCAGGAAGAAAGGCTTATGCGGCCAGTACGGGATTGAAGGCGGCGGCAGGCCGCGGCCAGAGGCCAGCCCGGCACCCACCCGGCACCGGCCTAACGTCGCCGTGGCACGCCGGGAGGGACAGCGCCCTTGAGACCCGATATCAGGCGGCCGAGTTTACCGCCCTTCAAGCCCTTCATACCCTTCATGAGCCGCTGCATGTCCATGAATTGCTTCAGTAGACGGTTGACGTCCTGGACCTGCACTCCGGCGCCGGCCGCAATGCGCCGCCGGCGCGAGCCGTCGATGATGCCGGACTGCCGGCGCTCCTGGGCCGTCATGGAATCGATGATCGCCATCTGGCGCCGCAGTTCCACGTCCGCCTGGTCGCCCTTCATGGCCGCGCGGCCGGCCAGTTGCGAGGGCAGCTTGTCCATGACCGCCGCCAGGCCGCCGAGCTTGCGGACCTGTTCCAGCTGTGAACGCAGATCGATCAGGCTGAATCCCTTGCCCTGCACCACCTTGCGCGCGAGCTTTTCGGCCTGGCCGACGTCGACCTTGCGTTGGACTTCCTCGACCAGAGCCACCACGTCGCCCATGCCGAGGATGCGCGACGCCATGCGTTCCGGATCGAACGGCTGCAGGGCTTCGACCTTCTCGCCCACCCCGAGAAAGACGATCGGCTTGCCGGTCACGTAGCGCACCGACAGTGCGGCGCCGCCGCGGGCATCGCCGTCGGCCTTGGTCAGAATGATGCCGGTCAGATCCAGGGCGGCGCCGAAAGCGCGCGCAGCATTGACGGCATCCTGACCCGCCATGGCATCGACCACGAACAGGCGTTGGTGCGCCGTCACGGCCCGATCGATGGCTCGCATCTCCTCCATGAGTTCGGCATCGATATGCAGCCGCCCGGCGGTGTCGATGATCAGGGTGTCATACACACCGCGACGCGCCGCCTCGAGCGCCGCGAGCGCGATCCCCGCCGGCTGCTCGCCCGCCGCGCTCGGAAAGAAGCCGGCGCCGACGCTCTCGGTCAGGCGCTGCAGCTGCAGGATGGCCGCCGGCCGGCGCACGTCCGTGCTCACCAGCAGCACCCGCCGGCGCTGTTCCTGCTGCAGCCAGCGCGCCAGCTTGGCCGCCGTGGTGGTCTTGCCCGCCCCCTGCAGACCGGCGAGCAGCACCACTTGCGGCGGCTGCACGTTGAAGGCAAAACCGGCCTGCGATTGGCCCAGCACCGCGGTCAATTCGCGATGCAGGATGCCGATGAAAGCCTGGCCCGGCGTCAGGCTGCTCGCGACCTCGGCGCCCAATGCCTGCGTTCTGACGCCGTCGATGAAACTTTTGACGACCGGCAGCGCAACGTCGGCTTCCAGCAGCGCCATGCGCACTTCGCGCAGCGTTTCCGCCACATTCTCATCGGTCACCCGGCCGCGGCCGCGCAGGGTTTGTACGGCGCGGCCGAGGCGCTCGGTCAACTTATCGAACATGGTGGGACTGCGGCGGAACCGCCCTATACAGCTGTCAGGCTACCGATTATAAGAGACAGCGTGGATAAAGCGCCGACGATCGTCCTGGTTGTGATCCTGCTCGCGCTGCTGCTGGTGATTGCCTTCTCCTCGGGCACCGAAGTCGCGATGCTGTCGGTGAATCGATACCGCATTCGCCATCGCGCCAACAACGGGGAGCTGCGGGCGCGCTTGCTGGAGCGACTGCTGGCACAGCCGGATCGCTGGCTCGGCGCCAATCTGGTCATCCTGGCGCTCGCCAGCGTCGCCGCATCGACAGTGGCGACACTGCTGGCACTGCGTACCGGGGAACGGCACGCACTGGCGATCATGATGGTGCTGCTGACACTGGTCGTGGTCGTGTTCTGCGAGCTGGCGCCGAAGATCTTCGCCGCGGCGCGCGCCGAGAGCGTCGCGCTGAGCTGCGCGCTGGTGTACCGCATGCTGCTGTGGATCACCTGGCCCATCATCTGGCTCGCAAACTACATTGCACGAGGCTTTCTGCGCCTGTTCGGCGTGCGGCGCGGCAGCTCCGCCAATAACGCGCTGTCGGCCGATGAGCTGCGCACCGTGGTCACCGAAGCCGGCGTGCTGATTCCGCAACGCCACCGGCAGATGCTGCTGTCGATCCTCGATCTGGAGCGCGTCACGGTCAACGACATCATGATCCCGCGGCAGGAGATCTCCGCCATCGACATCTCGGTGAGCTGGGACGACATTCTGGACCGCTTGCGCCAAACCCCGCATTCGCGCTTGCCGGTCTACGACGGCGAGCTCGACAACCTGATCGGCATCCTGCATATGAAGCGCGTCGCGCAGGAGCTCGCCCGCGGCACGCTGTCGCGCGAGCGGCTGGCCGAGATCTCGGCCGCGCGCGAACCCTACTTCGTTCCGGAAGGCACGCCGCTGACGCAGCAGCTCGCGCAGTTTCAGCGCACGCGCCGCCGCCTGGCCTTCGTCGTCAACGAGTACGGCGATATCGCCGGCCTGGTGACGCTCGAGGACATCCTGGAGGAAATCGTCGGCGAGTTCACCAGCGATCCGGCCACCGTGACGCACAAGGACGTACAGCGCGATGCCGCGGGCAACTGGCTAGTGAATGCCAGCGCGACCATCCGGGCGCTCAATCGCGCGCTCGGCTGGCAGCTGCCGGAGCTCGGTCCGCGCACGCTCAATGGCCTGTTACTGGAAAAGCTCGAGACCATTCCGACACCGGGCACCGCGCTGCGCATCGGCAACTATGATTTCGAAGTGCTGCAGATCGCCGACAACGCCATTCGCACGGTGCGGGTGCGCGCCATACCGGCGCCCGAGGCCACCAGCGCCTGAAGCGGCCGTCAGGTTTCCGCGAAAGCCGCGGCCAGCGCCTCGGCGAGGCTCGCGACCGGCTGCAATGCAACCCCGGCGGGCGGGCTGCGCGGCAGGTTGTCACGCGGCAGAATGACGCGCGTGTAGCCGAGCTTGACCAGCTCACGCAGCCGCTCCTCGCCATGCGCCACCGGGCGCACTTCCCCGGTCAGCCCGAGCTCGCCGAACACCACCGGCGAGCCGGACAAGGCGCGGCCGCGCAGGCTCGAGGCGAGCGCCAGTGCCAGCGGCAGGTCGGTCGAGGTCTCGGTGATCTCGATGCCGCCGACCAGGTTGACGAACACGTCGTAGTCCGCGAGTGGCAGCTCGGCGTGACGGCTCAGGATCGCCAGCAACATCGATACTCGATTGACGTCCACGCCCTGGGCGATACGGCGCGGGGCGCCGAAGCGACCTCGATCGACCAGTGCCTGCACTTCGATCAGCAGCGGCCGTCCGCCGTCGCGAGCTACCATCACCACGCTGCCTGGCACCGGC
>Ga0302326_10033031_pt1 | contig 10294 bp, 6 predicted proteins | sample Palsa_T0_3_FD_202264 | JGI IMG/M metagenome (GOLD analysis project Ga0302326, IMG submission 202264) | Peat permafrost microbial communities from Stordalen Mire near Abisko, Sweden - Palsa_T0_3 | ecosystem: Environmental > Terrestrial > Soil > Palsa > Peat permafrost | place: Sweden: Abisko... | reverse complement strand
GGGACTGGCGGAATCCACCATCGATTACTATCAAGGAGCCGGTTCTAGGGGTCCACGACCTCATATTCAAGGTCGACAACCTCGATCCCACTAACATCACCTGTCCCGATGTGCAAAACGGCGCGTGCACGATTACCGGCGATCTGTCCAACCGGCTTATTCAATCCTGGCTGCGTGCCCAAACTGTGATCCTCAGGCTGACGGCCTACAACGGCACTCCTTACGACTTCACTTACGACATGCGCGAATTCTCGCCTGCAATGACGGATTTCCTTCAGCAACTGCAGAAATTTGGTTGAGCGGACGATCGAACCGCAAGATTCGCGCCGACCCCGCCGGGTGAATGAAAATTGAGTCCTCATTCGGCCTCATCGGCGTGCGTCAGCGTCGTCCGGCCAGTTCCTTCAGCCGTAGCGTCATTGGCGAGGCGGGATCGGCGAGCGGGGCAATTGCGGTAAAATGATTGGCCTCGGGGACCGTCGCAAACTGCGTCGCAACGCCGGCCGTACGCCAGGCATCGACAATGGCGTGGCTCTGGCGAAAATATTCCGCGCTTTCGTTGGCCCCGACGACGGCATCGAGGCTGCCTTGCGCGGGCGGTTTCCAGAACAGCGGGCTCGCTGCCTTCGCCGTGGCATCGTCGAGTTTCAGTGCGTTGTTGATGGAGGTCTTGACCAGCGGAGGAAGATCGAACAGCCCCGAGATGGTGTAGGCAGCCGTGACCAGCGCCCGCGGAAGCGCCGTATCGATGGCGCGCCAGTCGGTCGCCAGCAGGCAAGCGGCAAGATGGCCGCCGGCGGAATGGCCGCTGACAACCAGCGGCCGCCCCAGTCGCGCCAGTTGCCGCGATGCGCTGCGCATCTGCCGGATGATCTCGTCGATGGAAACCTGCGGGCAGAGGTCGTAGCTCGGTATCGCGACGTCGACGCCATGGGCATTCAACCCGCGCGCCATATGGCTAAACGATGAACCATCCAGCGCCTGCCAGTATCCGCCATGAATGAAAACGACGATCGGGCCCTCGCCATCGCCGGAGAAAAAATCAATCGTGTGGCGCGCGCCCGGGCCGTAAGATATCGCGCGCCATCGGCCCTGATGCGCCTCGCGATAGGCTTTGGCGTCGCGCGCCCACCCCGCCATCAGCGCGGGGTTTTCCGGAACCCGCGCACGGTTATTGTATTCGACCTCGTAGTCTACGACCACGCTCATTTACACCGCGCGTTGGCTCGTGGCTTTCTGCGCCGAAGTTTTGGTCTTGGCCAACAGACGCATCAGTTCGCGGACATCTTTCGGGGCCAGATCCCCGAAAATGTCCGATATCCATAACTGGTGCTCCTCCGCCATCTTGCGAAACTCGGCGCGGCCTATCTTGGTCAGCCGGATCACCTGGACGCGGCGATCGGAGTCCGAGGTGCGCCGGTCGAGGTGGCCGGATTCGACCAGCCGCTCGACCAGCCCGGTAACGTTGCCGTTCGAGACCATCATCCGCTTGGAGACATCCGACAGCGTCATTCCCTCCGGCACCTTGTCGAGCTGGGCCATCAGGTCGAACCGAGGCAGGGTGACGTCGAAGCGTTCGCGTAGCCGGCTGCGGACCTCGCCCTCGATCAGGGTGGTGCAGGTTAAAAGCCGCAGCCACAATCTGAGCTCGTCACCGTGGTCCTCCGGGAGTTCGACGGCCTTGGTCTCGGAATCCAGATTCATGGGCGCGATCTTGACTGCTTTGGACCGGAAGCTTTGACCTTCAAATAATTCGGCATCGGCTGCAAGTCAAAACGCCGCCAGTTGCGACTTCGCTTGTTCATTTCTTTAGGGTTCAAGCAATTGGCGCGCGGCTTGCATGCTGCGGACCGTTGATCTGCGATAACAGGCCTTGTGCTTGCGGCGGTCGCCATCGTCGGAATAAGCTGGTTGCAAGGTTCTGATGGTTCGACGCGCCTTTCGCCGACCGGAGGAGAAGTCATGAAGCAGTTTTTGAGGTTGACTGGCCTTGCGGTTTTGCTGTGGGTTGCGACTGGTTCGGCCGAGGCGCAGGACAAGATCAAGATCGGCGTGATCGTAACGCTATCCGGCCCCGCGGCGGTGCTCGGCCAGCAGGCCCGCGACGGTTTTGCGCTTGCCATCAAGGACCTCGGCGGCAAGATGGCGGGCAAGGACGTCGAGGTCACTGTCGTTGACGACGAACTCAAGCCCGACGTCGCCGTGACCAAAGTCAGGGGCCTGCTGGAGCGCGACAACGTCGATTTCGTGGTCGGGCCGATCTTCTCCAACATCCTGCAGGCGATCCACAAGCCGGTGGTGGACAACAAGACCTTCCTGATCAGCCCGAACGCCGGCCCGTCCAGCTATGCCGGCAAGGAATGCAGCCCGTTTTTTTACGTGACCTCCTACCAGAACGACCAGGTCCACGAAATCCTCGGCAAGGTCGCGCAGGATCGCGGCTACAAGCGCGTCTATGTGATGGTGCCGAACTATCAGGCCGGCAAGGATTCGGTCGCCGGATTCAAGCTCGCCTACAAGGGAGAGATCGTCGGCGAAACCTACATGCCGCTGGGCTCGCTGGATTTCCAGCCCGAACTGACCAAGATCGCCTCGCTCAAGCCTGACGCCGTGTTCACCTTCATGCCGGGCGGCATGGGCGTCAATCTCGTCAAACAGTTCAAGCAGGCCGGTCTCGCCGATTCCATTCCCGTGCTTTCGGCATTCACCGTCGATGAATCGACCTTGCCGGCGCAGCAGGATGCCGCGGTCGGCATGTTCGGCGGTGCGAACTGGGCGCCCAATCTCGACAATCCCCAGAACAAGAAATTCGTGGCCAGCTATGAAGCCGCCTATAACGCCGTGCCGGCGACCTACGCCTTCCAGGCCTACGATACCGCGATGCTGATCGACAGCGCGGTCAGGGCGGTCAAGGGCGACCTCTCCAACAAGGACGCGGTGGCCGCCGCCCTGAAGAAGGCCGACTTCACCTCGCTGCGCGGCGGCTTCAAGTTCAATGCCAACGGTTATCCGATCCAGGATTTTTATCTCACCAAGGTCGCCAAGCGCCCCGACGGTAAATACCAGACCGAGATCGTGCAGAAGGTGTTTGAGAATTACGGCGATCGCTACGCCAAGGATTGCACGCCGGGCAACTAGCTGACGCCGACGACACAGAAAAAAGGGAAGGAAACGCGATGAAAACCGAGTTAGTCGGGATCACCCGCGCCAATGAGGGCTTGCAGGGTATTTCATGGAACATCCTCGGCCAGACCTATGTGCCGAAGAACGTCACCGAACATTCCTTCTCATGGCACGCGACCTTCCCGCCCGGCACGTTCGTGCCGCCGCATATCCATCCCGACCAGGATGAATATCTCTACATCCTCGAAGGCAAGCTCGACTTCATGCTCAACGGCGCCGACGCGCAGGCCGCGCCGGGCGATCTGGTGCGTCTCGCCATGGGCATTCCGCACGGCATCTTCAATAAATCCGGCCAGGTGGCCAAAGCGCTGTTCTGGGTGTCGCCGAGCAAAAAACTCTACGATCTGTTCTGGGCCATCCACAATCTGAAAGAGCAGACGCCGGATGTCGTGGTGGCGCTGGCCGCCGAACACAACGTCCACTTCCTGCCGCCGCCGCCGGCGTGAGGGCGCATCGACCTCTCAACTCGCCGTCCCGGCCTTGAGCCGGGACGACGTGGATTCCATCTGCCAGCTACACCCTCACCGCCGCCTAATGGACCGGTTCAACCGACAACGCTGTAGGCGGTGGAGGAGGCGCCGATATCATGCCAGCCGGTGTTGACCCCGTTGGCGATCGCGTAGAAGCCGGTGTCACCGGTGGTGAGGTTCCGGAACAGGACATCTTCGGTGCCGTTGCCGGTGAAGTCACCGACGCCAATGACGCTATAGGCCGTCGAGGACGCGCCGATGTCGTGCCAGCCGGTATTGACGCCGTTGCTGATCGCGTAAAAGCCGGTGTCGCCGGTGCTGTTGTTGCGATAGAGAATGTCGTCGGTCCCGCTGCCCATGAAATCGCCGACCCCGACAACGCTGTAGGCGGTCGAAGATGCGCCGATATCGCGCCAACCGGTATTGACGCCGTTGACGATCTCGTAGAACCCGGTATCGCCGGTGGTGTTGCTCCGATACAGGATATCGTCGGTGCCATTGCCGGTGAAATCGCCGACCCCGACAACGCTGTAGGCGGTTGACGACGCGCCGATATCGTGCCAGCCGATATTGACGCCGTTGCTGATCGCGTAAAAGCCGGTGTCGCCACCGCTGTTGTTGTTGCGGTAGAGGACGTCGTCGGTCCCGTTGCCCATGAAATCGCCGACCCCGACAACGCTGTAGGCGGTCGAAGACGCGCCGAAGTCGTGCCAGCCGGTATTGACGCCGTTGACGATCGCGTAAAAGCCGGTGTCGCCACCGCTTTTGTTGCGGTAGAGGATATCGGCGGTCCCCGTGCCCATGAAATCGCCGACGCCAACAACGCTGTAGGCGGTCGAAGATGCGCCGATATCCTGCCAGCCGGTACTGACGCCGTTGCTGATTACGTAAAAGCCGGTGTCGCCACCGCTGTTGTTGCGGTAGAGGATATCGGACGTACCGGTGTGTTTGAAGTCGTCCGGAGCCGCCGGCAACGCCATGGTGCTATCGGAAAACTGCAGCAAATCGATCGAGGTGAGCGTATCGGTACCGTTCGCGCCGGACACCGTCGTCGTCAGACCCGAACGCGTTACCGTGTAGCTCGATCGATTGCCGGAAAAGACTGCTGTATCGAAGCCGACGCCGCCATTGAAGGTGTCGTTGCCGGCGCCACCAAACAAGGTCGTGTTGCCAGATCCCGCATTCAGTGTGTCGGATCCGCTCCCGCCAACGATAACATCGCTGTTGGTAGCAACGGGATTGCCATTCAGGGTGAAGCCTACAGGATTGGCGACATTGACATTCAACCGGGACGCCGTTTGGGTCAGCAACGCGGTGATCGCGGCTGTCACGGGCTGCAGGAACGTGACCACTCCGGTGTCGGAATTAAGCTGCCAGTAGATCGTCGGAATCGGACTGGCCAGAGGCAGTGCGGCCAGAGCTGGAGCATTGTTGGTCGCAGCGGCATAAAGCGCAGCGTTGCTCACTCCCGGCTCCGCCACCGAGGTCAGCGCATTGGTCACGGACGCCACGATGAAGCTGCCGTCGCTATAGGTCGAATAATAGTCCGTTGTCAGCGAACCCAACACGCCGAGTTCAGGTTCCAGCCCGCCGGCGATGATGACCCCGGCGGTATTGCCCGCGGCGTTCGTCACTTCTCCGGGCAACCCTGAAGCGAGCAGCGTCGAGAGGTTGGTGGTGGGATTGGTCGTGGTCGGAGTGGGTATCGGCGTTGGCGTTGGGAGAGGATTGCCGATAATAGGGTTCCCGTGGACGAGATTGGGATTCAGCGCGTTGTTCGACTGCGCGGCGTTCGCTTCCGCCTGAAGTGCGTTGATGGCGTCCTGTTCGGTGAGAGAAAACGGATTCTCGAATACACCCGGCGTGTTGGCGATCGTACTCTCGGCCGTGCCCGTGACGGTGCTGGACTCGGCGGTGACATTCTTGTCGATCGCCGATATCAGGCCGGCCGGCAACGCCGGGGTGAACTGCCCGGCCAATATTTCGGCTTGGGCCGCATTTAGCTGCGGCACCGCCGTTGACAGGCCGGACTGAAACGACGTCACCGGAGTGGATTGAGAGTTGTCGGTGATCGTGGCCGTATAGGTCTGGCTGCTCACACCACTTGGCAGCTTGTCGCCGTCGCCGGAAAACGAATCGATGACGAGATTGAACTGGAGATTGCCGCCCTCCGAATTACCGTTGATCGTAATCGGGATGGTAAAGGTCGGCGACGAGTTGGCCGCGAGCGTCAGCACGGCATCGCCGTTCACATCCTGCACAGGTGGCGCGACGTAATCCGTGCCCGACTTGGTGTTGCCGATCGGAGTAACGTGATATCGGATCGTGATCGGTCCATGCAGGGCATCGTTATCGAGACCGGTCAGGCTGAACGTAAATTGTATGGTCGCCGTCTGCCCGGGCGCCGGTCTTGCCACCGAGGCAGCCTGCGGATTTTCCCAGACGATCGTGGGGTAGGTGGTATCCACGGTGACCTGCACCGACGTGTTGCCGCCCTGCCCGTCGGTCGCGGTATAGGTAAAGGTGTCCGATCCCTGGTACGTCGTACTCGACGAGACGTATTGGATCTCCTGCTTGCCGCCGACGGTCACGATACTGGCAGTGCCGTGCTGACCATTGGTCACCGACCCGGCCGCAATGCTGACAGTGTTTCCGTCCGGGTCCGAGACGTTCTGCAGAACGTTGATATCCGTCGTCGTTCCCGGAAAAATCGTGGCAACCGTCGCCGTGTTGACCTGGGGCGGGTGGTTCACAGGCGGGGGCACAACCTCGACGGTGAAATTGGCGTAGTTCGAGACGCGGCCGGCGCTGTCGATGATGTTGTATTGAAAGGTGTCCTCGCCGCTCGTGAAGCCGGCGTCCGGGGTGTACTGAATGCTGGTGTGGTCGGCACTCTCCACAATCGTCCCGTGCGTGGTAGTCGTCGGGACGACGTTGAGGTGGATAGGCAGTCCGGCCGGATCGTAGTCGGGCATCCCATCGAAGCCGTTCGCCTGCATGGGATATATCGTGATGGTATTGCTGCCGGTCGCCTGCAGTTGCAGGACGGTCTGGCCAACGTTAGCGACCGGGTTGGCCGGCGTCGGTGTTGGCGTCGGAGTAGGCGTCGGCGTGGGTGTTGGTGTCGGCGTGGGTGTCGGAGTAGGCGTTGGACTTGACGAGCTCATGTACAACGTAAAATTCTGTTGCAGCGGATCGCCGAATCCATAGACCTGAACAATCAGGTACCCGGTACCGGAGGTTATATTTCCGCCCGCGGCGCCCTGCTGAAATCCTCCTTCCGATTCGGCACTCAGCGTAGTTACGTATTGCTTGCTGATCGTTTGCGCCGAACTGCCATCACCTTCGTAATCGAAGTTTTGACCACCATATGCGCCATAACTGTTCACATAAGTGGACGTTGCAAATCGGTATTCGAACTGAAGGTCCTCGACATCCGTGCCGCTCACATAAAACTTAATGTTGTCGGCGTAGGCGACGGGTATCACGAAGTAGCTGCTGGTTTTGCTCTCCGTGACGTAGCCGGTAAACGTCGAGGTCTCGGCCATCATCGGAAAGCTGGTAAGCGTCGTTGGGTCTCCGGATTCGTTGTAACTGGTGCTGGCCATGTTGCTCGCTCGAACCTGTAAATTCTGGGCAAAATCCCTGCTTGGCGAGGAATCACCTCGCCGATGCATCACGATTTTGCTGGGTTATTTTCGTTTAATCTGATCCGCCCACAAAAAATCTGCTTGGTTTTTTTACTACTTCGCGTTGCCCAAGAATTTCTCCGAATAATTGCAAGAACGACTCGGGACTACCCCAATTTGGGTAATCGAACATCATGACTTGAACTATATTTGGCTTTTACATATCGAGCAATATTCATGCCCCGCGAAAGTCGAAATCGCGTTGTACCGGCACTATTATACCTGAACTATACTCTCTGAAGATGCGCTCATTAAATATCACATGCTCAGCTTGTCGGAAAATCGCGATAGCCGTCATTCGGCCAGCGGAAATTGGTGTAGGTCACGGTGACGCTAAAATCGATCGACCTCACCTGATGCCACCACGCCAACGGCATGAAAATCATTTCACCGGGCATCAAGGTCACGACGGTGTATCGTAACCCGGCCAGGCGCGGAAATCTGGATACGGTTAACCCCGGACCTTCAAGATCGGCGATCTCGCTGAATACATGCAGATGGTTGTAGAGTCTGCTCACCTCCGAAGCCGGCAACACCAGGAGCCGCTTTCTCCCAACCACCTGGGCGATCAGATTGTTCGTCAGATCATGATGCAGCGACGTCAGCGTTCCGGCCGGACCAATCCACATCATGCCGTTGGGCTGCTCGACTTCCCGGGTCAGATATTTGTCTGGGAATCCCATGTCTGCATGCAGCGGTCGCAGCGCCTCGCTGTTGCGGACTGAATTATAGGCGGTGAGATAGGCATCGTTTCCATTGCCGGGGCGCAGCAAGAGATCGATGAACCGATCGAATGGCATCTCGCGGCGATGGGCGTCCTTGTGGATTTCAAACTGGCCGTTCTTGTTGCGATCGCCTTGAAACTCGATTGTCTTTGAGCCCACGGATTTGCTGAGATATTCGGGAGTCCACTTCGCAAGCGCCGGCCATTCGAACATCTCCCCGGTCAGGATGACCGGACGATTGGCCGCGTAGTACCGCTCGAGGAATTCTTCGCTGCCAAGCCCGGCCCGTCGTTCGATTTCCGCACCGTGCGGCGCAAGACCGCGCGTCCGCTCCAGCGTCTGAAGCAGCCATTCGCGTTTCCGAAGATCAAGAAGCGTTCGGGAGTTCGGACCTTGTTCGGAAACCGGGGCTTGCTTGGGAACGGGTGCCGTGACGGGGACAACCGTTTCCTGGCCCACGTTGACGGCAATCGGAGTTGCGACTTCGGTTGGCCAGGAAATAGCCGATTCGTCGAACGGCTTTATTCGAAGCTTGGTACGGTGATCGCCGACCGCCTCTTTCTCGCTCATATCGACGCCACGATAATAATGCTTTTGCCATTTATCCGCGGCGGTCTTCGGCGGCGCCTTGCTCACCCGATCGACGAACTCATTGCGCCCTTTGCTCCACGCCTGGAAACGCCCCAACAGGTCGGGTTCCGCCTCGATCGGAGCGAAGACGGGCTTCACCTCTTCGAGTGCGGCGCGTTGTAGCGGAAACAGAAAGCAGATTGCTTCACCCGCCTCGAAACGAATCCAGTGATTAGGCCGGGTAAATCGCCAATTCATGGTGAAGGTGAACGGCGACCAGTCAGTCTCCACCACGCCGGTCAGCGGATAGATGCCGTCTTTGGGCTGGTTCGGCGAACCGCCAACCCACAAATTCCAGCCAGGTGGCGTACGAAAAATGCCGGGAATATGAAAGGTGACGATGCCTTGCCCGAAAAGCGAGGTAGCTGCGCTGGCGACCGGTCCGTTGCCTTGAGGCCGGATCGTAACGGCGCCGACATCGGCATGCCCGTTCCAGCACGCATCGAACGCGCACGGATTCAGCAGTTCCCAACCATGTGAATTGGCAATGTTGAGCGGCAGACACCGATAGGCAAACGACTCCGGCGCCTTGTCCATCCAGTCGCGCTTGGCCGATGCCGGCCGGATCAGCGGCCGCCAGCCCTCGTGCAAATAACAAATCAGATCCATTGGACTCGCATAATCGAAAAAATTGGTGGTCGAGCCATCACTTCTCGCGGTGAGGGTCGATTGTCATTATACAATACAGTTTAACGGGTCAGCATACAGTTTAGCCAGTCGCACCTCAAAGCTCCGGACTGTCCATCTGTCAGCTACTGAGCAAACACGGACAGTCGGCTCCCTCTCCCGCTGGCGGGGGGCTGCCACCGCGAATCATACTGTTCGTCCGGATGCTACGCCCGCACCGCCGCTAGTCCCGGCCCGGTCGCCGCGAATCCCGCCTTGGTGGCATAGCCGCGCACGATGGCTTCGCGCTGGGTGTGGCTCAGCACCGCCTCGATATCGGTAAAACCATCGGGCGCCAGTTGCTCGACGGCGTCGATCACCTGCTCCGGGCCACCTCGGCGGTTGGAGCGCACGATCTCGGCGGTCATCGGCAGCCGCTTCTGCTCGTAGCCGACCAATGCCTGGCGCGGATGCTCCGAGCGGACGAGCGCATCGGCCAGCGCGCGGGCATCGAGGATCGCCTGCGATGCGCCGTTGGAGCCGACCGGATACATGGGATGCGCGGCGTCGCCGAGCAGCGTGACGCGTCCAGAACTCCAATACGGCAGCGGATCGCGGTCACAGCACGGGTATTCGTAGAATTCGGGCGTAGCCGCAATCAGGCCGCGCACGTCGACATGCGGCACCGAAAACCGCGCCACATACGGCATCAGTTCTTCCGGCTTGCCGAGCCACGACCAGTCCTCGCGGCGCGACGGCGGCGTGTTGCCATCGCTGACCTTCACCAGCACAGCCCAGTTGGTCAGCCGGCTCCCCTCGCTCGATCCTTCCGCGATCGGATAGACCACCACCTTGGCATGCAGACCGCCGGCGACGATCATCGAACGCCCGGTCAGGAATTTCGGCCAGTCGCGCGCGCCGCGCCACAGCATCAGGCCGTTCCAGCACGGCGGCCCCTCGTCTGGAAACAGCGTCTCGCGCACCCGCGAAT
>Ga0302326_10033029_pt1 | contig 10294 bp, 6 predicted proteins | sample Palsa_T0_3_FD_202264 | JGI IMG/M metagenome (GOLD analysis project Ga0302326, IMG submission 202264) | Peat permafrost microbial communities from Stordalen Mire near Abisko, Sweden - Palsa_T0_3 | ecosystem: Environmental > Terrestrial > Soil > Palsa > Peat permafrost | place: Sweden: Abisko... | reverse complement strand
CTTGAGCATCAGATGCAGCACGATAGACAGGGTCATCACCACCGCGCTGGCGATGAAGATCCGGTTCAAGCCGTGAATCAGCGCATTGCGTACGTTTCCAAGAAGCGTTTGCAACAGTACCAGACCGCCAGGATACCGGGCAAATGCTGCCCTCAGCTGCGGCATCATCGGCCCTAGCATCAGCGGATTCGAGAAAGCGTTCAGCGCGGCTTGCGGCGTCCCGGGAGGAACTCCGGCATTGAAATCGCGGTGGAACTTCGTCAGCAGAATGCTGCCGAACACTGCTACTCCGACCGTGCTGCCGATCGACCGGAAAAAGGCAGTGGACGCGGTGGCAGCTCCCATGTGTTCCCGCGGCGCGGCGTTTTGCACCGCAACGGTGTAGACCGGCTGAAGCAGACCCATCCCCATTCCCGCGATCACCATGCCAAACACTACATACAAGCGCGTGGTGTTGCCGTCCATGCGGGCGAACAGAATCATTCCGATGGCAACAAGAATAGAGCCCGCCATGGCAGACGGTTTATAACTCTGGATACGTGCATTCAACTGGCCCGTGACGATGCTGCCGACCACGGCCCCCATCATCAGCGGCGTGAGCAGATTGCCGGACTGAGTTGCGGAAACACCCAGCACTCCCTGCATGAACAAGGGCAGGTAGATGATCACTCCGAACATTCCCATGCCCAGGATGAACACCGCGAGGGAACAGGTACTGATGACCGGATTGCGAAACAGCGTGAGGGGGATGAGCGGTTCCGACGCTTTGGTTTCGGAGTAGAGAAACGCCGCCAGCATCGCCGCCGCAAAAGCCAGCAGCGATTCCACGCGCGGCGAACTCCACCCGTAATTCGTCACCCAGGTAAGCGCGAGAAGCAGCGGCACGATGCACAAGATCAGCGTGGCGACACCCGCCCAGTCGATCTGCCGCTTCGCGCCTTTCTTGTGCATGTCGGGAAATTCAAAGTAGATTGCCAGCACAGCCAGAATGCCCACCGGCAGATTTACATAGAAAGCCGCGCGCCAGGAGAAGTGATCGGTAAGCCAGCCTCCGGCGGTCGGCCCGAACATCGAAGCGAAGCCCCAGACCGCGGCGAAAAGAGCCTGATATTTTCCGCGCTCGGCGGGCGAGAAAACATCGCCGATGATCACGAAGATGAGGCCGATCATGATACCCGCGCCCAGTCCCTGCGTGCCCCGGAACAGGATCAACTGGTTCATGCCATCAATGGGCAGGAAGGTTAAGGTACCCGCGGCCCCGCATAAAGCCGAGGCGAGAACGAAAAGCATCGTCCCCCCGAGGAAGAACCATTTGCGTCCGTAGATATCAGACAGTTTGCCGAAGATCGGAACCGCGATAGTGGATGACAGCAGGTACGCCGTGGAAACCCACGGGTAGCGGTCAAAGCCGGAGAGGCTGGCGATGATGCGCGGTTCAGCCGTTCCGACGATGGTCTGGTCGATAGCTGCCAGAAGGAGTGCGAACAGCAGTCCAGCCAGCGTTCCGATGAGTTGCGGGCGGGTGAGTCTTACCAGCCCGGAAGTGTGAAACCCCGTTTCCGCTACAGCGGCCATCCAACTATTCTATGTCAGGGGACAACTTGCGGAGCCGCCGCCTGGACGCCCAGACCCGCGTACTGGTCCTTCACCTTGACAACCTTGCTGCCTTCGAATGTCACGAAAGTAATCTTGCCCGGAGGGGCGCCGTAGATCCAGTCCTCCATATCGAGGCCGTCCTTTGTCTCGCGGTACTTATGATCGGGATGGCCGATCGCGATCGTGACCTGCTCACGGTCCATTCCAACCATGGCGCGCTTCTCGGTAACCGCTTTCTGCATTTCAGGCGAGAGAGTTTCGGTATAGAGCTTCGTAGCGCTGTGTTTATCGAAGTCGAAGATGGGCGAAAGGTAGCCTTTGACGTCATCGGAGGTGAGGCTCTCCATCGGCTTATGGAAATCGAGTTCGATCGTGGTCCCGTAGGACGCGGGGCCGGTAGTCATGGGCTGCTGCACCATACCCACGCCTCCCGATACCTGGACGTGGTTGCGCCAGCTGCCCTTCGCGCCTTTGAGACCGCCGTTGATGTCCAGGAGCATCTTGTCGCCGTCGAGGGTCACTTTAGTGATCTGAACTTTGTCGCCGAGGCGCGCGACAAGGCCGTTCTCTTTCTGCGCTTCCTGCCACTGTTTCAGATTCCACGTGCCGTCGGTATTGAATTCGAGGGCCTTGTGGGAGCGGGGAAGGTTGCCTTTGACTTTCGCATATTCGGAAGACAGGTCGCGGACGAGCGCTATCTTTTCATCCTCGGTGAGTTTGTCGCTGGGATGAATAACGCCTGCGCGCAGAGCAGGAAGCAGCGCAGCAACCAGGAAGGCTGCGATTAAGATTCTTCGTGATCCAGAAGCCATGTTTCCCCGCGCCGCGCAGGGATCTTCCATATGGCGACCGCCAGAATCGCCAGCACTCCCGTGGTGAGAACGCTTCCCTCGGGTCCGTATTTGCCACCGCTTACAAGATCTGCCGCAGTCCATACCAGCTGATACTCCGTAACTTTGATTGTAAGACCGCTGAGGGCGACGCCGAGGAACGGGAATGTGGCATTCCATCCGAAGTGGATTCCGAGGGGCAGCCACAGGTCGTGGGTGCGAAGGACCGCTGCGCCGAAAAGAATGCCAAAGCCGATCGTATTGGCAATGGCAAGCGTGGTGGCGCCGGGGTTGTTCGCATGAAGGAGCCCGAATATCACACCGCTCGCGAGGATGCCCGCCCAGGCGCCGTAACCGCGCATCAGGTATTGCAGGATGAAACCGCGAAACAGGATTTCTTCGCCCGCGGCGCCACAAAAGAGAAGCATCGGCATAAAAACAGCAGCGGGGATGGACACGTCGGCGTTCACGCTGCGTTCAAAATGCGCCAGATGCAGGGGAAGAGCGGGAAGCACCAGCATGACCGCGCCGCCGGCGCCCATTACGAGGCCGATCCCGAGGTTGGTCCTCGAGGCCTTTTCGCGCCAGTGCAGCCCGAGGTCACCGAGGCCGCGCGATTCGAAAATCATCATTGCCAGCGCGCTCGCAATCGCGGCGGCCACCAGTAGCGGGATCGTATCCGCAACCATTTCCCCGCCAAGGAAGCGGGCGAAGGGAATGAGGAGATTCCAGACGACCCAGTAGATGATGAAGCAGGTGGCCGCGCCCAGGAAAGGGCGGACCGGGTCGCGCTCGGTCATTTGCGTAAAACCACACCACGGGTCGCAACCCGTGCCGGAAGCACTTCAGCGCCCGCCGATTCGATTGCCTGAATCACTTTGGCGCGCGCCTCCGGCTCCGCCAGGAAAACCACGCAGCCGCCTCCACCGGCGCCGCATACCTTGGCCGCGGTGCTGCCGGCCCGGCGGGCGGCGGCGACAAGATGATCGATCAGCGGCGTGGTGATTCCAGGGATGTTGCGGCGACGGTAAGTCCATTCGTCGCGCATCAGGCGCGATGTTTCAGCCCAGTCGTTACCAGCGATAGACTTACGGAGTCCGTTGGCAATACCCGCAATACGGTCGAAGTTGCGGTGAATCGTTCGGTCGGAATCGATGTGCCGTTTGGTGATTTCCCAGTTATTGATGCCGGAGTTGCGTGGCGCGCCCGTATACGCAAGGACGAAGCGCTGGTTCAGTTCGGCTGCATCGACCGGCAGAGCCGTACGACTAACACCGGCTGCACCGAATTCAATAGCGGAGACGCCTCCATACATCGCCGGATAGTAATCCTGCGCGCCGGTCGGAACACGGATCACCTGGGCTTCAAGATTCTGGGCAATTTCGCGGAGTTTTTCGATATGGTAGCCGCGCGCAGTGAGTTTGTTCAGCGCCGAAACAACCGCGATCATCAATGCGGACGAACCTGAGATGCCTGCGCCTGCCGGCGCTTCGGAACAGGACTCAATCGTAACCCCTTCACCTTGAGCAAAGCCCGGTGCGAAAAAGCGAACAGGTCGGGCAAGCAGCGGGAGGCGGTACTGTTTCGCTGTACGCAAGTGCTCCAGCGATTCGAAACTCTCCTCCCGCTTGAGGTCCAGTGAGCGGAGGACGATTCGCGCGTCGGGTCTGGTCTCGACGCTGCAGTGCGTGTATCGGTCCACCGCGAAATTCACCGTCACCACGTTCTCGTGGAACAGGTAGAGCGGCCAAATGTCGAGGGTTGCGCCCGCGAGATCGACGCGGCATGGCGCTTGGGCGGAGACGCGCACTGATGCTCACCATACCATTGGAAGCGCAAGGGCCGCCGTACGCGGCGCCGGAGATCGGAGGAACCCACCCGTTCAGCCGCAATTCGGCGGTCATGACTTGCGCGTGTTACTTAAGAGGGAGTGCTTCCACGATTAATCACGCAGGGGCTTCCCTTCCTCCGCGAACAATACCGGAAAGACCGGGACCGCGAGGTTCTCAAAGCGCCGAACATGCCGCATCCGGAAGTCTGGCCGGACACCGGGCTCCACGCGGGCTGGATCGGCCACAGCACGGTTCTGCTGAAAATCGACGGCGTCACCATTCTCACCGACCCCGTCTTCAGTCAAAGGATCGGCGTGACTCTTGGGCCCGTTACTATCGGCCCCCGGCGGCTGGTCGCGCCTGCCCTGACGCTGAAGCAAACCCCGCGTCCGGATCTGATCCTCCTTTCGCATGCCCATATGGATCATTTCGATATCCCCAGCCTCCGGGGCCTCGAGTCCTCGAAAACAGGTTTGGTAACCGCGACGAAAACTAGCGACCTGCTCCGGCCGAGGCGATACCGCGAGGTGAAAGAACTGAGATGGAATGAAACGGCCGAAATCGGCGGCGTCACCGTGCGCGCGTTCGAGGTGCGGCACTGGGGAGCGCGAATGCAGACGGATACGTATCGCGGATACAACGGATATCTGATTGAGACCCCGCGCTACCGGTTGATCTTCGGCGGAGACACTGCGGAGACCGATTCGTTCAAGGCTTTGCGACGAGCCGGCCCCGTGGATCTGGCGATCATGCCGATCGGCGCTTACAATCCCTGGATCCGGGTGCACTGCACGCCTGAACAGGCGTTACGGATGGCGGACGACGCGGGCGCGAAATTCGTTTTGCCGGTCCACCATCAGACGTTCGAACTGAGCCGGGAGCCGGTGACCGAGCCCATCGGGCGCATGAAAGCGGCGCTGGCCGACGCGCCGGAGCGGCTGGGATGGCAGGCGATCGGGCAGGAGTTCCACCTGCCGGCTCATGACTAACCCCGTGCTACAAAGGGAGTCGCTTCCCCCCAATGACTCTGCATGGCAATACCCGGCGTGCGTTAATCGCAATCTGTTTCGCCATTTTAGGCGCGATATATGCGATTGCATGGTTTACGCCGGCGGTCGGCCTCTATCACGACGACGGCGTTTATCTGATGACCGCGAAAGCTCTGGCGGCGGGGCACGGATACACCATTGAGAGCCTCCCGCATGCGATCCCGCAAACAAAGTATCCGCCTCTTTTCCCGGCGCTGCTGGCTTTGTTTTTGCTGGTCTCGCAGCAGACGCAGTGGCTGAAGTTACTGCCGCTCCTGTGCGCGGCCGGGTGGCTCGCGGTCACCTTCAGGCTCCTGCGGAAGATGGGCGCGACGGCCAATGGCGCGCTTGTCCTGATCTTTCTTACCGCGATATCGCCGACCGTGGTGTTTCTCTCTACCAGTCTGATGTCCGAGCCTCTGTTCGCGCTGCTTGGGGCAGCGTCGCTGCTGATGCTTCTGGAAGACCGGCCCTGGACGGCAGGCGCTCTGGCAGGGCTTGCAACGCTCACGCGCACCGCTGGCGTCCCGCTCATTGTTGCGTGCATTCTCACTCTGGCGATCCGGAGACGCTTTGCCGGCGCTCTTAAGTTCTGCGCCACCGCAATGCTGCTGGCTGCGCCCTGGTTTGGATGGTCGATTGCGCGCGCCCCGCGGGATCCGTACTACGGAGCCGGCAATTACGTGTCACTGAACATCCTGACGAGCCTGCCGGCGAATGAGAAGCTGATTGTCTTCGCCCGCAACTTTTTGTGGCTTTGGATCAGCCCGACCGAACTGCTCACCGGTTTCACTAGCATTTATGCGCTGATTGCGACACTGCTGATCTTCGGATGGTGTCTCTACGTCAGGCGCCAGCTGCTGCCCGATCTGTTTGTGGGCCTCTACTGCCTGATGCTGCTTTGCTGGGCGTGGCCGCCACAGCGCTTTGTCGTTCCAGTTCTTCCGCTGGTGCTCTGGATGGCGTGGCGGGTGATCACGCGGGTCAGGATTCAGGAGGCCGTTGCCGCTGCGGTACTGATTATTGCAGGCGCGGGCCTGTGGTCCGACGGAATCCGCGTCCCGGGAGCGCTTTCGGCTGGAGCACTGTCGCCGGAACCGCAACCTGCGGACGACTGGCACGAAATGAAGAGGCTGTTCTCTTATATCCGGGCGAATACGCCTGCAACAAGTATTCTCGTTGGCAACCTCGACCCGGTACTTTTCCTCAACACTGGCCGAAAGGCGGTCCGTGGCTTTGCACCCAATGCCTTCGGGCTCCTTTATGCGGAAAGACAGCAGGGGATCACCCCGGATCAGGTCTCGGGCGCCATTCTGCGCGAACAGGCTGACTATGTTGTGGTGACCCCCGACCGCGACTTTGTCGAAGCGCCCTCGTTCCATTCTTCCGTGCAGGCGCTTGAACGCGGCGGCAGGCTGCAGCCGGTACCGATACCGGGCCTTTCCCCGGACTACCGGCTGCTGCGCGTGCAGTAGAGTTGGCGCAGGCGGAGCAGCCGTCCTAATGCGCGTCTCGCGGATCGGCTTTTACCGTAACCGGTTGCGTGTAAGTCTGGCCGTCCACGGTCAACCGGACTGTGTACTGGCCGGACTGCATCACGGGTGCGCCGCCGCGTCCTCCTCCGCCCCTGCCTCCGCGTGCGGGACCAGCGGGCACCGATCCGGTACAAGCGTCCGGCGGCGCAGGTGTGGCTTGACCACCACGTCCTCCACTTCCGCCGCCACCGCGTCCTGGCGACCCGCCGATGGCAAACCGGTGCATCCCCGCAGCGGCCGAGGGCGGTTGCGCGGGCTGCTCCCAGACAGCCTGTACGTTGATGGCTTCGGTATCGACCGCCTTTACCGGCGTATCGCTGGCGGCGCAGGCGGTCACCCTTCCGGCCGGGTTCAGCAATTCCACTTTAAGCGGCTGAGCGGCAGCGGCCTTCAGCGAGTAATACAACAGGACGCCGGACGGCGGGTTCATTTGCTGCGGCTCCTCATGCGGCAGCGGCGTGCCGTTCATACTGCCGGGCCGTACGGCGAATGTCTCGCCGGGCTGGAACAGATGCACATTCGACGAAATGATCTGCGGACCCGCCGCGGCGATTTCACGCAGCGGCGTCATCTGATCCATCACCCAGAAGCCGCGGCCGTGCGTGGCGATCGCAAGATCCTCGCCATGCACCACGATGTCGCGAATGGAAGTCACCGGCATGTTGTTCTGCAGCGGCTGCCACTGGTCCCCGTCGTTGAACGATACATACACGCGCAGCTCTGTGGCGGCATAAAGCAAGCCCTTCGCCTTCGTATCTTCCTTGACCGAGTTCACATAAGCGCCTTCTGGTATGCCTGCGGTAACGTTCTGCCACGTCTTGCCGCCGTCGTGCGTCCGGTAGATATACGGTTTGTTATCCGCGAGGCGATGGCGGTCGACCGAAGCATACGCCGTCCCGGTTTCGAAATGGCCGGCCTCGATTTGCGAGACCTTGCTCCACGCCGTCATGGGTGGCGGTGTGGCATTGTTCCAGTTCTTGCCATCGTCGCGGGTGACATAGATCAATCCATCGTCCGTGCCCACCCACACCATGTCGGCCTGCAGCGGCGACGGCCCGATGGTGTAGACAACGCCGAAACGTTCGGTCATCGGTTCGTCGATATCTTTCGCCGTAGCCGGATCTAGATTGGAAGGAACAGGCGGGTTCACACGGGCCAGGTCCGGACTGATCTTGTCCCAGTTCTTCCCCCGGTCGCGTGAGCGGAACACGAACTGATTGGCATAATAGAGCGCTTCATCGGCGAGCGAAAACACCTGCGGGAGCGTCCATGTTTTGCGGTTCGGGTCGTTGGGGTCGGCTGGCGGCAGACTACCCAGGGGAACTGCGGCATTCAGGGTCTGGTCGCAGCGCCCGTCGCCGTTGCCATAAAGGATGTTCCCGTCCTTCGGATCGGGAACAACGGTCGAGCTTTCGCCTGCCTCGCAGGTCGGTTCCCAATTGCGGAACGAAAGCACGCCTTCGCGCGACATTGTGCTCACGCCGACTCCGCCGCTGTCCTGCTGCGCGCCATAGAGCCAGTACGGAAACCGGTTATCCGCCGCCACATGATAGATCTGCGCCGTAGGCTGGTTGTACCAGGTGCTCCAGGTCTTGCCGCCATCGACGCTGATGACGGTCCCCTGGTCGCTGCTCAGAACCATGCGGTTGCCGTCTTTGGGATTCACCCACAGCTGATGGTAATCGTCGCCGCCCGGCGCGCCTTTGATGGGCACGAAGGTTTTCCCGCCGTCGCTCGTCATGTACGTCGCCGTGTTGATGATATAGGCCTTGTCCGGATTTACGGGATCGACCGCCACGCCGTTGAAATACCATCCCCGGCTGCCCAGCCGGCCTTCCGCATTCACCATCTTCCATGTCGCCCCTGCATCGTTTGAGATGTAAATTCCGCCGGTGGGTTTGGCGGACGGGTTCGGATCGGGCATGGCCGGCGCGGCGCCGCCACGGCCGCGGGGCGGAGGCGAAGGGCTACCCAAATCGTCCACCACGGCCCAAAGTCGCCGGGGATTGGAAGGCGAAATCGCGATACCGATGCGTCCGACGAAGTCGTCGGCAGGCAGACCGCCACCCAGTTTCTTCCAGGTATCGCCGCCGTCGATGGACTTAAACAACCCACCGCCGGGCAAATTCGACGGCGCATAGACCGACCACGGCGGACGCCGCGTTCCCCATAGCGCCGCGTATATGGTGCGGGGATTCTTAGGGTCGATTGCTAGGTCAACGGCGCCGACGTCGTTCGGTTGCGTCTGGTCGAACAGAACCTTCTTCCAGTTCGCCCCACCATCGGTGGAGCGATACACTCCGCGCTCCGGATTCGGCGCATAGATGTGGCCCAGCGCTGCCACGTAGACGCGACTGGCATCCTTCGGATCGACCACCACACGCCCGATCTGGCGGGTATTATCGAGGCCGATGTGTGTCCATGTCTTGCCTGCGTCGGCGGACTTGAACATGCCAATGCCGTAGGAATTCTGGCTGCGGATATCTGTTTCCCCCGTGCCCACATAAACCACATTTGCGTTCGAAGGAGCCACCGCAATCGCACCGATGGAACCGATCGGAATGCCTTCGTCCGATATCGGAAACCACGTGCGGCCGGAATTTTCCGTCTTCCAGACGCCGCCGCCGACGGACCCCATGTAGAACGTATCGGGCTGGTCGGCATGCCCTGCCACGCCAAACGTGCGACCCGCCCTCATAGGACCAACATCGCGCCACTGCAGCCCCGCCAGCAGACTCGCCGCATATTGCCCGGAAGAACCAGGGCGCTGCGCGAACGCCGTACAACAAACAATGGCGATGAGAACAAGATTACGGCGTCTGACGAGCATGTGGGGACTCCTGTCCGGCGAGACGACAGGGGCGGGCCGAAAGATCACTTTATCACCGGCCAGGGTAAGATCGTTTACCCTGTGAATCGCCGGTATCTCTATCTCCAGCTGCTTTGCCTGCTCGCGATCATCACTTACCTTGACCGCGTATGTATCTCTGTGGCGGGGCCGCGCATGCAGGACGCTCTGCACATTTCTCCGCAGCAATGGGGATGGGTTGGGACGGCATTCCTGCTCGGATACGCTGCACTGGAAATACCGGGCGGCCACTGGGGAGACCGTTTTGGCGCGCGCCGGACGCTCACCCGCATCGTGCTGTGGTGGTCCGCATTCACCGCGTTGACCGGCGCAGTATCCGGCTATCCCGTCCTGTTGGGGGTGCGGTTTCTGTTCGGCGCGGGAGAAGCCGGTGCGTACCCGAACGCCTCCGTGGCGATTTCCAACTGGTTTTCGCCAGCCACGCGCGGACGCGCCTTCGGTTTGTTCACCATGTGCGGCCAGATCGGCGGCGCGCTGTCGCCAGTGCTGGTGATTCCGATCCAGGAGGCTTTCGGATGGCGCATGTCGTTCTACGTATTCGGATGCCTTGGCGTGATCTGGTCCGCGGTCTGGTTCGTTGTCTTTCGCGACTTTCCGGAGGGCG
>Ga0302326_10033025_pt1 | contig 10296 bp, 6 predicted proteins | sample Palsa_T0_3_FD_202264 | JGI IMG/M metagenome (GOLD analysis project Ga0302326, IMG submission 202264) | Peat permafrost microbial communities from Stordalen Mire near Abisko, Sweden - Palsa_T0_3 | ecosystem: Environmental > Terrestrial > Soil > Palsa > Peat permafrost | place: Sweden: Abisko... | reverse complement strand
ATCTCTCAGATGGCTGATGCCCATTGTTTCGAGCACCTCTTCCACGCGCTCGCGAATTTGCGCTTTCGGCCAGCGAAGCTGGAGTGGACCGAAGGCCACTTCATCGAAGACGCTCGGATTGAAGAGCTGGATATCGGGATTCTGAAAAACCAGCCCGACGCGCCGGCGGAAACCATAGAAAAACGCCTCATCTTGGAAGCGCCTTTCGGTGAGGCTTTCGCCGAAAAATGAGACGTCTCCTTGCTCGGCGAAACATAGGCCGGCCAGCAAACGAAGCAGCGTAGACTTTCCCGAACCGTTGGCGCCCAGCAAGGCCACACGTTCACCCCGCATTACCTGCATGGAAAGGCCGTTCAAAGCGGGCACGCGTTGGTAGCGATACGATACATCGCGGACATGGAACACCGTTTCAGCCACCTGCGTCACCGGCCCAACCACATAGCGGCGGAAGCGATACTCGCGAAGACGGCCAATCCCAGCCAGTCTTTCGAGCGCATCGCCGGATTGTCCAGCAGGTGGACGTCGCCGCGAAATCCGCGTGCTTGCATGGCCAGGTGAACGTCGCCGCTCAATTGCATGCTCTTGGCAAGCAGCAGCCCGGCGCTTGAGGCAGCCAGGCGGCGCCGGTCGGCTGGTTCCAGAATGCCGATCAAGCGAGCCTCGCGGGCTTCGAACATATCTTGGGCGGTCTCAACCAGTAAGAAGATATATCGGTATGTCATTCCAACGATGACAACTAGAATCGCGGGGACGCGAAAGAATCGCAGCGCGCGCAACAGTTGCGTCCAGAGCGTGCAAAGAATAAGCAGAACGGCAAATGTCCCAGCCGTTTCCGCCCTTAAAATCAGAAAAGCGGCGCTACGCAGGCCCTGCTGCGACACTGCCCAATCCAACACCGGTACGCGATAGACCGCTACGCCAGGCGTGAGGAAAATGGCCGGCAGGGCAATGACTCCAGTGAACGCCAAAACAGCAATCCAGACCTTGCTGGCAAGAACATGAATGGGAATCCGGGAGACGAGCGCCAGCAGGACCGCCGCGCCCAGCAATACGGCCAAAACGGAGATGCGGTGCAATGCGACCGCCGCGACGATGAGCAATCCAATTCCGACCAATTTCACACGAGCATCCAGGCGCTGCAGCAAACCTGGGGAGTTGGCCGTTTCCTCCGCGAAAAGCGCGTGCTGGAGTACATCTAACAAGCTGCGGATGGTCTTCTCAACGAAGCTGGTGCGGCGGCGCCGGCCGGGTCGCAGTATCGGTTCCCTGACGGCCGAATCTTGATAATTTCGTGTGAGCCACCATAAGAGCAAGGCGAGGAGAACGATGAATCCTACTCCGGTCATCGCGGATACCAGATATCCGAATGAGGCGCTGCGAACAAACGACGGAGCATAACCGGAGAGTGGCGCCGTCCATAGCGCGGAGAGCCGCTCCAAACCGCGAGGTGCGTGTGCGGGCGGAAGCTGATTCCCGGATGCGGCGGCCATCTGATGTCGCGCTTGCGGATCCGAAAAGTCTCGCGCGCTCCACTCTCCCCAGGCGTTTCCCACTGCCAGAATGCCGAGAGGGGTCAATATCAGGAGAACCCCAAGTCCAAGCCAAAGCTTCCACGCGGTCGGCCAAAGTACGCGATCTGCATACGGCAAAGCCGGATTGTGGAGATCCGGTGCGTCGGGCGCAGTGAGGCGCAGCAACCCCGGATCTACCCTTTGCAACCACGCCACAATGCCGGCTGAAATCACCAGTTCGGCAAGGCCGGCAAAGGTGAGGTGACCGATCAGCATCGCCGGGATAGACACGCTGAGACCGTAGGGCGCATAGAGCGGCGCGCCGGAAACATCGTGGAACAAAGCGGGCTGAATTCCGAACTCAATGGCCGCGCAAATGGCAGCCGAGTTGATCGCGACATATCCGGCGATTCCGGCAGCAACAACCCGCCGGCTGGAACCGATCGCGGCCCTTCGGCTCAGAAGGCGGTAGACCGAATACGCGACCAGCGATCCGACGATTGCCATATTGAAGCAATTCGCGCCGATTGCCGTGATGCCTCCGTCTCCGAAGAAGACTGCTTGGATCAGCAGTGCGACCGAAATGGCCACAATGGAGGCCCACGGGCCGAGCACAATGCTTGCGACTCCCATGCCTACAGCATGCCCTGTGGTCCCGCCCGGAAGGGGGAGATTGAACATCATGACGACAAAGGAAAACGCCGCGAAGACGGACAGGAGAGGAATCATCCGCGTGTTCAGCATTCTTTTTACGCGGTTCAGGGCGACAAACCAAAATGGCGAGGCTGCCCCAAAAAGGCATGCGCAAGTGGAAGGACTCAAGTATCCGTCAGGTATGTGCATCGCTTGCTAGAACTGGTAGCCTTCTGCCCACGGGCAGGATAGCACGGTTGCTCGGATCGTGCTAATCTGCGCTAGCTGCTGGCTCCCCTTTTTATTGCCCGACACAATGACGTCTACAACCAGCCAATTCCGTGATTACCGATGAATGGCGCTCTTTTGCGTTACCCTTGAACGGGAAAGGCAAGGAGGCCACCATGTCGCCAACGTTGGCTCGACTCGTGCTGTTGTCTAGTGGGCTTCTAGTCCCAGCCTTCGCCCAAACCCCAACCTCGGTGACCCTTAGCTTCACCGGGAGCGGAACCGGCGCTCCCAACAGCGTCAGTGTGAGTGGCATGGGCACCTTTGCGCCATTCGGGGCGGCGACCGTGATGGTCACAACTACAGGCCAACAGAACGCTGCCACCGCAGCCTTCACTTTCAGTTTCACGTCCGGAGGGACACTTACGGCATCGGGCCCAGTCACGTTCGGGCCCGACGAGCTTTCGGGTAGCGCGACCATTACGGGAGGAACGGGCGCATTTGCGGGCGCCACGGGCACGTTCAACTGGGATTTCGTGGTGCCTCCGGAGACAACGGTCGCGGATGTTCAGTTTACGCTCACCGGCTCCGGCAGCATTAACGCCGGTCTCCAGACCACCTCAACCCAGCTTCCGGACGCCACCGTGGGAGTTCCCTATTCGATGACGCTGGGACAGGGTTCCGGTTTCCAATTGACCGCCGGCGCAAGCCTGCCGCCCGGTTTGACTCTTTCAAGCAGTGGATTGTTGAGCGGCACTCCGACGCAGGCTGGTCAATACATCTTCAGCGTCGACTTCACCGAGGCTGCGGGGGGCGGTGTTAGATTGAACGTCGCGCTGAACGTAAACGCAAATTCGGCCCCGGCGATTACTGTCAACCCTAGCGCTTTGAGTTTCTCTTTGACGCCAGGTTCCAGCGGGGTTGAAACGCAATCCATTGTCATCGCTAATACCGGCAGCTCGGCACAGAACTTTACGGCTGCCGCGACCACGAGTTCCGGCGGCAACTGGCTGACTGTATCGCCGGGGAATGGAACCGTTGCACCATTCACCTCCGGCTCGGTTTCCGTAAACGTGGATCCCAGCCGTCTGAAGGTTGGCACTTTTTTGGGAACCATCTCGATCGCGGTCTCTCCTGAAAACCAACAATTTCAGGTGGCGATAATCGCCTCACTGAGCGGGGGGCAGGCACAACTGTTGATCTCGCAATCCGGGCTTCGGTTCCGGACGGTAGCCGGCGGCGGCGCGCCGTTTACGCAATCCATTGGCGTTCTCAACCGCGGATCGGGTTCGTTGCATTTTTCCGTATCCGCGTCCACCGCCTCAGGTGGGTCATGGTTATCCGTATCGCCGGCTTCTGGGACTGCCACATCAGGATCCATCGCCACAGTCGTGGTAAGCATCCAACCGGGTGATCTGAAGCAGGGCGATTACTACGGCCAGATCCAGGTTTCCGCGGACGGCGCCAGCAATTCGCCGCAAACAGCCACGGTGGTTCTGAACGTGGCTGCGGCCGGAACGGACCTGGGCGCATTTGTCGATCCCACCGGGCTGATCTTCGTGGGTCAGGCAGGCGGCAACGATCCAGCCGCCAAGACCATCTCGGTGACCAATCCGTCGCCCTCAAACCTGACCTTCAGCGCCACGCCCTCCTTCAACCAAAGCAGCGACTGGTTTACCGCCAACCCGGTTAGCGGCATCGTGAACGCCACCAACCCAGTACAGATCATTGTGCAACCGAGTCTGGCCAAACTCACGGCAGGAATCTACTTTGGCGAAATCGTGCTGCACTTTGCGGAGGATAACAGCTCGCGGCATATTGCAGTGTTGTTGATCGTAACCCCAGGGGTTCCGGCCAGGACCGCTCCGGCTCACGCCACAGCCCCAACCTGCATTCCGACCACGCTGCTGCCGGTGTTCACGCAACTCGGCGCGGATTTTGCGACCGTGGCGGCGTGGCCCACACCCATCGAAGTGACCGTGGTCGACGATTGCGGCAACCTTCTGACGGCGGGTAACGTGACGGCATCTTTTTCCGATAGCGATCCGTCGCTGCCGCTTGCATCGCTGGAGGATGGCCGTTGGAGCGCCACCTGGCAGCCGCGCAGCTCCAGCCCTCAAGTGGTGATCACGGTAGACGCAGCCGCAATTGCGCCCCCGCTGCAGGGTAGCCAAAGCATCGGCGGAGCGCTGCAGGCAAATCCTACTACGCCGGCCATCAATGACGGCGGTGTGGTGAGTGCAGCTAAGTACGCAAACAATCAACCGCTTGCGCCGGGCGCGTTTGTCTCCATTTACGGAGTGCATCTGAGCGCCGGACAGAATCCCGCTCTCTCGCTGCCGCTCGCCACCCAGCTTGGCGCTACTCAAGTGGTACTGGGAGGCCGCCCCCTGCCACTGCAGTTCGCCGCGGATGGTCAAGTGAATGCGGTCATCCCCTATGACGTGGCGCCCAACACCACGCAACAACTCATCGTTGCCAACGGTCCCGCGCTGTCGGTACCTGAGCCGGTGGTGATTGCTTCAGCGCAGCCGGCCGTGTTCGTACAGGCGGATGGCTCAGGCGTGGTGTTCGACGTCAAGCCGGGCAAGACTGCTCAAGTGCTGGTGGATGCGAACCATCCGATGAGCGCGGGGGATGCGATTGTGATCTACTGCGCCGGACTGGGGCCAGTGAATCCACCTGTGACAGCGGGAAGCGCGGCTCCGTCGTCTCCGCCGGCCACTACAACAAATACGGTGACGGTCACCATCGGCGGCAAGACCGCTCAGGTTTTCTTCAGTGGCCTGGTGGGCGGATTTGCCGGGTTATACCAGGTGAACGCCTACGTCCCCAAGGGCATCACGCCGGGCAACGCCGTGCCGCTGGTCCTCGCGGCAGCCGGGTTCGACAGCGCATCAGTGAGCGTCGCCGTCAAGTAACATTGCCGTGACCACCCACAACCTGCTTCACCCCTTGGCGAAATAGAGCGCCGACGCGCGCTCCAGCTCCGATTTGCTCATGTACGGTGGACGGCCTTCGTATTTCCCGATGGAAATTAGAATGTTGCAGATATCGGCCGGATAGCACGCGCGCAGTTCGGTGCGGCCTTCGCGCAGACACAACTTGCGCAGGTATTCGGAGCTGTCGGATTCGAACGGGATGTTGAACCGCGAAACAACGCGATGGAAAATCTGGTCGAAGGCTTTTTCATCCACCGCGTCTACGAAGATTTTGTTGTGAATGCGGCGCAGGAACGCTTCATCGGCCAAATCGCTCGGCTCCAGGTTGGTGGAGAAGACCACCATCAGCTCAAACGGAATCTGAAATTTCACGCCGTAGCGCAGCATCAGGTAGTCCACGCGGCGGTCTAATGGAACAATCCAGCGGTTCAACAGGTCGCGCGGCGACATCAACTGGCGGCCAAAGTCGTCGATGATGAAGATGCCGTTGTTGGCTTTCATCTGCAGCGGCGCCGCGTAAATTCCCGAGGATTCATCCAGCCGAAGTTCCAGCATGCTGGGAATCAGTTCGCCGCCCACTACGATGCAAGGCCGGCGGCACAGCACCCAGCGCGGATCGATGTCGTGATCGTCGGAATCCAGTTTCTGGTGCACTACCGGGTCATACAAACTGATGATCTGGTTATCCACTTCCACCGCGTAAGGCAGCAGAACCGCGTCGGTATAAACGCGCAGCATTCTTTCCGCCAGGCTGGTCTTGCCGTTTCCGGTGGGCCCATAAATAAAGATCGAGTTCTGGGAAATCAGTGCCGGACCCAACTGGTCCAGCAATGTGTCGGTGATCACCAGGTCAGAAAACGCCGACCGCAGTGATTTCCGGTCTATCTTCACCTGCGCGGCCTGTGCTTTGATGGCGTTGTGGTACTCCTTCAACGACACCGGCGCCGCTCCCGCATACTGGGTAATCTGGAAGCGCTCCGCCGCCAGCATTTTGCCTCCTTGCGAAAGCGTAAAGTGATAGTCGTTGCCGACCATCCCCTTGATCTCGACCATTTGCTGCTGTCGCATGTGGTTGAAGACAATGTTCAGGATAGGCGACGACACGCGGAGGGTCTGACTCAGGCTTTGCAGAGTGCTGTAGCCTTCCAGCAGCAGCCGCCGCAGCACCAGGTCCAACACCAGGGTCTGGGAAATCCCTAAATCCTCAAAGGTTTGCGGGACTGCCGGGGCAAATCCGGTCCGCATGGGCACAAGCAGAGCAGCCATGGATAAAAAGATCCTCGCTCATCTAATCGGCCATTGCATGTCAATTGTTTATACACGCAAGGGAGCCCCATTCCGTCAAACCTCCTGTGAAGGCCTGCCGACTGCTGGTTTGTGCGATCTCCATCTGTGGGATAGCTTGGGCAGCGCCAGTGACGGCTGAACAGCTTTTTAAGGACGCACAAAAGGCGGAGCGCGCCGGCCAAATCCTCAGAGCCTATGTCCTCTATTCACAGGCCGCCGCAGCGGACCCCAGCAATCTCGATTACTGGGAGCGCGCCCAAGGTCTGCGTCCCATCGCCGCCCTTCTGAAGGATGCCGAACATCCGGCCGCAGGCCTGCCTGCGGACAAAGTAGATACAACACTGTTCGGCAACATTAACGATCAGGACATAGATAAAGCCCGTAAGCCGCTCCCGCCACCAACTTTAAACGCCGCGCCGGGCCGTCAGGATTTCGATCTCAAAGGCGATTCCAAATCGTTATGGGAGCAGGTGGCCGCCCTACTGCATCTGGCGGTTTTGTTCGATACGCAATACCAGCCTACCCACAGCATCCGGTTTCAACTGACCGGGGCAAACTATCGCGAAACGCTGCTGGCGCTTCAGGCCGCCACGGACTCCTTCCTGACGCCGGTGAGCGAACGCCTGATCTTCGTCGCCAACGACAATCCTCAAAAGCGCACCGAATTCGACGCAAATGTAGCCGTTGTAATTCCATTTTCTGAGGCCGTTTCGGTGCAGGAACTCCAGGAGGTAGCTAACGGCGTACGCGGCACCCTGGACATGCAAAAAGTCATGGTGGATACCCAGCGCCATTTGATCCTCATCCGGGACCGTGTCACCAAGGTTCGCCTGGCCGAAAAGATCTTTGAGGATCTGTTACGCCCGCACGCGCAAGTGGCGGTGGATGTCGACATCCTGACCACGGATCGGACCTCCAACCTCAACTACGGCCTGATGACGCCCACGGCCTTTCCGTTGGTCAGTTTCGTGGCCCGGAAATATCTGACTAGCGTCATCCCTTCCGCTTTCCCCACCTTTCTCACTTTCGGCGGCGGAGCAACTTTGCTGGGGCTGGGCGTAACCAGCGCGCAGCTTTTCGCGAATGTCGCCAAATCCAGTTCGGAAACGGTGCTGAGTTCGGAACTGGTGGCGCTGGAGGGCCAGCCCTCCACGCTCCACATCGGCAACAAATATCCGCTGGTCACCAACACCTACATCGGAGGCTCTACCAGCACCGGATCGAGCGGCCAGGTTTACACTCCTCCGCCGACCTTTACTTTCGAGGATCTGGGCCTGGTGCTGAAGGTCACGCCCTGGATCCACGGAACGGACGAGGTGTCGCTCGAAGTGGACGCCGAATTCAAGTTGCTGGGCGCGGGCGCAGTGGATGGCATCCCCATCATCTCCAGCCGCAAGTACACATCCAAGGTCCGGCTGCGGACCGGTGAATGGGCGGTGCTGGCCGGCCTGATGACGAAATCGGAGACGAACACCATCACCGGAATCCCCGGCCTCAGCCTGATCCCACTCCTCAGAAGCAATACCACCAGTAAAGAAGACGGCGCAACGCTGATCGTTTTAAAACCCCACCTGTTGGTTCTTCCGCCCACCGAATTTCCAACCTGGCGCGCATGGTCGGGCAGCGAAACACGGTGGGCGCCTAGTTTCTAGTTTCTGGTTCCTGGTTTCTGGTTAGCCAACTAGAAACCAGAAACAAGAAACCAGAAACCGGTACTGCTATCCTCAAGCGATGTCAAAAATGTTGGACGAAATCCGCGAGCAGCCTGCGGCTTTGGAGCGCACCCTCGAAGCGGAACGGAAACCAATCGAGAAACTGCGCTCGCTGCTCAAGCACGAGAAGCCGCGCCTGATCATGCTGGTGGCGCGCGGAACATCGGACAATGCCGCTCAATTCGGGCGTTATCTGCTCGAGATCGCGACCGGTATCCCGGTAACACTGGCCGCGCCATCGATCTTCACACTCTACGAGGCCAAGTTCAATTTCGACGGCGTGCTGGTGATCGCCATCTCGCAGTCCGGCGAATCCACCGACACCAACTTGGTTCTGGAACGGGCGCGCGAACAAGGCACCCGGACTATCGGCATTACGAACGAGGCGGACAGCACGCTGGCGCGCTTGGCGGAACATGTTTTTCTGGTCCATGCGGGCCGGGAAAAAAGCGTCGCCGCCACCAAGACCTACACTGGCCAGTTGCTGGTGCTGTACATGCTGGCGCACGCGCTGGGCGCGAACATCGCCCTGGATGATCTGACGCGCATCCCTGAGTGGACCGAAGCCGCCCTGGGTTTGGAACCCGAAATTGCGCGCTGCGCCGAGCGCTATCGCTTCATGGACCACGCATTGGTAATCGGCCGCGGGTTGAATTACTCCAATGCTTTTGAGTTCGCCCTCAAATTAATGGAGACCTGCTACGTGGTGGCCGAGCGATTTTCCAGCGCCGACCTGCTGCATGGCCCCATCGCCATGGTGGAAGCTTCGTTCCCGGCCTTTCTCTTCGCCCCAGGCGGCGTCACCTGGCCAGGAACGCGCGAGATGATCGAAAAGCTGGCGCATCTTAAGGCCGAAACCCTCATCATCAGCGATCCGAGTAATCCGGAAGCTCTGGGTCTCACCGGGCGAACTGTCTCGATCCCCATTGCGCTCGACGAACTCTTCACGCCCATCCCCTACATCATCCCCGCCCAGTTGTTGGCGGCCTGCTTAGCCGCGGAAAAAGGTCTCAATCCGGATCAGCCGCGAACCATCAGCAAAGTAACGCGGACCCTGTAGCCATGCGGATGCTGGCAGCGTTCTTGTTATTCGCCGCGGCCTGCATGGCAGCGGGACGCGAGGTGGCCATCACGATTGACGACCTGCCGCGCGGCGGCGACGGCGGTCCGCGAAATCTTGCCGGCGTGAGCGCCATGACCAAGCGTCTGCTGCGGCCATTCGGCGAGCAGCATGTGCCGGTGATCGGTTTCGTAAACGCGGGCCGCGCGGAGGAGCTCGGTCCCCAAGGCCTGCGTCAGATTCTGGATCTCTGGCTGGATTCGGGAGCGAATCTGGGAAACCATTCCTATTCGCATCTCAACATCAACGACGTGCCGCTGGAGGAATATACAGCGGACATCGTCAAAGGCGAGCCGATTCTTCGCGCTGCTTTGGCCGCGCACGGCAGGAAGCTGGAGTTCTATCGGCACCCGTTCCTGTTCACGGGTCCGACGGCCGCGATCAAGAACCAGATGCAGCAGTTCCTGGACCGGCATGGCTACCGGACGGCGCCAGTTACTCTCGACAACGACGACTACGAATTCGCTGCGCTTTACACTGAGCCAAAGTTCCAGGAGCGGGTGCGGCGTGAGTATGTGCCCTACATGGAGTCCGTCGTTTCGTTCTTTGAGCAACGGTCCATTGAAGTGGTGGGCCGGGAGTTTCCTCAAATTCTATTGATTCACGCCAGTCAACTCAATGCGGACTTGATGCCGGATCTGCTGGCGATGTTCAGGCGCCGCGGTTACGCGTTCGTCTGGTTGGAGCAAGCCCTGGCTGACCCGGCTTACCAGCTCCCAGACGGATACATCGGGCCTCACGGAATATCCTGGATCCACCGCTGGGCAAAAACCCAAGGAATGGCGCCGAAATATGAGCCCGATCCCGCTTCTTGGGTGCAAGAAGCGCTGCGCCGGCGTCGAAATCAATGACCAGATTCCAGT
>Ga0302326_10033024_pt1 | contig 10296 bp, 2 predicted proteins | sample Palsa_T0_3_FD_202264 | JGI IMG/M metagenome (GOLD analysis project Ga0302326, IMG submission 202264) | Peat permafrost microbial communities from Stordalen Mire near Abisko, Sweden - Palsa_T0_3 | ecosystem: Environmental > Terrestrial > Soil > Palsa > Peat permafrost | place: Sweden: Abisko... | reverse complement strand
GGAGCTCGCGGAGAATCTCGAGGCTCAGCTCGCGCTGACCGCCGACGACGGAGCGCAGCTCTCGCTGATGCTGCGTCTCGCCGCGCTTCGCGAAACCGAGATGAATCAAGTCGAGACGGCGATCGAAGGTTATCGCTCCGTATTGGACCGCGATCCCAGCAACGCCCAGGCGCTCGCTGCGCTCGAGCGTCTCGGAACGATCGCCGAGCACGAGCTCGCCATCGCCGATCTGCTCGAGCCGCTCTATCGCCACCTCGGCGATTACGTGAAGCTCATCGGCGTTCACGAAGTGCAAGTTCGCCGCGCCGACGACGTGACGCGGCGTGTCGAGCTCCTCCACCAGATCGCGCAGCTCTACGAGGACGCCGCCAGCGACCACAACCAGGCTTTCGCGACGTACGCGCGCGCTCTCAAGGAAGACCCAGGCAACGAGCAGACGCAGCAGCAGCTCGAACGCGTTGCCAGGGCGACGTCCCGCTTCACGGATCTCGCGCACGTCTATGAAGAGCTCTCGGCGTCGCTCGATGACAAGGAGCTCGCGAGCGCTCTCTGCGCGATGAGCGCACGCGTGTACGAGCAAGACATCAACGACCAAGACACGGCCATCACGCGGTACCGTCGCGTCCTCGAGATCGATGCGCGCAACCTCGCCGCTGCCGAGTCACTCGAGCGTCTGTTCAGGACGGCTGGCAAGTACGCCGAGCTGTCCCAGATCCTGCAGACCAAGGCCGAGATCCTCGAGGAGCCGCACGACAAGAAAGAAGCTCTCTTTCAGGCCGCCGCGATCGAAGAGGACATGCTCGAGCGTCCGGAGCAAGCGATCGCCGTCTACAAGAAGGTCCTCGAGATCGACGGCGACGACATCCACGCGCTCGACTCGCTGATCAAGCGCTACCTCGGCATGTCGAGCTGGACCGATCTCCTTGCGGTCTACACGAAGAAGGCGGATCTCGTCGCCGACCCGGAGGAGAAGAAGCGCATCTTCTACCAGGTCGGTGCAGTCTTCGAGCGCGAGCTCGGCGACGTCCCCAAGGCGATCGAGATCTATCAACGCATCCTCGAGCTCGATCCGGACGACCTGCAGGCGTTGTCGCGCCTCGACGTTCTCTACGAGCAGGCGCAGAACTGGCAGGAGCTCCTCGCCATTCTCACGCGTGAGAGCGAGATGACGGCGGACCCGGCCGAGGCCATCAGCTTCCAGTACCGCATCGCCGATCTCTACGAGAAGCGTCTCGAGGACGTGGCACGCGCGATCGAGCTCTACCGAGACATCCTTTCGCAACAAGCCGACCATGCGCCGACGCTGCAAGCCCTCGAAGGCCTCAAGGGCGGCGAGAAGGACCCGCTCGGAGCTGCGGCGGTGCTCGAGCCTGTCTACGAAGCCGCGAGCGACTGGATGAAGCTCGTCAGCGTGCACGAAGTCCAAGTCACGCACACCGAGGACGTCTTCCAGAAGGTGGAGTTGCTTCATCGCATCTCGCGCCTTCACGAAGACGCGATGGACAACCACGCGTCCGCTTTCGACACCTACGCTCGCGCGGTCGCCCTCGACAACGGCAACCCGGAGACGCTGCAGAACCTCGAGCGCATCGGGACGCTCGTCAACCGGTGGCCAGAGGTCGCAAAGCTCTACGACACCGAGCTCGACAAGCTCGCGGAGAACCCCGAGCGCTTCGTCGAGCTAGGTCTCCGCGTCGCGCAGATCTACGAAACGCAGCTCGAAGACGTCGAGAACGCGATCGGCCGCTACCGCCGCGTATCGGAGGTGGACGTCGAGAATCAGAACGCGATCCGCGCTCTCGATCGACTCTTCTCGCAGACCGAGCGTTGGCCAGAGCTCGCAACCATCCTCGCGCGCGAAGCGGAGGTCGGCCAGACGCCCGACGAGATCCTCGATTTCCGTCACCGCCTCGGGCAGCTCTACGAACAGAAGCTGAACGACGTCGATCATGCGATCGCGTCGTATCGCGAGGTGATTAACGCCGCACCCGAGCACGCAGCGACGATGCAGGCGCTCGAAGCGCTCTTTGCCGCGGGCACCAAGCAGCTCGAGATCGGCGAGATCCTCGAGCCGCTTTATCGCTCGGCAGCCGAATGGGAGAAGCTCTCGCGGGTCTACGAGGCGCAGCTCACTCACACGCCAAAGGAGAAGCCCGCGAGCGGTGAAGGGCTAGGCGGCCAGGAAGACCGTCTCGCGGCGTACTACCGCATCGCCGAGCTCCATGAGGACAAGCTCGTCGACGCCGCGGGTGCGCTCGATGTCTACGTTCGCGCTCTCAAGGAGTATCCGCTCGACGAGCGGGCGGGCGACGAGGTCGCACGCCTCGCGGCCGTGGTCGACGGCGGATGGGATCACCTCGCGAATGCCTATGCCGACATCGTCGGGATGCACGAGGGCGTCGCCGTTCAGCGCACGATCGGCAAGAAGCTCGCGCGTGTCTTCGAGGACGAGCTCGGTGACATCACGAAGGCGGAGGAGACGTACAAGTACGTCCTGTCCGTCGAGCCGCTCGACGTCGATGCCCTGTCGAACCTCGACAGGATTTACGTCTCCCTCGAGTCGTGGCCCGAGCTCGCGCAGATCTTGGAGCAGCGAATCAAGGCTGGCGCCGAAGCGCTCGATCTCGTCGAGCTCCACGCGCGGCTGGGCGAGCTCTACGAGACACGCCTCAATGACACGGACAACGCCATCCGCGTATACCGCCGGATCTTCGACGAGCTCGACAAGACGCACGAAGCTGCCATCGCTGCACTCGGGCGTATCTATTCCGCGCTGTCGGCGTGGCCGGAGCTGCTCGTCGTGCACGAGCGTGAGCTCGAGAACGCCGCGGGGGACGCAGCGGAGGCCGATATTCGCGCAAAGATCGGGCACCTCCTGTCCGACCAGCTGAACCAGCCAGAGCGCGCCATCGAGACGTGGGCGAAGGTCCTCGACCTCCGGGGTGAGGATGCCGAGGCGCTTGGGGCGCTGGCGAATCTCTACGAGAAGCAGCAGCTGTGGCGCGAGCTCGTCGACGTGCTCGAGCGGCAGTGCGAGGCGGAGACCGAAGACGACAAACGCGTCAACATCTTGTCGCGCAAGGCGCGCATGTTCACGGAGAAGCTCCAGCGGGACGACGCCGCGCTCGAGGATTGGAATCGCGTGCTCGACCTCGACTTCGCGAACCTCGGTGCGCTTCGCGCCGTGGCTGCGATTCGTCGTCGCGCGGGCGATCAGACCGAGCTCGTCAACGCCCTGCATCAAGTCGTCGATCGCGCAGCCGCGATGCTCGAGCCCGAGGAGCTGAAAGAAATCTTCCGCGAGCTCGGCAAGACGTACGGGGAGCAGCTCAGTCAGCCGTTCGATGCGGCGGACGCGTGGCGCAAGCTCCTCGAGGTTGGCCCCGACTTCGAGGCTATGGATGCCCTCGAAGCGATCTATCGCGGCGAAGAGAAGTGGACCGACGTCATCGACGTCAAGATGCAGCGCGCTGCAGCGCTCGAAGATTCCACCCAGAAGATCGAGGAGTACCGTCAGGTTGCCCAGCTCTGGCGCGAGACGGTTCAGGAGCCGGACCACGCGACGCCCGCATGGCAACGCGTCCTCGAGACCGACCCCGCGCACGACGAGGCATTCACCGAGCTCGAGAAGCTCCACACCGCGGCAGGGCGCTGGGAACCGCTCGTCGAGCTCTACCTCGCGCGCCTCGACACGCGCGAAGAGACTGCTGACAAGACCGACATGCTCCGCCGCATCGCGCGCGTGTTCGAAGAGCACCTCGATGACCGCAATCAGGCTCTCGATGCGCTCATCAACGCGCTAGGCGAGGACTTCCACGATCGCGAGACCGCGAAGTACCTCGAGCGGATGGCGCAAGCCACCGGCCGCTGGAACGAGGTCATCACGACCGCGAATAATTGGCTGAAGGAGCAGAGCGATCCCCATCAGAAGATCCGTCTCTGTCTTCACCTCGCGAAGTGGTACGGCGACGACCTCGGCAAGCCCGAGTACGCCCAGCCCTACTACGCGCAGATCGTCCAGCTCGACCCGAACAACGTCGGAGCGCTGCGGCAGATGGGCCAGCTCTATCGAAAGAGCGGCAACAACCAGCAGTACGGTCACTCGCTGACGAAGGCGCTCGAGGTGGCGATCAACGACATCGACCGCAAAGAGATTCAGAACGAGCTCGGTGAGCTGCTCGACGGGCAGATGAACCAAACCGACCAGGCGATCACGTACTTCCATCGCGCGCTCGAGGTCGACGCGCAGTTCCTGCCTGCGCTCGAAAACCTCGAACGCATCTACAACGCTCGTGGGCAGAATCGCGAGCTCGTCGACATTCTCACGCGCAAGGTCGTCGCGCTCGTCGAGCCGGCGGAGATCGCCGCGACGAAGCTTCGCATCGGTGCTCTCTACGAGGGGACCCTCGGGGACCCGCAGAAGGCCGCGCAGGTCTATCGCGAGACGCTCGACGTCGACGCGGCAAACCTCCAAGCGATGCGCGGCCTCGCGCGCACGTGCGAGCTCCTCGAGCAATGGACCGAGCTCGTCAAGGTGCTCGAGCAACAGCTCGACGTGGTCTCGACCGAGCGTGAGCGCATCGATGTCCTGATGCAGCTCGCCAACCTGCAGGAGGAGCACTTCCTCAAGTCGGACATCGCGGCGCAACGCCTCGAGCAAGTCGTCGAGATCGACCCGAGCCACGAAGAGGCGTACGTCGCCCTCGAGCGCAACTACCGCAAAATGCGCCAATGGCACGAGCTCATTCAGACATACGAGCGCCACATCTCGACGACCCTCGACCGCAAGACCAAGGTCGAGCTCTACGGCTACGTCGCGCAGGTTCAGTCCGAGGAGATCGGCGACGCGGACAAGGCCATCGAGGCGTACCAAAACATCGTCGATCTCGAGGACACCAACGTCCCCGCCCTCGACGCGCTCTCGAAGCTCCACGAGAAGCGCGGCGACGCGACGCAAGCGATCGATTTCATGACGCGCGTCGCCGACCTCACGCAGGACTCGAAGCAGCGCGTCGAGCTCTTCTATCGAATCGGCAAGGCCCTCGACGAGAAGCTCGGCGATCGCGTGGCCGCACAAGACCGCTACGAGATGGCGCTCGACATCGAGCCTTCTCACTTGCTCACGCTCGCCGCGCTTCGCGCGATCGCGATGGATACGGCGGACTACGACAAAGCTGCGCGCTTGCTCGATCAGGAGCAAATGCACACGCCTGGGGCGCGCCAGAAGGCGCGGCTCCTCGTCGAGCTCGGCAATCTACGGGAGACGACGCTGGGCGAGCACGACGGCGCCGTCGTCGCCTGGGAAGGCGCGATCGAAGCCGACCCGGAGAACGAAGACGCAGCTTCGCCCCTCGGCAACCACTACATCGAGCAGCAGAGTTGGGAGAAGGCGGAGCCGCTGTTCGACCTCCTCGTTCGCAAGTCGGGCAAGCGCGAGCGCACCGAGCAGCACGATCTGCAGAACAAGCTCGGCCAGGTCACGGCTGCGCTCGGCAAGGACGACAAGGCGCTGAAGGCCTACACCGCAGCGCACCAGCTCGACATCACCGATCAGATCACCATCAAGGGCCTCGCAGAGGTGAGCTTCCGCCTCAAGGACTGGGGCAACGCGCTCACGAACTATCAGAAGGTGCTCACCGCGCTGGCCGAGGACGAGACCGAGGGTCGCGCCGAGGTCTACTACAGGCTCGGCTGCATCAAGCGCGAGCAAGGCCAAGCGAAGCAAGCGATCAACAATTACGAGAAGGCCCTCGCGGTCAATGCGGCGCACCGCCCAACGCTCGAAGCGATGGTGTCGCTCTACGCAGAGCTGCGCGACTACAAGCAGGTCGTTGCGTACAAGCGGCAGGTGCTCGACAACGTGTTCGAGGGCGAGGAGCGCTTCAAGATCCTGAACGAGATTGGCGAGACGTGGCGCGATCTCGACAAGAACCAAGCGAAAGCCATCGAAGCCTTCGAAGAGGCCCTCGACCTCCAGCCAACGAGCCACCCTCTCCTCCACACGCTCCTCGCGCTGTATCAGTCGACGGAGAACTGGCCGAAGATGGTCGACACCATCCAGGCCATCGCGGACCTCGAGAAGGACCCGATTCGCAAGTCGAAGTTCATCTACACGATGGCGCAGATCTACCGCGACAAGGAGAACGATCTCGAGCGCGCAGTGGAGCTCTTCAACGCGGCGCTCGATTTGAATCCGCAGTTTCTCGAGGCGTTCGAGCGCATCAACAAGGTCCTCACGGGGCAGAAAGAGTGGAAGCAGCTCGAGCGCAACTTCCGCAAGATGCTGAAGCGCATGCCCGCGGGCACGGAGAACCCCGAGCTCGCGTTCAACCTCTGGCACAACCTCGGCATCATCTATCGCGATCGTCTCCACGACACGCAGAGCGCCATCGAAGCGTTCAAGATGGCGACGCGTTTCAAGCCCGACGAAGCGGTCGAAAGGCAAATCTTGGCCGAGCTATTCGAGGCGACCGATCAGATGGAGGCCGCGATCGGCGAGCACGCGATCGTTCTGCAGAAGGATCCGATGCGCATCGATCCTTATCGCAGTCTCTACAAGCTCTACATGAAGCTCCACGAGTACGACCGCGCTTGGTGCATGTGCGCGGCGCTCGCGTTCCTCCACAAGGCCGATGACGAAGAGCAGCGGTTCTTCGAGGACTATCGCCCCCGCGGGATGATCCAGGTCAAGAGCCGCCTCGACAACGAGCAGTGGGTCAAGAACCTGTTTCACAAGGACGAGAACGTCTTCATCGGCAAGATCATGGAGATGATCACGCCAGCGGCGATCGTGGCGAAGACGACTCAGCTTCGCGCGTCGCGGCAGCTCCCTGTCCTCGACAAGCGCTTCAAGCAGGACCCGGCGACGAGCACCGTCACGTTCGCCAAGACCTTCGGATGGGCAGCGCAGGTCCTCGGTGTCCCGCTTCCGGAGCTCTATGTCCGAAACGACGTACCGGGTGCGCTCGTCGCGGTGCCAGCCTCGCCACCTGCGAGCGTCGCCGGAGCGACGGTCCTCACGGGATTTGCGCCGCAAGAGCTGACGTTCATCATCGGCAAGCACCTCTCGTATTACCGCGGCGAGCACTACATCAAGAACCTCTTCCCGACGCTGAACGAGCTCAAGGTGCTGCTCTTTGCAGCCATCAAGGTGATCGTCGCGGACTTCAACGTTCCGGCCGACATGGCACCCGCCGTGAATCAGACCGCCGCTGAGCTCGTGAAGTACATGCAACCGGTCCAACGCGACGGACTGCGCATGGTGGTGCAACGCTTCGTAGAGGACGGCGCGCGAGCCGACCTCAAGCAGTGGATGCAGACGGTCGAGGTCACGGCGTGCCGCACCGGGCTGCTGCTATGCGCCGACATGGAGATCGCGAAGAAGATCGTGTCTGCAGAGCCGCAGATGCCGGGTGATCTCACGCCGGCCGAGAAGATGAAAGAGCTGCTCGTGTTCTCCGTCAGCGAGCAATACTTCACGTTGCGCAAGACGCTCGGAATCGCAGTCGGCTAAGGGATCACGAGCACGCGGGCCTCACCGGGCACCATCCCGTCCGTCCCGCTGGGACGGGCGAGGACCGCGAATGCGCAGTGTTCGGCGCCGCAGCCCGCCAAGACGACATCCTCTGCAGACAGCGGGAAGCTCTTTGGAGGCTCGTCCAACTTGCCCCACGTGAGCGCTTCGACAGGTCCCCGCCGAGGGCCACGCACTGCCCACGCGACGTAGACCTCGTCGCGGGTCGGCAAGACCCAATACGGTCCGAGGTCGTGACCGCACTCGCCCTGAGCGACGTCGATCGAACGTTCCTTTGCCCCGGGCGCGATATCGAGCGCGACCACGTCCGTGGCGATGTCACCGTCGCAGCGTGCGCTCGCTTCGCGCGACAATAGAGCGATGATGCGTCTGGCGTTTCCGTCGACGGCCATCAGATCTTCGTCTGCACCGACGACATGATCGAGCGTTCGGCGCACGCTCACGCCCGCGTCGCCGTACTCTCGCAGCAAGAGGTGGCCCTGCTCGGTGAGGATGAGCTCACCGAGAACGTCGCCGATGGTGAAGTCCTCGTGCTCGCGGATGTCGTCGTCGCCGAGATCGTCCGGGCCGAGCAACTGAACGCGTGGCAGCGCCTTGCCGTCGTCGATGGCGCGCGCGGTGAGATCTTCCTCCCCTTCCTCGACCAACAGGGCACGCTTGCCCTCCGCGCACACGAGCCTTGGGTCGCCCCCCTCGCGCAATCCGACGATCGTCTGGGCTGCTCCGCCCGGGACGTGATGGGAAACCACCGATTCGCCGCGTTTGCCACCAATCGAGAAGAGCGAGTCCATCACCGCGCAGGCGCTCGATCCGATGTCGAACGGGGTGCCATCGGGTTTTCCGTCGTCGCCGACGTAGCGAGCGACGCGCGTGCGCTTCCCAGCGCGTATGCCGCGCCAGACGACGACCGCGCCGTGGGGTGCAGCGACGACGTCGACGTGAGCATCGGAGCTATAGGTCAGCGTGTCGAGCGCGTCGACGTTCCACATGAGCCTCGCGTGCTCATCGAAGCGCGAGACGTTGGCCGCTCCCCGCGCCGCGACGAAACCAACCACGTAGACGTTCCCGCGCGAGTCGTGGTCCGCAGCCATCGGAAGAGACAGCGGCGCGCTGGAAGCGTTCGGTGGGTCGCCCGCGTCGGCCGTGCTGGCGACGCCACCATCGCTCATCGCGCTTCCCTTGCAGGAGCCACACCGCGCCGCTCCAAGCAACGCGACGATCGCGATGGCGCGCCAATGAGCTCGAGCACACGACATGCTCGGACGCTACCCCGCACATCGCTATTTGGCGAGACCGAGGACCTTGCGGAAGCTCGTCCTCGGAAACCCAGCCGCGCGCGCGGCGGCGCTGACGTTGCCGCGGTGCTCGCGCACCATGATTTGCGCGAGCTCGGGCGTGAGCTCGCGCGGCGGCTGCGCATCGTAGGCAACCACGCGCGGACCGATCGCGGCGTCGACGTCGACCTCGTCGATCGTCTCCGAGAGTGCGATGGCGGACGCGCGCACGAGCGCGTTGCGGAGCTCGCGAACGTTGCCGGGCCATGGCTCGGAGACGAGCCGCGCGAGGGCAGCGGTCGTGAGCTCCTTCTGCCCGACGTCGGGCTCCATCGCACGCAGCAGCGCACGCGAGATGGGCCCGATGTCGCCACGCCTCTCACGTAGCGGCGGGAGCACGACCGTGAACACCTCGAGACGATGGAAGAGATCACGCCGGAAATCACCCGCGTTCACTCGGTCACGCAACGAGGCATGCGTCGCCGCTATCACGCGCGTGTTGCGATGGGTTGCGCTCCCTGTCGCGCCGACACTACGAATCCCGTAGCCGTCCAAAGCGCGCAGGAGCTTCGGCTGGGTGTCGGCTGGAAGGTCGCCGATTTCGTCGAGAAACAACGTGCCCCCGTCGGCGTCCTCGAACGCGCCCCGTCGCCGCGAGACCGCGCCCGTGAAGGAGCCTCGCTCGTGCCCGAAGAACTCGCTCTCGACGAGCTCGCGAGGAACGCTCGTGACGTTGATGGCTATGAACGGTCGGTGCTTGCGTGGTGAGAGCGTGTGGAGCGCGTGGGCCACGAGCTCCTTGCCCGTGCCACTCTCGCCGCACACGAGCACCGGAAAGCGCAACGGTGCGAGCTTGTGCACTTGCGCAGCGACGCGGCGCATGATGACGGACGAGCCGGCGAGACCGGGAAGCGGGTCGACGTCGAGCGCCGCATCGAAGCCCGTGCTCGCGCGGAGCGTGATGGTGGAGCGCCCGAGCGTGATGATCGCGCCGACTTGCGCGGTTGCCTCCCGTACGCGAACCGCTCCGACGTAGGTCCCGTTCTTCGACTTGGCGTCGCGTACGATGACCCGATCGTCTTCGACGACGAGCGTGAGGTGGGTGGCGCTCACGGCGGCGTCCGCGACCGTGATGGCGCAGTGGGCTCCGCTCCCGACTTGGAAACATCCCCGCGGGAGCGGCACGGTCCGCGTACCGGAGGGGTCTTGGACCTCTGCAGAGAACGTGACGTCACGCGCGCTCTGAACGAGCGTCATCGTACTCGGTGCGGGCACCGTCATTGACACACCTCCACTCGGTTCGAATGGAAGTCGGCCCGACACCTCGCGTAGTTGCTTACATTCGGCGCGGGCCCACGGGAGCTACGGTCACCCAACTATGCGTGACAGTGACGCGCTCGCCGCCGGTGCCGATCGACGGACGATTGACAAGAGGAGTTCTCCGACGTCGTCCGGAGGTTCTCCGACGTCGTCCGGAGGTTCTCCGAT
>Ga0302326_10033023_pt1 | contig 10296 bp, 10 predicted proteins | sample Palsa_T0_3_FD_202264 | JGI IMG/M metagenome (GOLD analysis project Ga0302326, IMG submission 202264) | Peat permafrost microbial communities from Stordalen Mire near Abisko, Sweden - Palsa_T0_3 | ecosystem: Environmental > Terrestrial > Soil > Palsa > Peat permafrost | place: Sweden: Abisko... | reverse complement strand
CCGGTACTTCTCCTCATGCCCTTCGGATCCCACCTTGCGATGGACACCCTGCCCCGCCGGAAAACTGCGAGGATCGGCTCCAGGTCCGCCTTGGCTGTGTCCAGCTTTCGCCTTCGTGCCCGTTTAGGCTTCTCCATACCTGCTTCCCCTTCCCGGCCCGCGAGGCATTACCCCCGCGTTCGGATATGACGCTCCTCATCCGAGCGCCGGAGGGACTTCAACCCTCCTGAACGACGCGCTGCTCAGCGCACACTACACCAGAGTCCGACTCCTCCGCGGCGTGCATGTCGGGCGTGCGGCCTATGGCCTTCCCGGACCGGCCAGAACTTTCCTCTGGCGCCACGGAGGTCTCCCGGTTCTCGTGCATAAGGTTTCTCAGCGTGCGCGGGGTCTACGACTACGCAGGACCCGGCGGCGGCTCGCGTTATCGCCACCACCGGTATGGCCTTCCTCGTTTGTGACCGAGTCGGCGTCCCGATTTGCATTTTCGAAGCTCAATACCCGGCCCACCGATGCCGCTGTTTACGCTTCGCGCGCCGCCTCGGGCTGCAACAGTTTGCAACCCAGGAGGGCAGCGTTGCTGGACGCAGAGTTCGATTGTTGCAAAACGTGCCGCGAGGCGCTGCGGAACCGGAACGCGAACGAGGACCGGCCGGGTTTTGACACGGAGAAGGTCAACTGATGGGGTTTTGTCACGGTTTTTGCCACGGTCGATGGTTTTGGTATCGGAAATTGAGAAAGTGGTTTAAAATCAGGAGAGCACAAAATGTCGGGGCGTAGCGCAGCCCGGTAGCGCACCTGCCTTGGGCGCAGGGGGTCGTCAGTTCAAATCTGACCGCCCCGACCAATATTTTCAATCGCTTGCATGCTGAGCCGCGTGCCGAGGTTCCCCAGCCTCGTCATAATCAAATCGAGGCGCGTGTTCCTAATTGGTTTCGAGCGCCAGCATGGCGTTTGTCAAGCCGCAGGATTGCTTCGCAATAGCCGCGCGCCACGCCAACCGTAGTGGATTCCACTCCAGACTGTCAGCGCCAGCGTGGGCCAGATAAGAGCGGCGGATATTGTGGCCAGGAGCGGGGAAGCGAAAGCGTCGCGGCCCAGAAAAGCCACCGCCGTGAGGATCTGAAAAAAGGTGCTGGCCTTGCCCCAGACACTGGGCGGGAACGCGCGTAGCTTGGTCGCCAGGAGAGCCACAGTCGACGCCGCAAGAATCAGCAAATCGCGCCCGAAGATCACGCCGACCAGCCACCAGGGCACGCGGCCGCCCAGCGCCAACGCCAGATAGACGCCGGTCAGCAGCAGCTTGTCCGCGATCGGATCGAGGAACGCGCCGGCGGCCGTGGCGGCCCCAAAATGCCGCGCCAGGTAACCGTCGATTACGTCGGTGGCGGCGGCCACTGCGAAGATGCACAGTGCCGCGAAGGCGCGCCGATTCAAGATGGCGTAAACGATGATGGGGGCAAGCGCCAGCCTGGCCAGCGTGAAGAGGTTGGGCAGCGTGAGCCAAGTGCGCATCAGTGGCGATTCTAGCAGGCTGACTGGCTGCTTCAACGTCAAACCGCGAACGTGATATCATGCTCGTATGCGCACAATCCTGACAATCGAACCCGATGTCGCGCCAGCAGATTCGTCCCCGCATTTGCGCGGACGAAACTCCCACCTTGAAATTCGAAGCCGGTATCGATCCGAATAAACTCAATCAGCTCCTGCCGACCTGGATGCCGAAGAGTTTGTACGGAAGATGGTGCGCAGGGCGGCCCGGGCTCGCTCCTGACGTAAATATTTCTCATTCCCGCGCATAACTCGCGTTGCCCGTGAGCATACTCAGGCTCGCGAGTGGTGGGAAAAGAGGCTAGCCGGACGCCGGGCCCATTGGCATACCCTGCGTAACGATCCTGCGTGCGGGCATGGCTGGACCAGCCACACGTGCAGATTCTTACGCCAGGCGACCACCACGCCGAAATCCTGTTTGACTTGCTGGCGCACATAGGTACGGCCGGCAACCTTACGACCGACGCGCACCTGGCAGCCTTGGCCATTGAATACCAGGCGGAATTGGTATCCGCAGACGCGGACTTCGCCCGCTTTCCGGGGTTGCGTTGGTTCAACCCGCTCCAAACTCAAGTAAGCCACGCATCCGCGCCATGCTATCTTCGGAATCGATGCCCCAACGCCATCCGGTCCGCGTCCGGCGCGTCGATGAATGCGCCACCCTCGACGAGATTTTCCGGCACTGTCTGCCGGCTTTCGGCGGCGCATATCTGCGGCGCATCTATACGATCCTCGACCGCGCGATCGGCGAGGGTTGCCCGCTGACCTTGTCCATCTCCGGCCCGGTCACCGTCTCGGGCCAGCACCTGGCGTGGCTCATCCCGCTGCTCGAAACCGGCTGGGTGGCTTATATTAGCACTACCGACGCGGTCTGCTATCACGACGGCCATCGCAGCCTGGACGCGCACAAGGACGGTCCCATTCACGAAGTTCCCATCCACAGCGACGACGCGGCGCTGCGCGAGCAAGGCACCATTCGCGTTACCGACATGGCCTTCGATGAGGCCGTGCTGCTAGACCAGGACCGCTTCCTGAGCGCCTGCCTGGCGCGTCCCGAGTTTCAGAAGAAGATGACCGGTACCGAACTGCGCTATCGCCTCGGCGCCTATTACGCCGCGCAGGAGCGGCACAACGGCGTGCCGGCCGGCCTGCTGACGACCTGTCATCGCCTGGCCATCCCTGTGCTGGTGGGCGCTCCGGCCGATGGCAGCGTCTTCCTGAATTCAATGAAGTTGTGGGCCATGCGCAACGCCGGTATCCTGCCCGCATACGCGTTCGACCTGGACCTGCACGCCGAAGTGTTCGAGGCCTGCGCCTATCACCGCTGGGGATTGTTCGAGAGTCCGGCGCGCGCCCTGGCCACCCTGATTCTGGGCGGCGGCGTGCCGAAGAATTACAACCTACAGCCAGAGCCGGCTCTCGGCCAGGTGCTCGGACTGCCGAACGTGCGCGGCTACAAGTTCGACGTGCAGATCGTAACCGCGCCGGTCACGGATGGATCGCTGTCGTCATGCCCGCCCGCCGAAGCCGTAACTTGGGGCAAGGTGGATAAGGACACTTATCTGCAGACCACCGAAAGCATGCAGGCGGATTATTCGATGGTCATGCCGTTCCTGGTCAAGGCGCTATTGGACAATCACGCAAAGCGGGCTGGCTATCGCTTGTACGAACACCGCGACGCGCTGTGCGAAAAGTTGCGCGAAGACGTGCGCGCCAATCAAGACTGGCTACTCCGCAGCATAGACTATTCACTGGCGCAATAATGTGGCGCACGCACTCGTGCGCAATGCCACGTAGTTATTTCCACCGCCGAACACCTGCATAAATTGTGGCGCGGTCCCCCTGGCCCGCAGCCGACGCCCTCGTCGGCTCGCCACGACGGTCAAGGAATTGATTCTTCGAGCAAAGAGCGGGTCCAGAGGGACCCGCGCAGACCAGGGGGTCTGCCCCACAAATTATGCAGGACTGCGAAATTGCGAAAACTAAGTGACACTGGGCACTCGTGCGTGCCGTGGCGAGACTCGTCTCGCCACCTGGATCGGGCAAACTGGCGGGCAGGTTTTCAATTCGCCCTCACGAAGGGTAAGCTTCGAATCACCAACGGACGTTCCGTCAATCGCTGCGCCCGCGCGTTGTGGCCTCTGGCCTTCACCGCACCAGGATCGTCTTCGTGTACGCCACCCGGAACCCGTTGCGTTCGTAATTCCGCTGCGACACGCTGCCAGGCAGTGTAGACGCGGTGGCCAGATCGCATCCCTCCTCCGCAGCCACCCGCAAGCGATCGCGGATCAACGCGCCCTGCAAGCCCGCACCGCGAAAGCCCATCATCGTGCCGTCCGCGAACAGCGTCGCCAGACCGCGATGCACTGCCATCGCTCCAGCCGCCGCTGCCCGGCCGCCGCCGAACGCCAGATAACAGCGTGAGCCGGCCATATGCCAGATGGCTCGGCCTATGTCAATTTCATCCGGCGTGAGTTCGTCCTTCTCCAGAAACCCGCGTCCCACCGTGCGCTCCCAGAGTTGTTCCTCGTCCGCACATGCCAGCCGCACGGGCCTGTCGGCCGGCGCGATCTCCGCCCCCGCCAGCGCCCGCACCAGCACATTGTTGAATTCGGTTGCGCGATAGCCGCGGTTCCCCAGGAGTTCGACCAGCGAGGCATCCGCCAGCGGGCAGAGTTCCACGCTGGCCGCGGCTCCACGCGCCCGATAGAAGTCCTCCATGCGGTCCATCTCGTCCGCGGGCACCTCGCCGCGCATGCCGAGTCCCACCGCGTGCGTCAGCGGCGACTCCACGCCCACGAAAATCGCGGAACCGCCGCCCACTTCCAACACCTCCGCTCCCAGTCCGGGATTGAGCCGTTGGTACGCCTCCGCGCACGCCACGCCGTTGCGCGCTTCCGCCGCCTCCACGCGCCGCGCCAATTCCATGCCCGCACAAATCATGATGTCACGCCGGCCGCCGCCAGGAAGTTCCGCGACCCCAACAAAGACTGCCCGCCGTCGCAGACGCAGATCGCGCCCGTGATGTAGGCCGCCGCATCCGAGCACAGGAATAGCGCCAAGTTGGCGATCTCGTCCTTGCTGGCGAAGCGCCCCAACGGCACGCTGGCCACCGCCCTGCGGCGGGCTTCCTCGGTGGGCGCGAGCCGCCGCATGCCTTCCGTATCGTCCACCGGTCCTGGCGCGATCGCGTTCACCCGCACACCCGCGGCCGCCCATTCGATCGCCAGCGTCTTGCAAAAAATGTCGATTCCCGCCTTGGCCGCGCACACGTGCGCTTGATAAGCGATGGGCACGAACGCGTGCGTGGCCGAAATGGCGATCACCGACGCGCCCGGCTTGCGCAAGTGTCCGTACGCCGCGCGGCATGTGTTGAACGTGCCCAGCAGATCGATGTCGATCACGGCCTTGAATCCGTTGGCCGACATGTCCAGCACCGTCGACGGGAAATTGCCCGCCGCGCCGCACACCAGGATATCGATCGCGCCGAACTCCTCCCGCGTCTTGCGCAACGCGTTCTCGCACTCATCGTAGTTGCGCACGTCGCCCGCGATTCCTAAGGCCGCGCCGCCCGCCGCCCGTATGCCTTCGGCCGCCCGGTCGAGCTTCTCCTGCTTCCGTCCCATCAGGCCGACCTGGGCGCCCTGCGCGGCAAAACGCTCCGCGATGCCCAGATTGATCCCGCTGCCGCCGCCGGTGATGAACGCCACTTTGCCCTGCAATAGATGGTCGCGAAATACGTCAGCTTTTGCGTCAGCCATGGTCCTGCCTTCCGCCGCACGGTAGCACCCCGCGCGTGCGCAGGGCAATGGGTATAATCGGCACAGCATGCTTGTAGAGTTGCTGGTCGAAAACTACGCCGTGGTCGATCGCATCCGGGTGCGCTTCCATCCGGGACTGAATCTGCTGACGGGCGAGACGGGCAGCGGCAAGTCCATCGTGGTGGATGCTTTCGGCCTGCTGCTGGGCGCCCGCGCGTCCGCCGAAATGATTCGCTCCGGCGAGGCACGCGCGCGGGTGGCTGGCATCTTCGACGTGCGCGACCGCGCCGACGTGCGCGCCCTGCTGGATCCCGCGGGCATCGCCATCGAGGATAGCGAACTGCTGGTGGAGCGCGAGATCCTGGCGGGCGGCAAGTCGCGCGCCTTCGTCGGCAGCCGGCCCGTGGCTGTCTCGCTGCTGCGCGAGTTGGCGCCCTTGCTGGGCGATATCCACGGACAACACGATCAGCAGCTTTTGTTTTCCGCCGACGCGCAACGGGACATGCTGGACGTGTTTGCGGCGTCAGCCGACCCGCGGGCGCGCATTGCGGAGATTTACGCGCGCTGGAAGGCGGCTGGCGCCGCGCTCGAAACTCTGGAGCGCACCGAGCAGGAAAAGCTGCGCCTGCTGGACCTCTGGGAATTCCAGCGCAAAGAGATCGAAGGCGCCGCGCCCGCCGCCGGCGAGGACGAAAGGCTGGAAGGCGAGCGCCGCGTCCTGCAGAATCTCGGCCGCTTGCAGGAGAACGCCGGCACCGCCTACGCCGCGCTCTACGATTTGCCCGAATCGGCGCTGGCGCAGGTGCGCGTGGCGGCCAAGCGGCTGGACGATGTGTGCCGCATCGATCCATCGCTCGCGGGACTCGGCGAACACCTTCAATCCGCGGAGGTGGCGATCAAGGAGGCGTCCTACGGCCTGCGCGATTACCTTTCGGGCCTGGAAGCGAATCCCGGACGCCTGGAGGAGATCGAGAATCGCCTGGCGCTGCTCGACAAGTTGAAGCGCAAATACGGCGCAACGGTCGCCCAGGTGCTGGCGTTCGTGGCCGACGTGCGCGCGCAGATCGAACAGGTGGAGCACGCCGGCGAGCGCATGTCCGAGTTGCGGGGCGAGCGCGAGCGGCTGGCGCGCGACTTCGGGGAGGCCGCGAGCGAACTGACCGCGCTACGCACGCGCGCCGCGCGCAAGCTGGAAAAGGGTGTGGAGGCGGAACTGGCATCGCTGGCCATGGAGCGTACCAAGTTTCGCATCGAGATCGCCGCAGCCCCTTGGTCGCCGTCCGGAGCCGACCGCGTCGAGTTCCTGGTTTCCGCGAACCTGGGCGAAGAGCCCAAGCCGCTGGAGAAGGTGGCGTCGGGCGGCGAAATCTCACGCATCGCGCTGGCTCTGAAGACGTGTCTCTCAGACGACGTTGTGTCCAGGCGTACGCTGGTGTTCGACGAAGTGGACACGGGCATCGGCGGCAGCGCGGCGGAGGGCGTCGGACGGCGGTTGAAGAAACTCGCCGCCGCGAATCAGGTTTTGTGCGTGACGCACCTGGCGCAGATCGCGGCTTTCGCGGATCATCATTATTGCGTGGAGAAGCGCGAGAGCCAAGGGCGCACTGTGGCCGGAATCGAAGAACTGGACCGCCAGGGCCGCACGCGCGAAGTTGGGCGGATGCTGTCGGGGCAGGAGCTGACGCCGGAGGCGCTGAAGCACGCCAAGCGATTGATAAAGGGCGCCGGGTGATGTGGTTGTCGAATTCTCTCTGGAAACGTTATTATAATCGGTAAACGGTATGAAACTCCGAAGTCCAAGAACAGCGCTCATATATCCCCCGGGCAGGCGGCACTCCGGAAGCGATCCCCAACCCGAACCTGGAATCCCGGAGTGGCTTGCAGAAGTCCGCTTGCGCGTGGAGCAAGAGGCTCCCATCATGCAAGCGCTCATGCGTCGCGCGATCAATGCCGTGATGGCGCTCGCTACGCTTTCAGAAGATTCCGTCGTTGAGGCAACTGCTGCGCCCACTGACCTTGCGGCGCTAGTGCGTGCCCTGAGATCCGATGAGTTGCTCGACGACCTGAGCCGGGCTGAGCCGTTAGCACCGGCATTCATCAGAGGAATTGAAGCAAGGCAAAGGCTCATCAAGGAGCACGGCGGGACGTTAGCCGCTCAACAGGTCGCTCAAACGATCGGGATTTCGCGGCAGGCTGTTGAGAAGCGCAGACAGGCTGGGAAACTGGTTGCGCTGGCAACAGGCCGTCACGGATACCGCTACCCTGTTTGGCAGTTCTCAGACTCCGGGATGCTGCCTGGGCTGGAAGAGGTTCTGGGTGTCCTGGCGGCTCACGACGAATGGATGCAGACAGTGTTCTTTGTCAGCAAGAATCCGCGTTTGGGCGATCATACCCCCTTAGAGCTTCTGGAGGCTGGTGAATTGACGCAGGTCCTTGATGCCGCGCAGATGTATGGGGAGCAGGGACTTGCGTGAGCCTCGAAGGAATGCCGGTTCCTCCCGAAAATCTGGGCCGGATTCATGTCACGATTATGGAAATGGCTGGCCCATTTTTCCGAACGCACGGCATTAAGCGAGGCCCTTTGTCACCCGGAAATACCGGGCTCAACCGCTTTGACGCCCCGGACGTTTCGTACGCGGTTCTCTACCTCGGCTGCGACGAATACTGCGCGTTTGTCGAAACGTTTGCGCATGCCAGCGGGACTCGAACTATTACCACTTCCGTATTGAAGAACAGGGCTCTGTCTCAACTCAGACCAAACCGGCCCCTGCGTTTGATCGACCTCGCCGGGTCTGGAACTTTGGTCCGAATCGGCGTCGATTCCCGGTTGTTTGCAGGCGAATATCAACGCGCCCAATTATGGTCCAAAGCGCTCCACGATCATCCGGCGAAAGCGGATGGCCTGTTGTATCCCAGCCGCCTTGACCCACTCAGGCGCGCCGTCGCGCTGTTTCTCGACCGACATTCCAGATTTGCGGAATTGAGGCGCCAGAGTTGGTATGCTCCGGGACCGCAACGCGTCCTTCTTGCGGAAATAGCCGAGCACTACAAAATTGCATTGATCGAAAATGAGTTCGTCGCCTCCCGCAAGCCGGTGCGCCAGGAGACGATGTTCTGAAACGGTCACGCCTCATCCGTCTTCGCCGAGTGGGGTTCAAAGGTTCTTTTTGCAATCTGTTCCCTAAAGTCGGCGACGACCTCAGCGTCCGTTTCAAACTCCACCGGCTTTATGCGTCGCTGTTGGCGCACGCCTTCACGCCTAATACCCTTCTGGATGTAAACCAAAACAGGTATTTCTTTGTTTTGCGCTTGGGACAGAATGGCGGCGATCGCGATTTCCTGCTCGACCCAAACGGACCCACGGATGTGCTTGCCTGATGGCGTCTCAACTCGACCCCGATGGTGCATGACCGCAATAAATGCTGCGGCCCGGTTGAGCGCACGGAGAATGTGCTGGGTCAGGCCCTGCAGGGAATTCTGATCCTCCGCAAAGTACCCTTCACACGGTGTCAGCTCTTCTACTACTCGGCGATGGCCTTGCCGAGCGTCTTTTCCTCGTCCGTATACTGCCCACAGCTAATGAACACGAGAGGCCTCCCAAGCGGTTGCGCCATTTCCTGCTCAAGCTGGACCTGCCGCAGTAGGGAGTCAGCCAGCCCTCTCAGATGTTGCAGTTCGTCCCTGTTATTTCTTGAGGAAAGCCTGACGGCGTCATTGGCAGAATCGCCGGGCATGAGTGACTTGAGGCTGGCGGCTTGGTCCACCATTTTCATAATTTCATCCCGCAGTTCGCCCATGTACTCGGATGAAAGAAGGTCGCGCGTGTATGCTATGCTTTCACGCCTCAGTTTGACCCGCTGTCGTACACGCTCCTCAATCTCATCTAGGCGGAGCTCAAGGATTTTAGCCTTGCGGAAGACGCCAGGAAATTTGCTTACGATGTCGGCCAGTTGATCCCGGACCTTGTGCTCAGCTTGGTTGACAGCGTCCCTGTAGCGTTCGGATTCGAGTTCCAAAGCCTTGTCGATCCGGTCCTGCGCCTTCGCCCTGGGCGCTAGCTCTTCGTAACGGCGACGACCCTTCGCGGTGAGGAACAGACGGAAGTCGCCGTGAAAAAAGAAGTTTGCATCGCTTATGTCCTGATCCGGATACGTACGGCAATCGCTCCCAGAGAGCCACTTCTTCGATTCAAGGCGACCCTCTACAAGAAGATCCTTGATGCGGCGAACGAGCACCGTGGTGTCTGGGTGCCTGATCTGAGACTCAAGCGTCCCCCAGCTAGTTGAGCGCCCTTCGTAAGGATCGACTTGGTCGATGAACGAATAGACGCTACGCTCAATCCGGAAGGTAAAAGCATACTGGTGCCCAAAGCTATGTTAACTCTCCCCTTCGCAGCTTCTCCTGTTATGCCCCGAATGCGCAAAGTCGCACGGCGATCCCTCACCCCCGCTCTAAAATCCGGAAAATTTGCGCGCCATACTGTTCCGCCAGCCGCGCTCCTACACCGGGGATTTCCAATAATTCTCGGATGCTGAGTGGCTTCTCCGCGGCGATGGCCTGCAGCGATTTGTCGGACAGAATCCGGAAGGCGGGTACCGCGCGGCGCTTTGCTTCGGCCAACCGCCAGTCGCGCAGCGCCTTCTCCACCGCTGCATTTGCGGGGGGAGCGGTCTTCTCCCGTTTTCGCGATTTGGCGGCGCGCCTCTTCTTCCGGCGCTTCGCGGTCCCCTCGATTTCCAGCTTCATCTCGAACGCCGGCACCGCCTCTGCGTCCATCGCCCGTCCGGCCGCGCTCAGGGCCGCCAGCCGGTAGTCCACGCGACGGCCGTCCTGCTGAAACGACGCTTCGGACATTTCCACCCAACCGGCGCGCGCCATGGCGCCCAGCACCTGTTCGAACCCGTCGCGGTCCAACGAATAGTCCGCAAACACGTCGCTGTGCAGCCTCCCCGTGGCCTTGCGACCGGACTTCCTCAGCGCGCTC
>Ga0302326_10033022_pt1 | contig 10296 bp, 6 predicted proteins | sample Palsa_T0_3_FD_202264 | JGI IMG/M metagenome (GOLD analysis project Ga0302326, IMG submission 202264) | Peat permafrost microbial communities from Stordalen Mire near Abisko, Sweden - Palsa_T0_3 | ecosystem: Environmental > Terrestrial > Soil > Palsa > Peat permafrost | place: Sweden: Abisko... | reverse complement strand
TTTCGGCCCAGAGCCTTCCGGACGGCGCCGGAAAAGCGCAATTGCAGACCGTTTGTACTACCTGTCATGGCATGGACAAGGTTGCGGAGAAAGGTCGCCGGACCCCTGGCCAATGGCGGGGGGTTGTCGCGCTAATGAGGGCTTACGGCGCCATGGGGTCCAAGGAAGATTTCGCGGCAATTCTCGGCTACTTGAATGCGAACCTAGGCAGGATGCCGACTGCTGAAGAGGCTGCGGCCGAGGGAGTTGAGGGCGCTCCGCCCGCGAAGGAACCATCCGCCAAACTGCCTTTGGAGCAAATGCGGGATCTGTCCGGCCCGTGGATGACCTCGATGTGGTACATCGTCCTGAACATGGGTTCGCGCGGAAGCCTGCCGACCCAGCAGCCCCAGATGCACGGCGTAAAGGATCCGGAAGCGCCGGTGCCAAGCCTTTTTACTCCCTGGGCGAAAGCCATCGTCGCCAAGTACTCGATGTACACAGATCCAGTCCTCACGTGTAACTCTCCAGGGCCCCAAGCATACGCTGCTCCGTATGCTTTTGAAATCATCCCCAGTCCTGGCCGGCTCAATATGCTCATGGAATACTACCATGTGGTCCGACGGGTTTACATGGATGGCCGCGAGCACCCCAAGGGAAACCCCGACCCGAATGCCATCGGCCATTCGATCGGCCACTGGGAGGGAGAGACCCTGGTGGTGGACACGGTGGGGTTTAACGATAGCCCGGTCCAGCTAATCCCCCATAGCGATGAATTGCATTTGGTGGAACGCATGAGACGGATTCGGGACGGCAACGTTTTGGAGATCGAAGTAACGCAGGAAGATCCCAAAGCCTATACGCAACCGTTGACGCAAACTATGTACTTCAAGAGAGATCCGAGCCTCGAAATGATTGAGCATAACTGCGATGGCGAATTGGACTATTCTTCGCATGCCCCGAAACCCGCAATAAAGTGAATGTCCAAATGGCAGACCGCGTAGTCTCGCCGCGCTGTTAGAGGGATGAAATGGCGCGAGGGGTCTTTGTTCTATTCCTGGTAATTGGCGAGTTTTTCCGCGTTGCGGCGTTGAACCCCAGCAAAGCGCTCACCCAATATTCAATCAGCCACTGGACTCAGGAACAGGGACTTCCGCAGAACACCATTAGCGCCATCGCCCAAACCGCGGATGGCTATCTGTGGTTAGGTACGGATGAAGGCTTAGCCCGTTTTGACGGCTATGAGTTCGTGGTTTTCAGCCGAGATACGGGCAAGCTACCCGCGAATTCGATCCTCGCTTTGGTGGCCGGCCCCGACGGCGCCTTGTGGATTGGCACATCCAGTGGTTTGACCGAGTATCGCAACCGGACGTTCCGCACCTATACCCAAAGAGAGGGATTGCCGGGAAACTCCGTCTCGAGCCTGTTCGTGGATCATGCAGGAATTTTATGGATCGTGGCAGGTGGGAATCTCAGCCGCTTCGATGGGAGCAGATTCACGAATTACCTGCGCGAGCGTGACATCCCGATCAATGTGGTCCGCGCAGTAACGGAAGACGCGCGGCACACTCTGTTTGTGAGTGGCACCAACTCGATTGCCCAATATGTAAATGGAAAGTTTATCGAACTGATTCCGGCGGCTGACTTGCACGCTGACTTCCCGGGCAGGATTTTGGCGGATCGCGCTGGCAATCTCTGGATTCTCGGCGTGCGGGGGCTCATTCGTCGTTCACCGGACGGGAGCATCATGCGCTACGGCGCTCGCGAGGGCCTCTCGGACTCTTTTGGGCTGAACACGATTCTGGAAGATAGCGGTGGCAGTATTTGGGTGGGCACGGATGGTGGCTTGGCCCGATTCGAACACGGGCAGTTCCACACCCGCGTGGAAGCAAGCGGAGAACAATCCGAAGTCCGCTGCCTGTTAGAGGATCGAGAGCGCAATCTATGGATGGGCGGCAGCCCTGGATTGATGCGCCTGCGCGATGACGTATTTCGAGTTTATGGCAAAGAAGAAGGGCTGCCGAGCGATGAGCCGAACGCCGTCTTTCAAGATCGCCTGGGGACCACCTGGGCCGGATTCCTGGACGCAGGTTTGTGGCGGTCACGCTCGGGTCGCTCTGGCTGGGAGGCGCCATCGTCCGCCAAGGGCCGCGTGTTCTCTATTCGCGAAACGCACAGCGGTGAGTTGCTGGTGGCCAGCCGCGATGGTCTCCAGCGGGTGAAGGACGGCCGTGTGCGGATGTTTGTGCCGACGGATCCGCTGGGGCGGAAGCGAGTGTTCGACGCTATGGAAGATTCACATGGACGGCTCTGGCTGGCGCTTCCCCAGGGTCTGGCGGAATTGCAAGGGGAAAAAATGCGAATTGCGATCCCGGCGGCCGCATCCCTGATGGAGAGCTCGTTTGTCACCCTGGCGGAGGGGCGCGACGGCTCTCTGTGGGCCGGCGCTATGCGTGGTGGCTTGTGGCGCATGACCCCCAACGGACGCCGGCTCTACACCGCTGCCGACGGTTTAGGCAGCGATCAAATTCGCTCCTTATATCAAGATCCCAAGGGGATGCTGTGGGTGGGCACGCTGGGCGGTGGTTTGGACGCCTTCCACGATGGAAAATTCGTCAAATTCACCGCCAAAGATGGGCTGCTCAGCGATAACGTCTCGAACATCCTGGATGACGGTGAAGCGCTGTGGCTGAGCACGACGCGCGGTATCTGCCGGATCTCGAAACAGCAATTGCGCGATTTTGCCGATGGCCGGATCACGCGTTTGGAACCAGTGAACTATGGTGCGGCGGACGGCCTGCGCAGTGCCCAGTCCTCGCCAGAAATTGGCTCGGGAGCAAGCCGGCACTCGGACGGCAGTCTGTGGTTTGCTACAGCCCGGGGCATTGCCGTCTACCAGCCGAAATGGCCGGCTCGAGCCAGGATCGCGCCTCCCACCTACATCATGGACATGACCGCGGATGACCGTCATTTTGACTGCTCCGCTCACTCGCGCATCCCGCCTGGCCACGGACGGGTGGAGATTCGCTATGCTGCCATATTTCTGAGCGCCCCGGAGCGTGTGCGCTACTTTTATAAGCTCGATGGGCTGGATTCGGAGTGGATAGGTGCTGGAAGCCGGCGCACGGTTACCTACAATAACGTGGGCCGGGGCAATTACCGCTTTCGTGTACGAGCGCAGGCGCCAGACGGGATCTCCAACGAGGCATCGTACGAATTTGAGCTCCTTCCGCACTACTACGAATCGGGCTGGTTTCGTTCGCTCTGCGCCGCCTTCGTCCTCACGCTGGCCTGGATGATGTATCAACTCCGGATGCGGCATGTGCGTTCCCATTTGGCGGCTGTCCTCCAAGAGCGCTTGAAGCTGGCTCGGGAAATTCACGATACCCTGGCCCAGGCCTTCGTGGGCATTTCGGCGCAACTCGACGCACTGGAAACATGCCTTCCGGAAAACTTGCGTCCAGCCCACATATATCTGGAGCTGGCCCGCCGCATGTCGCAGCATAGCCTAACAGAAGCACGGCGTTCCGTGATGGATCTGCGTTCGGCAGCGTTGAATAATCAAGATCTCTCCGCGGCGCTCCAATGCGGAGCGCGGAACTGGACCCAGGGATCAGCCGTGGATGTGGAAGTGGACGTCAGAGGAGAGGTGCGGACGTTGTCGGAGGATGTCGAACACAACCTGTTGCGCATCGCACAGGAGGCTGTGACGAATGCCCTGAAGCATGCCCACCCCAGCAAAATTACGGTGAGGCTTGTTGGGAACGATCACAACTTGACCCTTCGGGTGAGCGACAACGGCTGTGGTTTCGAGCCGGAGGACGCCTTTGTGGGGATGGGGGGCCATTTCGGTTTGATAGGTATTCGCGAACGTGCTGAGCGCATTGGCGGCGAGTTACGGCTGGAGAGCCAACCCGGTCGTGGAACTCAGGTAGAAGTTTCGGTACCCCTGTCATGAGCTCGAAAATCCGCATTCTTGTGGCTGAGGACCACCTCGTGGCGCGGGTCGGAGTAAGCGCCATTATTAACCGGCAAACAGACATGGTGGTGGTAGCTGAGGCCACCAATGGGAAGCAAGCCGTGGAACGCTTCCGCAAACACCTTCCGGACGTCACGCTACTGGACATGCGCATGCCGTTGATGTCCGGTGTGGAAGCGGCGATTGCCATACGCGGCGAGTCCCCCAACGCCCGCTTGATCGCGCTCACTTCGTATGGGGGAGATGAAGACGTGCGGCGGGCGCTGGCTGCAGGGGTAGATGCCTATCTCACGAAGGACGTACTGAGGAAGGAGTTGCTCGACACCATTCGTACGGTGAACGCAGGGCGAAGATACATTCCCGAGGCGCTCGCAGCCGCATTGGAGGCACAAAGCGACGCCCCAACGTTGAGTGAGCGCGAAATCGAAGTGTTGGAGCTGGTGGCGAGTGGACTCGCGAACAAGCAGATCGCCTACGCGTTAAATATCGCGGAAACCACTGCCAAGAACCATGTCAAGAACATTCTGCACAAACTTGGCGTGCACGATCGGACGCACGCGGCCACGGCGGCCATTCAACGCGGCATCATTCACCTATGACATCCCGATCATGATCCGAATGGATCATTGTTCGCCCGAAATATGGATGATAAACTCCATTGGCTTCTCCAAGGCCCAAATTGGGATATGAATCACTTTAGATTCGTCAGGACCATGGCGGGATCCTACCTGATCGCATGCACATTTCTTGTTGGTTCGCTCTGGGCCGCTGACCCGGATGGTTCCGCGCTCTATCAAGCACACTGCGCTGCCTGTCACGACAACGCCAACGCCGAATCGCACGCACCGAAGCGCGAGCAGATCGCCGCGCGCAAGCCCGAATCAGTCGTGGCTGCGATGTTCGACGGCGCCATGATCGTCCAGGCGTCCAGTTTGACCCTAGAAGAGGGACGGGCCATCGCGCGATTTATTACCGGAAAAGAGTTTTCCGCGGTTTCCGAAGTTTCCATGGGAAAGTGTGAGGCGCCCGGGAAAGAGCTTTCCCTGGCGTCGGGCGATTGGAACGGATGGGGTCTCGAACTCGATAATTCCCGTTATCAGGCCAAGCCCGGACTGAGCGCCGCCGATATTCCTAGGCTCAAACTGAAATGGGCCTTCGGCTTCCCCGGGGATAGCCGCGCATACGCCCAACCTGCGGTGGCGGGCGGCCGCCTATTTGTGGGTAGTGCCGGTGGGAAGGTGTATTCGCTGGATGCAGCTACCGGATGTACGTATTGGAGTTTCAAAGCGGACGGCCCGGTTCGCACCGCCATCAGCATCGCCCAGTCGAAAGCCGGCGGCCGTTACATTGCGTATTTCGGTGACCTGCGGGCGACGGCTTACGCAGTCGATGCGAGCACTGGCGCTCTGATCTGGAAAGTGAAGGTAGACGACCATCCCTACGCGCGTATCACTGGGTCACCCATTTTTTATGACGGCCGTTTACTCGTCCCCATGGCGTCCATGGAAGAAGCTTCGGGGATGACGCGCGGGTACGACTGCTGCACGTTCCGGGGCAGCCTGGCTGCCCTGGATGGCGAGACTGGGCGCCAGCTTTGGAAATCGTACACCGTGCTCGACCCCCCCAAGGCCTACAGGAAGAACAAGGCGGGCGGGCAAAAGTACGGTCCCGCCGGCGCGGGGGTATGGTCGGCGCCTACCATCGACACCAAGCGCAAGCTTGTGTATGTGGCTACGGGAGATTCTTACACTGAAATTGAAATCAACACCAGCGACGCGATAATGGCGTACAACATCGACAACGGAAGCTTGGTATGGGTCAGCCAGGTTACCGCCAAGGACAATTACATCGTTGGCTGTCCTGCGTCGCCGACTTGTCCCGATGAAGTGGGTCCCGATTATGATTTCGGCAGCTCTCCGATTCTTCGCACGCTCCCGGGCGGTAAGCAGATTATTGTTGCCGGCCAGAAATCGGGCGTTGTTTGGGGCCTGGATCCGGATCAAAAAGGAAAGATCCTCTGGAACACGAAACTGGGCGCCGGCAGCGTAATGGGCGGCGTTGAATGGGGGCACGGCGCCGATGCCGAGAACACCTATGTCGCTATCTCCGATGTCGCCGCTCGCGAGGGTGCGCAACCTGGTATCTCGGCGCTGAAGCTCGCCACCGGTGAGAAGGTGTGGAACACGCCCGCTCCCAAAGTGACCTGTCCGGCTCGGCCCGGATGCTCTCCGGCGCAAGGAGCGGCTGTATCGGTGATTCCAGGCGCGGTTTTCTCTGGGGCGGTAAACGGCCATTTCCGAGCCTATTCCACGCAAACCGGTGAGATCCTTTGGGATTTCGACACCGCGCGGCCTTTCGATACGGTCAATCAGGTCGCAGCCAATGGTGGATCGATTAACGGCGCAGGACCCGCCATCGCGAACGGCATGGTGTTCACGAATTCCGGCTACGGCTTTGTCGGCCAAGCGGACGGCAACGTCCTGCTCGCGTTTTCAGTCGACGCGAAGTAGCGCGAAAGGGATATGAGATTCGTCCTGGCAGCATGTGCTTTTCTTCTTGGTTCGCTCTGGGCCGCTGACCCTGACGGCGCCGCGCTCTATCAAGCACGCTGCTCTGCGTGTCACGACAACAACAGCGCGGAAGAACGTGCACCGAAACGGGAGCAGATCGCTGAGCGTAAGCCCGAAGCAATCGTGGCCGCGATGTTCGACGGCGCCATGATCGCTCAGGCGTCCGGGTTAACCCTGGACCAGGGACGCGCTATCGCTCGATTTATTACCGGGAAAGAGTTTTCCGCGGCGTCCGACGTTTCCATGGGAAAGTGCGAGGCGCCGGGGAGAAAGATTTCATTCGCGGCGGGCGATTGGAACGGATGGAGTGTCGAACCTGACAATTCCCGTTATCAGGCCAAGCCCGGGCTGAGCGTGGCCGATGTTCCCAGGCTCAAGGTCAAATGGGCCTTCGGCTTCCCCGGGGATAGCCGGGCATTCGCCCAACCTGCTGTTGTGGGCGGGCGCGTATTCGTGGGCAGCGCCGGCGGGAAGGTGTACTCACTGGATGCATCTACGGGGTGCACGTATTGGAGTTTCAAGGCTGACGGCGCGGTTCGTACCGCCATCACCATCGCCCGATCGAAAACCGGTGGGCGTTACATCGCGTATTTCGGCGATCTGCGTGGGACGGCGTACGCAGTCGATGCCAGTAGTGGCGCTCTGATCTGGAAGGTGAATGTCGACAACCATCCTTACGCGCGCGTTACTGGCTCACCGATTTTTTATGAGGGCCGATTATTGGTGCCCATGGCGTCCTTCGAAGAAGCGTCGGGGATCGCGCCCGCGTATGAATGCTGCACGTTCCGTGGGAGCCTGGCTTCGCTCGATGCCGAGACCGGGCGCCAGATTTGGAAATCATACACCGTGCTCGATCCCCCCAAGGCCTTTAAGAAGAACAAAAACGGCGGGCAAATGTACGGTCCCGCGGGTGCGGGCGTCTGGTCGGCGCCTACCATCGACGCCAAGCGCAAGCTTGTTTATGTGGCCACCGGCGACTCATATACTGACGTTGAACTCAATACCAGCGACGCAATCCTAGCATTCAGGATCGACAACGGAAGCTTGGTATGGGTCAGCCAGGTAACCGCCCACGACAATTTCATCGTTGCCTGTCCCGACAGATCGCCGAACTGTCCCGTGGTTTTGGGTCCCGATTATGATTTTGGCACTTCTCCGATTCTGCGCACCATCGCAGGCGGTAAGCAGATCATCGTTGCCGCCCAGAAATCGGGTGTTGTTTGGGGCCTGGATCCTGACCAACAAGGGAAGGTCCTCTGGAACACGAAAATCGGCGCCGGTAGTGTACAGGGCGGGGTGGAATGGGGGCACAGCGCTGACGGCGAGAACACCTACGCGGCGGTTTCGGACGTAAGCGCTGGTGCGGACGCGCAGCCAGGCATTTCGGCACTGAAGCTCGCGACCGGCGAAAAGGTCTGGAGTACGCCCGCTCCTAAAGTAACTTGTGCGACACCGGCTCCATGCTCACCATCGCAATCGGCGGCCGTGTCGGTAATTCCAGGCGCGGTCTTCTCGGGCGCGCTAAACGGTCATTTCCGCGCCTATTCGACCAGGACCGGCGAAATCATCTGGGATTTCGACACCGTGCGGCCTTTCGATACGGTCAACAAGGTTCCCGGCAAGGGTGGATCGATCAACGGCGCAGGCCCAGTGATCGCGAACGGCATGGTGTTCACCAATTCCGGCTACGGCTCGGGCCGCCAATTAGAGGGGAACGTCTTGCTCGCGTTTTCGGTCGAGGGGAAGTAAGCTGGAGGTCGCCAAAACACGGTCGGGGAGATATCAGCGGCGAACCCTCCAGTCTTGTCGCCTTGCGACAACGATTGATGGTTTTGAAACGCTTGACTAAGCGGGCGTACTCGCGCCGTTCCGACCGCATGTTCCAGGTTCTCCTTCGCCGAGTGGGCGAATCCTGTTCTAATTGTGACGCCGGACACAACAGTCGTTCGGTGGCACCGGACGAATCCCTATTCCTGGGCAAGGACTGCTTAGGCGATGCGAACGAATTCTCGCGGCTCAACAACCCCGCCAAGTGAAGACCGTCTGGACCTCTGTTTTTCCTTCTTGTGTAGCAATCCACAAAGATTTGTGAGCACGGGCCACGAAAGTGGCACGCTACTCGTTGCGGTGAAAGTCTGGCCGCAATAAGTGCACCATTGATTCCTACGGCAATGTGCCGGACTTACGTATTCGCGCGTCGCGTGTATGGTCTAGCACTTGCGATAATATCGAACGGCAGGGCTCGACCAGGAGCTATTCCAGCATGAGCCAGGGCGGCCACCTCGTCAAACCCACCGGTGCCCGAAAGACTTGGGCGATTATGTATCGTGACTCCGAAGGGAAACTCCGCTGGGAAGGCAAATTCAGAACAAAGAGCAACGCGCAAGCGCGCCTCAGCGAAGTCTTGAACGACATCGACAGAGGCACTTACACGCGCCCGTCATCCCTCAGTTTCGAACAATTTGCCAAGGACTGGCTTGCAGGGCGCCGGCAAATCCGCGGGAGCACGGAAGCTGGTTATAGCTCGCTGATCGACAAGCAACTCGTCCCGCGCCTGGGCGCGATGACAGTTGCGCGTATAAGATTCGAACATATTGACGCTGCCGTCAGCGGCATGCTTGAGGATGAACTTGCTTCGAAGACGATCCACAACGCAGTGATGTTGCTGCGAAACATGCTTGCTGGCCGAAGCGGGCCGAGTGCATTTCGGCGCGGTCTGGCATTTGCAGATCCTACATTGGGCGTGAAGTTGCCTCCGCTTGAGTACCGCCAGATTATTCCGCCAACACCGGAGCAGACATGGTCACTGATCAAGGCTGCGAAGGAAATCGGTGGCGTCGGTTACCCCATCACGTACCTGGGCGCCTTCTGCGGAATGCGACGGAGCGAAGCCTTGGGTCTGAGGTTCCTTGATGTTCGATGGTTCGATAATGAGATCCGCATTCAATACGCCGTCTCGAAGCGACGCTGCCAGGATGGCATTCACAAGTGGGAGTGGTACCTCGGGCCTCCAAAGTCTCGCAAGTCGCTGCGCGGCATCTCGGCCACCGAAAGCGTCATGAGGCTCCTCGCCGACCTCAAGGTCGGCAATGCCGATCCCGGATTCGTGTTCGCCGGGGACTGCCACGGGTTCATTGATCCAGACAGGTTTGAAATCGACATCTGGCGTCCGATTGTGGACCGAGCTGGGCTGGCGAGCACAAGGTTTCACGACCTGCGCCACTTTTTCGCGAGCCAGCTAATCGCCAACGGAGAGACGGCTGCATACGTTCGAGATCAAATGGGCCATTCTAGCATCCACGTCACCTTCGACACTTACGGTCACCTGTTCCCCGGCCGAGGGCGAGAAGCCAGTGCCAGGTACGAAAAATCGATGGATGTGGCTCGCCGAAAATCGGAAGCGACTGCTAGCAATCCGTTAGCAATCGACAGTGAAGTGATAGGAAAGCCGGACACGAGCAACTAATTTGGTTTCTTGGCCGTACGCAGATTTCATATCCTAAGTCGCCGTCCCTCCGTTCAGTGGAGACCGGATAGCGTGTTAGCAATTTGTTAGCAATTCTGTGGGAGAAAACGAGATGAATCTGTGCAACCGATTGAAAGGATTGGTTGCGGGGGATGGATTTGAACCACCGACCTTTGGGTTATGAGTACCTATCTGTGGCTATGTAGTTAATAACAAGGCACGAGTGGCAACTCAAAAGAGCCTGAAGTAACCCTCGGAAACGGGTAATGGGAGTTGAATGGGAGTTGATTTTGACCTTTGGG
>Ga0302326_10033021_pt1 | contig 10296 bp, 12 predicted proteins | sample Palsa_T0_3_FD_202264 | JGI IMG/M metagenome (GOLD analysis project Ga0302326, IMG submission 202264) | Peat permafrost microbial communities from Stordalen Mire near Abisko, Sweden - Palsa_T0_3 | ecosystem: Environmental > Terrestrial > Soil > Palsa > Peat permafrost | place: Sweden: Abisko... | reverse complement strand
CAAAAAAGCAGGTGCTGAAACTGAGATCGCACCCCTGGATTCCTTCGGAGGTTGCCATACGTGGATTTGTTTTCGATTTAGCGACGGGCGAATTGAGGGAAGTAACGCCGAAGGACGAACATGCCGCCCAAACCGTGGAAGATTTGGGAAAGCTGAAACAAGCCGTGTGATGCATCATTATGATCGCGTTCAATGAATGGCCGGCATCCAGGCCGGGTTGACGACCCGGGTTGTATCAGGAATAGCCTCGGTTCCGTACTCGGCCAATCGGTCTATATTGTAGTGTTGGCGCATGTATTTAAAAAAGTTTTCCTGGCACCATCTGGCAAACATGGCCACGGCTACCCGGGTCAAATCAGAGCGGTAATCGGTGCCTAAAATGGAGCTTTGATGTCCTTTCTCCGAGAGGTGACGGACTTCGCGTACCCATAGATCATTGGAGAGTTGGACACCGCGTTCGGCTAGTTCCATGGTGGCTTCTTCTCCGTTGACCAGGCTGACTTTGTGCGGCCGAAATTCCTGCTCCGACCAATGCTCTCCAGGAAACTTGTGATAGGTCAGGACTGCGATGCGCTCTTCTTTCATCTGAGCGAAAAATTTCGGCGAGTAGCCTTCACGGTCGAAGACGATCGTTAAGCGGCTTAAGAGCGGCTCGGCGTCCAGTTGTTAGCTCTCCAGCGGATAGAAGCCCTCCGACATCGAAAAGCTCTCCCGGCTCTTGCTTAAGAGGCCAAGGACCAACAGCGCCGGCAACGCCAACAGGACCCCGCCGTCGGGAACATCCTGGACCCGTTCAAACTCAATGGCAGCCCCATTGAGCATGCCGACGCTGGCGGCCACCCGGTCCATGCCGCGGGTCGTCGCTCGACCTAACGGGGTTTGAACGTCCGCCAGAGCGCGTTGGCTCAATTGCCTTTTTATATTGCAAATAATGGTGTTTTGCTGCTAACTGGCTGCGATTCGCCCGGATTTCTTCGAATAATTCCTTACTTGGGACATCACGTTCGATGACATGTAACGCTAACTGGAAAATGCTTCTCCGAGCGCGGAAGAGCGAAGACCTCCGGGACGCGCTTAATAGTGTAACGCCGCACGTTCTGAAGTGATGCAAGGCGGCGGTGATATGCTGGATCTTCAGGGAGGAAGTTGCGTCATTGTCTCGTTTTATTTCTCGTAACCCCAAGCAAAACTTGTTAATCCCATATTTGCGCGGTGAAATCGGTTAACACCCAGGCGCTGAAGCTCGTAGGATTAAATTCGAAGGAAAAGTAATTCCAACAACAAATCTTTTTGACCTGAGCGGGCGCGTCGCTGTCATCACCGGCGGCAACGGCGGTATTGGCCGCGGCATCGCCCTGGGCCTGGCTCAGGCCGGAGCTGCAATCGCCGTTCTGGCACGGAATGAGGAGAAGAACCAGCGCGTCATGAGCGAGGTTCAGCCACTGGGAGTTGCTGCCTTAGCTGTGAAAGTCGATGTCACCGCGCGTGGGGAATTGCAGCCTGCCTTGAAAAAGGTTGAAGACACCTTGGGTCCCGTCAGCATTTTGGTCAACAATGCTGGTATATACGTCGCCGCGGGCGTCCTAGATCAGACCCCAGATGACTGGGATAAGGTAATGGAGACGAACCTCAATGCCTGCTTTTTGCTTTCGAAGCTTGCGGCTAAATCGATGGTTAATCGCCGCCAGGGAAACATCATTAATATCGCCAGCATGTATTCCCTCTTTGGCTCCGGATTTTTTCCTTCTTACAGCGCTGCAAAAGGAGCTTTAGTACAGCTGACCAAATCGATGGCAATCGAGCTGGCGCCGTTTAATATCCAGGTGAACGCATCGCACCTGGGTGGATTGAAACCAACATGACGGCGCCCATGAAGACGGAAGCCCCGGCCTTTTACCAGGAAATCATTACACGGACGCCAGCCGGCCGTTTCGCTAATCCCGACGAATGCGCCGGAACCGCTATTTTTTTGGCGTCCCGAGCATCCGATTTTGTCACCGGTGCTACCATCTGTGTCGACGGCGGTTATTCCATCCGGTAAAATCCTGACGAGGTTCTAAGTAATCGCTTTACCGAGCGACTGGGACCACGGACGAAGAATAAACCAGGTAGATCCGGCCTACGATCAACTACTGAGCTGCCTTAATTAATTAATTAAGGCGCTCTGAGAAGAAGCACCTTTTTATGCGCACCGGAGAGCGCCTTGCGAGGGAGGACTCCGCGCTTCGTGCGGCGTAAAACGGGATTCTACAATCGAACGTTTAAGTAACACATGTTTATTGGATACATGCGGGTTTCGAAATCAGATGGCTCGCAAACCAATCATGTGGATACTTCCTGGAACGGATCTTGGACGGGTAAGGACCAAGTGCGATTTTACAAATTGGACGGTGATACCCTGACGATTACGACCGCTCCTTTAACCGCGTTTAGTGGAGAGGAAGTTGAGGTGGTCCTGGTATGGAAGAAAGTACACTAGGAAACATAAAAACCTTGGGCCGAGCAACTTGCGCCTGCGGCGGAGAGTCGCGTTTTGTATATTAGGTGTCAGTGAAAGCACGACCGCAGAAAGAAACTAAAGGAGTTGATCATGCACGCGAATACCGAAATTAATCGTGTTGCGATTGTTGGTACAGGACTGATTGGCGGAAGTTGGGCCGCCTGTTTTCTAGCTCACGGTCTGGATGTAGTGGCTACCGACCCAGCACCAGGCACGGAAGACAAAATGCGGCAATACGTCGAGGCAGCGTGGCCTGCGCTGACAAAAATCGGACTGGCGCCGGGAGCGTCGATCTCGCGTTTGCGATTCACCGCTGATCTCAAAGAAGCCGTTGCAGACGCAGACCTGGTGCAGGAGAATGCCCCCGAACGCGAGGCTCTTAAGATCAAATTGATCGCGGAAATAGATTCGATCCTTCCCCCGCCTGCCATACTGGCGTCGAGTACCTCCGGTATCCCTATGAGCCGAATCCAATCCGAGTGTAAGCACCCGGAACGTTGCGTGACCGGACATCCCTTCAATCCGCCGCACCTGATTCCGCTGGTCGAAGTGGTCGGAGGAGCGAAGACGTCCGCCGAGACTATCGAACGCGCAATGCGTTTCTACACCGCGATGGGAAAGCGGGCGTTGCATATTCGCAAGGAGATCGGCGGACATGTGGCAAACCGCCTTCAGGCAGCGCTGTACCGAGAAGTGGTCCATCTCATCGATCAGGGCGTGGTCAGTGTGGCGGACGCCGATGCTGCAGTTTGCATGGGCCCGGGCCTGCGCTGGGCTCTAATGGGACCGAATATGATCTTCCACTTGGGAGGCGGACCGGACGGCTTGCGTCACTATTTTGAGCAATTCGCGATTGGGATGGAATGGTGCTGGACGGATCTCGGATCCCCCCACCTGGCTCCCGAATTGCAAGAGAAGATCGTGGATGGCGTGCTTGCAGAGGCCGATGGTCGCTCGATAGAGGCGCTATCGCAGGAGCGTGACGCGTTGATTTTGGGACTACTGGCATTGCTCTCGCATCGCGGTAAGACTAAACCGGTAGCAGCGCACGGACATACGGCTAATGACTCGTAGTCGATGTCCTATCTCACCGGTGACAGGGATTAAGCCTGAATATTTAAAATGCGTGCAGACCACGAGGAGTTGATGTCTCGCTTTAGCCGTTGGATTAAAGAGGTCAAGGGCGTCAACGCGCTGATCGAAGAAGAACACGGGGTCAACCCGCTCAGCGGCTTTGGCGACCAAAATACCGGTCCGGTACTGTCACGAACTTTTATTCGATAGATTCCGACGACTCAGGTACGACCAATCCAACGGAGTAAGTTCTGCTTCTGCTACGGCGGGATGAAGCTTGTTTTGAATTACGGTCCAGGGGTCCGTTCCCACTGAGGCCTGAGTCGCTTGGTCCATTAACAATCCCCAATTGCCGTAAACGCCAATCGCTAGGGATGATGCGTCTTTCACGATGACCCCGTTTGTCACACGGCGAGTATACGGAAGAGACGCCTTGTTTTCAACCGTCCGCTTCCCGGAAAGAGACGCTTTGGGGCGCATGGCGCACAAGTGCCGTTCTTTCGGTTCCAATCTTGCCTCAGCCGGGGTCTACACGATCTGGGATCGGGACGGACGCTTCATCTACGTCGGCACGTCCGGAAAAGCGGCTCCCCGGAAGACGACGTGGGGACTTTTCACACGTCTGCAAAGCCACTAGACAGGCAAACGCAGCGGCGGATCGTTCGCCGTTTACGCGGCTGACAGGTTCGTCCTGCGGACCCTGTCGCAGGAGGAAATCACGGCGATTTCCGAAGGTCGCCTCCAGATGGACCCCATCGTTCGCTAGACGAATTGCCCGTCGCAATCATTCTTTTCTTGGGAAACGCTACGCATACCCTGTGACACGGCGGCTGTCGCGGCCGCGGCCGAAGTCGAACAGCTTCATATAGGCGGCGCTGTCCTCGGGGCCGATGCCGGCCGCGACCATGATCCGGTGTAGCTCCGTGACGAGGGCGGTGAGCGGCATCGGCGTTCGTAGCGCCGTGGCGTAGCGCTGCACGGCCTCCAGATCCTTGAGCATGTTATCGATGCGACCCGTGGGCGAATAGTCGAAGACCGCCATTTTCGGCATGAACTCCTGCAGGATGCGGGAATCGGCCCGGCCTCCGGCGAGCGCCGCCGGGATCTGGCGCGCATCGACCCCGCCATCCAGCGCCAGGCGCGTGGCCTCCGCGACCGACAGGAAATTGCACGCGCAGAGCACCTGGTTGATGAGCTTCGTGGTCTGGCCCGCGCCGCTAGAGCCCATGTGGGTGATGTTGGTAGCAAGCTCGGCTAAGACCGGCTGCGCGCGCTCGACAGCCGCGGCCATGCCACCCAGCATGAGGGTGAGCTGGCCTTTGAGCGCAGCCGGGGCGCCACCCGACAGTGGTGCATCGACCCACGCCATGCCGGTCTCCTTCTCCAGCCGGGCGGCCATCGAGGCGGTCGCCCTTGGATCGATGCTCGACATGTCGATCAGCAACGTGCCTGAAGCTGCGGCGCCGGCGATCCCGTCTGGGCCGAAGACGACGCTCTCAACGATCTCGGCAATGTTCAGGCTGGTGATCACGTAGTCGACCTCGCGGGCAAGCGCCGCGGCTGAGGCTGCGGCAACCGCTCCTCTGGCAACCAGCGGTGCGGTCTTGCCGACATTGCCATCGCGCAGCCAGAGCCGGTGGCCGCGTTCCAGGAGCCGGGTCGCGATGGCCGAACCCATGACGCCGACGCCGACAACGCCTACACGTAAATTCTTCTCTTTCATAAGACTCTGACCTTTCGCAGGAACGCCGGACTTCCAAGTCCGATAGCTTGCTACGCTAATGACAGCATTCGAACATATTGTTTAGTAGATAACCTCAAGTCGTCACCAGCAATCGGAAATTCGCCCCCGCGTGGGAGCTCTCGTGAAAAACGGGCCAAGACGTGCCGCCATGCCGCATTTGCGTCTTCCGAAATCGGCCCCGTCGGCGCTGAGCGATCTTCTACCTCTTTACAATGCAGATACACTACGTAATCGGCCAAGGCTTCCGCAGCTTCAAAGACATCCTGATCGCTCCACGACCAATTGCCGAAATCAAATGTCATATGGACCGGAATACCCTTTCTGGTACAGTTCTCGAAAAAGCTGCGCAGCCTCCGCAAGTTCCCTCCAGCGGCTGTCGGATCATTCTCTACAGTGAGATGAATCTGAGGTCCGGCTTCTTTGAGGGAGTCTCCGAGCTCATCGACGTCGGAGCTGAGCGGATCATAGAATCCGAGAGGAAGTTTTATATAAGAAGCGCCGACTTGTTTAGCTTCATCAAAGACAGCAAGCACTTGATTACGATTTATCTTTCCGTCGGATGTCCACATCCCCAACGGAGCTGAATAAACGGCAATCAAGTTACTTTCTTTGATTGCTGTACGCAGTTGACCCAACGGGACGTCACCTTCTGGAAAAAGCTCTCGTCGAATTTCGAAACCCGATGCTCCGGAATGGGCCGCTATCGAAGCCAGAAGAGGCTGGCCATATATTTCGACTACTTGAGCTCCGTATGCGGACGCCACAATGAAAACGGGTGAATTAGACATCTTGTTCCTCCAGTTGTGCGTGACCATCACAAGCCACCCTCGATGATCTGCTCGAGTTTCATCCATATAAGAAACAATACACAGTGTCATGATCGGGACGATGATGTGGAACCATCGACCGCTAGGGATGCGCTTTGGCGCATCGCCCAGTAAATCGCCTTCTCTATTCGAGAGATTCGGCATGATGGCACTCCACCATTTGCCTTAAAATCACAGGTCAAAAAGTTAATCGAGTAATTGAAATCCAGCGATGGTGGTTCTTAGTTCCGGGACCGCTTCTTCTCCGCCGACAAGGCTTCGAGCCTCAGGATCAACGCGCTGTGATCAAGCATCTCCTTGCCTGAATCCGCCAGATCGACAAACAATTGTCTGATCTGTTGCGTAAGCGGTAAGGTCACACCCAACCGGTTTGCTACTTCCAATGCGGCATCGAGATCCTTAATCTGGTTTTTAATCAGACCGCCCGGGACGAAATTCCGCTCAATCATTCGTAGTCCGTGCAGTTCGAGGATACGACTCTGGCAGAACCCTCCCAAGATTGCTTTGCGGACTTGCGCAGGGTCCGCTCCGCCGGCCTCGGCGAGCAACAGACCTTCCGCGACCGCACCGATTGTCACTGCAACAATGCACTGATTGACGAGTTTACAAAGCTGACCTCGCCCATGCGGACCAACGTGCGTCACGTTTCCCAGCGCAGCGAAAATCGGACCTGCATCGATTATTTCTGATTTTTCGCCACCGGCCATGATCGCCAGGGTGGCCTTCTCCGCTCCGCTAGTCCCCCCGGATACTGGCGCGTCGATGTAGCGCAACCCTGCTCGCAGCAGGAGTCGCCCATGATCTTCCGCTATCGCTGGCGCGATTGAGCTCATGTCAATCACGAGAGTTCCTTCGCGGCAGGCAGATACCACGCCGTGCTCAAACAACAATTCCGTGACAATCGCCCCGTTCTCCAGCATCAGAACCACTGCCTCCGCCTCGCGCACGGCTTCGGCCGGTGACTTGGCCAGCCGTGCACCGGCACTTATCAGGTCGGCGGCCTTGCTGGCCGTTCGATTCCAGACAGTTAACTGGTAACCCGCTCGAATCAGGTTCATGGCCATCGGTCCCCCCATTAGACCGATGCCAAGAAAGCTGATGGGAACTGGAGGATGCAGCTTCATGGACGCTGAACGCCTTGGGTATTCAGATCAAGCGAGTACAGGGATGTACTCGCCGCAATATAGAGGCGATCTCGATGCGGACCGCCGAAGGTCAGATTCCCCACCTTTTCTGGAATCGGGATCTTTCCCAGGCGTGTGCCATCGTTCGCGTAGACCTGAATGCTATCGGCAGAACTGGTGAAGACATTACCACGCACGTCGACGCGAAATCCGTCGGCGGCGCCGGGATCGATTACCGCGAAAACCCGACCATTTTGCAGTTTATGGGCCTCCACCACGTCAAAAGCCATGATGTGATGATTTCCTTTTGGATCGAATGCTATGGAAGTGTCCGCCACGTAGAGAACACTCTCATCCGGAGAAAAAGCCAGGCCGTTGGGTTCGACCACCTCGTCGGTCACAATCGTCAGACGGCCGGTCCCTGGCTCGAAACAGAAAACATAGCAATCTCCGAGTTCGCTTTCCGCCTTGTAGCCTTCATAGTCGCTGAGGATGCCGTAGGGTGGGTCCGTAAACCAGATCGTCCCATCGGATTTGACGACGAGGTCATTGGGAGAATTCAAGCGCTTACCCTGATAACGATCCACCAATATAACCTTGCGGCCGTCGGGTTCGGTCCGACTGATGCAGCGGCCACCATGCTCGCAGCTCAAAAGGCGCCCTTCAAGGTCGCGATAATGTCCATTTTCGAAATTGGATGGCTGTCTCCAAATCTTCATACCGTCCCTGGGCGACCAGCGGAGGAGTCTGTTATTCGGAATATCACTCCAGATGATGCTGTCATCTTCGTGAAAATAGACTGGTCCCTCGCTCCAGATGGCGCCCGTAGCCAAGCGCTCAAGGATAGCATCCTCTTTGAGCAGGATGCTGAATCGATCGTCGAATGTAATGACTCCGTCCATAGGTCAGGAATACTAGTACTAATTTGAATACTTGGGCCGGTGACGAGCGGTCTTTCGGAGTCTCCTTAAGGGAAACTGAAAAGACCCTACTTTCCCCAAATCTTTTTGTATTGATCGCGATAGCCGTTGTCAGGATCAAAGAGGCTCTTTTTCCCCCCGTCGAGCTCGATGTTTTCGTGGGTGACAATGTGAACTTTATTGGTAAATCCGCTCGGTTTGTCCCCTGCAAAAGCGCGGTTCAGTTCGTCGACCAACTGCCAACCCTGTTCATTGAGAGGTTCGGGAATCGTGGCGAATTGGTATTGGTTCGAGCGGATACGCTGGTAAGCTGAGGTGCTTCCGTCGCCCGCCGAGATGTTGAACAACTGTCCAGTCGGCTTGATGTCAGCAGCAGTGAGTGCAGGAACCATTCCATCAAAATAAAGGTCATTAATCGCAAGCGAATAGGTCCATTTTTTTCCGTATCTTTGCAGCAGCGAAGCCGTAACCTGCGGCATATCTTTCGTAGCGGACCCCAATGATTGGATGCGGGTTTCAAGGATTTGACAGGTCTTGCATTGCTTGATCACCTCAGCCATCGCGTTCGATTTGGCCAGCGCGATGGTAAATGCCGAATCGGTAAAAATGACGACACCGGCTTTACCGTCGGAGTTAGCAATAACCAGGTAGGCCGCGGCTTTCGACGTTTCTTCTGCCGGAGTAGTCACATTGAAGAATACCTTGGGCTTCTCGATCGCCCCGGCAACGGTGGCGGCATGCCAACCCACTACAGCAATGCCTTGATCATTAGCTTGATCAACCAAGGTTTGTATTTCTTTCGCATCAAAGCCGTTCACCACGATCCCTTGCGGTTTAAGAGCGATGGCCTGGCCGAAAGCTTGCGCCCGACCTTCCACCTCGCCACGTCCGTCAATTATTCGCGAGTTCCAGCCAATCATCTTAGCCGCCTCAGTGATACCATCTGCCACCCCTTTCACACCTCCGTTCCGAGAGTCGGAGTTGACACAGATGATCGACTTACCTGTCTGTACTTTTGGGCCCGTGGTCGGTCCATCCCATTGATCGGCGTGCGCCTCTGCTTGATGGACGAAGGCTTTAGCCGTTGCGACCAAATCATCATCGGCCCCGACCGAAATAACCGGAAAGGCTGCAAGCGAGACGCCAGCAGCGGCCAGCTGGAAAATAGGAGGGAGGAACGTTAATTTCATATTCTGTGAATTGGCTTCAAGTTTTTGTTAGTTGTAGGGAGGATCTTTGGTAGCCGGCCGGATTTATGGTTTTGCTTCGGACGCCGAAGCAGCGGTCGGGTTGTTCGGGTCGCGCTGGACGAGTTCCTGCTTCTTGCGTAAGGCAACGCGCCGGCGGCCGGCAAAGCCAGCTAAGCCAATTGCCATGAGCAAACAGAGACCATTAAAAAGAGGCTCAACGTAAAAGGCTCCGCCGAGTTGTTGCAATCCAGAGATGCCGATCGCCAGAATGATGACCGCTACGATCGTGCCCCAAACATTCACCCGGCCCGGTTTGATGGTAGTTGATCCAAGAAACGCCGCGACCAGAGCGGGTAACAGGTAATCTAGTCCCACTCCAATCTGACCGATTCTCAATTTCGAAGCGAGCACAACGCCGGTAAAGGCAGTGAGAACACCGGAGCTAACGAACGCCAGAGCAATATAGAAGCGATTCGGAATACCATTTAATCGCGCGGCCTCCGGGTTGGCGCCTACCGCATAGAGGCATCGGCCCAGGGGCAGATAATCCAGCACGATCCAGAGGACGATACTAAAGACCAGGACATAGATGGCGGGCAGGGGGAAACCGAACACATTGCCGTTAGCGAGCGCAAGGAAGCTGTCTGGAATCTCGCCAATGACCTGCTGGCCGTTAGTGTGCCACAAAGCCAAAGCATAGACGACCGTGCCTGTCCCGAGGGTCGCAATAAATGCGTCAATTCGGGCAAGTTCCACCAGGAGCGCATTGAGTAAACCGAAGATCCCGCCAAGAACCAGGAGAATCACCATGACTAACGGCCAAGGCACATGATAGTTCGTCTGCAAGCTGATGCCTAAAACTTCCCATAGTACGAGACCATACCCGATCGATAGATCGATCTTTCCCGCGACCATGG
>Ga0302326_10033020_pt1 | contig 10296 bp, 7 predicted proteins | sample Palsa_T0_3_FD_202264 | JGI IMG/M metagenome (GOLD analysis project Ga0302326, IMG submission 202264) | Peat permafrost microbial communities from Stordalen Mire near Abisko, Sweden - Palsa_T0_3 | ecosystem: Environmental > Terrestrial > Soil > Palsa > Peat permafrost | place: Sweden: Abisko... | reverse complement strand
CGCGCTCGGGCACGCGGCCCGGATGCCGTCGGTGGGACGTGGCTCGGTCGAGGTTCGCCCCGTGGTGGACATGAGCCAGATGCCGGGATGGGCGGATCAGGCGGCAGCGCAGGCATGAATACGGCCGGCGAGTGGCGGTCCGGGTCCGGCGACCCGGCTGCCACCGTCGAGCTCGCGTTCCGGGAGGAGCGCCCGGCCGTTCTGGCGACGCTGATTCGCCACGTCGGTGACTTTCAGCTCGCCGAGGACGCGGTGCAGGATGCCTTCGCGGCGGCGGTGGCGACATGGCGACGCGACGGTGTTCCGGCGAACCCGGGGGCGTGGATCACCGTCGCCGCGCGCCGCCGCGCCATCGACCGGCTGCGTCGCGACCGGTCGCTCGCGGACCGGACCGATCGCCTCGCCGAGCTCGCGCGCATCGAGTCCGGCGAGCACACCGCCGGTGAGGACGATGACAGCGCCGTGCACGACGACCGACTGCGGCTGATCTTTACCTGCTGCCACCCCGCGCTCGCGCTGCCGTCCCGCACAGCGCTCACGCTCAAGACTCTCGGAGGGCTTACCACGGCCGAGATCGCGCGCGCCTTCCTGGTCTCAGAGCCGGCGATGGCGCAGCGGCTCGTGCGCGCCAAGCGCAAGATCGCCGAGGCGCGCATCCCCTACCGGGTGCCCCCGGACGAGGCGCTCCCCGACCGCCTACGGGGGGTCCTGAGCGTCGTGTATCTGATCTTCAACGAGGGTTACGCGGCGGCCGGGGGCGAGCGCCTGGTCCGCGGAGAGCTGTGCAGCGAGGCGATCCGCCTCGGCTTCCTCCTCAGCCGGCTGATGCCCGACGACGCTGAGGTGCTCGGGCTGCTCGCGCTGATGCTCCTCCACGACGCCCGCCGCGCGGCGCGCGTCGACGCGAGCGGGCACTACGTCGCCCTCGACGAGCAGGACCGCGCGCGCTGGGACCAGGGGCGGATCCGTGCCGGCCTGCGCATGCTCGAGGGCGCGCTCGCGCCGCGCCGGCCCGGGCCCTACCAGCTCCAAGCGGCGATCGCGGCGCTGCACGTCGAGCCCACGAGCGCGGAGGAGACCGACTGGAGGCAGATCGCGGAGCTCTACGCGGTCCTCGCGCGCATCGAGCCCTCACCGGTGATCGAGCTCAACCGCGCGGTGGCGGTCGCGTTCGCGTCCGGCCCCGAGGCGGGGCTCGAGCTGCTGCGCCCGCTGCTGGGCGAACCGTCGCTCGAGCGATATCAGCCGCTCCATGCCGCGCACGCCGAGCTGTTGCACCGGAGCGGCGACCGGCCGGGCGCGGTCCGCGCCTACGCCCAGGCGATCGAGCTCAGTGCGAACACGGTCGAGCGCGCCGAGCTCGAGCGGCGGCGCGACGCCCTCCTGTCGCCGCGGCTCAGCGCATCGCGAGGCGCTGGTGAACGAGGGCGACCGCCATCGATCCCTCCCCCACCGCCGAGGCCACCCGCTTGATCGAGCCCGAGTGAACGTCACCCACGGCGAACACGCCCGGCTGGCTCGTCTCCAGGAACAGCGGACGCTCGCCGTCGTAGGCGTCGAGATCCTCGTCGCCCAGGTCGCGGCCGGTGAGCAGGAAGCAATGTTCGTCCATCGCCACCTGAGCACCGAGCCAGTCGGTGTGCGGTGAGGCGCCGATGAACACGAACAGGGCAGTGCAATCCTGCTCTCGTCGCTCGCCGGTGCGAGTGTCGCTGATCACGACACTTTCGAGTACGTGCTCGCCCCCCAGCTCGACCACCTCCGAGCAGGTCACGACCTCGACCTGCTCGCGGCGGTCGATCTCGTCCACCAGGTAGCGCGACATCGACTTGCCGAGGTCGTCGCCGCGGATCATCAGCCGGCAGTGAGCGGCATGCTGGGAGAGGAACATCGCCGCCTGACCGGCCGAGTTACCACCGCCGACGATCACCACCGAGTCCCCGGAGCACAGCAGCCCCTCGGACTGGGTGGCGGCGTAGTACACGCCCAGACCCTCGAAACGCTCGAGGTCGGGGACGTCGAGCTTGTTGTACTGGGCGCCGGTGGCGACGATCAGCGAGCGGCTGTTGACCGCGTCGCCGCTGGCGAGCCGGACCTGAAAGTGGCCGTCCTCGCGAACGAGGCCGACGGCCTCGGCGGGGATGGCAAGGCGGGCGCCGAACTTGCCTGCCTGGAGCGCCGCGCGCTCGGCGAGCTCGCTTCCTGAGATCCCGGCCGGGAAGCCGAGGTAGTTCTCGATCCGCGACGAGGTGCTCGCCTGGCCACCGAAGGCGATCGCGTCGATCGCCTGCGTGTCGAGCCCCTCCGAAGCGCCGTACACCGCCGCCGCCAGGCCGGCGGGGCCGCCGCCGACGATCACCAGGTCGCACATCGGGGGCGGCGCGCCACGCGAACCGAGCCCGAGGAGCCGCGCGACCTCAGCGTTGGACGGGTTGCGCAGCACGTCGGCGCAGCCGGCCACGACGACCGGGGTCTCGTCGGGCTCTACGCGCAAGGCCCGCAGCAGCGCGTCGGCCTCCTCGTCGCTCTCGAGGTCGATCCACTGGTAGGGCATGCGGTTTCGGGCGAGGAACTCACGGATGCGAATCGTGTCGCGCGAGAAGCGCGAACCCACGACCCTGACCCCGGTGCCCGCCTCGATGAGGATCGCGCGCCGGGCCAGGAAGGCGCCGAGGATCAGGTTGCTGAGCTCGGCGTCTTCGGCGACGATCTCACGGAGGCGCTCGACCGGCACCTGTATCACCTCGCCCGCGTCCCGTACGACGGCCGTCAGGTAGATCGCCGTTCCCGTGAGCAGATTGAGCTCGCCGAGGAAGCGATGGGCGCCGTGTACGGCGATCACCTTGTTCTCACGCATGTAGCCCTGGACGATCGCCACCGCGCCCGATTCGACGACGAAGAAATCGCAGGTCGTGTCGCCGGCACGGAAGAGAACCTCGCCCGACTCCACGGCGCGGACCCTGCCCATCGCCGCCAGCTTCGCGCGCTGCTCGTCACCCAGGCGCGGGAAGGCGCCATCCCGGTCGACGGGTTCCTCTACCCCGAGGCCGATCGGGTCGCTCATGCGGCGATCGCCCGCGTCGCCGCGGCGACGAAGCCCTCGGCCAGCCCGTCGCCGATCCCGCCGACGGGGACAAGGCGCGGGACCGACAGGCTCGCCTTCACCTCGAGTCGGATCTGCGTCTGCGTTCCCGCCTGCTTCAGGCGCCAGGTGACGTCAAACCGCTCGTCGTCTTCGGGGCCGTGCGGCACCCTCGCCAGCTTCACCGTCAACGGATCCGGGAGCGTGATCGCCAGCAGCAGATTGAAATCCTTGACCAGCGGACCGACCGCGACGTGGAGCACCGCCTGGGCACGGGTGGGCTCGTCCTCGGCGTCGCGCTCGAGAACTTCGACCTTGCGTACCACCTCGGGGTGCCAGGTCGGATAACGATCGACCGCCCGGAAGAACCGCACGCAATCGTCGACCGGTACGGCCGCGACGCCGGTTGCGGATCCCCGCAGCTCCTTCATAAGGTGGAGGATATGAGTTCGGGCGACCGGGACCACTTCGATGCCGTGATCATCGGGGCCGGACACAATGGCCTCGTCGCCGCGGCCCTCCTCGCCGCCGCCGGGCAGGCGGTGCTCGTGCTCGAGCGCGGGGAGGAGATCGGCGGCGCGACCGTCTCGGGATCTCCGTGGCCGGGGGTGGCGGCGCGGATCTCCCGCTACGCGTACCTGGTGAGCCTGTTCCCGGCGGCTTTGCTCCAGTCGCTCGGCATCGGCGTCGAGCTCCGCCCTCGCCCCTTCGCGTCGTATACGCCGCATCGCGACGCTGGCCTGCTCATCAGCGGCGACGGCGCGTCGACGCGTGAATCGATGACCAGGGCGACGGGAGATCCGACTGCGTTCGAGGCTTGGGAGCGGTTCTACGCGATGGTCGGCGGCGCCGCCCGGCGGCTCTTTCCGACGCTGATCGAACCGCTGCGCCCGCGCGAGGAGGTGCGCCGCCTGCTCGACGACGACGCGGCGTGGGTCGCGCTGTTCGAAGAGCCGCTGTCGGCGGTCCTCGGACGGACGTTCTCCTCCGATCTCCTGCGAGGGATCGTGCTCACCGACGCGACGATCGGCACGTTTGCCCCGGCCGACGATCCCTCGCTGCGCCAGAACCGCTGTTTTCTCTACCACGCGATCGGCAACGGCACCGGCCGCTGGGATGTCCCCGTTGGCGGCATGGGCGCCGTCTCAGAAGCACTCGCGGCCACGGCCCGGCGGGCGGGGGCGGAGATCCGCACCCGATCCGAGGTCGTCCGGGCCGCCACCGACGGCGTCGTCGCAGAGATCGAGCTCGCGGGCGGGGAGCTCGTGCACGCCGGGCACCTACTCGCCGGCGTCGCCCCCGCCGTTCTCGACCGCCTGCTCGGCGGCAGGAGCCGAGCCGGCCTGCCCGAGGGCTCCCAGCTTAAGCTCAACATGCTCCTGAAGCGGCTGCCCACCCTCCGCGACGCGAGCGTCGACCCCCGCGTCGCCTTCGCCGGCACCTTCCACATCAACGAGGGCTACGAGCAACTCGACAACGCCTATACCCTGGCCGCGGCCGGCCGCATCCCCGGCCTGCCTCCCTGTGAGGCTTATTGCCATTCGCTCACCGACCCGAGCATCCTCTCGAGCGAGCTGCGCTCCGCCGGCGCCCACACGTTGACCGTGTTCGCGCTGCACATGCCCGCGCGGCTGTTCGCGGGTCTGGTACCGGGCCGCTCCAAGCGCGAGGCTGTCGCGGCGACTCTCCGTTCGGTGAACTCCGTCCTCGCCGAGCCGATCGAGGACTGTCTCATGCACACCGCGGACGGCGCGCCGTGCCTAGAGGCGTTGACGCCGCTCGACCTCGAGGCCGAGCTCGCGATGCCGGGCGGCCATATCTTCCACCGCGACCTCGCGTGGCCCTTCGCCGAGTCAGACGAGCAGGCGGGCACCTGGGGCGTCGAGACCGAGTGGCCCAACGTATGGCTGTGCGGGGCGGGCGCGCGCCGGGGCGGCGGCGTGAGCGGGATTCCCGGGCATAATGCGGCGCGCGCGGTGCTCGCGACGCGGTAAGGGCTCGCGACGAGGCCGCGCCTTGGCCCGTACGTTCGGGCATGATCTAGCGATGCTCGCCGTCTACGCCTCCGATATCGACCCCGACGATCCCCTTCGCTGCCTGAACGTCGGCGAGCGACCGGAACCCGAGGCGCCCCCGGGCTGGACGACGGTGAGCGTAAGGGCGGCGTCGCTGAACCATCACGACCTCTGGTCGCTGCGCGGCGTCGGGCTGAGCCGAGATCGCCTCCCGATGATCCTCGGCTGCGATGCCGCCGGCGTCGACGAGGAAGGCAACGAGGTCGTCGTCCACGCCGTCATCACCGACGATTCCTGGCGGGGCGACGAGACCCTTGACCCGAAGCGCTCGCTCCTCTCCGAGAGCCATCAGGGGGCGCTCGCCGAGCGCGTCGCGATACCGCGCCGGAACCTCGTGCCCAAGCCTCCCGAGCTCTCCTTCGCAGAGGCCGCCTGCCTGCCCACGGCGTGGCTCACCGCCTACCGGATGCTGTTCACCCGCGGCCACGTGGTCCCCGGGATGACCGTCCTCGTCCAGGGCGCTGCGGGCGGGGTCGCCACCGCGCTCACCGTACTGGCGAGCGCCGCCGGCGCGCGGGTATGGGTCACGAGCCGCTCGGAGGAGAAGCGCACGCGGGCGCTCGAGCTCGGTGCCGATAAGGCCTTCGAGTCGGGCGCACGCCTCCCCGAGCGCGTCGACGCCGTGATGGAGACCGTCGGTCAGGCGACCTGGTCACACTCCATGCGCGCGCTCAAGCCCGGCGGGACCCTCGTCGTCTCCGGCGTGACCTCGGGCAACGCCCCACCCGCCGAGCTCACCCGTCTCTTCTTCCTCCAGCTCGCGGTGATCGGCTCGACCATGGGCACCCGCGACGAGCTCGAGCGCCTGATCCGCTTCTGCGTCGATCGCGACATCCGCCCGGCCATCCAAACCATCTTGCCCCTCGCCGAGGCCGCCAAAGGCTTTGCGGCGATGCTCGAGGGCGACATCGTCGGGAAGATCGTCTTCACGGTTTAGTGTCCTGAGTCGCGGAGCTCGGGGTCGTGCTACGAAACCCCCAACATGTGGGGCAAACGCAGCACACCCCCTACCGCGCCAGATCAGATCCGCCGCGGAATTCGGGGTTACTCACGCTGCTAACTACACTAGGTGAGTGGCTGCGTCAGGTCGTACACGGTCTCCCCGCCGATCTTCACAGCCTTGTAGTGGTCCTTGACCCAGGTGGTGATGGCCGTCGCACTCGAGTTCGAGCCGCCCGGCCCGCCGCCCGCGCCGAAGCCCGCGCGGCCGCCGGCTCCGAGCTGACTACCGCCCGGGGTGCCGCCGGACCCGCCCGACCCGCCGAAGGCGCCGCCCGCGCCCGGAGGCCCGCCGGCGCCCGACGGGCGCGCGCCCGTGGGCAGGCTCGCGCCCACCTCGGCGCGGCCGGCTCCGCCGCCGAGGCCACCGGGACCGCCGGCCGTCGTGATGTAGTAGTGGATGTCCCCGCGCGCGACGTACTCCTTGAACTGGGCGAGCGTCTCGTGTCCGCCTTCGTTGTCGAAGCCGCCGATCGCCATCACCGGCGCGCCGGCGGTGGCGAGCTCGAGCGAGGCCGCGGTCTGTGATCCGGACACCGCTGCCACCCAGCGGTAGCGGGTACTCCCCGCTTCGAGCGCCTTGACCAGCGCGCTGTCCACGGTGGCCTGGCCGCCTCCGCCTCCGCCACCGCGCGCTCCGCCGCCGCCAAAGCCACCACCGCCGCCACCGCCACCGCCGCCGCCGCCACCACCACCACCAAATCCGCCCCCCGTGCTCGGGCCCGCCGACGGGATCGATCCGGTGTGCGCGGTGGTGATCGTCTGCGCCGAGTAGGCGAGCGGCCCGGACACGCACGCCACCACGGCGAGCAGTGCGGTAGCGATGGTGACGCGCCGTCCGATCCTACGAAGGGCCGGAGCGGCGAGCAGACCAACGACCGCGAGCATGGCGCTGACGAGGATGACCACGCGCAGCCAGGACTCCCACTGCGGGGTGCGGTCGAGGAGCACCCATGACCAGATCGCGGTGGCGAGCACAGTGAGCGCCATGACGACGCGCGCGCTCAGCGTCGCGCGGGAGCGCCAGAGGACGACCGCACCGATCGCCGCCAGCGCCGCGATCGCGGGGGCGAGAGCGACCGTGTAATACGTGTGGATGATCCCGCTTCCCAGGCTGAAGACGAGGCCGCTTACGAGCAGCCACCCGCCCCACAGGATCAGCGCCGCCCGGGTGCGATCGGAGCTTGTGGCCCGTCGGCTCGCCCACAGGCCGGCGAGGAGGGCGATCAGCGCCGCCGGCAGCAGCCACGACGCCTGTCCGCCCATCGCGTCGTTGAACAGACGCAGCACGCCGGTGGCCCCACTGAAGTTCGCCCCGCCGCCGCCTCCGCCCGGACCTCCGGAGCCGAAGATCCGCCCCAAGCCGTTGTAGCCGAGGATGAGATTGAAGATGCTGTTGTCCGGCGACCCATCGATGAAGGGACGCGATCCGACCGGCCAGAGAGCGACGATCGCCACCCACCAGCCGCAGCTCACGACGATCGCCCCCGCGCCCGCGAGTAGCTGCCACAGGCGGCGGCGCAACCTCGTCGGCGCCGCCACTACGTACACCAGCCCAAACGCCGGCAGGACCAGGAACGCCTGGCCCATCTTGGCCAGGAAGGCGAAGCCGACCATCGTCCCGGCCGCGAGCACCCACCGCGTCGACGCCCCCTCGAGCGCGCGGATCAGGCAGTACGCGCCGGCGACGAGGAGACAGACCAGCAAGGCATCGGGATTGTTGAAGCGGAACATCAGCGCGGCCACCGGGGTGATCGCCAGCAGGGCACCGGCGATCAGACCCGCGCCCGCCCCGAACCACCGCTTGACCGACGCGTAGAGCAGGGCCACGGCGGCGACTCCCTCGAGGGCCTGGGGAACGAGCATGCTCCAGCTGCTGAAACCGAAGATCCGCCCAGACAGCGCCATCACCCACAGAGAGGCGGGCGGCTTGTCGACGGTGATGAAGTTCGACGAGTCGAGCGAGCCGAAGAAGAGCGCCTTCCAGCTCTTCGTCCCCGCTTGCACGGCCGCCGCGTAGAAGCTGTTCGCATAACCCGAGGAGCTGAGGTCCCACAGGTAAGCCGCGGCGGTGCACACGAGCAGAGCGATCAACGCCGGACGAACCCACCTGGGGTCCGGACGCCGCGGCTCGGCCGGCGCGACGGGCGGGTCGGGGAGCGGCGGCGTCGCGGGTGGGCGATCGAGCAGGGTTGTCGAGTTCATGCCGGACATGGTCCGGGCGCCGGGTAAGAGCGACTGACGAGCGAGCTAAGAACAACGTCGGAACGCCGGACCGAATGTCTACGTTGCTCTTAGCCGCGGTCCTTAGCGTTGCCCTAGTGCAGCGCGATCCCCTCCGGAGGCCGTAGTGGCTTCGGGCTCCGAGAGTGGCAAGGACTTCGTCCTCGCATGCGAACTCGTGCTGCCCGGCGGCCGGGCCGGCCCCCCGCGGCCCGGCCGCCCCACTTGAGCTCACTATCGACTATGGAGGCAGATGTGTTCGACCAGCAATTGATCACCCGGCGCCGGAGCTTGGCGCTTCTGGGGTCAACCGGAGCCGGGTTGCTGGCAGCCGGCGCCACGAGCAGGATCGTCTCACCCGCGAGCGCGGCACCCGCGGCCACGATTGCCAAGGCGTGCGTCCTCACCCCCGAGCAGGAGGTCGGGCCCTTCTACGTCGCCTACGACAGGGTCCGCGAGGACATTGTGGGCGGCGCTACGGGACTACCGCTCGAGCTCCACATCACCATCATCAGCTCGCTGACCTGCAAGCCGATCAAGGGTGCCGCGGTGGACATCTGGCAATGCGACGCCCTCGGGGTGTACTCGGATGAGTCCTCGGAGAACACCGTCGGGGAGACCTACCTTCGCGGCGTGCAGTTCACCGACAGTAACGGCCTGGTCACGTTCAAGACGGTCTACCCCGGCCACTATGCCGGGCGCACCACCCACATTCACGCCAAAGTCCACATTGCGAGCGGCGATTACCACGGGAGCCTGGTAGGCGGACACGTTTCCCACATCGGGCAGATGTTTCCTCCCGACGCCGTGAACACCGAGGTCTACCGAGTCGCTCCCTACACGCACGACACCATCGCCATCGTCACGCACGCCGAGGATCGCGTCTGGACTCAGCAGCACGGCCCGGACTCCCAACTCAGGATCACCCGCGTCGGCAACCGTCTGAGCGGAGGCTTGATCGCCTCCGTCACCCTCGCCGCCAACCCCAGGATCGTCCCCGCCGCCGTCGGCGGAGGAGGCGGCGCGCCGCCGGCCTGAGCGGGCCCGACATAGCGATCAATCGAAGGAGCCCATCAGGATCGTCTGAGCCGCGCGGGTCTTCGTCAGTCGCCGCTCGGCGATCCCGACCTCCTGCACCACCCCGTGGCGAACCTTGAGCACGGCGGTCGCCGGACCGAATGGCGCCAGGTACCAGTGGTTCACTCCGATCGGGATCGGCGCGCCGAAGGCAAGCCGCTTCAGCACAGTGGCGATCCTCGCCCCCGGGCGGATCCCCTCGAGGGCGAAGTACGGGTTTGACGTCGAGGCCCAGACCACGCGGCTCCTCAGCTGCGCCCGTGCGGCGGCGGTAAGCGTGCTCAGCACCTTGGTCGACGGGTATCCGACCCGGATTCCGATCGGGGTCAGGCAGAAGAAGTCCTGCTGCCGGTCACCGTGGTTGGAGCTGTGGCGGTAGACGTGCTGGGCCTGCTCGCGCGTCATCCCGAGATGGATGAGCCCGAGCGTCGCGCCCGACAGTCGCCCGCTCGCCTTCGGACAGCGCGGCACCACCGGCACGGCGACGCGAACGCCGCTGCTCGTCGACGTGCCGTGACCCTCCGCGTTGGAAGCAGTCACCGTGCACGTCAACGTCGAACCCTCGTCGATCTTCTGTACCGGGTACGTAGATCCGGTCGCCCCGACGATCGGCGTGCCGTTGAGGCTCCATTGGTAGGCGTAGGCCGTCGGGAAGTATGACCATCCACCGGTCGAGCACGACAGGGTGTGTCCTGCCTCGGCCGTCCCCGTCACCTGAGGGGAAGCGACGGGTACCGGGGGGGCGCCGACCGTAATCGTGAAGGTGGCGCTAATCGGCGAGTTGAAGTCATTGCTGTCGGTGGCCGTGCACTTCACCGTCGTCGTGCCGATCGGGAACGT
>Ga0302326_10033018_pt1 | contig 10296 bp, 10 predicted proteins | sample Palsa_T0_3_FD_202264 | JGI IMG/M metagenome (GOLD analysis project Ga0302326, IMG submission 202264) | Peat permafrost microbial communities from Stordalen Mire near Abisko, Sweden - Palsa_T0_3 | ecosystem: Environmental > Terrestrial > Soil > Palsa > Peat permafrost | place: Sweden: Abisko... | reverse complement strand
GCTCTTCGATCAACCCGCGCAGCAAAAGATATGAAATATAGAGCAGCCACATGATGAACGTTGTCGTGAGCCGCGCATCCCAGGTCCACCAGATTCCCCACACCGGCTTGCCCCATAGAGGGCCAGTCACCAAGCCGATGGTACAGGCCATCACTCCGACTTCGACCCCCGCAACGCCGAGCGCATCCCAGCGGTGGGCGCGCTTCGAGAGATAGGCGATGTTGGCGACGAAGGAGATGAAGAAAGCGGTGAATGTGACGATCCACGCCGAAAGATGGAAGTAAAAAATGCGTTGAACCGGGCTGACCGCAATTTGCGAGAGTTCCTCAGGCGCAATGAATAATGCGGCATACCCCGCGAACACGATTAGCGCGGCGGCGAATGCCGTTGCCAGCAGCCTAAGTTTCATCGCAACGAACCCATTTCGTTCATTCCTCGAACAAGAAGTCCGACAAAAGCCAGGAAGCGGTTAGGAACACAATATCAAATCCAGCCAGAAATGCGACCCAGGCTCGGTCTAGAGCCGGGTCTTCGGCAAAGAGCGACGCTGTGGCGGCGACGGCGGCAATCAGCAGCGGCGCCAGAACGGGAAGCAGCAGCAGCGGCAGCAGCAGTTCGCGCAGCCGCGCGTGCGCGGCTATGGCCGAAAACACGGTCCCAGTAACCGCGAGCCCAATCGAACCAAGCATCACAACGAAGACCAGCCTTCCGGCGATGGCGGCGAGCGAAACGTTGTAAAGCACGCCGAATACAGGCAGCAGAACGGCTTCCGCAATGGAGAGAAAAATGAAATTCGCGATCATCTTACCCAGCAGAATCGCGAACGGCGAAACGGGAGCCATGCGCAAAGCGTCGAGCGTTTGGTTCGAGTGCTCGCGCGAAAACGACGGATTCAGCATCAGCGAGCCGGAAAACAGGAACGCGATCCACAGCAAGCCGGGGCCGTAGCGGCGCGATTCGGCGGACGTTGGGTCGAAGGCGAAGCTGAAGAGCACCACGACCACGACCGCGAAAACGACCGTAGTCGAGAGCAACTCGCGAGTGCGGAATTCCAGCCGGAGTTCTTTGGTCAGCAGAATGGCAGCGGCGCGCGTGGTGGTCATTTCATGCCTCGGCGCGCAGCGCAGCCAGTAGCGGCCCCGGATCGCCGCCCGGACCGCTGTCGCGATCGACGCGACCGCGATCGAGCGCAATCGCGCGCGTTGCCAGGTCGAGTGACTCATTGCGCGCATGCGTGCTCATCACCACGGTAGCGCCGGAAGCGCGAAGCCGCGCCAGAGTCTCCGCGAACCACGCGAGGCCCTGTCGGTCTAGGCCCGCCGCCGGTTCATCGAGAAGCAGCAAACCCGGTGCGTGCAGCAGCGCGCGAGCGATCGAAAGCCGCTGGCGCATGCCGCGAGAGAAAGTGCGCACCTGGCTCCCCGCGCGCGACGAAAGCCCGCAGGCTTCGAGAGCCGCGGCCACGCGCGGTCGAATGTCGCGCAGGCCGTAAAGTTGCGCGAAGAAAGAAAGATTCTCCACGGCGGTAAGATCGTCGTAGAGCAAGGTGCTGTGGCCGACCATCCCCAAGCGCGCCTTCGCGGCGTCCACGGAATCCCCGTCCAATTGCACTGTGCCGCTGGTGGGATCGGCGAGACCAGCAGCGACACGAAGAAGAGTGGTCTTCCCCGAGCCATTGGGTCCGAGCAGGGCGACGAACTCGCCAGGAAGAATTTCAGCGGATACGTCTCGCAACGCGGTAAGCGAGCCGAAGCGCTTCTGAACGGAATTGAAACTGACGCCCATCCCGGCGCCCGGCTTGGTGCCGGACGAAGGCGCGGTGGACGAAACGGGCAAGCCTTAGCCTTTCACCAGATCGCGCAACACTTTCTGGACGCGGTCGCGCTCGCGAGTGTAGTCCTCTTCGGTGATGGTGCCCGCTTCGCGGCGAAGCTCCAGCCGGAAAAGAGCATCCTTCAATTCATCCAGGCTGCCGCGAACCTGCTGGTCAAGATTTGCGGCTGTTGCGGCGCCCGCCTCCGAGGCAAGTCGCGAGGCAGGCCGCGCGGGCTCTTCAGTCCTCGGGTCGGTCCGAGGCGATGACCGCATCTCGACCGCAGCGACGGGCAGCGCATTCGCGGATGCCGTATCTAGCGCCGCAACCGGCTGGCGCCAGAGGAAAATCAGCCCGAGCACGAAGAGCGCGACGAATCCCCCGACGAGAATCCACTGCAAGCTATCCAGGCGCGCGGGCAACGTCGTGACGCTTGCCACGGGAGCTTGCACGCCTGAGTCGGCGCGAGAGTTAACCGCCGGATTCTGCGAATCGTCACCGCCGCTGGGCGCGGCATTCGCGCCAGCGCCAGCGTCAGGCGCGGGCGGCGGCGCGGTGCCGGAAACAGTGACGGTGATCGGCGTACCCGCTGCCACCGATTCGCGCATGAACACGCTAAAGCCCTGATCCTGGCCTGCGGGAGCAAATCCGTCGGCGGAAACCTTCATGGTAGGCGGCGCGAAGACCGCGAGACGGTCGGTGTTATAGGGCGATGTGAAGTGGATCGTGGCCTGATTATCGGCGTAGGGCACGTGATAAGCGATGCGCACGCCGCTCGTTCCGGGACGGAACGGAAACGCGATGGCGCGCTGAGCATTGCCTTTGTCCACCGGATTCTGCACCACCGGCATACCCGACCCGCCAACTGCGGAGACGTCATTCAACTGCGCGCCATCGGGCAGCGAAAAGACGAACGAACCATCCGCGCGGTAAAAAGCCATAGGAGGCGAAGTGGAATTCTGGATGTTGAATTCCTCTCCCACGGTGAGATCGGTTCCATTGGGCTGAAAAACGATGGCGTGAGCGGTGACGGAAAAAGATCCCGGTTTGTCGGTCGGCTCGAAAACCTGGATATCGATATTGGTTTTGTCCGGCGTGACCGGCTCGTGGTAGTTCACGCCTCGATAGATGGCGCGCAAGAGCATGGGCGCGGTGCCGAGCGTGGGATCTTCGAGCTTGTAGTGGCCACTCGCGTCCGTCTTGGTGGTTGCCGCCTGCTGCATCCCGCCCTGAAGCCGGAACAGGATAACGTCGACACCTACCGCCGGTTTTCCGGTGGTGCCATTGCGAATCGTCCCGGTAACGACGCCGGCGAAGGATACAGAGGCAAAGAGGCAAAGAAGCAAAGAGGCAAGCAAAAACCGGAAAGACACTCTCGCCATCCGCGCGTTCACGAATTGCGGCCCTTCTCGGCGGCGGCCTGCCGGGTGGCTGGGGTGGGCGCTGCGCCGGTCAGTCGATCCATATCAGCAAGCACTCGCGCGGCTTCGATTTCGAGCAATTGTTTGGTCTCCTCGTAGTCCTTCTCAGAGAATTTCCCGGCGCGATGCTCGAAGCGGAGATCGCGAAGATTCTCGTAGATTGCTTCCCGGCGATCGATAAGCCGGTCAAGCTCGGTGCGGTGCGCCGGAGAATCGGAAGCGTCGGAGTGGATATTGAATATGAAAACCAAAGTTGCCGCGGCGAGCAGTACGCACGCAACCGCGATGTCGACGCTACTCATCGGAGCCTTTGCCTGATTCGTTGCGCGCGCGAGCCAGAAGCTCGGGTGAAACCGGCGCCCCGCCCGCGCCGGCCACGGCCGCGCGGTGCCGCCACCTGCGCACGACTTCCCAAAGTATGAACAGCGCGACGATGGGCGCGAGAATGGGAGCGATCACGGCGATGCGGTTGAAACCCTTGTTGGGAGGCTCGGCAAGCACCTTCTCGCCATACTCCTGAACGAAGGATTGCAGGATCACGTCATCGGAGTCGCCGCGCGCGATGCGTTCATCGATCTTCTGGAGCATGGCGTGGGAATAGGTGCAGCCCACGTGGTTGCAGGCCCCTAGAAGTTCAGTGCAGCCGCAGGCGCAAAATAGCTCCTGGCTGAGGTGTTTCGCGCGATCGGTTGACTGCGCATGCGCCGGACGAGTGAGCGCTACCGACATCGCGCCGAGCAGCACACAGAGCGCCGCTCCGCCCAATAACCGGCCAAACACCCGAATCATGCAACCCTCGGTTTCGGGCAGAAAGGGCCTGTCCGAATCACTCATGTGAATCCGTTCTTCGGATGGGCGCCCTGACAGCAGCGGGCGATTCCGGCGCAATGGCATCGCCCCAGGACCTTTGTTCGACCGGGCGAAGAACCAGGGCCGTGCGGCGGTTGGGCATAAGCGCCAACCCGGTGCCGAGCACGACCACAATTCCGCCGAACCAGATCCACTTCACCAGGGGATTCAAGTGCGCGTGAATGGATGGCTTGCCGGTGTCCGGGCTCCGTCCTTCATAAACCACGTAGAGATCGCGCAGGGGTGAGGATTCGATCGCCACCATCGTTTCCGGAACCTGGCTCGCGAGATACAGGCGATGCTCCGGGTACAGCATCATTTCAGAGTGGCCGTTGCGAAAAACCTCTAAAGTCGCGCGCTCGGATTCGTAATTGGCGTTGGCGACATCATCGAAGTTCTGGCAGAGAATCGTAAACGGCCCGATCGATAGCGTGTCGCCGAGGCCCATGTCCTTCTGGACGTCTTTATTGAACGCCTGCCCCGCGATGCCAATGAAAATCAGCACCATGCCGAAGTGAACGATGTAGCCGCCATAGCGTCGCGTGTTGCGCATGGTCAGCTCGCCCACGGCCGAAAGCAGATTCGATCCGTCGCGCGATGCGATTACTCGCGCGCCGCGGAAGAATTCGAAAAAGATGGTGAGCGTCACGAACACGGAAAGGATCAAGCAAACCAGGGCGTAGACTTCGCGGAAGCCGAAAGCGAATGCAACCGCGCCGGCCAGGACGGCAACGGCAAGCGGCCACGCGAAGTTGCGGCGCAAAGAGTCGAACGATGTCTTCCGCCAGGCTAGCAGAGGACCAACGCCCGTCAGAAACAGCAGGAACAGGGCGATGGGTATGTTCACCTTGTTGAAAAATGGCGGCCCGACGCTGATCTTGCTGTGCGTGACCCATTCGGAAAGAACCGGAAACAGCGTGCCCCACAGAACCGCGAAGCAGGCCGCGAGAAGCACGAGGTTATTGAACAGGAAGCTCGATTCGCGAGAAACCAGAGAGTCGAGTTGATTGTCGCTGCGCAGGTAGTCGCGGTTCTTGTACCACGCAGCCAGACAGACCAGGAAAATGATGGCCAGAAAACCCACGAACCATCCGCCGATGGAAGACTCGGCAAAGGCGTGCACGGAACTGACCACGCCCGAGCGCGTCAGCATGGTTCCGAGAATACAAAGCATGAAGGTGACGAAAACCAGCCAGACGTTCCACACCTTCATCATGCCGCGCTTTTCCTGCATCATCACCGAATGCAAGAAAGCGGTCCCGGTGATCCAAGGGAGCAGGGAAGCGTTTTCCACGGGGTCCCATGCCCAGTAGCCGCCCCAACCGAGCACGGCGTAGGCCCAGTGCGCGCCGAGAAGGATTCCCACGGTCTGAAAACCCCAGGCGACCATGGTCCAGCGGCGCGTGATGTGAATCCACTTTTCCCCGGGATAGCGGCCAAGCAGCGCCGCCAGAGCGAACGCGAACGGAACGGTGAATCCCGTATAGCCGAGATAAAGCATCGGCGGATGAATCACCATCTCGTAATACTGCAGCAGGGGATTCAGACCGCTTCCCTCGGAAAGCCTGGCGACGTGCACCAGCCCGTTGGAATCAGCGCCGGCGAGGACCTTGAAAGGGGTGGCGACGAAATTATTCAGCGTCAGGAAGAAGATTTGCACGCCCGCAAGTGTTGCCCCAACGTAGGGCATAAGTTCGGGATGCTTCTTGCGGTTCAGGAACAGCGCCCAGAATGCATAGATGGAGAGCAGCCAGCTCCAGAAAAGCAGCGAGCCTTCCTGCCCGGCCCAGAGCGCGGCAAATTTGTAAAACGGCGGCAGCGCGCGGTTGCTGTGCGCGACTACATAGGCCATCGAAAAATTGTCGGTGAAGAATAAATATTCGAGGCAGGCAACAGCGAGAGTGATTAATCCAAAGACGGCCATGCCTGCATTGCGTGCGCTCTTGATGAGCAGCGGTTTGCGAGTAATGACTGCGGCTATGCCACCGGCGAAGGCATAAACCGCTGCCAGGAAGGCAAGCAGAAGTGCAAACGAGCCAACTATATCCAAGGGACCTTCTTTCGGCTGTCTAGCTCTTCCCGGCGCCCAAAGGCGCCGCAGAGGGATTCATTGTCTGGCCCGGCTGGGCGCTGTTGGGGGCCGGAGCGGCAGTGCCTCCGGGCGCTGCTTCGTATTTTGACGCGCATTTGGCCTGCACCTGTTCGGCCGTAAACTGTCCGTCAGGCATCAGTCGGCCTTCGACCAGAGCCTGCGCTCCGTCCTTGAACGTGTCAGGCAGCGGATCGGTTCCCGTATAACTTACCGGCAAGGCCTTGCCCTGTTCTTCGAGGACGAAATCGACGCGGCCCACGCGGTGCGCAATGGACCCAGCCCGCACATTTCCAGAAACCCGCATCCGCTGGTGCGAGGCGGAGCCCTGCAAGGTCACGAGCTCGGAAATTGTGTGGTAGTAGGTCTTGCTCTCGGTATAGCCGACGTAAGCGAGCGACACGAGCGTCGCGAGAATGATCGCGGAGCCGATCACAAATTTGCGCTGAGCTTTCATGCAGTTCCCCCTCGACCGACGGGTTGACTGAATTTTAACACAATGGCAGCGCGTAACCTGCACGTACCGAAAGATCTGGCCCCGGGAGGGTTGGGTCAGAGTTGCCGCGACGAAACGATTTCCGCGCAGTTTCGCCCCGCGTTCTTGGCGCGGTAGAGCGCGGCGTCCGCCTGTGTAACCAGTTCGCTGAAGGGCGGAGGGGTGCGCCCCTGAAATCCAGCCACGCCAAAGCTGGCGGTGACTTTGATGCTTTCGCCGGAGAAGGAAAATGGCTCGGCGGCAAATTGTTTGCGCACCCGCTCGACAACCATTCGGATACTCGGCTCATCGGCGTAGGTAAGTACCTGCAGGAATTCCTCGCCGCCTATGCGCCCGCAGATATCCGACAGACGCGTGTTTAGTTTCAGAACCTCCGAAAATCTTTGCAAGACCAGATCGCCGGCATCGTGCCCGTACATGTCATTCACTCGCTTAAAGTGGTCGAGGTCTACCAGCACCACCCAAAATGGAAAGCCGTGGCGGGCGGCCCCACTGAGCTGACGGCGGGCCCAGTCTTCAATGGCCCGGCGGTTCGGCAACTTGGTCAGAGGATCGGTGAGCGCCAACTCCTCCAGCAGCCTGTTCTTGGCTTCCAGCTGCCGGTGTAACTCCATGAGCCGGCATCCCACGCGAACGCGGGCCAACAGCTCTTCCTGATGGAACGGCTTGGTCAGATAGTCGTCGGCCCCGGCGGAGAGGCCCCTCACGATGTTTTCTTTTTCCGCGATGGTGGTGAGGAAGATGATGTACGTATACGGCGCGCGCCCGTTCGAGCGAATCCGCTGGCACAACTCGATGCCTGTCATGTCGGGCATCACCCAATCGGTGATCACCAGCGAGGGATGCTCGCTCTCGAAGAGCTTCAGCGCCTCCTCGGCGCTACGGGCCATCAATATCGAATAATCGCTGGAAAGGGTCTGTTGCAGAAGTTTGCGGTAAACAGCCGAATCGTCGGCGACAAGCACCTTAAAAGCATCCCGTGACGACTCGGATGCCTCAGCTGTCCGCTGCGGCGCAAGCTCGTCCGAAATCGCGGAGGCCGAGTTCGGCTTCTCGGACGAAAGTGCACTAACGGAACGTATCGGGAGTTGTGACGGTGCTTCAGGCATGCGGCCTACCCGGTCGTGGTCTTGAGGGCGCCTGCAACGGCCGGATTCGACACTGGGCCAAGCTTGGCACGCAAGCAGCCCATCAATTCGGGAGCAAGTTGCTGAATATCCATTCCTTCAGAAACGAGGAATTTGCAGCTCAGGATCGGGCGGGCTTTGTCATCGTCGGAAAGCTGGCAGTCCACTCGACAGTATTGGCAATCCTGATTCCAGCAGAAACGCCCGTACGGAATCGTTTCCGGACTGATGAACTGAAAAGCGCGGAGCAAGGAATTCCTTTCCGGCACGAGAAAGGTCTTGCCCAGGACGGTGATTTCCACAAGTTTTTCATACGGTCGAAACACATCCGCCATGAGCGGCATTTCGGTTTCTGCCATTAGATAGGAGCCCCCTAGGCACAAGCTATGTCAGTGGGCGTCTACGGGCAATGGAAACGACAAAAGACCGTGTTCAATGCTCCAATGGCGAGGAAATTTTGCGCGAAACCGAAGTTCAAAATGGCCGCGCGCCGATCGTGTCAGACGCCCGTCAGACAAAAAACTGACCCATGTGCCGGAACCGGTCGTAGCGCTTTGCGATCATCTCTTCAGGCGAAAGTGCGGAGAGCTCTTCGAGCGATCGGGATAAAAACGGAGCCAGGAGACGAGCCGTAGCGGCGTGGTCCATGTGCGCCCCGCCTTCGGGTTCCGGAACGATTCCATTGATGAGATGCATGCCCAGCAGATCCGTAGCCGTAATTTTCAACGCCTCGGCGGCGACTTCGGCCTTCGTTGAATCCCGCCACATGATTGACGCGCACCCTTCCGGCGAAATCACGGAATAAACCGAATTTTCAAGCATGAAGACCCGGTCGCCGACCGCAATTGCCAGCGCTCCGCCGGAACCGCCTTCGCCGGTAATCGTCGTTATGATGGGCACCGGCAGCCGCGACATTTCTCGCAGGTTGTAGGCAATGGCCTCCGCCTGGCCGCGCTCCTCGGCGTCGATGCCAGGATAGGCGCCCGGCGTATCCACAAACACCACGACAGGGCGGCGAAACTTTGCGGCCAGTTGCATCGCGCGCAGGGCTTTGCGGTAGCCCTCAGGCTTGGCTTGGCCGAAGTTGCGAGCCACGCGCTGCTTCGTGTCGCGACCCTTTTGGCTGCCGACGATCATCACTGGCTTGCTCTGAAACCACGCCATGCCCGTCAAGAGAGACGGATCATCACCGAAGTTGCGGTCGCCATGAATCTCGCTGAAGTTTTCGAACAACAGGCGAATGTAGTCGTCGGTATACGGCCGTTGCGCGTGGCGCGCAATCTGCACGCGCGCCCACGCGCTCATGTGCGCGTAGAAATCGCGCTTGAGCTCGGCTACCTCGTGGCGAATACGCTCGATATCCGGCGCCACCGCATCAGCGGGATCGGTAAGCGCGCTCAGCGCCGCAATGTCGCGTTCCAGCGCATCGATTTCCACCTGCCGGCGCTTCTGCTTGTCATCGGTATGAGGCGTATGGGGCGTATGCGGGCGCACCGCCGCTTTCGCCGCAGCCGTTTTGGTGGACGCACTGACGGGTCCGCCCGCAGCGGAGGTTGTTCCGCCCTTGCCCTGCTTTTGAAGTTCGCGCAGCTTGGCGGCGGCCCGCATGCGGCGCAGGCGTTGGCGTGCCAGTTTGCGCTTATCGTCTTGATCGGTCACTGGATGGTCACCGGCTCGTCAATGGCCGTCACTGTACTGCAACGGAGTCAGACCCACAGATTTCGCGGACGCGCTCGACCAACTCATGGTCCGCTTGCACCGCGCTCGAAGCTTCGAGCGTGGCAGCCGAGCCGTCGTTTCTCACCAGATCAAAGGTCACGCGGCAGCGCCCCGGGCGGCTGGAGAAAAGCTCGCCCAGCCGGTCGAGCGTGCCGTTGTTCACCGCGCCGATGTCGAGCCGCACCCGCAATACACTCGGCGGCCGGTCGGAAACCTGTTCGAGAAGCCGGGCATCGGACACGATCACTCGCGTACCCACGTCCTCGACCGCCACGCGTCCCTTTACTAGAAGCGGCGTGGCCGATTTCAGAATCGGCTCCAGCCGCTGGAACGCTTCAGGGAAGACCAAAGATTCAATCACCCCGGTGCGATCCTGCAACATTAGAATCGCCCAGCGCGAGCCTTTCCGGGAGCGCATGGGACGCATCTGCACGATGATTCCGGCGACCACGATATCTTCGCCGTTGCGCCGGCCCTCGATACCGGAGAGATCGACTACTTTCAGCTCTTGCAGCCGGCCCGCGTACTTATCGAGTGGATGCCCGGAGATGTAAAAGCCCAGAGTCGCGTATTCCGAAGCCAGAATTTCGTGCTCCGGCCACTCGTCCACTTCGGGAAGGATTTCTGGCGGCGGAGCGGTGGCCGTCGTAGAGCCGCCCCCAAACAAGCCGTGCTGCCCGCTTTCCTTCATGCGCTGAAGTTTCTGGGCGCGCTCGATGGCGCGATCTACCGCCGCCATCATTTGCGCGCGGTGCGCGCCCATGCCAGCCATGGCGCCGGCG
>Ga0302326_10033017_pt1 | contig 10297 bp, 8 predicted proteins | sample Palsa_T0_3_FD_202264 | JGI IMG/M metagenome (GOLD analysis project Ga0302326, IMG submission 202264) | Peat permafrost microbial communities from Stordalen Mire near Abisko, Sweden - Palsa_T0_3 | ecosystem: Environmental > Terrestrial > Soil > Palsa > Peat permafrost | place: Sweden: Abisko... | reverse complement strand
CGCATCTCGGACGTCGTTCTCTTTCAACTTGGCGACGAGTTCGAGAACGTGATTGTTGAGCTCCATCTCGGCCACTGCCAACGAGGGGTCGCCGCATATCAACATGCCGGCCGTGGTGTTCGCCGCCAGGCAGTCGAAATTCGGATCGGCCAATATTGCGGTTCGTTCCTCGGTTTCCTTCAACAGGCAATCCCGGACGGATCTTACATCCTGGTTCGGAATGCTTTGGTGGCCGAAAATGCCGCAGCTTGAATCACGATTTCTGATCCAGTCCGCATTCTCCTCGATGGCGAGGCGGCGATCCAGGAGCCGACTAAGCCGGCTCTCGATCGCGCCGTTCAGTCTAGCATTCGTATCGTTGAGTTCGGGGTCGCCGCAAAACAATTGTTCCGCGGGATCCTTGATCGCCGCACATTCATTCTTGCCAAAAAGCGGAAGCGTCTCGCTGAGCGGCCGGTCGGAAGCCGGCGATTCTTCGGCATATGCCGGATGACCCAACCCAACCAGGATCGCAACGATGGCCGGCACGATTGCCCGCATCCCAATCTCCGTTCAAAGAGCAAAAGCAGTAGCGATATGGGCCATGCTACCCGCTCAAACCCGGCGGCGAAAACAGATTTTAGAGCCAGGGCCGTAAGCGGCGGTGTCGATATTGGAGGTGAGCTGAAGTGTGATATGCTGGCTCGTGTTCTGCAGATCTTGAACCTTGGTGGGCAGTGTGCGTGGTTTAGCTACTAAAGTGGCTCTGTACCCCGGCGTGATCCTGGTCGTTGTATTGTGGTTCGGTGCCGGCTTTGCCGAAAAACTTGTTGATCCGAATGCTGTCGCGCCGGAATATCGCGCGGTTGCTGAAAAACGGCGTGCTGAGCAAGTCAAGCTGTTACAATGCAACAAAAAGGCCGATGAAGCCAAGGTCTTGCGCCGGGACCGAGCCGCGTTTGTCGGCGAGTGCCTGGACAAATGATGCAAGCCCAGAGTGCGGGCGGCGCGCCTTGCCACTACGCGCCTGCTTCAAAAATTGCCCGAGCGTTGAGAGCCGTTCGCGTGAGCCGGCGACAGTTTGACGCTGTCCGTGCGGCCGGTTTTGGCTCGCGACCGGGCGCTTTAAAAGGATGCAGGCCTCGTTTGCGTCCGACCTTAGGTGGCTTTCTTCGACCGTGAAAATGTCCTAGAGTTTTGACCGGCTTCAGCGCCATGACTTTGGTAACGCTAGCTGGATTCGGTTAGCTGGCTGGGAACGAGAAATGGTCGAAGCAACTACCGGCAACGCAAGGTTTTTTCGCCGAAGTGGGCCGTACCCGCTTGCGGTCGTCGCGGGCACGGCCGGCGGGATAGCTGAAGAACTTGAACTGCTTCTCGAGGGTGTGGCGCCACTGCAGACGGCCGGCCCGAACGAAGTGAGTTTTCTGGACAACCGACGTTACACGTCGGCGCTCGATCAGACGTTGGCCGGCGCCGTGATCGTGCATCCCGATATGGCGTCGCGCGTGCCGAAGGCGACGGCGGCGATCCTGACCACAGAACCCTATGCCGGTTGGGCACGCGTTGCTGCATTGTTCTACCCCGCGCCACCGGTTTGCCCGGGTATTCACCGGTCCGCGATCGTAGCCGAGGGTGCGCGCGTTGATCCGTCAGCGGAGGTCGGACCGCTTTCTGTCATCGAAGCCGGTGCCGAGATCGGACCTGGTTGCCGGATCGGACCTTACGCGTTTATCGGGACCGGCGTGATGGTCGGTCGAGACTGCCGGATAGGTTCGCATGTGAGCTTGAGCTACGCGATTTTGGGAGCTCGCGTCTACGTTTATCCCGGTGCGCGGATCGGCCAGGAGGGCTTCGGATTCGCCTCCACCAAGGACGGATTTCTATCGGTCCCGCAGCTCGGGCGGGTCATCCTGGAAGACGATGTCGAGGTTGGCGCCAATACCACGATTGATCGAGGATCGTCACGAGACACCGTGATCGGCGCCGGTTCGCGCCTGGATAACCTGGTGCAGATCGGACACAACGTGATCCTCGGCCGGTGCTGTGTCATCGTCGCGCAGGTCGGCATTTCAGGTTCAACCGTGCTTGAGGATTTTGTCCGCGTCGGAGGGCAGGCGGCGATGGCCGGGCATCTTCGGATCGGGCAGGGCGCGGTGGTCGGACCGCAGGCGGGCGTCATTTCGGACATGGCTGCAGGCAGCACAGTGCTGGGAAGCCCTGCCCAGCCAAAAAAAGACTTCTTCCGACAAATTGCCACGCTCAAGAAGCTGGCAAAGGGAGAAGGGTAGGACGGTCTTATACTGCCATAGAAGATTTCGAAGACGGACATTTCCGACGTCGTATCGACGACTATTCAGCTGCGACGTCCGAACTCGGTGCATCACGGGCGCATCGGCGTGTCTGCCATCAGGCCGGGGTGATAGGCGGAATTTGATATGTTCGAAAGCTCGATGTGGATCGGCGTCAACCGCGCTCGCACGATCGCCGCGATCCTTTTTCCGATAGCCGCATCGTTTCTCTGTCAACCTGCTTTGGCTCAGCGCGGCAACGCCATCGACACGCTCGCCGCGCAAATGAATCAGGCTGGGCAGACGGGACGGGCGGTGGAAGGGCTCGCGCTGGCACAAAAGCTTGAAGGTCTGGTGCGACGACAGCAGGGCACCGACAATATGAATTACGCGGGCGTGCTGCATAATGAGGGCATGTTCCTGCAAAATCTCGGACGATATCAGGAGGCGGTGGAAAAGCTGAACGCGGCGCTGGCGATCAAGCTGCGCAACAACGATCCAGCCTCGACGCTGCGCTCATCAGATATTCTGGCCGCGGCGCTGGCGATGCTCGATCGCCGCGCCGAGGCCTCGGCGGTTGCGCAACGTGCGCTGGCGATTGGAACGCAGGCGTTCGGTCCGGATGACGTGCGGTTGACCGGTCCGCTCGCGGCGCTCGGCGACCTGGCGCGCGATCAGGAGAACTATAAGGAGGCTGAACACTATTTTGAACGCTCACTTGAGGTCCGGCAGAAATCACCGAATGCGTCTGCTTTCGAGGTGGCGTCCTCAATGGATGACCTCGGCGATCTCTACGGGCTGGAGGGTCGTTTCGACGACGGCGAGCGGCTGTTGAAACAAGGCCTGAAACTGAGCGAGCAGGCCTACGGCACCGATGTACGGAACACGTCGCCGAATTATGACAAGCTTCTTAACGATCTCGGCAATCTCTACAAGGACGCCGGCCGCTTCCCCGATGCGGAGGCGGCGTTCGGTCGTGCGATCGCCGTCGGGCGCGCCACGCGCGGCGAAGATCACCCCAATGTCGCGGCGACGATGGGTAATCTCGGCACCGTTCTGGTGGAGGAGTCGCGTTACAATGAAGCCGAAGATCTCTACAAGCGAACGATCGCGGTCTATGAAAAGGTGTTCGGATCCAGTCATCCAGTCACAGCCATTGGCTTGAATAACCTCGCCAATGTCTATTCCGATCAGGGCCGTACCCAGGAAGCCGCAGGCCTGCAGCAGCGCGTCCTGGCGATCCATGAACGGGTGTTCGGCCCCGACAGTCCGGATGTCGCCCGCAGCCTGACCAACCTTGCCAACAGCTATCAGGAACTGGGACGGAAGGACGAAGCGCTACCGCTTTATGAGCGTTCGCTACGCATCATGGAGCACAAATTTGGCGAGAACAGCGGACAAAGCGCGTTGGCGCTCCGTGCGATGGCGCGGGTTTTGCAAAATGCCGGGCGACTGGAAGAAGCCGCGCAGGATTTCGATCGTGCGCTGAAAATCGACGAACGCGTGCTGGGGCCGGAGCATCCGCAACTCATCAACGATCTTCGTGGCATCGGCTTTCTCGATATCAAAACCGAAAATTTCTCCGATGCCCGGCAGCAGCTCGAACGGGCGCTGACGATCGCGCAGGCCAAACTCGGGCCACGCCATCAGGACACCATCGCTACCATGGCCAATCTCGCCGCCGTCGACAGCCATGAAAACAAATGGCCGGACGCACTGGCGATGCTGCGGCGCGCGTCAGCCGCCATGAGCGCGCAGGGCGCTACTGGCAAAGACAGCGCGCAGTTCAAGCGCTTCACGGACCTCGACACCGGATTGATCGAGGCGGCCTGGCATGTCGCAGACGGGCGGCCGGACGCCCCCGCAAGAAGTGAGGCCTTCGAGGCCGCGCAGCGCGCCCATGAGACGCAGGCGGGCGCCGCATTGGCGCAGATGGCCGCGCGGTTTGGCGCCGGCAACGATGCGATCGCGTCCGTCGTGCGCCGGCAACAGGATCTCAAGGCCGCGCTCGATAGTCTGGACAAGCGCATCGCGACCGAACTTGGCGCGCCCGATGGCAAACGGAACGACGCATTGATCGCGAATCTTCGCGCGGAAAGCGCGCGTGCGCAGAAGTCTTTTGATGAAACCTCAACGCAAATCGCGCGCGAATTTCCCGCCTATGCCGAGTTGTCGAGCCCGGCGCCCCTATCGATCGCGCAGACGCAGGCATTACTCAAGCCCGACGAGGCGCTGGTCTCGTTCATCAGCATGGGCGACAAGAGCTATGTATTCGCCGTGACGCGCGAGAGCAGCGCCTGGCGGCAAATTCCGCTCGGCGTCAGGGAGATCGGCGATCGGGTCAGCAAATTGCGCCTCGGCCTCGATCCCACGAACGAAACGCCGGCGCCGTTCGATCTCGATGCATCGTTCGAGTTTTATTCGGCGATCATCGGTCCGGTTGAGAGCGTGATTGCCGGCAAGCCGCGGCTGCTGGTCGTGCCCACGGGCGCGCTGACGAGCTTGCCGTTCCATGTCCTCGTCACGAAGAAACCGGATCCGGCTGTCGCGCCGGAGAATCGCTACCGCCAGGCGGCATGGCTGCTTAATGACAAGGCGATTACGGTGTTGCCGTCGGTGGCAAGCCTGCGCGCCCTGCGCACCTTCGCCAAGGCCTCGCGTGCGACCAAACCATTCATCGGGTTCGGCGACCCGCAGTTGCAGCGTTCCGGCGGCGCCGACAAGCGCGGAACGGTACGCAATGTGCAGGCCTATGGATCCTATTATAATGGGACGCAGGTCGATCTCGATCGACTACGCACCGGGTTGCCTGCGCTGCCGGATAGCGGCCGCGAGCTGCACGAAGTGGCGCGAGATCTCGGCGCATCCGACGACGACGTAAAACTCGGCGCAGCCGCCACCGTCACGGTCGTGAGGGCGATGCCGCTCGAACAGTATCGGGTCATCGAGTTTGCGACGCACGGTCTCATTGCCGGCGAGGTTGGCGGCCTGAGCGAGCCCGCGCTCGTGCTCAGCCTGCCGGACAGACCCACGGCGGAAGATGATGGCCTGCTTACGGCAAGCCGCATCGCCAAACTCAATCTTGATGCCGACTGGGCGGTGCTTTCCGCCTGCAACACGGCTGCCGGAGATAAGCCCGGCGCCGAAGGCCTTTCCGGTCTCGCGCGCGCATTCTTCTATGCGGGTGCGCGCTCGCTGCTGGTGTCGCACTGGCCGGTGGAATCCGACGCCGCTGTCAAGCTGACGACCGGTGCCTTCGCGGAACTGGCCAAACATCCGCAGATTGGGCGAGCCGAGGCTCTGCGCCGATCGATGCGGGTTTTGATTGCCGACCCATCTTCCGCGCATAACGCCGATCCGGCGAGCTGGGCGCCGTTCGTGCTGGTGGGAGAAGGCAGCTAAGCGTTTTCGAAAGAAGCGGTTGGGTTTCAATCAAAACCGATCCCGTTCCAGACGGCCGCTGTCATTATGCTTCCCTGCGAATTCAATATTCGGTGAAAAGTACCAGAGTGGTTCCGGAAAACTGGCGAGGGAACGTTCGAAGCTGTTCGAGAGTGTTGCTACAGAGACACGCATTGCAGATAAAAATTAATCACCTCCCCGGCCGCTGTTGCAGATGCAAGCGCGGCAGTACTACCGTTCGGCGCTGCAACAATCGGCATGCGTTTAAGGGGACGTTATGAAGCCATATGCTTTTTATACGGGATTTGGTGGCCGGCTTTCGACCCTGTGCCGGTTGCGTCCGCTGCAAGCGGCGGCGATCGCGCTGCTGATGGTGCTTCCGATGGCGCGCAGTCCGGCAAACGCGGCGGCGGGCCAGGCATCGGATACGCACGTTTATCTTCTGCGCGGCGTCCTCAATATCTTTTCCCTGGGCCTGGACGATATCGCGGCGAAGCTGAGGCAGCAGGGCATCAACGCTACGGTAGCGAATTATCTCTCATGGGACTCTCTCGCCGAGGAAGCCGCTGCGGAATACAGAAGCGGTCGGACACGGACCATCGTTCTGGTCGGGCATTCCTCCGGTGCGACGGTATTGCCTAACATGGCGGCGCGGCTGGACCAGCTTGGCGCCCCCGCTAAGCTGGCGATCGGCCTGGATTCGGTGTTTCGCACCGCCGTAGCGGGACATGTCGGGCGGTATCTGAACTTCTACGTAGCCGATGGAAACGGTACCCGGGTCGAGAAGAGCAGAGATTTCCACGGCGCGCTGGAGAATGTCGACGTCGGAAGCACGGGTGTCGGACATCTCACCATCGACAAGGACGTCGCGATGCAGCAGAGGGTCATAAGCGCTATCGACGCTGTCGCGTTTAGTCGCTCAAGCGGGACATCTGTGACGCAGAAGCGGCCGGAAGCACGCGCGAAGCAAAGTTCTGCCACCCCGACGACCGCAAACCAATAGCCCGCGTCCGGGCCAAAGCCCGCCTCAGATTCTGCCGATTCGACGGCCACAAAGCACCCGGGCATATTCCGCGAATGGGAATGCACGGCGTTTTGAGCGGATTCGATCTGTCCGACTGACCCGCCGGCGTCTAGAATTATTCGCATGCCTGTATGCCAAGGCACAAACAGGAGCGCATGATCAAGCCGCCTGTAACGATCCATATCGGGGCAATGCTTTGCGCGGGCCTCTTCCTTTTTAGCGTCGGTCCGGCGGTGGCAGGCCCGGTCGCGGGATCGACCGTGGCTGCGGCACCGCCGCTTGCTGCGCCGCAGCCGGTGGTCGCTCCGCGCGGACGCGCCTATTTGTTCCGTGGCGCGCTCGGTCCGATTTTCTCGCGCGGCATGGATCGCTTGGCCGAAGAGATCGAAAGTGCCGGCATCCCGGCGAGTGTCTACGAGTTCACGATTTGTGGCCTGATCGCCGCGAGCGCGATTCGGGAATATCGCCAGGATCCCCGTCCGATCATCCTGATCGGGCATTCCATGGGGGGATATTGCGCGTTGAAGTTCTCAGAAATACTGCAGGCCGAAAACATTTCCGTCAGTCTGGTCTTCACGATCGATCCGCCTCAGGTCAGCCCTCCGGTGCCGATCAACATCGAGCGCTATCTCAACATTTTCCTGTCGAAAAGCGTCCTCGGTGGCAGTCACATCAAGCCGGCAAAAGGCTTCAAAAATCACTTTGCGAGCTTCGATCTCTCGGAGCGCGAGGAAGTTTCACATTTCAATATCGACAAGAAAGACGACTTCCACCAGCAATTGCTCGCCAAGATCCTGCAGCTGGCGACCACGCCCGTGAAAGCCGAAGGCGAGCCGGTGCCGCTCAATTATGTCGTTCCTCCCGATACCGCGATCGAGCTGTGGGACAGCGGCATGCCGGTGTTCGCACGTCCGGGCGATACGCTGCAAACCATCGCGGGGCTTTATCACGTGCCGCTCTGGTCGCTCACCCAGATCAACAAGGGAGCCGATAGCGCACCGCTGGTGCCCGGCGAGCGCATTGTCGTTCCGCGTCGTCTGGTGCCGCTCGCCGAGATCTCGCAGCAATCGTCGCCTAAGCGTTGACGGTGCGGATCTGCGTTTGGATCTTATGCGTTCAGCGCTGCGGCAGGAACGGGATCAGCATTGGAACGCGCCGGCAGTAAGGGCCATAGGCGTCGGCGCCGAGTTCCGTCGTCAGGAAGCCTTCTTCCATGCGGGCCTTTTGCCACAATCCAAAGGTGATCAGCAGCGCGCCGAGCAGCGCGGTGGCCGTTCCGACCGCGATGCCCGTCGCCAGCATTCCCGCGATAAGCCCGGTATAGATCGGATGGCGCACAAGCCCGTATGGGCCGGTGTCGATGACCCGATGGCCTTCCTTTCGCGTGATCGCGTTGGACCAAAAGCGTCCGAGATGAATTCGCGCCCACCAGGTGAACAACGTACCCGCCGCGGTCACCGCCGCCAGCACGTAAACGCCGGCATTGCCGATCGGCCAGAGCGGTTGCTCTCCCGACACCTGCGCGGTCCCGGGCATGAGCAGAACGGCGCCGATGAGAATGGGGATGCGGTAGGCCCGCGATTCCCAGGTCCGGACGTGTTTTTCCGTTCGACCGGAAAAGAACGATCCTATCCCCCAGCTGATGAGCCAGGCGACCCAGATGAACGCCAGCAATTGGGTGGGCCAGGAGCCGGTCCAGCCACTCCTGAAAGCGGCTAGGAATTGGTGCAGATGATCAAACATGTCTCAGATTATATGACCGGATTGCTTCAACCTGGCAACTCCGGTGAGACCCTCGAATATGCCGAGGACTGGCTTGAACTGATGTGGCTTGAACTGATGTGGCTTGAACCGATCTGGCTTGGTGCAAATCCCTCGCGATCGGTTTCGGCACCGAGAAGATAGGCGATGGTCTCCCGCAATGCGGGCTCGACCGGCCGCGGCGCGTAGCCGAGTTCACGCTGCGCCTTTTCGATCGAGAGCGCCCTTGCACGCAACGCGATCCGGACGCCCTCGACCGTGCCAGAAGGCGGCCGGCCCGTCACATAATCGGCGATAAACTCCAACAGGACGGTCGTCCATCGCGAGGCGCGGCCGGAAACCGGAATCAGCAGACTGCGGCGTCCGCTTATTTCGGCCATGAGTTGAAGAACGTTCTTGAGCGGGATACTTTCGCCACCAAGAATGTAGCGGTGTCCGACCCGTCCGTGTTCCATGGCGAGAACCAGGCCTGCCGCGGCGTCGCGCACATCGACGAGGTTGACGATGAAATTGAGATATAATTGAAGACGATCACCGAGAAAGTGTCGCAGCATCGCTGCCGGCGGCGTAAGATTGTGATCGTGCGGTCCAATCGGCATCGTTGGGCAGCCAATGATCACCGGGAAGCCTGACGCCGCGGCTTGCGCTGCGAACTTCTCCGCGAGCAATTTCGAACGCGTGTACGGCCCCGGCATATCGTCGGCCGACAGCAAGGTATTTTCCGTAACGGCCTCTTCGGATGGCGCGGGGTGGAAAAGGATGGATTCCGTCGAGCAGTGAAGGAATCGAGCGATCCCTCGCTTGCGCGCCGCTGCAATGACGATCTCCGTGCCGCCGCAATTGATGTCATGAAAATCGCTTTTGCGCGGCATCCACATGCCCGGCAGCGCGGCGAGGTGATAAACTTCCTCGACGCAGTTCAGGGTGTCATTCACCAGGTCCGGATCAAGTACCGAACCTTCGACATATTGCACTTCGGGGTGAGCGCGGGTCGGTCGTCGGAGATCGAGAACCCGCACCTGTCGGCCCCGCGCCACGAGCGCCGAGACCAGGTGCTGTCCGATGAAACCGCTTCCGCCAGTGACAAGTACCCGTGTCATGAGCGCGGTTGGGCCTCGCCCTGGGGTTCGCCTGCGTAAAACGGAGCGCGGCGGGACGCCTGTTGCGGAGCCTGGATGATCGCAGCAAGATCATGGCGGAAGCCGGATGCGATGAACAATTTCGCCATCACAAACATCGGTCCGATCAGCAAATGAGGCGGATTATCCAGAAGTGCCGGCTGCCGACGTTCGAACAATTGGTGGCCGACAGCCTGCAGGGCGAAGCCGATGACGATCAAAACGCCCGTCGTCAGCCACATGCCGACCGCACTCACATGATGGTCGATGATCGCGGCGGCCGAAAGCAATAAGGCAGCAGCGCCGACGATTGCTATTCCGAGCGCGGCATCGAGCAGAAGCCAGTAGATCAGGACCGGCACAACCAGAATGATCGCCGCCGAGGTTTGGATACCAAAGCCGTGGAGCGTCCATGTGCTGAGCGGGAGAACCGCGGCCAGGAACAAAAAGATGATGCCAAAAACGTGCATCGCGCAGTTCCAGGGATCGCGATGATATTCCACGTAATCCGCAAGTTGCCGCTTAAAATAGCCGTTCATACTGTGCTCGCTACTGCTCTCGCGTGTGCGATCATCCAGCCCGGACGTACAGACCTGTGTTAGTAGAACGAGAGATCGGCCCAAGTCAAATGACGCTGCGTGCTTGCCGTTTGGGCAAAGCCATTCAAGTTTGGGCGAGAGCCATTCAAGATGACGTGTTCACGACATATCGATTCTTTGAAT
>Ga0302326_10033016_pt1 | contig 10297 bp, 6 predicted proteins | sample Palsa_T0_3_FD_202264 | JGI IMG/M metagenome (GOLD analysis project Ga0302326, IMG submission 202264) | Peat permafrost microbial communities from Stordalen Mire near Abisko, Sweden - Palsa_T0_3 | ecosystem: Environmental > Terrestrial > Soil > Palsa > Peat permafrost | place: Sweden: Abisko... | reverse complement strand
GGCGGCACGATCGAGCTGCAGCCGAACGGGGCGCCCAGGCAGATCGACCTGAGCGGCAGCGGCGGCGGCCACTGGCACGTCACCTGGTCGCTGGCCGTCGCCAACGACCCGTTCAGCATCATCAGCGTGTCGCCGGTGTCCGGGATCCTGACGTCGGCCGACTCGACCGCGGTGGTGACGGTCAGGGCCAACTGGTTCGCGCCGTGCGGCTCGCCGCGGGCTCCGGCGATCACGGTCAGCCCAGGCGGGGCAGTGTTCACGATCTGCACCGGCCCGGCCCGGCAGTTCACCGGGGACGGTGACGTCGCGCGGGCCGTCGACGACGCCGTCTACGCGAGCCCGCCCGGGCGGGAACCGCCAGGCGGGCACCCGGCCGGGCCGGTGCCGCGGCTGACCATCGGCGGTCACCGTGGATGAGTTCTCTAGCGGCGACGATGGGAACCTGGACGAGCCGGGATCCCCATCTGACCCTTTGTCGCAAAGTTATGTGCAATTGCAGCAAGCCACGTATCCGAACCGCTACGGTGAGTGCATGCGCGACAGCGAAGTTGTCGCATCGATCGTGGCGGGCGATCCTGAGGGCCTCGCCGCAGCGTACGACAGGTACTCGGGCCCGCTGTTCGGCTACTGTCAGTCGCTGCTGCGCGAGCCGGACGATGCCGCCGACGCGGTGCAGGACACATTTGTCATCGCCGCCTCCAAGGTGGGCCGGCTGCGTGACCCAGAGCGGCTGCGGGCGTGGCTGTTCACCGTGGCGCGGAACGAGTGCCTGCACCGGCTCAAGTCGAGGCGGGCCGCGGCGCCGCTCGAGGACATACCCGAGCAGGCCGACGAGAGCGTCGACGTGGGCAGCGAGGCCGAGCGGGCCGAGTCGCGCGAGTTGATCCGCGCCGCCGTCGGCGGTCTCAACGACGGCGAACGGGACGTGATCAACCAGCTCTGGCACGGCCTCGAGATCCCCGAGGTCGCGACCGTGCTCGGCGTCTCCCGCAATCACGCCCACTCGCTCTTCTCCCGGGCCCGCGATCAGCTCGAGGCGTCGGTCGGGGTGCTCGTGGTCGGCCGGTCCGGGCGCAAGGACTGCGCCGCGCTCGACCAGCTGCTGCACGGCTGGGACGGCCGGCTGACCGCGCCGCTGCGCCGGCGGGTCGGGCGGCACATCGACCGGTGCTCGGTCTGCTCGGACCGACGGCGCCGGGAGCTGCGGCCGGCCGTGCTGCTGTCGGTCGCGCCCGGCGCGCTGGCCGGCTTCGCCCTGACCCAGGGCGGCGGTGGTCTTGGCGGCCTGGCGCTGGCGCCGGCCGGCCTGCGGGCGGAGGTGCTCCAGCTGGCCGCCGGTCACGGCGCGCGCGCCGCCGCCTACCGGGCAGCGGTGGGGCAGGGCACGCGCTCGTTCCAGGTCAACGGTTTCCCGCGGCCAGCGCACGCGGCCGGCCACCTCGGGCTGGTGCGGATCGCGCACCTGCCGCTGAGCGCGGCCGGGGGGAGCGCCGTGGCGGCGACCGCGACCGTGGTGGTGCTGGCGGTCGTGCCGCACGCCCACCACTCGGGGACGGCGGCCAGCCGGCCGGCGACCGCCACCAGGTCCGGGGCGACGCCGACCGCGGCCGCCTCCGGCACGATGCCCGGCGCTTCGCTGGCGGGCCGACTGTCGGCCGTCGGCGCCAGCGCCTCCCGGGCGTTGCCCCGGTCAGGGGCGACGTCGCCGGCCGCGACGGGCACGGCGACCGGCCCGCGGGCGGGCGGCGGGACGTCGGCCCCGCCGTCCTTCCCCGCGTCCGGCCCGGTGTCCGGCCCCGTGTCCGGTCCGCCGATGACCGGGGCGCCGACCGCCGCCCCGACCACGCCGGCCACCGGCACGCCCGCGCCGATCGTGAGCGTGACCGTCACGACGCCGGTGCTGGCGGGTTCGCTCGTCGTGTCGCCGAGCACCCTGTCGCTCAACGCGCTGGTCGGCGGGACGCTGACGCTGACGGCGAATGGCGGGCCGGTCACCTGGTCGATCCCCGAGCCGACGTCGCTGCTCGGATTGCTGACCGTCACCCCGTCATCGGGGACGCTGGCGGCCGGCCAGAGCGTGACCGTGCATCTGAGCGTGTCGCTGCTGAGCGCGCTGACCACGACGCTGACCGTGACCCCGGGCAACCAGATCGTCAACCTGCTGATCGGCGCGCTCTGACCGGCGACCGCTGAACGGCGCGGGCGGGGCGAGCGGGGCGAGCGCGGGGCTGAGGCGGACGAGGCGGACGGGCGGCCTAGCCGCGCCAGCCGGCCCGGACAGTGGCCCGCTCGGCCTGCTCGCGCAGCAGCTGCGCGGCCCGGGCCGGGTCCTGCGCGCCGTAGACCGCCGCCCCGGCGACGAACACGTCCGCGCCCGCCTCCGCGCAGCGTTCGATCGTCTCGTCGCTGACGCCGCCGTCGACCTGGAGCCAGATCTGGCCGTACCCGCCCGCGGCGACCATCGCGCGGGCGCGGCGGATCTTCGGCAGGACCAGGTCGAGGAACTTCTGGCCGCCGAAGCCGGGCTCGACCGTCATCAGCAGCAGCATGTCGATCTCGGCGAGCAGGTCACCGTACGGCTCGACCGGCGTAGACGGGTTGACGGCGAGGCCGGCCCTCGCGCCGGCCGCGCGGATCGCCCGCAGCGTCCGCACCGGGGCCTTGGCGGCCTCGGCGTGAATGGTCACGCTGCGAGCGCCGGCCTCGGCGTAGGCGGGCGCGTGCGAGTCCGGGTCCTCGATCATCAGGTGGCAGTCGATCGGCAGCGTGACCGCTTTGAGCAGCGACTCCACCACCGGCAGCCCGATCGTGAGGTTGGGCACGAAGTGATTGTCCATCACGTCGACGTGCAGCCAGTCGGCGGCGGACTCGACGGCGGCGGCCTCGTCGGCGAGACGCGCGAAGTCCGCGCTGAGGATACTGGGCGAGATCTGAACGGCCATAGCATTTGCGAGTCTAGAGGGTTGGCGACCGGCCGCGCGGCGCGGCCCCGGAATGTCAGACCCCGTCGTTAGCATTGGCCATTGAGTTCGAATAATTGTTGGATTGGGAGTCGATGATGCAAACTGACCTTCTTGACCGGGTGCGGAAGCTGCTGGCCAAGGCAGAGGACGAGGGGTGCACCCCCGAGGAGGCTGAGGCGCTGACCGCCAAGGCCGCTGACCTGATGGCCAGGTACGGCATTGACCGGGCGCTGCTCGGCGCGCTGCGGCCGGAGACGGACCGGCCGGCTGACCGCAAGTTCCGCTTCGAGGCGCCCTGGGCCGACGTCAAGGCGCACCTGCTGGCCGCGCTCGCGACCGCGCTGCGCTGCCAGTGCGTGCAGACCCAGACCGACGACGGGCCGCGGCTGCACGTCTTCGGCTACTCCTCCGACCTGGAGCGGGCGGAGATTCTGTTCACCTCGCTGCTCGTGCAGATGGCCAGGGCGCTGGCCAAGCAGGCGGTGCCCGGGTACGGCAACACCGCCAAGGCGTGGCGGCGGTCCTGGATGCTCGGCTACTGCGCGGCGGTGGTGGCGCGGGTCCGCGCCGCCGAGGAGACGGCGGTCGCGTCGGCCGGGGCCGACGACGCCGCGGCCGACGGCGCGACGTCGGCCGCGCTGGTGCTGGCCGACCGCTCGCTGACCGTGCGGCTCCAGGTCAGCGCCGCGTACCCGCGCCTGAAGAAGAAGCGGGTGACCTACTCGGGCAGCGGCTACGGGGACGGCTACCGCGAGGGCCAGAAGGCCGACATCGGCGGCGGCAAGCTCCGGTCGCGGCCGGCCGGGGCCCTGCGGCGCTGACCGGTCGCGGCCGGCTCTGTCCCTCGCTCATATCGAACGGACCGTGTCTTCGCCTTCGCGGTTGACGCTGACCCGTACCTCGGTGCCGTCGCCGACCGGCTGGGGCGGCGAGCCGACCTCGGCCGGCGGGACGACGGAGAGGGCGGTGGCCAGCGTTTCCGCGCAGATGAAGTCCGCGTGGGCCCGCACGGCCGACGCCACCGGGTCGTCGGCGCCGACGACCAGCGCGATCCGGTCCGAGACGTCGAGGCACGCGTCGCGGCGCGCCTGCTGGATGACGCGGATCACGTCGCGGGCGGTGCCCTCGGCGGCAAGCGCGGGGGTGACCCGGGTATCCAGCGCGATCAGCCCGTCGCTGCCAGACAGGGCCGCCGTCGAATCCGGGTCGGCGGCGGTCAGCGTGAGCTGGTACTCCCCCGGCTGCAGCTGCACGCCGCCCGCCGTGACCACGTCGCCTTCGTCGCCCGAGGCGGCCCAGTCGCCGGCCTTGACCGCGCGGATGACCTCCTGCACCTGCTTGCCCAGGCGCGGCCCGAGCGCCCGCGGGTTGACCGTGAGCTGCACGGTGCCGAGGCTGGCGGGCTCGGCCGACAGCACCAGGTCCTTGACGTTGACCTCGTCCTTGATCAGGTCCGCGAACTCGGTCAGCGCGGGGGCCGACGGGTGCGCCACCGTCAGCGACGTCAGCGGCAGCCGGACCCGGCGCTGCCGCGCCTTGCGCAGGCTGAGCGCGGCGCTGCAGACGGCGCGGGTCAGGTCCATCGTCTCCGCCAGCGTGCCGTCAGTCGGCCAGTCGGCGACCGACGGCCAGTCCTCCAGGTGCACGCTGACGCCGCCGGTGAGGCCGCGCCAGATCGTCTCGGCGGTCAGCGGCAGCAGCGGGGCGGCGGCCCGCGTCACCGTCTCGAGGACGGTCCAGAGCGTGTCAAGCGCCGCCGCATCGCCCTCCCAGAACCGCGATCGCGATCGGCGGATGTACCAGTTGGTCAGCAGCTCCAGGTACTCGCGGAGGGCCTGGCAGGCGGCGGCGATGTCGTACCCGCCGAGTTCCCGCCCGATCTGCTCGACCGCGGTCTTGGTCTTCGCGAGGATGTACCGGTCGAGAACGTGGGCGCTGGTCAGCGAGCGGGCGGCCGGGTGGTTCTCCGCGTTGGCGTACAGCGCGAAGAAGTAGTACGAGTTCCACAGCGGCAGCAGCGCCTGCCGCACTCCCTCGCGGATGCCCTGCTCGGTGACGATCAGGTTGCCGCCGCGCAGGATCGGGCTCGCCATCAGGAACCAGCGCATCGCGTCCGACCCGTGGGTGTCGAACACCTCGTTCACGTTCGGGTAGTTCCGCAGCGACTTCGACATCTTCCTGCCGTCGTTGCCGAGCACGATGCCGTGGCTGACGCAGGTGCGGAACGACGGCCGGTCGAACAGCGCGGTCGCGAGCACGTGCAGGGTGTAGAACCAGCCCCGGGTCTGGCCCATGTACTCGACGATGAAGTCGCCCGGGTAGTGGCTGTCGAACCACTCGCGGTTCTCGAACGGGTAGTGCACCTGGGCGAACGGCATCGAGCCGGACTCGAACCAGCAGTCAAGGACCTCGGGGACCCGGCGCATGACGGCTCGCCCGGTCGGGTCGTCCGGGTTCGGCCGGGTCAGCTCGTCGATCGCGGGGCGGTGCAGGTCGGCCGGGCGGACGCCGAAGTCCCGCTCGAGCTCGTCGAGCGACCCGTACACGTCGACCCGCGGGTAGTCCGGGTCGTCGCTCATCCAGACCGGGATCGGCGAGCCCCAGAAGCGGTTGCGGCTGATCGACCAGTCGCGCGCGTTCGCCAGCCACTTGCCGAACTGCCCGTGCTTGACGTGCTCGGGCACCCAGGTGATCTCCTCGTTCAGCTCGACCATCCGGTCCCTGATCTTGGTCACCTCGACGAACCAGCTCGACACGGCCTTGTAGATGAGCGGGTTACGGCACCGCCAGCAGTGCGGGTACGAGTGCGTGTAGTCGTCGCGGCGGACCAGCGCGCCGTCGGCCCGCAGCCGGGCGATGATCGGCTTGTTCGCCTCGAAGACGTGCAGGCCGGCCCAGTCGGTGATGACCGGCAGGTACTTGCCCTGCTCGTTGACCGTGAGCACGATCGGGATGCCGGCCGCGGCGCACGCGTTGGCGTCGGCCTCGCCGTAGGCCGGGGCCATGTGCACCACGCCGGTGCCGTCCTCGGTGGTCACCTCGTCGGACGCGATGACCCGGAACGCGTCCGCGGTGCCGAACGCGTCGGCGTCGGCCAGGTAGTCGAACAGCGGCTGGTAACGGCGGCCGGTCAGCTCTCGTCCGCTGAGCGAGCCGACGGTGACCGCGCCCGCCAGCTCCTTCTCGTACGCGGGGAGCCGGTCGTGGGCGAGGATGTACTGCTCGCCGTCCGGCGTCTGCACGACGTCGTAGGCGATGTCGAGGCCGACCGCGACGGCCAGGTTCGACGGCAGGGTCCACGGCGTGGTCGTCCAGGCGAGGATCCACTCGCCGGTCTCGAGCTTGAACCGGACGGTGACCGACGGGTCAGTCCGGTCGGCGTAGACGTCGTCGTCCATCCGCAGCTCGTGGTTGGACAGCGGGGTCTCGCACCGCCAGCAGTAAGGCAGCACCTTGAAGCCCTGGTAGATCAGGCCCTTCTCATGCAGCTGCTTGAACGCCCACATGACGCTCTCCATGTAGGGGAGGTCGAGGGTCTTGTAGTCGTCCTCGAAGTCGACCCAGCGGGCCTGCCTGGTGACGTACTCCTCCCACTCCTGCGTGTAGCGGAGCACGGAGTCGCGGCAGGCCTCGTTGAAGGTGTCGATGCCCATCTTGAGGATGTCGTCCTTGCCGGAGATGCCGAGCAGCCGCTCGGCCTCGACCTCGGCGGGCAGGCCGTGGCAGTCCCAGCCGAACCGCCGGTCGACCTTGCTGCCCGTCATCGTCCGGAAGCGCGGCACGATGTCCTTGACGTAGCCGGTCAGCAGGTGCCCGTAGTGCGGCAGGCCGTTGGCGAACGGCGGGCCGTCGTAGAATACGAACTCGCCGTCGGCGCCGGAGCGCGCGACCGACTCCTTGAAGGTGCCGTGGGCGTTCCAGTAGGCGAGCGTCCGCTGCTCGAGCTCGGGCAGGTCCGGCTGGACGGATACTTCGGACGCGCCGGCGCGCGGGTAGGTGGCCATCGGGTGCTGCGATTCTCCTCGTGGCAGGGGGTGCCTGTCGGTGGGCACGTGCCGCGAGGACGACGCTCCCGCTCCCGCGCGGGCGCACCGCGGTACCACCTCGCTTGCCGTCTCGCCCGGGTGGACGCGGCGGCCGCTCATGGCCGGCTGTGACGGGCCGGACCCGCCCGGTTCTACTGGGACGCCGATGGTGCGCGGCGGCGTCTTTTCTTCCGGGGGCTCCCCGGTGATGGCCGGATCATCGCCCTACGCTCTCTAGCCTAGTGGACGCCACAACGCGCGGATGCGCGAATATCTTCCTCGGCGGCGGTCCGGTAGCGTGCCAAGCATGGAACACGTGAGGCTGGGACGGAGCGGGCTGCAGGTATCGCGGCTGTGCCTGGGGACGATGACGTTCGGACTGCAGAGCGACGAGGCGACCGGGGTCGCCGTCATGGACAAGGCGGTCGAGGGCGGGGTCGACTTCTTCGACACCTCCGACGCGTACCCGCTGGGCGGGGACCTGACCACCCGGGGGCGGACCGAGGAGATCATCGGCCGCTGGCTGCCGGGCAAGCGGGAGCAGATCATCCTCGCGACCAAGTGCTTCGCGCCGATGGGACCGTCGCCGATGGACGGCGGCAACTCCCGCAAGCACATCCTGACCGCGGTCGAGGGGTCGCTGCGCCGGCTCGGCACCGACTACATCGACCTGTACCAACTGCACGGCTACGACCGGAACACGCCGATTGACGAGACCCTGTCCGCCCTCGACGACCTGGTCCGCTCGGGCAAGGTCCGCTACGTCGGCTGCTCCAACTTCCTGACGTACCAGCTCGTCCGCGCGATCGGCCGGAGCGAGACGCTCCGGCTGGCCCGGTTCGACTCGGTGCAGCCCCGCTACAACCTGCTGTTCCGGCAGATCGAGCGGGAGATGCTGCCGTTCTGCGAGGAGGACGGCGTCGGCGTGATCTCCTACAACCCGATCGCCGGCGGCCTGCTGTCGGGCAAGCACAACGGGTCGGCCCCGCCGCCGGACGGCAGCCGGTTCACGCTCGGCAACGCGGGCGCGATGTACCAGCAGCGCTACTGGCACGAGCAGATGTTCGACACCGTCGAGGCGCTGCGCAAGCTGGCCGACGAGGCGGGGGTCAGCCTGGTCACCCTCTCGGTCGCCTGGGTGCTGGCCAACAAGGCGATCACCGCCCCGATCATCGGCGCCAGCCGCCCCGACCAGCTCGACGCCTCGCTGGCCGCCGCCACGTACCAGCTCGACCCCGACCTGAAGGCGCGGCTGGACGACCTCACCCACGACTACCGGATGGGCGACGCCGCCCGGTAAGCGACCTCCGGGCGCGATGACCGCCGTCATCGTGGGTCGTTGGGGGCGTCGTTCCGGCGGGTTTCCCGTCATCGAGCGCAAGGGCGCCCCGCGACCCGAACATCACACGCTGACGCCCAAAGGCTGCTGCGCGTCAACCAAAGAGGCCCAAGGGACGCGTGTTGCCCACGTTTCTATGAGGCGGGCACCGTTGCCAGGTCTTCGCGGACGATTACGCTCGCCGCCGATATGCGGATGGGCTCAGCGGGCGGTGCGGCGCAGGAGAGCGATGAAGATCGCGTCGGTGCCGTGGCGGTGCGGCCACAGCTGGGCGAACAGCGGGCCGGCCGACTCGGTGCCGGGCACGTCCGGCAGGGCCGCCTGAGCGTCGAGGATCTCCACGCCGGGGTCGGCGCCGGCCACGGCGGCTACCACGTCCCGGGTCTCGGCCGGGACCGGGGAGCAGGTCACGTACGCGACCACGCCGCCGGGGCGGACGGCGGCGAGGGCCGAGCGGAGCAGCGCCCGCTGCAGCTCGGCCAGGGCCGGGAGGTCGGACTCGGCCTTCCGCCAGCGCGCCTCGGGACGACGGCGAAGCGCGCCGAGCCCCGAGCACGGGGCGTCGACCAGCACCCGGTCGAAGCTGCCGTCGGGCCACGGCGGCCGGGTGCCGTCGGCGACGACGACCTCGGCCGGGGCGCCCTTGCGGCCTCCCCGGGACAGCGCCTCCTTGACGAGGGCGGCGCGGTGCGGGTGGAGCTCGGCCGCGACCAGGCTGGCGTGCGGGGCGGCGATCGTGGCGAGGCCGTGGAGCAGCCGGGACTTGCCGCCGGGGCCCGCGCACAGGTCGAGCCAGCGTTCGCCGTCGCCGGTGCCGTCGCCGGTGGCGGTGGCGGTCTCGCTCCCGGTCGCGGGTGCGGGTGCGGGTGCGGTCGCGGGTGCGAGCGGGGCGTTGGTCAGGGCGATGGCGGCGAGCTGGCTGGCCTCGTCTTGGACGGCGGCCTGGCCGGAGGCGACCAGGCCGGCCGGGTTGCCGGAATCCAGGGTGAAGGCGTAGGGGGACCAGCGGCCGGGCTCGGCGCCGGCCGGCATCACCTGGTCACGGTCGGGACCGCCGGGAAGGGTGGCCATGGTGACCTTGGGGCGGGCGTTGCCCTCGGCCAGCGCGTCCCCGAGCTCGGCCTCGGCCACGTCGCCGAGGGCATCCCGGTAGGCGGCGACGATCCAGCGTGGGTAGCTGTAGCGGACGGCCAGGTTGCCGTCGGCGTCGGTCGCCGGGTCCGGCGCGACGATCTCCAGCCAGGCGTCCAGGTCCCTGGTCGCGACCCGGCGCAGAACGGCGTTGACGTAGCCGGAGACCCGCGGGCCGACCACCTGCTTGGCCAGGTCGACCGAGGTCGCGACGGCGGCGTGGGCGCCGATCCTGGTGGCCAGGAGCTGGTGCGCGCCCAGCCGCAGGATCTGGCGGACCGGCGGGTCAAGCTGGTCCAGCGGACGGTCGCTGCAGGCGGCGAGCACGGCGTCGTAGGTGCCCTGGCCGCGCAGCGTTCCGTAGGCGAGCTCGGTCGCGAGGGCAGCGTCGCGGCCGGTGATGTCGCGCTCGGCCAGCAGCTTGGGCAGCAGCAGGTTCGCGTAGGCCTCGCGGTTCTCCACCGCCGCCAGAACCTGGTAGGCGGCGCGGCGCGGGTTGCCTGAGCGGCGGGCGACGTCGCGCTTGGCCGCGTCCGCTTCGCGGGCCGGCCCTGGCCCTGGCCCGGCGGCCGGGCGGTGCCGGGGGCGAGGCCGCCGGTAGACCCCCACGTCAGCCGAGCCCGAGGCTGAGGACGGCGTCGGCGTGCAGGCCGCGCGCCCAGTCGGCGGCGGGCATCCGGCGCTTGCCCTGCGGCTGTACGTCGCCCAGCCGGACCGGGACGGTGCCGGTGCCGACGTAGACGTCCGCTCGCTCGACCCGGAGCTGGCCCGGGGCGAGGCTGAGCGCGGCTGAGCCGTCGGCGGCGTTGCCCGCGACCGGGCCGGCGGCGGCCGGGGCG
>Ga0302326_10033012_pt1 | contig 10298 bp, 6 predicted proteins | sample Palsa_T0_3_FD_202264 | JGI IMG/M metagenome (GOLD analysis project Ga0302326, IMG submission 202264) | Peat permafrost microbial communities from Stordalen Mire near Abisko, Sweden - Palsa_T0_3 | ecosystem: Environmental > Terrestrial > Soil > Palsa > Peat permafrost | place: Sweden: Abisko... | reverse complement strand
AGGGCGATCGACGTGTGCCGTGCAATCACGGCGACGCTCTGGGTATCGCTACGTGTGAACGGATAGGCGGTGGCGTCGCGGGAAAAGTTGAGCGTGCCAACGAGTTCGCCCGAGACTACCAGTGGCGCTTGAACCGCATGCACCACGTGGCCGGAGGAAATCCGTTCCTGAAATTTGAAACTATGCCGTTCACGCGAATTCAGATCGATATCGCTGCATACTGTGACGAGTTTGTCGGCGAGTCGCTGAAACAAAAGATCGCGGGCGCGGCCTTCGCGCTCGTACAGGCCGAGAAACCGCTGGGAGACGCCGCGCGCCCGAATCACGCACGGCTCGAAGGTGCCGGGATTGAACTGATACCACGCGTGGCCGTTGGAGGGCATGAATTCGCGCGCGAACCGAGCGACGGCCGACTGCAATGCTTCCAGCGAAGCGCTCGAATGGATCGCATAAAGGACTGGCTCAAGCGGGAACCTTGTGGTGCGTGACTTTGCGTTAGCCATCGTTTCGGGCCGCGCCTGTAGGCGCGACGTGGGGATCATGCCATCGTCCGGAACGTTCAGGCAAATGGCGGCCAAACATCGTGTTTGATACTCCTCGCCGCACACGGGATAATCTGCGATGCACGACCATGAGTACCACTTCAGCCGCATATCCCATTCCGGCGGGCGCCGCCGATCAGGCTGCAGCCGCCCTCGAGGTAGCCGATCTCGGTTTCCATTACGGCGAGCGAGCCGCGCTCAGTGACGTCAACTTCACCGTCCGTCGCGGCGAGATCTTTGCTTTTCTTGGTCCCAACGGCGGCGGCAAGACGACGCTGTTCCGAATACTCTCGACCCTGATTCCTCCGCAGACCGGAAGAGTCCGGATGCTCGGCGACGATCTCGCAGGCGCGACCCTCGCCGTGCGCCGGCGAATCGGCGTCGTCTTCCAGCATCCGAGCGTTGACGGCAAGTTGACGGTTGCCGAAAACCTTCGCCATCACGGCCACCTGTACGGGCTGTCCGGGCGGACTCTGCGCGACCGCTGCGCCCTGATGTCTGAGCGCTTGAATATCACGGATCGCTCCGGTGACCTGGTCGACACGCTGTCGGGCGGACTCCGCCGGCGCGTCGAGCTGGCCAAGGCTCTGCTTCACGAGCCGGAACTGCTGTTGCTCGACGAACCGAGCACCGGGCTCGATCCGATCGCCCGCCGCGACTTTCACGCCCAGCTCATCCGGCTGCGCGACGAATCCGGCGTGACGGTCGTTTTGACGACTCACTATATGGACGAGGCTGAGCGCTGCGATCGAATCGGCATCCTGCATCAAGGCCGCTTGGTTACGGTGGCGCCGCCGCTCGAACTCAAGTCGTCGGTCGGTGGCGACGTCGTGGTGGTTCGCGGGCCGCATGCAGAATCGATCGCGCAGGCGATCAGGCAGCGTCTTCGGATCAATTGTACGGTCATCGATGGTGCCGTGAGGATCGAGCGGCCGCGCGCTCATGAGATCGTCCGCGAGGTCGTCGACCTGTGCGGCGATGAGGTCGAGTCGATCGTGTTCGGCAAGCCGACTCTCGAAGATGCTTTCGTTCATCTGACCGGCGAGCGTTTCGTCGCCGACAGGGCGGGCGAAGCTGCGTGAAGACCGCTGTGCTTCAGGCCGCGACGCTGTGGTCGCGCGAGATTACGCGGTTTCGCCGCCAGCGCAGCCGGCTCTTCGGCGCCTTCCTGCAGCCGCTGGTTTTCTGGCTGCTGCTCGGCGCCGGTCTGAAGGCCTCGTTCCGCCCGAGCGGAATGCCGGCCGGTCTCAACTACGTCGAATATTTCTATCCTGGCGTAATCGTGCTGGTGCTCCTGTTCACCGCGATCTTCGCGACTATCTCGACCGTCGAAGATCGTAAGGAAGGGTTCCTGCAGGGCGTGCTGGTGGCGCCGATCTCGCGTACGACTGTCGTGTTCGGCCAGGCGCTCGGCGGTACCACGCTCGCGCTGATCCAGGGCATCATATTTCTGATTCTCGCGCCGCTTGCCGGCATCCATCTCGATCTGTCGGCGATTCTCGTGACCGCGGCCGTGATGGCCCTGATCGCCTTTTCACTGACCAGTATCGGTCTCATGATCGCATGGCGAATCGAATCGACGCAGGGCTTCCATGCGATCATGAACCTGATCCTGATTCCGATCTGGCTGCTGTCGGGAGCGTTCTTTCCGGCCTCCGGCGCGCCGGGGTGGCTCGGCTGGACGATGCGCCTTAACCCGCTGACTTACGGGATGGCGGCGCTGAGGTCGGGCCTTTATATGGGCGATCCGATCGCGGCCGGATCGCTGCCCGCCCTGCCCTTTTCGATCGTCATTTCCTGCGTATTCGCAATCGTGACCTTTGCGATAGCCGCACGGGTCGCCCATCGCGACTTTACCGGCTGATTGAGAAATCTTTGAGGGCGCCTCGCGCCTGCCCCACCTCTGTGTGGGTCTTTCAGGCTCGGCTAGCGGGCTGGCCCGCGCCGATCGATCACGCGCCGCGCCTTGAACTCGGTCTTGGGCAAAGTATCGGGTGCCACGAGTTCCACGCGCGGCCTGATTTCGCATCGGCGCAGGATTTCAGCGGCAATCCGCTCCCGTAAGCTATCGGCGACCGGCTCTCCAATCGTTTCAGCCACAATCGTAAGCGCGTCCATCACGCCATCGGTCTCGATCACGATTTGGAATTCGTCTCCGATCTCTTCAAACGCGCGCACAACCTCTTCGATCGCAGACGGAAACACGGACATGCCGCGCACGTTGAGCATGTCGTCGGCGCGCCCGCCGAAACCCCCGTTCGCGCGGGCGAGAGTTCGGCCGCATACGCATCGTGAATAATCGAGCGTGGTGAAGTCTCCGATCAGGAAGCGCAACTGCGGCGACCCTTCGGAATTAATATTCGTCACCACCGTGAGGCCCGGAGTGCCCGCCGCCACCGGCTCGAACGTGCGCGGGTCGACGGTCTCCCAAATCTGCAAATCCTCGGCGACATGAGTCGAAACGTTCTCGGTCCGCAGACCTTCTTCACAGGTGAAGGCCCATCCCGCGGGAACCGCCTCGGTGCATCCGTACACGTCGTGGAAATCCGCTTGCCACGTCTGCTCGATCCGGCGCCGCGTCGACGGAATTCCTGAAGCGGGCTCGCCACCGCAGATTATTCGCTTGACCGAACTTGCCGCCGGATCGAGATTCGCCGCGCGCATCGCGCCCGCCAAATGGAGCGCATAGGACGGCGTCGCAACCAGGATTGCGGGCTTGTACAGATCAATCATCAGGACCCGCCGCTCGGTCGGCACGCCGCCGGGCACGATCGCGACGCGCATGTGGTTGAGGCCGTAGTGCACGGACCAGAAGAAGACGTGCGGGTTGTAGGTCGTGCAGGTCAGCGCGAGGTCGCCGGCGCGGACGCCCATCGCGTACATTGCGCGAGCGCTGGTTGCCGCCCATAACTCGCGGTCAAGCTGCGTATACCGAAACGGCCGCGGTGTCGCCGTCGTTCCCGACGTTGCGAAGATCATCCAGCTCGATTCGCGCCAGGCGGCGTCATCGAGCGGCGACGACGTGCCCCACGGCGGATTCGCCAGCACGTCGCGGGTCATGTCTTCCTTGGTCGTCAGCGGGAGTTTAGGGAGGTCGTCGACCGACTTGATATCGGTGGGACGGACTCGCGCGGCTTTGAAGCGGGCGCGGTAGAACCCGCTGTTCTCATACAGATGAGGAATCAGCGCGGCGAGCTTTTCGTTCTGGATGTCGCTGATATTGCCGCGCGAGGCGGTTTCGAGCGCCGGCGCCCAGATGCGATCGCTGGCGGGCCCTTCATTCTTGCCCAAATACTCGCGCAGGACGCCGAGCCAACGCTCGCGCGTGGTCATTTGTATACCTCGCGGATTCCCCGCCGCCGTTGTATCGAACCGCCAGCCACGGCGCGCCAGGCGCTCCCTGATGCGATCGTCATGCGTCAGTTGAATCTGACGTATTCGAATTCCAGCGCGGGACGGCCGTCGACGCCCTTGGCCGGCGGCGCAATCCAGCTCGCGATCTTGCCGGGTTCGTACACTGGATGCATCAGCTGGCGCATCAGCGCACGGTCGTCCTCGGTCGGCAGCCATTCGCTCCGCCGACGATCGAATTCGCCGGTCTCAAGCCGGTTGCCCTTCGGGTCGCACGGCGTTCCGCTCAACGCGCCGACCGAACGGTTGAACGATGGCACCGGCAGGTAGAGCAGCGTGTCGACATTGCGGCGTTCGAGTTCGCGATTCCAGCGGCGCAGCCCACGCGCGCAGTCGGCAACGAACGAGTCTCGGAGTACGGCATTCATCGCGCGGCGCATCGGAATCTGATCGATCGATCCGTCGGGCTTGCGCAGCTCGTAAATCTGATCGAGCGCCGAATGGTCGGGCTGGTCATCTTCCTGGAAGCGGCCCTTGAGCCCGGTCGCGAAATAGGCGGCGGCGTTGCTGGAATCCTCGCTGCCGAACAGATCGAGCGAGAGCGTGTACCAGTGATTGATATATTTCTGGACGATTTCGAGCGGGATCGCGCCGAGGTCGAGCACGTCGGGGCGGCCCGACTCGCGCATCACGTCAGCGGTGCGGGCAACTACACGCTGGATACCACTTTCACCGACGAACATATGAAACGCCTCTTCGGTCAGCATGAAGCGGGTCGTGCGGGCGAGCGGATCGAAGGCGCTTTCGGCCAGTGCGGCGAGCTGATATTTGCCGTCGCGATCGGCAAACATGCTGAAGGAAAAATAATCGAGCCAGTCGCGGACCGGCGCGTTGAAGGCATTGAGGATGCGCGGATGGTCGGGATGGCCGCTGCGCCGGGTCAGCAACTCCTCGGCCTCTTCGCGGCCGTCGCGGCCGAAATGCTTATGCAGCAGGTAGACCATCGCCCACAGATGGCGCCCTTCTTCGACATTCAACTGCAGGATGTTGCGGAGATCGTAAAGCGACGGCGCGATTCGGCCGAGCTCGCGATTCTGCTCGACCGACGCGGGCTCGGTGTCGCCCTGCGTGACGATAATCCGGCGCAACTCCTTGCGCAGCTCGCCGGGAACCATCTGCCATACCGGTGCGCCGAAATTGTCGCCGAAGCCGATTGTTCGATTCGCCGCCGGCGCGAGGAATATTCCCCATCTATAGTCGGCCGTTTTGACGTAACCGTAATTGGCCCAACCGTCCGCGGACGCGCTGATAGCGGTGCGCAGATAGATTTGCGACGTGTCGAAGCCGTCGGGACCCGAGTCGCGCCACCAGTCGAGATAGTGCGGATGCCACACGGACAGTGCGCGGCGAAGTTGCGGGTCGTGATCGAGATCGACGTTGTTGGGAATTTCGTTGCTCATGTGCGATGCCAGTCGAACTGCGGCCGCTCCGGCCGTCCATAAAGTTTGAGTGCGCCGCGCGGACCGACCGCGTTGGGGCGCTGGAAAATCCAGTTCTGCCAGGTCGAAAGGCGCGCGAAGATGCGCGTCTCCATCGTCTCCGGGCCTGCGAAGCGAAGGCTCGCCTCCATGCCCGTGAGCGCGTCGGGCGACAGCGCCAGCCGTTCATCGACCGCCACCCGGATCTCATCCTCCCAATCGAGTTCATCGGGTGCGAGCGTGACGATTCCCGCTTTCATTGCCTCGCCGGCGTCGCGCGTGACCTGGCCGGCGCATAGGGCGGAAACAGTTGCGGAGTCGCCGAGGAAGCGGTTGGCGAGACGGCTCAGTCCGTTGCCCATCAGAAATGCCCCGCCATTGAGCGGCGTGGTCGCGACGATCGCGTCGTTACCGGCCTGCATATATGAGCGGTCGGCGGCCAGCGCCAGCTCGAAGAGAAAACCGCCGAAGCATGAGCCCGACTCGATCAGCGCGAAGAAACTCTTGGCCGTCAGATCCATCCGCTTGAGCACGCGGCGAATGAGCAGCATGACCTCGGTGACGAAATAGTCATCGTTGCGTTCGAGCAGTTCGCGGTCGAAATCGAGGACGCGGGCCATGTCGCCCTGCGAGCGGACCAGCACGACTCCGATTTCGGGGTAGTTGAAACGCAGGCGCAGCAATGCGTCGTCAAGCTCGCGGAAGAGCCGCAGCGGATACCAGTCCGCGCCGACCTCGACGGACTGCGACGGAAGCGGATCGAACCGTGCGGGTCCTTCGACGATCAGATCGGCTACACGGCGACCATGGTCGAGCCGAAGTGTCAGATGGCGGTAACGGATTTCCGAGGCCGACACGGACGGCGAGAGCGCATCGAGGATGACGCCGGCGCGAGCGGCCCTGCCCGATTCGCGCGGCGCGACGAGACGGCCAGCGCGATCGGCAACTTCGGCGCCAAATCGCGAGCGGGGAATGACGTCATCGACGAGCCGCCACTCGATCGCTCGCGTCCCGCGAACACCCTCGGCGAGCGTGACGAAAATATCCGCCAGATCGCGCCGGACTCGGCGCTTGTCGAGCAGGCGGGTCAGGCCTCCGGTGCCGGGCAGCACGCCGAGATAGGGAACTTCGGGCAGACTGACGGCGGAGCGCCGATCGTCGACGAGCCAGATATCCTCGCAGGCCAGCGCCAGCTCGTAGCCGCCGCCGCTGGTGATGCCGTTGAGGGCAGCCACGTAACGCTGCCCCGACAGGGCGGTAGCCTCTTCCATCGCGAGGCGGGTCTCATTGGTGAACTTGCAAAAATTAACCTTGAAGCCGTGGTCCGACCCGGCGAGCATGAAAATATTCGCGCCGGCGCAAAACACATCGTCGAGGGCACTGGTGATCGTGACGACCGATACTCCAGGATGCTCGAAGCGCAGCCGGTTGACCGCGTCGGCCAGCTCTATATCAACGGAAAGATCGTAAGAGTTCAGCTTGAGCTGATAATCGGGGCGCAGGCCGCCGTTTTCGTCGACCTTGAGAATGATTCGGGCGCGGTCGCCTTCCACCTCGAGCTTCAGATGTTTGTAGCTGCTCGGATGGACCTCAAAATTGATTTCGCCCATGAATCGAATCTAGAACCCTTTGGGAGCCAATGGAAGCGCGCGGCAATCCGGCAGCGGATGCGAAAAAAAGGAATCGGCGCGACGTCAAGTCGGATGACGCCGCGCCGAAATGCTGACGGTCACGAAACTCGGTCAGGCCAATTGACGATCGGTTGAAGATTAGGCGACGTGCTGCATGCCCGGGCGACGGCCGGAACCGGGAAGCTGCCAGAGACGGCCGGCCGATCCGCTTCGATGGGCGAGCAGAGCGAAGCCGAGGGTGAGAACAATCATCGTCGCCAGAGCGATCCCCGCCAGCCCGAAGAGGTCTGAAGTATCCTCGACCGCCATTGGCTGATATTTGACCGCGAAAGCGAAATCGGGAGTCGTGTGGACCAGAGCGATCAACTGCGCTAGAGCCTGATCCCGCGAGGAATCGGCCGCGTACGCCGTCGCGGAGGCGGATGAGACGCCCGGCTGGGGAAGCATAGCCGGCTCGGGAAACACCGCCATCGTCCGGCGCAGATCGTCGACTGTCGCCGCCCTCAGGCGCGCGCGCAAATCGATCACCAGTATCGTCAGCAACGAGTTCGCCAGCCGCGGATCGGTGGCTGAGACGGCGACCGCCAGGTTACCGTCGCGGGTGATTCGTACCGCGATAGCATTGCTGAGCCCCGAATAGACGTCCTCTGCACGGATTGAACCGCCGCGGTTCCATCGGTCGTCGAGCTGCGGAAACTGTGCGAGATTATGATCATCGATTTCTCGATACAGAAAATCACCGTCGCGCAGATCGCTCGCTATCAGGTAACTCGCGTCGATGGCCGGAGCGCGCGCCGATCCCGGCTCGCCGGTGAAGATGCCTGCCGTGGCATTGGGTATCAATGTTGCGCGGGCGGTATAGATGCGAGTCGTTGCCAGTATGTGTCCGCCCTGCGCGATGAACAGCATCACGAGCGCCCCAAACGTCATCAGCACGGCGGTTTCGAGGAGCTGCCAACGATGCATCCTGAGCAGACGGCGCCACGCCTGCGCGCGGCGGTGACGCCGAGTTTTCAATGACCCGACTATCTGTGAATCTTGCAGTGAATCTTGCAGTGAATCTTGCTGTGAATCTTGCGATAGATTTTGCGCTGCATTTCCCATCGGCATCCAAGACACCCGGTGCTGGATTAACTCTGTCCGGGCGCTCCCATTCGGAGTTCGTATAATGCATTTATCCTGCCGGAATGGATTGGTCAGCTACGCGATGCAGGAGCCATTAGCGCGCAAATTAACGGGATCGGCGCCATTTCTTGGACGTCTGGGGCGCCAAAATATTGCCGCTGACCGACGTGTAGATGGCGACGCTAAGATGACGCCGGAGCCGATCTAATTAACTGTGTTCGTTTAGAAGCGATCAGTAATAGCCGGGGATGAAGCCGGGCTGGCGATTTATTCCCAGAACTTCGAACGGATTGCGTCCGAATGGCATCTGGCCGAACGATCCGATTCCGCCCAGCGTAGCCTGCACCTGGAAGCCGACTTCGTTCGGATTGACAGTATCGGTGATGCCGAAATCGACAGCCCAGCAATCGCAGGGCGACTTGATTCTCACTCCGTACTCGGCCGACAGCATCTGCGACGACGCCAGGTCATACGATGGCGCGAAGTAGACGCCCAAGCGATCGAACAGATCGTAATAGACACGCAAGGCTATCAGTTCGCTCGAATTGTTCTCGGTTGGTGTCAGAACGGTCGCGTGCGGCCCGATATAGTTGTACGACACCTGGAGGAACGAACCGGTCGTCGAGCGGCCCATGTACATCTTCGGCGTATTGTTGGTCCAGGGCGGCTGAAAATCGAAATACACGCTGGTGTAATTGATCTGCTGGCGTTGCCGCGGATCGTAATCCACCTGCGCGCCCAGCGTCGCTATCTTGGTCGGCAGGAGCATCAGGTTCGCCTCGACGTCTGACATTCCCGATCCGTCCGTCGCGACCTCGTGCGACGTGTCATAGGCCTGTTCGAGGCTGAAACGCACCAGCTCCACGATATGATCGCCCTGGTAATTCGACGCTCCCGATGCGAACGGGCTGGTGGCGGTCGGATCGATCAGCTCGGCAGGAGCGGCGGGCTGATCCCCACCCGCCTGCGGAACGGTCGTGAGGCCGGGAATTTTGGCCAGCAACCGGGAGGTGAATCCGTAGGTAAGCAGGCTGCGGCCATTATAACGGTCGACGTAGTCGTAAAGCGGCAGGTCGCTCTGATTAACATTGGGCACGTAGGCGTAACTCACAAACGGCTCAAACGTATGCTTCAACTTCTCGACCGACTCGAAATGAACATCATAGATGCGATCGAGAATCGTCGAGGCCTGGAAATTCATCCACGGGATCTCGCGATGGAAAAACCCGGTCGGTCCCGCGGTTCCGGTCGACAGTCCATTGTTGTACAGCAAACCCTTGGTGCCAACGGGCGTGATGTTGATGTTCTGGCCGCCGGCTTCATACAGCGTCTCGTCGAAGCCCACCGTGCCCGATCCGTACAGGTAGCTGCCCAGCCGCCACGGCACCGTCAGGCTCGGATTGAGGTCCAGGCGCTGGCCGTCGGTGCCCGTCTGCCGCCAGAAATCGACTGCCTGGGTGTCATAGGATATGTAGGCCAGGCCGCCGAAGAGATCCTTGAAACCGTTGACCGAAAGCGACGGCAGCGTCTGCAGAGCGTAGCGTTGCGGCTGAATCAGATCCTGATTGACGACTCCCTGGAACTGCATAAAGCCGCCCTGAAATTCATCGATAAGACCGAAATCGGAAGGCGCCGCGCGCATCGAGTTGAAGCTGTTGCCGAAGCCCCGCGATAGCGTCCACAAGTTGAGCTCGCGGAGCAGGAACGGATCGCTGACGGTCAGGCCGTTACCGTAAATCGTGATGTCGTCGGTAAGATGCTGGCGCGTCATACCGATCAGATCGTAGCGATCGACCGGAATAAACGGCGAAGCGACCTGGTTGTCGACGATATCCGACTGCCGATTGGCGTTGCTGCGGATACTCTCGTTGTAGAATGCGCCATCGACCCAGAAATAATCGTCGACCCCGTTGGTCAACCGATATTCGCCAAGCAGGCCGACTCGCTGCGAGGTCTCGACGTCCATCGCCAGGGTGGCGTCGGAACTCTTGTTGATATCGATATAGTACGGCTGGACATATTGCGCGCCGCGTAGCCCCGATTCGCCCATCCGCGGGCTCAGAAAGCCGCTGTGGCGCGATGTATTGGCCGGAAACGGCACGGCAGGCAGCATCGTAATCGGGTAGCCCAGGATATCGAAATGGGCGCCCTTGGCGACGCCGCTTTCACCC
>Ga0302326_10033011_pt1 | contig 10298 bp, 10 predicted proteins | sample Palsa_T0_3_FD_202264 | JGI IMG/M metagenome (GOLD analysis project Ga0302326, IMG submission 202264) | Peat permafrost microbial communities from Stordalen Mire near Abisko, Sweden - Palsa_T0_3 | ecosystem: Environmental > Terrestrial > Soil > Palsa > Peat permafrost | place: Sweden: Abisko... | reverse complement strand
GACCAATCGCACCGTCGACGTCGAACAGTTCTGCTCGTGGTCGGCGTGCAGGATGAACAGCAAGTCCAGCGCCCGAACGATCTCCGGGTCGGGCTCGTAGGGCTCGGCGGGCAGGCCGAACGTCATCCGCAGGAAGTTCTCCACCAAGGTCAGCTTGTTGTCGGGGTAGAGAAACGGCTGACCCACCGACTTCTTGTAGGCGTAGGCGGCGATGGTCGGCAGCTTAGCCAGCAGCCGGATCGTGGACAGGTCGACCTCTTCTGTGTCCACCGGGTCCAGCGAATCCGGGTAGTAGGCGCTCAGCGCGTTGACGACGCTGGACAGTACCGGCATCGGGTGGGCGTTGCGGGGGAAACCGTCGAAGAACCGCTTCAGGTCCTCGTGCAGCATGGTGTGTCGCTGAATCTGGTTGGTGAACTCGGCCAGCTGTTCCTTGTTCGGCAGCTCTCCGTTGATCAGCAGGTAGCTGACCTCGATGAAGGTCGACTTCTCGGCCAGCTGCTCGATGGGATAGCCACGGTAGCGCAGGATGCCGGCGTCGCCGTCGATGTAGGTGATGGCGCTTTTGGTGGACGCCGTGTTGACGAAGCCGTTGTCGAATGTCGTATAGCCGGTCTTGGACAACAGTGGGCCGAGTGCGATGCCGTCGGCCCCCTCGGTGGCGTGGACGATTTCCAGGTCCAACTCACCACCCGGGTATTGAAGAGTGGCTGAGTCGTCGGTTGCGGCCACTGGAACCCCTTTGCGGTCTCGGCTGATCTGGCCCTACAAGCTTGCTACAGGTGAAGGTAGTCGCTATCGGGGCGCCATGCCTGCCCGGGGGTGAGCTCGGGGTGCGACGAGGATCACGTCGGCCCGATGAATCAGGGTTGCAGTCGTTCGACGAGTCCGGCGACCACACGGATTCGGTTGTGCAGCCGGTCTTCCCGGCCTTGCCAGAATTCCACCTCGTCGGGCGCGATGCGATAGCCGCCCCAGTTCGGCGGCACCGGGATCTGCTCGGAGTCGGCGAAGCGCGCCGTCACCTCGGCCAGCTGGTCGACGAGCGCGGCGCGGGAGTCGATCACCTGGGACTGGTGTGACGCCCACGCGCCCAGTTGCGAGCCGCGCGGGCGCTTCGACCAGTAGTTCTCGGTGTCCGCCGGATCGACCTTCGTCACCGACCCGCGGATATGGAACTGCCTGTTCAGCAGGTACCACGGGAAGGTCGCCGACGCATACGGCGTCGCGGCCAGCTCGTCGCCCTTGGCCGAATCGTAGTTGGTGAAGAAGGTGATTCCGTCTTCGTCGACGCCCTTGCAGAGCACCGACCTGCTGACCGGTCTGCCCGCCTTGACGGTGGCCAACACCATCGCGTTGGGTTCGGCGACGCCCCCGCGCTCAGCTTCGCCAATCCATTTGCACAACAAGGCAAGCCAGCCATCATCGAGCCAATCGACGTCGAGGTCGGGGCTGCCGTCCCGTTCCCGGGATCCGTACTCCTTGCGCATCGCCGCCAGGCGCTCGTTGTCTGGTCCTACCATCGCGCCAACGGTACCCTCGGCCGGCCTGGGCTTTAGTTACCGACCGGTAGCAACCGGCCCACGATCGCGTGGGAGAATTCGGTCATGACTGTCATCTCGGACAAGATCCCGGAGAATTTCGTTGCCGGACTCGAAGGCGTGGTGGCATTCACCACTGAGATCGCCGAGCCCGACAAGGACGGCGGCGCCCTGCGCTACCGCGGTGTCGACATCGAAGACCTGGTCGGCCAGCACGTCACTTTCGGCGACGTGTGGGCTTTGCTGGTAGACGGAAAATTCGGCCACGGGCTGCCGCCCGCCGAGCCGTTCCCGCTGCCGATTCACAGCGGCGACGTGCGCGTCGACGTACAGGCCGGCCTGGCGATGCTGGCACCGATTTGGGGATTCCAGCCGCTGCTCGACATCGACGAGAATACCGCCCGCGACCAGTTGGCCCGCGCTTCGGTGATGGCGCTGTCGTACGTCGCGCAATCGGCCCGGGGCATCTACCAGCCCGCGGTACCTCAGCGGGTTATTGACGAATGCTCAACGGTCACAGAGCGTTTCATGACGCGGTGGCAGGGCGAGCCGGATCCCAAGCACGTCGAGGCCGTCGACGCCTACTGGGTTTCGGCTGCCGAGCACGGGATGAACGCCTCGACGTTCACCGCGCGGGTGATCGCCTCCACCGGCGCCGACGTGGCGGCCTCGCTGTCGGGGGCCGTCGGCGCGATGAGCGGCCCGCTGCACGGCGGTGCGCCGGCCCGGGTGCTGCCGATGCTCGAAGAGGTCGAGCGCACCGATGACGCGCGCGGTTTGGTCAAGGGCATCCTGGACCGCCACGAGAAGCTGATGGGCTTCGGTCACCGGGTGTACCGCGCCGAGGATCCGCGGGCCCGCGTTCTGCGGGCAACCGCCAAGCGGTTGGGCGCGCCGCGCTACGAGGTGGCGGCCGCCGTCGAGCAGGCCGCGCTCGCCGAGCTGCGGGAGCGACGGCCGGACCGGGCGATCGAGACCAACGTCGAGTTCTGGGCCGCGGTGATACTGGACTTCGCACAGGTGCCGGCCCGGATGATGCCGGCGATGTTCACCTGCGGCCGTACCGCCGGGTGGTGCGCGCACATCCTCGAGCAGAAGAGGCTGGGCAAGCTGGTTCGGCCGGCGGCGATCTACGTCGGCCCAGGGCCGCGCAGCCCGGAATCCGTCGAGGGCTGGAACGAGGTCGTCACGGCCTGACAGCCGCAGGCGCCTTCGTTGTCGGTGGGCAGTGATGAGATTGCATCGCCAATCGAGTCAAACCCATAGGCCCACCCCGGGCCACGCACCGACACCAAGGAGGCCCTGATGGCAATCGCCGTCGAACCCGCACTGTCCCCGCATCTGGTCGTCGACGACGCCGCGGCGGCGATCGACTTCTACGTCAAGGCTTTTGGCGCTGTCGAGCTCGGGCGGTTGCCCGGTCCCGGCGACAAGCTCATCCACGCCGCATTGCGCATCAACGGCTTCACTGTGCTGCTCAACGATGACTTTCCGGAATTTCACGGCGGCAAGTCGACGACCCCGACGTCGCTGGGCGGGACTCCGGTCACCATTCATCTAACGGTGACCGACGTCGATGCCAAGTTCCAGCGGGCGCTTGACGCCGGCGCAAGCGTGGTCGCCCCGCTCGAGGACCAGTTCTGGGGCGACCGCTACGGCATAGTCGCCGATCCGTTCGGCCACCACTGGTCGCTCGGTCAGCCCGTGCGCGAGGTGACCCCGGAAGAAATTGCGGCTTTCACAGGCCAGCAGCCCGGCTAGGCGAGGTCAGCCAGTTCGCGCAGCCGATCGGCCAGCCTGCGGTGCAGCGGAGGCGTCGGCGCGGCGGCCGCAGCGTCGAGCATCTCGGTAACCGAGGTGAACTTGTTGCGCGGCCGATCGCTGCTTTCGCCGCGGGCCACCTCGGCGGCGTCGATCGCCCGCCAGCCGGCGGCATTGACGACGTCGGACTGGCGCTCGCGGACGAGCTTGTCCAGCGCCGACGGCTTGCCGATCGGGTTGCGTAATGTGCCCGCGTTGTAATCGTCGACCAGCCGCTGAACCGTTTGCAGCGCACATGATTTGTTGGTGCCGATGAACCCCGTCGGCCCGCGCTTGATCCAGCCCGCCACGTATGCGCCGTCGACAGGCTGGTCCGAGTCCGAATGGGTGACGCGGCCGCCGTCGTTGGGGACCACGCCCGCCTTGTCGTCGAACGGCAGATCTTTGATCGCCTTGCCGTGGTAGCCGATCGAGGTCAACACCAGCCCGGCCTCGATCGTCTGCACCTCGTCGCTGCCGGTGACGACGAACTCCATCCCAGTGACTCGCTGTTGCCCCGAAATGCGCTGGGGCGTCAGGTTGTAGGCCAGCCGGATCCGCGGCCGCGCCATCGGACTCGCCGCCGTCGACGCGTCGCCAAGCGTGCTCAGGATCTCCAGCTTCTGCCTCGTCAAGGGTTCGGTGACGGTGGCAAGGTCGCGCAGCACCGCTTCGTGGTCGGCGCCGGAAAGAACGACCTCGGCGGTCGTGGTCAGCCCGATCAACTCCGGCAGGGTGAACGCCGAATGCTCAGGTCCGCGGCGGGCCGCGATGACGACCTCCTGCACCCGTGACGCGCGCAGCGCGCTCAACGCGTGATCGGAGATGTCGGTGTGGGCCAGCTCGTCCGGGTCGGCGGTGAGTACGCGCGCCACATCGAGGGCGACATTGCCGTTGCCGATGACGATGACCCGCTCATGACTCAGATCGACTGGTAGATCGGTGAAATCGGGGTGGCTGTTGATCCAGGCCACCAACTCGGTGGCGGTGCCGGTGCCGGGCAGATCCATCCCGTCGATGTCCAGCCGGCGGTCGTTGGGCGCGCCCGATGCGTAGATGACCGCGTGGTGATGCGCCAGCAAGTCGTCGTGACTCAGATGCTTGCCGATCTCGACATTGAGAAAGAACCGGAATTCGCGACGACGCGCGATCCGATCGAAAAGCTGCGTCACCCGCTTGGTGGTCTGGTGATCGGGGGCGACCCCGGCGCGCACCAATCCGTAAGGGGCGGGCAACTTTTCGAAGACGTTGACCCGGACGCCCTGCTGGGTGAGCAGTTCGTCAGCGGCGTACATCGCGGCCGGACCGGATCCCACGATGGCCACCGTCAGCGGTCCGCCGTGGTGTGCATGCACCTCCGGCGCCGGAATGACCGGCGCCAGTTTGGATGTCGGCGGAAGCTTCTCGCCGGCCGGACGGTCCGGATAGAACGACGCGTTGAGCGCGATGAACGGCAGCTGCTCAACCGTCAGCCGGGCATCGGGTGCGATGGCACCCACCGGGCAGGCACTCACACACGCGCCGCAGTCCACACACGCCACCGGATCGATGTACAGCATCTCGGCGGTGGCGAAGCCCGGCTCGTCCGGCGACGGGTGAATACAGTTCACCGGACAGGCGTAGACACATGACCCGTCGCTACAGCACGACTGGGTAATTACGTGCGGCATGTAAACCGAATCTTCTAGGCAGCCGGTGCGACCACGAGGTGCTGGCGCTGCGGCTCGCTGCGGTAGCGGGACGGCTTACCGTCGATCTTGCAGATCCGCCAGATCAGCTTGGCCAACGGGTTCATCAAGCCTGTATCGCGACACAGCATCCGGACGTCACCGAACATGTCCCGCAGCATCTGACGCGACTCCGGCGAGGAGAAGAACACCTCTTTGCGGACCCGACGCGGAATGTCGAACTCCTGCCAGAAAGCCTTGGGTGGCACCACAATCGCCGAACACAGGATCCGCATGGTCAGCGGCACGTACAGCGAGAGCCCGAAACGCTTGCGACGCGACAGGTTCGGAACCCGCTTACGCAGATACTCGTGCGCGAACGAGATGTGGCGAGCCTCCTCAGCCACGTGGATCGCCATCACCCGCTCCATGATCGGGTGCAGTTCCTTGCCCTCACGCAGCACGTTCTTCTGGGTGTGGTCGATGGGCTCTTCGCCAGCCAGGATGCCGAACCAGAACGGGATCGGCAGCGGACCTGCCACCAACGGGATGTACGGCTGGATCCACTTCAGCATCCGCGGCATACCGGGCACGTCGGCGCCGATGTGATTCACCATTTCCTGGAACATCATGGTGTGGTTGCACTCTTCGACCGCTTCGTGCAAGCAGTACCGGTATTCCGGTGAGCCGTTGGGCACCCAGAACGCGTACTCCATCAAGCCGCGAATGAGGATCGACTCGAAGTGCAGACCAACCTTGGCCACGTTGGCCTGACGCCACATGCCGATCTCGATCTGACGCTCCTGCGGCAGCGACTGGTACCAGGAGTGCCGGCCCAGCGGGTCGGTCTTCGGAAGGATCCAGCGCGGGTCGTCGTCGATGACCGCGAACTCCGGCGACTTCCAGTCGATGTCGGTGTACGGGTTGAAGTTGCGCCGCACTGACCCCTCGGACAGCGTGTTCAGCATCTCCACGTACTTGGCGTCGTCCCGGACCTCCATATTGTTGCGCCAGCGACGCACGAACTTGGTCCGTGCCCGCTTTTGAGCGGTTTCCGTCTGAGTCATGGCCGGCCTCTCCAATGAGGTTTACATTTGGACGTGCTATGTCCAACACAGTACCGAAGGTATCGGGAACTTACTAGACCCTAAACGGGCAATGTGGCTCATCCGTGAACATATGTGCACTGTGATCTACTTCACATCGGCGGTAAGGGTCCCTACCGCCTGAATGTCGGCCTCAGCCGGGTCACTAACCTGTGAGCATGGCTGACCAGCTCACGATCCCCGACAACATCAAACCCGGCGACGGACGCTTTGGATCCGGCCCGTCGAAGGTCCGACCGGAACAACTGCAGGCTCTTTCCACCAGCGCCGCCGCGCTTTTTGGCACGTCGCACCGGCAGGCGCCGGTCAAGGATCTGGTCGGCCGAGTGCGCACTGGGCTGCGCGAGTTCTTCTCGGTGCCCGACGGCTACGAGGTGGTGCTGGGCAACGGCGGGGCGACGGCGTTCTGGGACGCCGCGGCGTTCGGGCTGATCGACAAGCGGTCTCTGCACCTGAGCTACGGCGAATTCAGCGCCAAATTCGCGTCCTCGGTGGCCAAGAACCCGTTCATCGGCGACCCGATCGTCATCAAGGCCGATCCGGGCAGTGCACCCGAACCGCAGGGCGATCCCTCCGTCGACGTGATCGCCTGGGCGCACAACGAGACCTCGACGGGTGTCGCGGTGCCCGTCGCGCGGCCGCGCGACGCCGGCGATGCGCTGGTCGTCATCGACGCCACATCCGGCGCCGGCGGTCTGCCGGTCGACATCTCCGAGACCGACGCCTACTACTTCGCGCCGCAGAAGAACTTCGCCAGCGACGGCGGCCTGTGGCTGGCGATCCTGAGCCCGGCGGCGCTGAGCCGGATCGAGGCCATCGCCGAGTCGAACCGTTGGGTGCCCGACTTCCTGTCGCTGCCGATCGCGGTGGACAACAGCCTCAAGAACCAGACCTACAACACCCCGGCGATCGCGACGCTGGTGCTGCTGGCCGAGCAGCTCGACTGGCTGGTGGCCAACGGCGGACTGGACTGGGCCGTCAAGCGCACCGCCGACTCCTCGGGGCGGCTGTACACCTGGGCGCACGACCGCGCGTACACGACGCCGTTCGTCGCCGACCCCAAGCTGCGCTCCCAAGTAGTGGGCACCATCGACTTCAACGACGACGTCGACGCCGCGGCGGTGGCCAAGGTGCTGCGCGCCAACGGCATCGTCGACGTGGAGCCATACCGCAAACTCGGACGCAACCAGCTTCGGGTCGCGATGTTCCCCGCCGTCGAACCTGACGACGTCAGCGCGCTCACCGAATGCATCGACTGGGTCGTCGAGCGGCTCTAGCAAGCACATCGAAAAACCCCCAGGTATTACAGCGTGTCGAGCCTGGTTGCGGTGCGCGCCTGAGTTAGAGTTCGCTCTTGACAGGCCTGGCGCGCTGGTCTGCGAGGAGCCTGCGAGGAGACACCATGCGGGAACTCAAGATCGTCGGACTCGATCTCGACGGCAAACACATCATCTGCGAGGGTGACAACCCCGCAGACAAGTACAAGATCCGCGTCGACGACCGATTGCGTGCGGCGGTGCGCGGCGACGGGGCTCGGGTGAATCAAACCCATATCGACATCGAGGTCACCAACATGCTGAGCCCCAAGGAGATTCAGGCCCGCATCCGGTCGGGTGCGTCTGTCGAGCAGGTTGCCGAGTCTGCCGGGGCGGATATCGCACGGGTTGAGCGCTTCGCCCACCCGGTGTTGCTGGAGCGATCGCGAGCCGCCGAGTTGGCAACCGCCGCCCATCCGGTGCTCGCCGACGGCCCTGCGGTGCTGACGCTGTTGGAGACGGTCACCTCGTCGCTGGTGGCGCGTGGCCTGAACCCGGACAACACAACCTGGGACGCCTGGCGCAACGAGGACGGACGCTGGACTGTTCAGCTGGGTTGGAAGGCCGGTCGCTCGGACAACCTCGCGCATTTCCGGTTCTGCCCGGGCTCGCACGGCGGGACCGTCAACGCGGTCGATGATCCGGCCAAAGAGTTGATCGATCCGGACTTCGACCGTCCGCTGCTGCGGCCGGTGGCGCCGGTCGCCCAACTCGACTTCGACGAGCCCGAACCCGCGCCCGTCGAGACTCCGGCGGCGGAGCCCAAGGCCGAGCCGACGCGCAGTCGCCGCACCAAGCCGGCGGTACCGGCGTGGGAAGACGTGCTGCTGGGGGTTCGCTCCAGCGGGCAGCGTTAAAGGGCCATCGCGACCAGCGCCAGCCACGCACCCGTCACGCCCACTCCCGCCCCCAGCACCAGCCAGCGCAGCACCGGCGTGTGCCGCCATCCCCACAGCGTCGGCGCCAGGCCGCCGGCCGCAACGACATTCAGCCCGACGGCCAGCATCGGGTGCACCCGGATCAAGCCGAGGCTCAGCACCGCGACAGCTACCGCGGTGGCTGCGGCGACGAATCCGGCAACGGTCAAACCCATTGCCCAGGGCGTAGATTCGTCGACCATCAGCCGAGCCTAGCTCGATTGCCCGGTTCCTCCTCAGGCGGTTGCACCGCCCACATCGTCACCGCGCGGCCCGCTCGTAGAACGCCAGCGCCGCCGCAGTGGCGACATTGAGCGAATCGGTGCCGCGTGACATCGGGATGCGCACCCGCAGATCGCTCGCCCTCATTGCGGCGTAACTCAGGCCGGGCCCTTCGGCGCCGACCAGGATCGCGACCCGCTCGTCACGCACCGTCGCCATCGCGGCCGGCAGTGTGCTGGAGCCGGAATCCGGGGTCATCGCCAGCAGCCGAAACCCGTTCTGCTGCAGTGCCTTCAAATCGTTCGGCCAGTCTGCCGCGCGGGCAAACGGCACCAGCAGGGCGTGCCCCATCGAAACGCGCACCGCACGCCGGTACAGCGGATCGGCGCAGCCACTGCCGAACACGACGGCGTCGACGTCGAGCCCGGCCGCGTTGCGGAAGATCGAGCCCAGGTTTTCGTGATCGTTGACTCCCTCGAGCACAGCCACGGTCCGGGCACCGTCGATCACGTCCGCGACAGTGCGCTCAGGGGCCCGACGTGCCGCGGCAAGCACCCCGCGGTTGAGGTGAAAGCCGACCGCCTGCGCCATCACCTCCGCCGAGACGCGGTAGTAGGGCGCGGCGTTGCCGGCCAGATCCGCCTTGAGTTCGGCGAGTCGACGGTCGGTACCGAGAAAAGCCAACGGCGTAAACGGCGATGCCAGCATGCGCTGCACGACCAGCACGCCCTCGGCGATCACCAGGCCCTTGCCGCTGGGCAGGTCCGGCCTTCGGTCGATGCTGTTCAGATCCCGGAAGTTGTCCAGCCGCGCATCGTCGGGATCGTCGATATCGCAGACGACCACACCGTCACTGTCACGGGTGTAGTCAAAATTGTTCTCGGTCAAGGGCTTTCGTCGACCAGTGCCAAGATCAGATCGGCCGCCACGCGCAGGGTGTCGCGTTCGGCTCCTCCTAATGTCTCCAGTCGCAGCGTGAGCCACTCCTGACTGGCCTGGCGTTCGGCCTCCATCAGCTCGGCGCCGGCTTCGGATACCGACACCAGCACCTGGCGGCCGTCGTCGGGGTGTGCGACGCGGTCCACGAAACCCAACTCGGCCAACGAGGCGATCACCCGCGTCATGGACGGCGGGCGAACCCGTTCCCGGATCGCCAACGCACCCGGCGTCATCGGGCCGAAGTTCGCCAACGTCGCCAGTGCCGATAGCTGCGACAGCGACACCGGGGACTGCGGGCGGCGAAACCGCAGTTGCCGTGCGAGCCGCATCACCGCCAACGACAGGTCGTTGGCCAACCGGCTATCGCCATCGATCACAGCGCGAACGTTACGACAGAACGCCGGAACGTTAACCACGAATCACCGAGACAGGACGCCACAAGCTATCTTGATCTCGATGTCCGTCGAGCCTGGCAAGAGCATTGAGCCGCCGCCGCTACCTGCTGTGCTGCTGGACCCGTGGCCGATCATCTCCATCGGCGCCCTGGCCTGGCTGGTGGCCGCGGTGGTCGTATTCCTCACACCCACCCTGGCTACCTGGCGACCGCTGAGCGTCGCCGGACTTGGGGTCGGGGTCCTTGGCACCTCGATTTTCTTGTGGCAGAGGGCTGCTGCCCGCCGGGGCGCGCGGGGCGCCCAAACCGGACTGACAACACAGCGCACGAAGTAGGAGGTTTGGTCATGGTGGCGCCGCTCTTGCAAGCCCAAGTCGATATCAAGGCACCCGTCTC
>Ga0302326_10033010_pt1 | contig 10298 bp, 13 predicted proteins | sample Palsa_T0_3_FD_202264 | JGI IMG/M metagenome (GOLD analysis project Ga0302326, IMG submission 202264) | Peat permafrost microbial communities from Stordalen Mire near Abisko, Sweden - Palsa_T0_3 | ecosystem: Environmental > Terrestrial > Soil > Palsa > Peat permafrost | place: Sweden: Abisko... | reverse complement strand
CAGCAAGCCTGCTCAAGTAGTTCCCACACGGTCCTGGCATGCGCGACGGACGCGCGCCCTCAGACCCTGCTTCTGCGCAGCATCATGACGACGATCACGATCACAAGGATCAGGAGAATCGTTCCTCCTCCGATATACACGGTTGGGCTCCCTTCTTCCTAGGTGGACATGGGTCGGGCGACGACACCGAGACGAGCGTCGATCACCGGTGACTCGTACTGGGTGACCGGGGCTGCGGGAGTCGTTTCAACGACTCGAACCAACTCGAGGTCGCCACCGAACACCGGGCGGGCGATCAGACGATGCAGGTAGGTCGCGGTCGACACGAGCGTCAACACGCCGATCACCAACATGGCCGCGATCCAGAAGGCGACGCTCATCGTTCACCCGCATCGGCAGACTCGATCAGCTCGGACACGCCCAGAAAGCCCAGCACGCGGGTGGCCAGTCGCGACGGGGATCTCACGGTCAGCGCACGGCCCTGGCGCTCCAGGAGCTCATGGGCCACGACCAAGGACCCGAGGGTCCCGCTGTCGATGAAGTCCAGACCGGCGAGGTCGATGACGACGTCACCGTCAGCGTTGCCGGTCAGCTGGGACAGCACATCGGCCAACACCCAGCGAGTCGCCAGATCGGCCTCACCCCGCAGCACCACCACCGTCCGCGTGCCCTCTGTGTGAGCGACAACGCCAAGAGTGCACGGTGGACTCGGGGTCTCGTGAACTAACGGTGACACCATGGTGAGCGTCATGAACAGACTCCCTGATCGGCGAATCGCAGCGACTGGCTGCGCCACCAGGGTCTGGAGCAACGCTCCCGGGAGGGTGCGCCGGATCACGGCGCAGAGTCCAACACGGTGCGGGTACGCAATCCGTGTCCAAGACAACGGTACACCCTGTCGAGACCAAGACCATGGTCGGTCTCGGGTCAGGGCCCTCTCGTCAAGCTGACCGCGACGGAGCTCGCCCCCGCGCGGCGATAGTCACCGAAGTCTCCGCCGGAAAACCGCCAGCGCGATTTCGACGTTCCTTCACTTCCGGCGGAGGGTCGCCACGGAACCGCGCGGTGTGAGGTGACAGGCAGACGGGTAGACCCAGAGATCCACCCCAGGAAGAGGTCGCAGTGACCCAGATCAACCCGCCGAAGAACGATCGCATCGGAAACGACTATCGCGAGGGTCCGAACCCGAACCCTGGTGGCGAGATCGATACGGGGGACAGCATGATCCCTCCGTACGACGATCGAGCGAAGGGCCGTAACGAGCGGGCGGACGGTGTAGAGCGGATGCTGTCGGGCGAGCCGGCGCCGCAGGAAGCGACGCAGGCTGGATCGAGCGCCGCGCCGCGTGCGGACGCGGCGATGGCACCAAGCGGGGTCGGTGAGAGCGCGGGCCGACACGCAGAGGACATGATCGAAAGCGACGGCAAGGAAGCCGGACGTTATGACACCGGGACAAAAGGCCAGAGCGAACGGCCAACCGGCGAATCAACGTCGCGCGACACCAGCGGGGTCTGAGGACAACAAGATCCGGGCTAATCGCGGGATCATCGTCGGCCCGCGGCTGCCGACTCAGGCCGCGTCGTCCAGCCCCGCACAGCCACCCGTCCATTTGGTTCGACGACGGCCGACCCCGAACGGCCTCGCGCCACGTTGCCCTCGGTGGCTGATCGATTTCTGTGGCTGTCGCGTCTCAGGACGGCTTCGCGTCGGCGGGACGGTCGAGTGCGGCGGCGGACAGGGTGCCGTCGATGACGTCTTGGGCGACGTTGACGAGACGAAGGTTGTTGCTACGGGCGTAGGTCCGCAGCGCGGTGAACGCTTGTTCCATGTTGAGGCCAGCCCGCTCGGCGATGACCCCTTTGGCTTGTTCGATGATGATCCGACTGTTGAGGGCACCGCTGAGCTGTTCATTGACGACCTGGGCTTGGAGCGTGGCGCGGTGATGGAGGATGGCGATCGTGGCCACATCGGCCAGGGCTTGCGCAGCCTCGACGTCGGCTGGTGGCATCGGTCCCACCTCGACGTGGAACAGGTTGAGGGCGCCGATGACCGTGCCCCGCAGTCGCATGGGCAGCGCCTGCACCGAATGGAACCCGGCGTTGAGCGCCTCGGTGGCGAATCGGGGCCAGCGCCCGTTGACGGTCGCTAGGTCCTGGTTCAGAACGGGTTGGCCGGTGCGGTAGCAGTCGAGGCACGGGCCTTCGCGCGCTTGGATCTCGAACAGCTCCAGCATGCGCATGGCCTCGCTGGAGGAGGCCATCACTCGTAGGTTGCCGTCGGGTGCCACGAGCATGAGTCCGGCGGCGGCGACGTCGAGCACTTCGACGCAACGGTCGGTAAGGAGTGTGAGCAGTTCGACGACATCGAAGTCGTCAACGAGGGTGTCAGCCAGTTCGACGAATGTGCGGGCGAGCAGTGCTTCTCTGGGCATCGGATCTCCTCAAGACCACGGGCCCGGCCCCGGCCGTCCCAGCGTCCGGGCTCGTACCGCCAAGGTTACGCCGCTGGGGCTCTGAGCGATGGTCCGCCCCCGCGCCGAGCGCCGTTTCACGGGACGAGGTCCCTTTCGCCGCCTGGGTCATCGAAGCGCAACGTCCGATCGACGACCTCTGCGGCCACCTCAGTGAGGGGACGGCCGTTGCCGAACGCGTAGGCTCGCAACCGGATCAGGGCTTGGGCGACGCTGACGTTGAGTTGGACAGACACCATGCCGGACGCCTGGTGCACCGCGTAGTGGAAGTCGGCGCCGGCCTCGAGCTCGGCGGCCAACCGACCCGGTGGTGCGTCGGCCTGGAGCGTGAGAAGGGTTTGGGCGGCGATGTCGGCCATGACCAGTGCGTCGGCGTGCTCTTCGGTCTTGTTGGTCAACCGCTCACCTCGTGCCGCATGGACGAGAAGTAAACGGTCTGTCGGCGCAAGGTCGCCTTGGCGTTCGAGGTTTGCGATCTCTCGATCACCCACCGGTAGCTCGACGCCCGAGGGAGTCAATCTCCTCCGGCGACATGCCGACGGCGTTAATCGATCCCCTCCGACACCTACGCGTCAATCAGCACCGGTCTGAGCTGAGATTAGGACGCCCGGCTCGGGATACGGCGGTCAGTCGCGTTGGAGCCGTTGGAGTTGGCTACCGACGGCGGACAAGACCATGTCGGGCACCCCGTCGGTCTCGTCGCGGGCGGCGTCGATCGCCTCACGTGCACGGTCGAGGAGGTCGGTGACGACTTCGGTGCATCGTCGACGAGGCAGGCCCCAGCCCGCGCCCTCGTTGATGATGCGTTCGGCGGTGAGACGGTCGGTGCGTCGGACGCCGTCGATGTAGATCGCCAGCCGGTCGTCGCCATAGCAGAGGGTGCTCATGACGTCGTACAGGGGCGCGAGCCGGAGGAAGCCGTTGCGCTCATGGAGCAGGGAGAAGTTCTTGGCGTGTGCGTCGCCGTTTCCGACGAGTGCGTGAAGCGTGACCGCGGCGAGCAGCGCGTTGAGCGATCCGAGCGGGGCGACAGAGTCGACGATGCCGGCGATGGCGCGCAGCGATGGTCCACCGTCTTGCTGGTACTTGTCGTCGGGACGCGTGCCGGTCGCCTGGCAGAGGTCCTCTTGATGGACACGCTCGACGGTGCCATCTTCCCGGACGAGGCGGTCGTGGCGCTCGATGACCAACAGCTTGCGCCCAGCGACTTCGGTGGTCTCGACCGTCGCCGCAGGAAGGCCGAGATGGCGGGCGAGCCGCATGCAGAACGCCTCGTTCTCGACAGTGGCGGGGTAGCGGGCGATCTCCGGCTTGAGGATGTGGGTCGAGGGCGTGCCGTCGACCGGCCGACCCCACGTCCCGTCTGGCATCCGGGTCAGCAGCAGCTTCTCCTGCACGCCGGCGAGCGAGACCCGCACGCGGCCGCCAGCACCGAGGGGCGCCTCACGCAGGTCTTCGACGAGCTCGGCCAGCGCGTCGGCGGTCAGGGACTCGGCGGAGCGCGTCGTTGCCGGTGGTGGCGGTGGCTCGTCGGCCGGCTGGATGACGATGGCGCCAGCGCAGTCCCGGCCGAGCGCCTCGACAAGGCCGTAGGTGTCGGAAGGTGCAACGCCCACGTCGCGCGCGATCGCACGTCGCGACTCGCCCTCGGGCAGCAACCCATCGAGGAACGGCTTGACCGTGCCTTGCGGGAACCGCTCGGACCGGACGGGGAGCGACAACGACAGCAGCGGCGTGCCCGGCGGGTACGAGCGCAGCGCGTCTTGCGTGTAGGTCAGCCGGGGTCGGCGGCGCTCGTGGTCGATGATCGCCACGATCGATCCGTAGAGCCACACCGACAGCTGTTCGGCCACTACCAGTCGGCCTTCTCGACCGTTATGCGTATGCCGAGTTGACGCAGCACTCGCAGGATCCGGCGGAGCTGCTCGGTCTCCTTGCCGCTCTCCAGCCCCGACAGGTAGCTCCGATGCAGTCCCGCTAACTCCGCGAGCTGCTCCTGCGACAGGCCGGCCTGCTTGCGGTAGTGGCGGATTGCATTGCCCAGCGACTCGGCGCTGTACACGCGGTACGGCTGTTCGTCGGGGCGGTCAGGTATCTCCATTTCCGGACAGCGTAACACCGTCTGTATTTACGGACAGAGAGTCAGTGTCCGTGTTTCCCGACACTCGAAGCCGCTAGCAGCCGGCGCATCTTCGACATCAGACTCTGTCGCTCAGCGTCGAGGCGTACCAAGACGACAATCCCACGCCGATCTGGAGCGACCAGGTGCCAACACCTCCACGTGGTGCCACGCAGACTGCGACCTTCCGTCGACCTCGACCAGGCGACTATCGGGCCGTGTGGCTTGTCGCACCAGTGCACCGTGCCGGAACCCCTATCGCCCTTGACCGCTTCGAGGTTGTGTAGCCCTCGGCGGGAGGCCCAGAAGGCGGCTCCCTCAAACTTCTCACCGGGAATCCCGAGGTAGTAGTTGTGCACCTTGCACGATCATGAGGTTACCAAGAGCGACCGATTCGGCCCGGAAAATGGCCTCTGAGCAGGGAGAATGGGCTATGTCGACCGACCTGCCAGCCGGCATTGACCCCTCGTACGCGGCCTTTCGCGGACGTTTGGTTCTCACAGCGGCTCTCACGAAATCCGTAGTACAGTACGTAACACATGACCCGCCGTTCTACGCCTCGTGACGCAGATCTGTTCGCCTTGCTCGACCGCCTCGACGGCGACGGCCCGACCGTCGTGTCCTCGGTCCGCCAGCCCGCGGCGCTGAAGGAGGCGCTGAAGGTGGCTGTCGGGCTGGGTCTCGACACCAACGCCAACGACGCGACCGTGCAGGCCCTCCGGGACCGGCTGGAGGCGTTCGCCCAACGGCGAGCTCTCGACGCTCACTACGCCGCCCACCCGGAGGCCCGACCTTCGCTGGCCGAGGTCGCCCAAGCCGCCGCCGAGCTCGACGGCGATCCAATCGCCACGGACGCGGCACTCATCCGCCGGGCCGCCAACGAGATCGTGGCCGTACGACCCGGGGCGACGGCGGACGACGTCCTGGTGTACGCGGCAGGCCTCCGGTCGCGGGCGAGCGCGTGAGCACACCGCCGACGACGGTCGTCCTCGACAACAAGGCGGTCCAGGCGCTGGTCGACGTCAACCACCGTAAGCACCGCCGGGCATTGGCGTTCATCGAGGCTGCCAACCAGCGGAGCGGCAGGCGACGTCCGCCGATCGCCGTGATCGTGCCGGTGGGGGTACGCATCGAGGCCGGATGGGACCGCAGCGCCCCAGGGGCGGCGGAACTCAACCGCATCAGCCGGGCTCGGGACCTCGTTCTCGACGGGCGGGCCGCCGATCGGGCCGCGCAGCTACGTCAGGAGGCCGGCGTCTCGGTCGTAGACGCCACGGTCGCTCAAGCAGCCGAGGCTTCAGCCGGTCCGGTGGCGATCCTCACCTCCGACGCCTCGGATATGCGCCGCCTGGCCGCATCTGTTGCCGGGGACGTCACGGTGGTCCGCCTCTGAGGTTCCGGCCGAGCGGCGTGCTCCACCGGGCGTCGGGGCCTGATCCCCGTGCTCGGCTAGGCCGAGCGCAGCCGTCGAGGCTGGCCAGGCCACATGTCGTAGTACTGACTGCCGGACTTCCTCCACCTGGGGCGTAGTCTCGGAAAGCGGCTGTGATCCTGTGAAAACGTTGTCCGAAAGTGTCCGCTGGAGGCCGGCACTGACCAAGCTGTGACGGACCACAGACCGACCACAGACGGACCACGCCGCGGGTGGCCGTCGGGGCCGAGCCCCTCCGCAGGACCGTCAGGTCGATGCGCCTCCTGCTGTGCGCGGCACTCGTCACGTCGTCGACCATCGTCGCCGCGTGCGGAGCCTCGTCACAGATATCCACGTCGTCGACGCTGCCGCCGGAGCTCGCAGCAGCGATCACCCGCACGATCGCTTGTCGCCGCCGGTTGAATACTGATCCTTATCCCCGTTGGAAAGGGGTCAATTTTCGGCCGGCGTTGACAACGAAGCGAGGTCTTCACGTAAGGGTCTGACCTGCGGGGATGGGATGGGTTTTGGGGGTTGACCGCGGGTTAGGGGGCGGCTGACCACGTCGGGTTATGTCCGGGTTGAGCGGGGGTCGGCTTCTACGGCGGCGATGCCGATGGCTTCGAGGCGGGCGAGGAGTTCACGGAGGCGGCGGTCGTTGTCGATCCAGGTTTGGTAGTCGGTGGCCTGGTCGGCGTTGAACCAGCGGCCGATGGTTTTGGCGGCGACTTTGCGGGTCCATTGCCAGTAGGGGCCGTGGCGTTGGGGCGGGTCGGCGTGGCAACGACAGTTCGGGCGTCCGCAGATGGTTCGGCGTTCGCTGATGGAGCCGGGCAGGATTTGGCCGCTGCGGGCGATGGCGGCGAACTCGGTGGCGATCTGGCGGGCTTCGGCCCGCTGGTCGGGACCCAGTTGCATGGGTCCAGGTTGGCATCGGGGATCCACCATCGGAGTCATGTCCTACTGTATATCTACAGTTAGATGCAGAGCGCCGATGTGATTGCCGGCTACCAGCCTCGGACGATGCCCGCCCAGGCGGGGGTGTTTGCCCGCACGACGGTGACGGCGGTGGGGCCGGCCAGCCCGGCGCGGGCCAAAGCCCTGTTGTGGGCGTGTGCCCGTCTCGCCACGTTCGGTTTGTCGGTCGGATTGGACCCGTCACCGGAGGTGTTGTTGCATCCGTCAACGATCGAACGGTTCATCCTGGTCGGCTGCGCCGATGTGTCGGGGGCGGCCAGGCGCACGCTGCGGGCCAACCTGCGTCACGTCGCCGCCCAGCTCGAACCGACGGTCGCCCCGACGGTGCTGTGCCGGGAACGGGCCAAGATCTCCTACACCGACGCCCAGATCGCCGCCTGGTTGAGATTGGCTGACGCACAGCCCACCGTGGCCCGGCGGATGCGGACCCAAGGGCTGATCTGTTTGGGTGCAGGCGCTGGGTTGATGGGCGCCGATCTCCGCCACGCTCGCGGGGTGGACGTGACCGCCCGCTCAGGCGGTGTCGTAGTCGACCTGTTCGGCCGGCGGCCACGGACAGTGCCGGTGCGGGCCTGTTTCCATCAGCGACTGACGGCGTCGGCCACCTTCGCCGGGTCGGGGTGGATCATCGGCGGTGTCGACCCGGACCGCCACAACGTGACCACCCCGCTGATCAGCTCGTTGGCCGGCGGCGCCGATCTCGGACGTCTCAGCACCGCCCGGCTGCGCTCCACCTGGCTGGGGGCGGTCGCCGATCAGATCGGGATCGCCACCTTCTTGGCTGCCGCCGGAGTCACCTGCACGCAACGTCTCGCTGACATCGTCGCCGACCTTGTCCCGGCCGGTGAAGCTGACGCCGTCACCCTGCTCGGAGGCCGACACTGAACCGGCCGCTCGAACACCTCGAACACCTCGTCGACGCGGCCGCCATCAGCGCCGGCCTCGAAATGGTCATGCCATCCGGCGGACGCCCCCGCCAGCTTGCCGTGCGCACCCTGCTTATCGGGATGCTCCTCGCTGTCGCGGATGACCGCCCCGCCCACCTGATCCGTGTCCATCGGGCCCTGATCGCACTCCCACCCGATGACCAGCGCCGCCTCAACGTGATCGTCGACTGGAAGACCGGCCCGCACACCCTGACCTACCGCCAAGTGGAGCGCACCTTCGCCAACGTCGTCACCGCCCTCGCCTGTGGCGCTCCCACCGGCGGCCCAAGCGACGCGCTCAGCCAGGTCGTCGACGCCTTGGTGGAAGCGTCAGTCCCCGAGCGTTACAAGCAGGCAAGCTCATCGCTGGCCGTCGACTGGACCGACCACGAAACGTTCTCATGCCCGCCGACAACGCCGGGCGGTCCGTGCGCGGATCCCGACGCCACCTGGGGACACCGTCGCGGTCACCACCCCGGCCAAACCGACGAACTGTTCTACGGCTACCACCCCCAAGCCGCGACCATGGTCGCCGACGAACACGGCCCGCCCGTGCCCGAACTCGCCCGCCGCGTGCTCGTCACCACATGCCACCTCGACCCGCCACGGGCGTTCATCGCCGTCCTGAAGCGGTTGCACCACTCCGGCGTCACCCTCGGCGACATCCTCGCCGACTCCGGCTACGCGCATCGCACCGCACCCGGCTGGGCGTTGCCGCTGCGCCGCCTCGGCGCCCGCCTTATCACCGACCTCCACCCCCATGACCGCGGCCCCAAAGGCACCCACGCCGGGGCGATCATCGCCAACGGCAACCTGTTCTGCCCGTGCACGCCGCCCGCCCTGCTCCAAATCGGCCCGCTCGCCCGAGGCGCCAATGCCGCCACGACCGCGGCCCATGACACCACCACCGCCGAGACGGCCCGCTACAAGCTCGGGCGGATCAGCGCGGACGACACCGACGGCTACCACCGCGTCACCTGCCCAGCAGTGGCCGGCAAGCTCCGCTGCCCGCTACGACCCGACTCCATGACCCTTAGCCATGACCGGCCCGAGATCCTCAACCCGCCCGAACACCCGCCACCGTGTTGCGCGCAGCAGACCGTGACCATCCCACCCGAGGTCAACGACAAGACCGCCCAAAAACACGACTACCCAGGACTGTCATGGCGTCGCTCCTACGCCCGGCGCACCGCGGTCGAACGCACCTTCGCCACCATCAAAGACCCCGCAACAACCGACACCACCCGCGGCTGGTGCCGACTCATGGGCCTCGTCCCGATCACCCTCATGCTCGCGTGCGCCATGGTCATCCGAAACGAACGCATCGTCGACGCGTTCGAGACCCGCGCCGCCGACAACGAACGTCGACCAGCACAGGGATCAGCCCCCCCAAGGCGCCGCCGCCGACGCACGCTCAACGACCTCGTCAACACCACATAACCGCCGGCGTGATCATCACCGGCACGTCCATCACGACGAACCGGAACACCCCAACCACCCGGACCATAACCACACGCGGTCACAGTCCCCGGCCATCACTGTCACTGACTTCGGTGAAGATGTAGTGAGGACTTCCGTGAAGACCTCTGTAGCGCGCTCGGAGGGAGTCGAACCCCCAACCTTCTGATCCGTAGTCAGATGCTCTATCCATTGAGCTACGAGCGCAGATTTCAGTACTCTGACCTGCGGGTTTGTGTTCGCAGGACCTCTGACCGTCTCAGCGCGACGCTCCAACAGGATATGGCTGGAGCATGAGCCAGGCCGTCAAGGGCACACGCATAGTAGGGGACATGAGCACCCTGCCGCCCTCCCGAGACGGCACCTGCGAGCCGAGAACAAGTCCCCCCGCACCATCCAGTCGTATGAAGAGGCCGCCGAACAGTTCGAGGCGTTCCTCGCCCAGCAAGGCATGCCGACCGCAGTCGCTGCCATCCCTCGGGAACACGACGCTTACCGAAACCAGCTTGAAGGGGCGGCGCACGTATTGACGCAGCTCGGCAACAGGGTGGCCATGGGGCCGGCCGAGCACCTCGCCCCGAGGTCTGAAGCCCCGCCCGTCTTCCTATAAAAGGTCCCGTTTCCTTTGTACGCTGGTGGCTACCAGGAGGGCCGGGGCATGGGATTCTTGGACTGGGCAGATGACTTCAACCGGCACCCGCCCGAGTGGATGGTGCGGCTCTGGCCAAGGCTTGAGACCTTGGCGTAACCCCGACCGCCTTCTGCGCCTCCGACATCGCGCCAGACATTCATGTACCGGCACCCTTGGCGTGAGGGGTCCCCGTTGAGTGGTCCAGGGGCTATGCGAGTGCTGGTTGGTTTCGGGTGGTCCAGGCTTGGGCGAACTCAACCGGGGTGAGGTCGCCGTGGGCGCTGTGGGGCCGGTGCATGTTGTAG
>Ga0302326_10033007_pt1 | contig 10299 bp, 4 predicted proteins | sample Palsa_T0_3_FD_202264 | JGI IMG/M metagenome (GOLD analysis project Ga0302326, IMG submission 202264) | Peat permafrost microbial communities from Stordalen Mire near Abisko, Sweden - Palsa_T0_3 | ecosystem: Environmental > Terrestrial > Soil > Palsa > Peat permafrost | place: Sweden: Abisko... | reverse complement strand
TTCTACAAGCATCTGGACACGTTCATCGGCTATCAGACGGTGCCGCAGACGATCGGCGGTGTCACCTATCAGATGTTCGAACCGATCAACGGCAAGGCCGGCGACATCGATGGTCTGGAGTTGACGGGGCAGACCCGCTTCTACTTCCTCCCCGGTGTCCTGAAGGATTTCGGCGTCTATTCGAACTACACCTACGTCAACTCCGACGTGCACGAATATACGCCGGCAAAGAGTCCGTTCGAGGGCACAGGTTTTGCCAAGAACACGGCCGAAGCCGATCTGTGGTACAGCAAGGACGGCTACGAAGCCCGTCTCGCGTTGAAATATCACAGCGCCTTCACGGTCATAAACGGCTGGGATTCGCAGGAACTGCTCGGTCTTGCTGCCGAGACGACGCTCGACTTCAGCACGACCTATCAGTGGTCGGACAATATCGGTCTGCGCTTCGAGGCCCACAATCTCACCAACCAGGCCGAGCGCATGTACTGGAACAACGATCCCAACGAGATCGCATATTACAATATATTCGGTCGCTCCTATCTGATCGACATCACTTACAAGGACTGATTCTCCCTGTGCTTGGGGGGCTTCGGCCCCCCGATTTTTTTCGGGAAGCGTTCGGCGTCCGATGAAGAGAATATTGGCGTTGGCCGCGATTGCGGCCTTGATGGCATTCTCCCCGCAAGCAGGGAGTGCCGAGCGGTATTTCGGCGCCGATCTGTCATTCGCCAACGAAATGGATGACTGCGGTGCCGTCTATCGCGAGGGCGGCGTGCCCAAGGACGTCTATCAGATATTCAAGGATCACGGCGCCAATCTGATCCGCATCCGCATCTGGAACGACGCGCGGTGGACCGATTACAGCAATCTCGCGGACGTCGAAAAAAGCATCGCGCGTGCCAGGGCACTGGGCATGAAGGTGCTGCTCGATTTCCACTATTCCGACGATTGGGCTGATGGCGGCAAGCAGGTCATCCCAAGCGCCTGGGCGGACATCAAGGACGAAAGCGCGCTGGCGGACGCGCTTTATCGCTACACCTTCGACACGCTGACGGCGCTTGATCGCAAAGGGCTCATGCCGGACATGGTGCAGACCGGCAACGAGATCAATCAGGAGCTTCTGGGCCACGCCGATTGGAAGGACAGGCCGATCAATTGGGAGCGCAATGCGCGCCTTCTGAACGCCGCGATGAAGGCCGTGCACGATGCGGGCGCGGCGTCGACGATCAAACCGAAAGTCATGCTCCACATCGCGCAGCCGGAAAACGTCGAACCCTGGTTCCAGGCCGCAACGGCCGCCGGCGTCACGGATTTCGATGTGATCGGCATCAGCTATTACGCCAAATGGTCGAAAGAAACGATTTCCGATCTCGGCGCGACCATCAAACGTCTGACAAGGGCGTATCCCAGAGCAGAAGTGATGGTCGTGGAGACCGGCTATGTGTGGACGCGCGACTGGGCGGATAATCTGAACAACGTCCTGGGCGACGATTCACTGGCCCTGGGTTATCCGCCCACACCGGAGGGGCAGGCGAACTTTCTCGTCGACCTATCCCAAAGCGTGATTTCAAACGGCGGCGTCGGCGTAATCTATTGGGCGCCCGACTGGGTATCGACGCGATGCACCACGCGCTGGGGACGCGGCTCCGCCTGGGAGAACGCAATATTCTTCGACTTCCACCGCCGCGACGAATTGCTGCCCGGTATAAACTTTATGAACCACGCTTATGCCCCGCCCCCGAATTGAGCGATGGGGCTGTCCGCGAAGATCAGTGCGACGGAGTCGCGTCGGCGCCGGTGACGTAAATCTTCTTCTCGCCATAGGCGATATAGAGATGGAGCCTGCCGAGCACCGTCATGCCGAGATACAAATCGGGGGTGTTCGGGGCCTACAGCTTGTCCGCCGTCAGAACAATTTTCGGGTTGTGCACCGACACGCCCTGGAGATCGAGCGTCTTGAACGGATACGCGTAAAGCGTTTGGTTCACGCTTTTCGTCGCTCCGATACGTTCCAATGCTGCTGCGTCCAATCCGAACAGGCGATGCGCGGCATCGAGCGTCATCCACGACGTCGAACTTCCCGTATCGACAAGAACCTTTACGGCCTGACCGTCCAGAGTGGCATCCACCATGATATGGCTGGTGTCGCAGCTGTTCGACGGCAGCAAGACGTCGTCGCCCGCCCATTGTACGTCACTGCGAAATGGCAGCACGGCATAGTCGTTTGCCCAATAGACGACCTTGCCGTCGCAATGATCCTGGGAGAAAAAGTTGAGTTTGGCGCCCGCGAAATCGAATTCGACGTCGAAGCGGTGCATGATGTCGGGCGAGATCGTCCCCGCCGTTTCGACGTTTCCGAACCCCGTCGGCAAAATCAGAAATCGGGGATGCGCGAATTTGATGCGGCCGATGGCAACGCTTTGCGCAGTCGCCGTCTGGCTCAGAGTTTGCCCGTTCCAGCCCATATAATACATGCCGGGATCGATCAGTGCGATGCGCAGATCGAGTGCCTTGGCGGTCTCGCCGGTCACCATGCTGTAGGCACCTCCGGTATCGACCAGCATGGCCTCGTCCTTGCCGTCGATCGATGTCGGCACAAGCGGGCGGCCTGCGTCATCGAAATGCATTGCGAGCGAACTCGCCATCAGCAGACCGCAATGCTTCTCGCCATCGGCCTGCGCGACGGCCGGCACGAGCGCGACAAGCGCGGCCACCGCAATCCATTTCTTGTGCATTTGTTTCCCCTTCGCCGTCTGCCAGACTATCGGAAATCGGTATTGGCGGCACGCATTCGAGTGAGATTTTTCGCTTTTTCTCGTCGTCAGTTGACCGACGGTCGCGGTGTACAAGGCACCGCGTTGATTGTGATCGATGCGGCAGAAAGCCCGGGCGCAATCGCGTCGACGCGGATCGGTCCGGCTGCTTTCGAGGCCTGGACGATCGCCTGACATAACCCGTTGAACGCACGCCTTTGGAATGCCTTGTCGGGCTCATGGCTGGCCGGGTTGCCATTGCCCACGCCAATCAGCTCGCCGGACCCGGCGATCGTGAACGCAATCGCGTCGCCGGCGGTCGGTACGGTGCGGCCCTGCGAATCCACGACCTCGACCGCGATCACGGCGACATCTTCTCCGTCCGCGGCAAGCGCTGCGCGATCTGGCTTGAGCATGATTGCGGCGGGCGGTCCGACAGTCTCGCGCCGTGAAATCAGGATCTGCCGACCGTTCCTGAAGCCGCGTGCCTCCAGCACGCCCGGCGCAAAGGGGACGCTCCATTCGACATGACCGTTGCGCGCAACATCGCGCGATCCCAGGTCCTGGCCGTTCAGGAACAATGCGACACGATCGAGATTGGTGTGGCACCACACGGAGATGGTTTGCCCGGCACGCCAGTTCCAGTGCGGAAAGAGATGGAGCAGCGGTTCGTCCGACCACCAGGCGCGATAATAGAACCAGTTGTCCTTGGGGAAGCCGCAAGCGTCCATGATGCCGAATTGAGAGGAAACGCTCGGCCATTTGTTGAAGGGCGTCGGCTCGCCGCGATAGTCGAAGCCCGTCCACACGAAACCGCCGGCGATGTACGGTCTGGGCGCCACAAAGCGCCACCACGCCTCTGCGGTCGACGCCCACCACGGAAAATCCGTGTCGTAGGCCGGCACAAAGCCTTTCACGTCGTCGCGCGCATAGGCGCCGCGCGTGCACACAGTGCTGCCGGTTTCCGTGCCGACGACGGGCTTGGCGGCAAAGCGGCGGTGAAATTCCTCCATATTCGGCGTGCGGTAGTTGAAGCCAACGACGTCGATGACGGCGGTGACGCCTTCGCCCCAATCCCTGTCCATGGCGATCGTGCAGGGGCGAGTGGGATCGAGGCCGCGCGCGAGCCGTTTCATCGAGCGCGCGATGCGCGCGCCCCGCTCCGTGCCTTGTTGCGGCTCCTCGTTGCCCAATGACCACAGGACGACGCTCGGATGATTGCGGTCGCGTCGGATCATGCGCGAGAGCTGGCTCAGCCCTTCCGCGTCGGACGACATCATGCGAGTCTCGTCGATCACCAGCATGCCGAGCCGGTCGCAGGCGTCGAGCAATTCGGGTGCGGGCGGATTGTGAGCGGTGCGATAGGCGTTCGACCCGAGTGCCTTGAGCTGTTCGATGCGCCAGACATGCAGGCGGTCGGGCAGGGCGCTGCCGACGCCTGCGTGATCCTGATGGTTGCAGGTGCCCTTGATTTTCACTGCTTCTCCGTTGAGCAGAACGCCGCGCTCGGAATCGAAGCGGATCGCGCGAATCCCGAAATTGGTCGCGGAGCGGTCGATCGCATGTCCGCTTACCCGCAACTCCGCAACCGCGCGATAAAGATGCGGCGTGTCGATGGACCACAGAAGCGGTGCAGTGATCGCCGTACGCTTCTGAAAATTGCGCGTCTCGCCGGGATTGAGCAGCGCCGGCGCGGACTCGATCTTCCCGAGTTTGCGCCCACCGGGATCGAAGAGCGTCCAGGCGACCTGGCACTGCGCGGCGCTGTCGCCTTCGTTGATTGCCTCGGTGTTCAGCGAAATCGCGGCGCGCGTGCCTGTCGGCTCCGCGCGCACGGCGGTTCCCCATTGTACAATGTGCACGGGGGCGGTCTTCACCAACCAGACGTGGCGATAGATGCCGGCGCCTTCGTAGAACCAGCCTTCGCCGAGCGTCGCATCCACGCGCACCGTCAGAACGTTTTTCCCGCCATAGTTCGCGAAGTCGGTCACGTCCACGCGAAAGGGCGCGTAGCCGCTTTCGTTGTGGCCCACGACATAGCCGTTGAACATCACGAGGCAGTTGCGAAAGACGCCGTCGAATTCGAAGGCGATGCGCTTTCCCAGATCGCCCGCCGCCAGATCGAACCGGCGCCGGTACCAGCCGATGCTGGTCTCGGGATAGTCGCGGCCGAGCGGCTTGAACCCGTGTGCGGCGCGCGGATCTTCCTCGGCCTTCGGATCGAGCGCAGCAGATGGCTCAAAGGGAAGTTCGACGGCCCAATCGTGGGGCAAGTCGATGGCGTTCCAGCCGCCGTCGTCGAATTCCAGATCGGCAGCGGAGGCCACATCCTTGCCGGACTTGGCGAATGTTCTCTGCTCTGCGCCGAAACCGAAATCCTTCGCCGGATCGCACGCATGCCCGAAATGAAAGCGCCAGCCGAAATCGAACAGCAGCGTCTCGCGCAGCATGTCGATCGTTTCGGACGGCCCGGGAGGCGACCTTGCTTCGGCAACGTCGCCGTCCGTCGACTGCGCGGCTGCGGCAGCAATCCCACTTTGGAGCAGGCCACGTCGTGTGAGTTCCATTCCGATCCCTGCCAGCTCGGGAATTTTCCCGTATCGTCAATGATAATATCAATATTATCAATAGCGGGCGGCAATGAAGGATGGAACTTCCCGATCGGCGATCCCGACACCACCGCGGTCGATTTTATAAACGGTATGAATGTCAGTGGCTTGAATACCGGCAGTCCTGCGCTTTCGGGCAGCCTCCTGATCTCTGCGCTGAACATAAATCTGAGCCGCCAGTTCCGTCTCGGCTTTCTGGTCGAGCAGACGCCGGAAGCGGCGAATTGTGTGTGCCTCGCGCCGCAGACCGACAATCTGGGTTTGCGGCGGCCGGAGATCCACTACAGCCTGTCGCAATACACCATCGACGGTCTCGTCGCGGCCAAGAAGACGGCGGATCGGATCTTCGCCAAGATGGGCGCCCGGCAATATACGACGCCGCCTGCAGCCGACGATCCGATTTCGTTTCCGGTCACGATTGACGGCGAGGAAACGCGGCTCAAATATTTCGGGTCCGGTCATATCGTGGGCACCTGTCGGATGGGCGGCGACAAGACACAATCGGTGGTCGACCCGACCTCGCGGTCGTGGGATCACCCCAATCTCTTTCTTGCGGGCAGCGCGGTGTTTCCGACGGTGGCAACCGGCAATCCGACATTGACACTTGCGGCACTCGCGCTGCGGGCGGCGGACACCATTCTGAACAGCGATTTGAAGAATTAGCGATCGTGCGGCAGCCATGTCATGGGCGCTGCGACACAAAGACCGCAGCGATTCCAGGAAAATAAATCCCGTCCACTTCGTTCCGCCGTATCATCGAAAAACTTGCGCCGCGGTTAATCATGGAACAAGTCTGCGATTGGGCCGTTTGCACTGAGCAATATTGCACAGTGCTCTCTGTGAGTTTGTCCTAATTTGACGCGGCAGGATCGCGACCTCCGCTTCGTTCCAGGGCGAATGTCTTTGTGCGGCGCGCGAGCTTCGCCAAAGTACGATTTTGCCGGACGTGCCGAAGCGCGCCCTCTCGAGGGTGCGGTCGTCGCGCGTCCGTGCTTCGACATGGCCTCGTCCGAGAGATTTCAGATTTTGCGCTGTCGGATTCCGATTTCATCAAACTTGACAATTTGCGGAGCAAAGTAACTTGGCCGGGTCACGCTTCCATGCTTTTCAGCACGTCGGCTCGACGCCACCCGAAGAACCCATTCGCGCGGAACTCTTCAGTGTCGAACGCCTCGAACAGCACGCCGAAAGTCTCGCGGCGGCGCAGCGCATCGCCCCCAGGCCCAGGACGATACGCCTGCTGCGGCCCCGCCTGAACGAGAACGCCCTGATTTTGACCGAGACCTATCGCTCCGTCGTTCGCGCGACCCAGGCGCATCGCACGATCCCCCCGGCCGGGGAGTGGCTGCTGGACAATTATCACGTCGTCGACGAACAGATACGAGAGATCAGGAACGACCTTCCGGCAGGATTCTATCGCAGGCTCCCGAAACTCGCCGAAGGACCCTTGCAGGGATATCCGAGGATTTACGGAGTCGCATGGGCGCTCGTCGCGCACACCGACAGCGCCTTCGACATGCAGAAGCTGACGCGCTTCATAGAGGCCTATCAGCGCGTTCAACCACTCACAATCGGCGAATTGTGGGCGTTCGCGATCACCTTGCGGATCACGCTGGTCGAAAACCTGCGTCGCCTTTCCGAAGAAATCATCGCGCGGTTGTCCGCGAGCCAAACCGCCGATTCACTGGCCGATCGCCTCCTGGCAATGGATGGCCGGGCGCCCGAGCCGGAGGCGGCGATCGTGCAAAGCCTGGACCAGACTCCCTGGTCGGCGGCGTTTGCCGTGCAGCTCGTCCAACGAATGCGCGACCGCGACCCTGATACCACGCCGGCCCTTCGTTGGTTGAACGCGCGATTGAATGCGGAGGGTACGACTACCGATCAAATCGTTCGAGACGAGGTACAGCGCGAGGGCGCCATCAATGTGACCGTCCGCAATGTCATCACAAGCATGCGGTTTGTCTCGACGATCAACTGGGCCGAATTCTTCGAAAGCGTAAGCCCGGTCGATGCCGTGCTGCGCGAAGGCAGCGAGTTCGCGGCCATGGATTTTCCGACGCGCGATCAGTATCGCCGCGCGATCGAGGAACTGGCGCGCGGGTCGGGCCGCGACGAGATCGAAATCGCACGTCGCGCGGTCGAGGCGTCCAGGCGCGCCGGCCGCGCGGACGGGCGCGAATCCGGCCGCAGAAGCGATCCTGGCTATTACCTCATCGCCCAGGGCCGTCGCGATTTCGAGAAGGCAGTGGCTTCGCGCGTGCCGATCAAGACTTCGCTGTTCCGCGCCCATTCGCGCCTCGGCGTGATGAGTTATGTGGGAATGGTCGCGGCCGCCACTGCGATCGTTCTGGGCCTCGCGCTGATTGCGGTCGCCGCCGCCGGAATCGGCGGATGGTCTCTCGCGCTGCTGGGGCTTGCCGGCCTGATTCCGGCTTCGGACGTTGCGGTCGCGCTGGTCAACCGCGCGATCACGCAACAGGTCGGGGCCATGCGCCTGCCGGGCCTCGAGCTGCGCCACGGCATCCCCCCAGATCTGCGCACAATCGTCGTCGTGCCTACCTTTCTGAGCGACTCAATCTCGATCCGGAAGGAAGTGGAGCGGCTGGAAATCCACTATCTTTCCAATCCCGACGAAGGTTTCGTTTTCGCCCTGCTTTCCGACTGGCTCGATTCCGTCACCGAGCATACTGCAAACGACGAAAAATATGTCTGCGAGGCCGCCGTCGCCATCGCGGAGTTGAACGAGCGTTACGGCCCGACAGAAAATGGTGCGCGTTTCTTTTTGCTGCACCGTCGGCGCGTCTGGAACGAAGGCGAAGGCAAATGGATCGGGTGGGAACGCAAACGCGGCAAGCTGCACGAACTCAATCGGCTGCTGCGCGGCGCCAATGATACGACGTTCATATCGATCGACGGCCGACCTGCGGCGCTCCCTTCGGGGATTCGCTACGTCATAACGCTGGACTCCGATACGCGTCTTCCGATCGGAACCGCGAGACGGCTCGTCGGAAAAATTGCGCACCCGCTCAACCGTCCGTACTTCGATCCGCAGAGGGGCCTCGTGGTGAGGGGGCATGGCGTGCTTCAACCGCGCGTGACGCCTTCGCTTCCGATCGGCAGCGAGGGGTCGCTTTTTCAGCGGGTGTTTTCCGGTCCCAACGGGTTGGATCCTTATGCACTAGCGGTGTCCGACGTCTATCAGGATCTCTTCGAAGAGGGGTCCTATTGCGGCAAGGGAATCTACGAGGTCGATATTCTCGAGGCCGCGCTCGAGGGACAGATCGCGGAGAATACTGTCCTCAGCCACGATCTCCTGGAAGGCATCTTCGCCCGTGCAGGGCTCGTATCCGATATCGAAGTCGTCGAGGAATTCCCGTCGCGGTACAGCGTGGCGGCTGCCCGCCAGCACCGCTGGGTGCGCGGCGACTGGCAACTCTTGCCATGGATATTCGGCATCGGTCGGGGCGGCGGCAAGCACAAGACATCTCTCCCACTGATGGGACGCTGGAAGCTGATCGACAACCTGCGGCGATCGCTGTCTGCGCCGGCGGCGCTCTTCTCCCTGTTGATGGGCTGGTTTCAGCCGGTGGAAGCGGCAGGGGTATGGACTGCCTACATCATAGCGACGATCGCTTTTCCGCCAATGGTGCCGACAATTGCCGGCATTATCCCTCGCCGGCCCGGAGTGTCCCTGCGCAGCCATTTGCGCTCGATGGGGATCGATTTCGAATTGGGACTTCAGCAGAGCGCCTTCCTCGTAACGTTCTTGTCGCACCAGGCCTGGGTGATGCTCGACGCGATCGTGCGCACCCTCGCGCGATTGTTTGTTCATCGCCGCCGGTTGCTCGAATGGGTTACTGCCGCACAGACCAATGACGATCTGCAATTCGATCGGCGCGGCCTCTTTGCACAGATCGGCGCGAGCGCCATCTTTGCGGCCCTCGCGGCCATCGCGATCTACTATAACGGGGAGGGTACCTGGCCGATTGCCGCACCCTTTGGAATGTTATGGGTGTTGTCGCCGTTCATCGCGCGACGGGCGAGCGAGCCCGCGCCCACTTCGGGTCATCTCGCGATCGGCTCGGCCGATGCGGTCGCGCTGCGACTGGTTGCGCGCCGGACCTGGCGCTTCTTCGAGACCTTCATCACGGCGGAAGACAATATGCTTCCCCCCGATAATTTTCAGGAGGATCCCAAGCCGATCGTCGCTCATCGAACGTCGCCGACCAATATCGGCCTCTACCTTTTGTCGGCGGTTGCGGCACGCGATTTCGGTTGGCTGGGAACGGTCGACCTTCTTGATCGCCTCGACGCGACTTTTCAGACGATCGACAAGCTGGAGAGCTACAAGGGCCATCTTTACAACTGGTACGACACAGTCGATTTGCGCGCACTCGAACCAAAGTACATTTCGTCGGTGGATAGCGGCAATTTCGCAGGCCATCTTATCACATTGAGCAACGCGATGCGGGAGATCGCGGAAGACGCGGTCTGCAATGCGCATTGGATATCGGGCCTGCTCGACAATCTGGCGCTCGTGCGCGAGTCCATGCAGGAATCCGTCACTTATCGACGGTCTTCGCTCGCCGTGCAGACAAAGATTATCGCTGTCGTCGATGGTCTCGTCGCGACGCTCAAGTATACGCCGCTGGGTCCGGTCGGAGTCGCGCGTCATCTGTCGAATCTCGCGCAACAAGCGGACGATCTGGTCGAAGCAGTGCGCGCGACCGCGGCCGATCAGGGCGATACAAGCACACAGGAGAGCGACGTTCTGATTTGGGCCGAGAGCTGTCGCGCCTGCGTTCTCGCCCATCGCCGCGACCTGGACGCACTGATGCCGTGGGCGAGCATCATTGCACGCGGCTCGTCACCGGGCGACGATCTTGATCGGCTGCTGGACACCATGCCCACCTTCGCTTCGCTACGGGGCACATGCG